>CXWL01065119.1_pt1 | contig 77352 bp, 76 predicted proteins | sample 590931 | NCBI WGS metagenome assembly CXWL01 (sample SAMEA3498368, study PRJEB10139) | groundwater metagenome | biome: water well; material: biofilm material | place: Germany | collected 2015-04-27
AACACCGTAACATTGTGGCTCTTATGTATGTATTCGCTCATCCAAACATCTTACGCCGCAAGCAGCGGGGAATTAACCCGAAGAGATTCAAGCATGGTTACCCCGTGCTAGTATGCAACTAAAGCTGTTTATATTCCCCCATGAGAAAGGTGGTATCAAATGCGTCACTCGATTGCACTTTTGTCTAGCTGCGCCCTGATAACTTCGTTTCTATCCGGGTGCGCCACTGAAAGCTCGCTAGCTCTCGCCACCCCACAGGTAAATTCAGCCAACACTGTATATACCGGCGCAAAATCGGCACTGGTGGTCGGCAAGTTTGATAACCGTTCCAGCTTCATGCGGGGACTTTTCTCTGACGGAGTAGATCGCTTGGGCAGCCAGGCCAAGACCATTTTGATTTCGCATTTGCAGCAGTCCAATCGCTTCTCTGTGATGGATCGTGAGAACATGCAGGAGTCCGAGTTTGAATCCGTACTGACCGGCAAGAAACAGAAACTGAAAGGGGCAGATTTCATCGTCACCGGCGATGTGACCGAGTTCGGTCGCAAGGAAGTCGGAGACCAGCAACTGTTCGGCGTGTTGGGACGCGGTAAAACACAAATTGCCTACTCCAAGGTCAGCCTAAATATAGTCAATGCGGAAACGTCCGAAGTCGTGTTCTCGGTGCAAGGCGCTGGGGAATATGCGCTCGCCAACCGCGAAATTGTGGGTTTTGGCGGCACGGCCAGTTACGACTCCACACTTAATGGCAAAGTGCTTGATCTTGCCATTCGCGAAGCGGTGAACCGCTTGGTCGAAGGAGTGGATCGCGGCGCTTGGAAATCTCGCAACTAAAATTGAAGGCGAAAATAAATTGACAAAATATGCAAAATTGGGGCTGTTGCTACTGCTTACCTCTACCGCCTTAACTGGCTGCAGCACGCCGCCCAGCATGTATCACTGGGGTAGTTATGAAGAGCAGATCTATGCCACCTATGCGGAACCGGGGAAGATTTCGCCAGACCAGCAATTGGCTGATCTCGAGAAAGATTTTCAAATCATGCAGGCAAGCAATTCCGCTCCGCCTCCCGGTTTCCATGCGCATTTGGGTTATTTGTATTTCCAGTCCGGCAAGACTGACCGCGCATTGCAAGCATTTGAAACCGAGAAAAAACTATATCCCGAATCTAAGGTTTATATGAACCGCCTGATTGCTCGTCTCCCTCACTAAGGAAAATCATGTTCGATATCATCAAGCGAATCATCTTGTGCATCGTCGCCTTATCGCTCTTTGCCTGCGCTGTACCCGCCAAAAAAGATTACACGGCATACAACCAAAGCAAGCCGCAATCAATCCTGGTTCTCCCACCTCTCAATAATTCGCCCGACATACACGCTTCCTACAGCATGCTATCGACGGTAACGCAGCCTTTATCGGAAGCCGGATACTATGTATTTCCGGTAGCGTTGGTCGATCAGTCATTCAAGGAAAATGGCATGTCCAATCCGGGTGAAATGCACCTAGCACCCATCGCTAAAATTCGCGAGGTTTTTGGTGCCGACTCCGCGCTGTACATCACCGTAACAAAATATGGCGCTTCCTATCATCTGGTCAGTAGTGACGTTATCGTCACCGCCAGCGCCAAGTTGATTGATGTTCGCAACGGACAATTGCTATGGGAAGGCACGGCTTCTGCATCCGATGCCGAGGGCAGGAACAATCAGGGAGGGCTTGCCGCAGCTCTGATTACAGCAGTGGTCAAACAAGTGGTAAGCAATGCGGTTGGTGACGGGCAAAGTCACAAGATCGCCCGTATTGCCAGTACTCGACTATTGACCGCGCAGCCCAATGGCCTGCTGTACGGGCCGAGATCGCCCCTGTATGGGAAAGATAACTAAGCAGCCAGCCGGCTGATTGGTACAACAGGAAGCCAACTAATATTTTTCGAGAGCATCAGACTTCACACTTCCAATCTTCGCCAACCGCAGGAAAGCCGCCAGTGCTTCCACCCACTTCAGCTTATCCATTCGACTCAAAATAGTTCGATATCACCGGTCGGTTGGTGTTCACGCTTGAGTTTCATGAATTCCTCCAGCGCTTTCTGCACGTCGCGTGTTTGCATCAGCGTATCGAACATTTGTTTGTCATCTTCCGTCACGTATTTCGAGCGAATCTTCTGCTGCAGCGCCACCCACGCATAGGGATTGTAAAGCCGCACGGGATCGTTCACCAACACTCCCAGATCATCCAGACTGCGGCAAACGTGCGAGAGTCTTTGTGAGAGCCGGTCATAGAATTGAAAAGCGATGATCGCCTGCCCGACTTTTTTGCTGGCCTCCGCGCCCAGATCCAACACCTCGGATCGGGCAGCACTCACATCCGGCGTTTCGGGCAGTTGCCGGGCCACTTCGCAGATGGCGTTCATCGTTGATGAGATAGAAGTGAATGAATCGGTCAAATCACCGACCGAACTCGCCGAGTCGGTGATCGCCAATTCTATTTGTGCCATGGCCAGATTAAGCATCAGGATGGTTTCTCGAACTTGGCTCCAATCCAGATCAGGGCGGTGGGCAGTCGAAGGTGCAGCATTCGCAGAATTCGGTTCAGACATGTTTCTCTCCAAGTGTGCTTAGCGCAAGTGTAGCAAATGTCATTCGTCTTCAATCAAGCAAAACAAGACCTTCACCAAAAACAAACCCGCCAAATGGCGGGAGGTTGTCTTCATACCCAATCCTTGGGCACCAAATATTTGTCGTACAACTCTGCTTCCGGCGTGCCCGCATCGGGGTGCCAATCATAACGCCACTTCACCAGCGGCGGCATGGAGAGCAGGATGGATTCGGTACGGCCATTCGATTGCAGGCCAAAGATGGTGCCGCGGTCAATAACCAGATTGAATTCGACATAACGCCCGCGACGGTAAAGTTGAAAATCGCGCTCGCGTTCGCCGTAGGGCGTATCCATGCGTTTTTCCAAAAGCGGCACATAGGCTGAAAGGTAGTGGTCACCCACGCTTTGCTGGATAGCGAAGCAGTTGTCGAAATCCGGCTCGCTCAAATCGTCAAAAAAGATACCGCCCACACCGCGCGGTTCGCCACGATGTTTGAGGAAGAAATAATCGTCGCACCATTTTTTGAAGCGCGGGTGCAGTGAGGGATCAAACGGCGCGAGTGAATTCTTGCAGATTTGGTGAAAATGTTTCGCGTCTTCCTCGAAGCCGTAGTAGGGCGTGAGGTCCATGCCGCCGCCAAACCAGAACACTTTTTCGCCGTCGGGTTTATGCGCCATGAACATGCGCACGTTGGCATGCGAGGTCGGCGCGTAAGGGTTGCGCGGGTGCATCACCAGCGACACACCCATTGCCTCCCAACTGCAACCGGCCAACTCGGGACGGTGTGCCGTGGCGGAGGCAGGCATCTTATCGCCATGCACATGCGAAAACGCCACGCCGCCGCGCTCCAGCACGTTGCCTTCCTCCAGGATGCAGCTAATGCCCTCGCCTTTTCCGATCCCGCCGCTGCCGGTGGCGCGCGTCCACTTGTCGCGCAGAAATTTCTTGCCATCGACTTGTTCGAGACGTTCAACGATGAGTTCTTGCAGTTGCAAAAGATATTGTTTAACAGCACTTGAATCTACGTTGCTCATGTTGTCTCCAAAGTGTTCCCCTACCCTCATTTCCTCCCCCGGCGGGAGAGGGACGCCTAGCCCTACTCCCGCCGGGGGGAAGGGTTGGGAAGGAGGTGTTTAGTTACTGAATAACTGCATACGGCGAATGACGGCTTGAAAATTATTTGCGCACGATTTTACCATCCGACCACGCGCAAATCGTGGAAGGTTGTTTGCGTTTCCCTACTCGCCCACGTAGTACCCACACTTTTTTTCCAAATAAACGCTGGCACTCGGCATAGGTCTTCGCAGGACGGCATCCGCTACGGTTTGCGCTGGTGGAAACCAGCGCACTCCCCGCATTACGGCAAAGTTGTTTTGCAAAATGATGTGCGGTGAGGCGCACTGCAAGTGTGTCGTGGTGGCCGCGCAACCAGCGTGGTGCGGAGTTCTTGACAGGCATCAGATAGGTGACTGCCTGTGCGCCGTCGTGCTGCAACTTGGATTGCTCGTTTAATGTGAGCGGCTTCAGATAGCGCGCGACCTGCTGGTAATGCGACGCGATTAGGATGAGTCCTTTGTGTTGCGGACGTTGCTTGAGTTTGAGGATGCGTAAAACGGCTTGGCGATTGCGCGGATCACAGCCCAGTCCATAGCAAGACTCGGTCGGGTAGGCTATCAGACCGCCGCGCTTGAGGTGGGCAGCAAGTCTTCGTACGGGGGGAGCAATACTTGGCAAACACTTCTCTCCGATTAAAACCCCTCACCCCCACCCCCTATTCCCGCTGGCGGAATAGGGGTGCGCGATTGCGCGGGAGAGGGTGATGTTATTTGCGCCCAATGGCGCGATAGCCAATATCCCGCCGCATTTGCTGACCCTCGAAATGGATGGTGTCGGCGATGTCATAGGCGTTCTTCTGCGCGTGTCTCACCATGTCGCCGAGCGCCACGACACATAAGACTCGACCGCCATTCGTCACCACCTTACCGTCATGTATCGTCGTGCCGGCATGGAATACCTGCGCGTCTTGCAGTTTCTTGGGTAGACCGGATATGACATCGCCTTTGCGCGGTGTGTCGGGATAATTTGCCGCCGCCATCACCACGCCCAGCGCGGTGCGTCTGTCCCATTCCGCTTCGACTTTATCCAGTGTGCCGTCGATGGCGTGTTCGACGATGGCGGCGAAGTCGCTCTTCAAACGCAGCATGATCGGTTGCGTTTCCGGGTCACCCATGCGGCAATTAAATTCCAGCACTTTGAGACCGCCGTCCGGCGAGATCATCAGCCCGGCATAGAGGAATCCGGTGTAAGTGATGCCCTCGCTTTCCATGCCGCGCACCACCGGCTGAATCACTTCGCGCAATACTTTCGCATGCAGAGTCGGAGTGACCACAGGGGCTGGCGAATACGCGCCCATGCCGCCGGTGTTGGGGCCGTTGTCGCCATCGAGAAGGCACTTGTGATCTTGGCTGGTAGCCATCGCCAACACATTTTTGCCATCCACCATCACGATAAAACTGGCTTCCTCTCCCGCGAGGAATTCTTCGACCACCACACGTGCTCCGGCATCACCCAGCTTGTTGTCTGACAACATCATGTCGATGGCGTCAAACGCTTCAGCTTTGCTCATTGCCACCACCACGCCTTTACCTGCAGCAAGTCCGTCCGCCTTGATAACGATGGGCGCGCCGTGTTTCTCGACATAGGCTTTTGCAGCGTATATGTCGCTGAAGGTCTCAAAGAATGCAGTGGGAATGTTGTGGCGCGTCATGAAACGCTTGGCGAAATCCTTGGAGGATTCCAACTGCGCCGCCGCTTTGGTCGGGCCGAATATCTTCAGCCCTGCCGCGCGAAATGCATCCACCACACCCGCCGCCAGCGGTGCTTCCGGACCAACCACGGTCATATAGATGTCTTCGCGTTTGACGAATTCGATGAGCTCGGGAATCGCGGTAATGGCGACGTTCTCCACCCCGTCTTCCAGAGCCGTACCCGCATTGCCGGGCGCAACGTACACCTTCTGCACCTTGGCGCCCTGTGCCAATCGCCAAGCCAATGCGTGCTCGCGACCGCCGTTACCAATGACTAATATTTTCATTTAAACCTCAACGTTGGGTGGACAAGGAGTGTCCACCCTACACATTTTTATGCAGCCATTCTCTCAAACGAAAAGTTGGGTAAATCTACCCGCTCCGCTGCGTGTTCGATTGTGATGCCGCAAACCTTGCCACTCTCGTCCAGATCGAGCAGCGTGTTTTCATCCACATCGTTTGTTTCAACCACGGTTGTGGCGCGCAATTCAATGTAAAGCGTATCGGTATCTTGGAAATATTTAATCTTCATTGCTGAATCTCCTGTCGAAGAAAGCATTGTGTACAGTCTCACCATCGGCGAGAAGAATAACACGAAGGAATTTTCCGTCAGCTTCCGGAATCGCCGCCCAGCGGCGAAAACGACCATCCGCTTGAATAACTTGTTTGCTTGGCTGGTCGATCACCATCTGCATCCATTCAAGCCGGATGCCTTCCCGATCAGGACGGACACGCATCGTCTGGAAGTATTGGGTGAACTTCACTGCAACAAGTTATCAGTGTCGGAAGTGGCGGTAGCCTGTAAACACCATCGCCAAGCCATGCTCATCCGCCGCCGCGATGACTTCTTCATCACGCATCGAACCGCCGGGTTGAATCACGGCCTTCGCGCCCGCCGCCGCCAGCACATCGATACCGTCGCGGAACGGGAAGAAGGCATCGGAGGACACCACGGAATCCACCAAGCTCAAGCCTGCGTGCTGTGCTTTGATGCTGGCGATCTTGGTGCTGTCCACACGGCTCATCTGCCCTGCGCCCACGCCCAGCGTCATGCCGCCTTTGCAGAAAACGATGGCGTTGGATTTCACATACTTCGCCACGCGCCATGCGAACAGCAGGTCGGTGAGTTGTTGCTGTGTGGGTTGCACTTTGCTCACGACTTTGAGTTGCGCCAGTTGCACGTTCAGTGTGTCAGGCGATTGCACCAGCAGACCGCCTCCCACGCGTTTGAAGTCGTATTGGTTGTGCGCATTGGACAATGGCACGGTGAGCACGCGCACGTTCTGTTTCGCAGCCGTGACTTTTAATGCCGCTTCCGTCGCGCTGGGCGCGATGATGAGTTCGACGAACTGGTTGGTCGTGATCTGCGTCGCCGAGGCTTCGTCCAGCTCGCGGTTGAAAGCGATGATGCCGCCGAACGCGGATGTGGTGTCGGTCGAATACGCCAGTTTGTAAGCGTTCAACGCGGTATCGGCGATGGCCACGCCGCACGGGTTGGCATGTTTGACAATGACACAGGCGGGTTGATCGAAGGTCTTCACCAGCTCCCACGCGGCATCGGCATCACCCACGTTGTTGTAGGAAAGTTCCTTGCCTTGCAATTGCGTGTAGTCGGAAATGCCGCCCTTGACCGGATTCAGATCACGATAGAACGCGGCGTGCTGGTGCGGGTTCTCGCCGTAACGCATTTCCTGCGCTTTGGCGAAGTTGAAGTTGATCTGCGCCGGGAATTCACTCTTGCTGCCGTCGCTGTTGATGGAGGTGAGATAGCTGCTGATCATGCTGTCGTAAGCAGCGGTGTGCGAGAAGGCTTTTTTGGCCAAGTCAAAACGGGTGGCATCGCTGACTACACATTTGTTTGTTTGCATCTCGGCCAACACGTCGGCGTAGTCGGCGGGGTCGGTGACGATGGTCACGTGCGCGTGGTTTTTGGCGGAGGAACGCACCATGGCCGGCCCGCCGATGTCGATATTCTCGATGGCATCTTCCAATGTGCAACCGGGCTTGGCGATGGTGGCTGCGAAGGGATACAGATTCACCACCACGAGATCGATGGTGGGGATGTTGTGTTTCTGCAGCGTGGCAACATGCTCGGGCAGGTCGCGGCGCGCCAGGATGCCCGCATGCACTTTCGGTTGCAGCGTTTTCACGCGGCCGTCCAGCATTTCGGGAAAACCGGTGTAGTCCGCCACTTCAGTGACCGGGATGCCGTTGTCGGCAAACAACTTTGCCGTGCCGCCGGTGGACAGAATTTTCACGCCGAGCTGGTGCAAACCCTTGGCGAATTCGAGGACGCCGGATTTATCCGACACGCTGATGAGTGCTTGTGTGATGGCCATTTGCGGTTCCTTTATTTTGAATATCTGAAAATTCAAATTTCCAAGCCAGGCAAGGCGCGAACAAAAAATTGCGGCGCAGCCCGGTGACGAAAGTTGGATTTTTATTTGATTCGGTATTCCTGCATCTTCTTGCGCAAGGTATTTCGATTGATGCCCAGCAATTCGGCGGTGCGCGTCTGATTCCCCCCCGCGTGAAACAACACGGTCTCAATTAGCGGCTTTTCGGCACAACACATCACCATGTCATACACGCCGCAGGACGGATCCTCGCCATCCAGGTCTTTAAAATAATCGTTGACCGCTTTTCGCACCTGTTTGGCGATGTCGTTCTCGCTGATCGTGCATTCACTCATTGCAATTCTCCTGCATGTACATAATGCAAATGCGTTCCCTTGCTTTGCAGTTCGTCAAAAAAATCATTCACCGCCCGCTGTTGTTCGTCGATACTTTCCAACTGGTTCATCCGAAAACGAAATGCAGCTGAACCATGCAATCCTTTGGTGTACCAAGAGATGTGTTTGCGCGCGATACGCAATCCGGAAAGATCGCCGTAGAAATCGTACAGATCACTCACATGCGTCAACAGGATGCCACGAATCTCATTCACCTCCGCAGCGGGCAAATGTTCCCCTGTCTGCAAGAAATGACCCATCTCGCGAAACAGCCACGGACGACCCTGTGCGGCGCGGCCGATCATCACCGCATCCGCGCCGGTATGTTGCAACACGTAGCGCGCTTTTTCCGGGGTGGTGATGTCACCGTTGGCAATAACCGGGATTTTCACTTCCGCTTTGACCGCGCGGATGGTGTCGTATTCGGCATCGCCGGTGTAAGCGCAGGCGCGCGTGCGGCCATGGATGGCCAGTGCCTGGATGCCGCTGGATGCGGCGATGCGCGCGATGTTTACCGCATTGCGATTGGACTTGTCCCAGCCGGTGCGAATCTTCAGCGTGACCGGCACGTCCACCGCGCCCACCACTTCTTCCAAAATCTCCGCGACCAATTTCTCGTTCTGCATCAGCGCGGAACCGGCCATCACGTTGCAAATCTTCTTGGCCGGGCAACCCATGTTGATGTCGATGATCTGCGCACCGTGGTCCACGTTGTAACGCGCGGCCTGCGCCAGCATCTTGGGGTCGGCACCGACGATCTGCACCGAAATGGGATCGACTTCGCCTTCATGATTGGCGCGGCGTTTGGTCTTCTCGGAGCCGTACAGCAGGGAATTCGAGGCCACCATCTCGCTCACCGCCATGCCCGCACCCAAACGTTTGCACAACATGCGGAACGGCCTGTCGGTCACACCCGCCATGGGTGCAACGATGAGGTTGTTTTTGAGCTGGTAGCGGCCGATTTTCATGGCGAATTCCAAAAAGGGGAGCGATTATAATTTAATCAACTCGCCCATGCTATGATGCCGCGACTTTTTTATACGGGGTGTTCGGAATGGAATTCGACATCGTTATTATCGGTGGCGGCATCGTCGGCGCAAGCTTGGCAACCGCCCTCAAATCCAGTGGTTTACGCGTCGCCATCGTGGAAGGGCAACCCCTGCCCAAACTGCCCTCCTCTCACCCCGCCCGAGCTTCTCAGGAACCCTCCGCTTCGTCGAGTGCAGATTGGGACAGCCGCATCTACGCGTTCACCCCCGGCAACGTTAATTTCCTCGCCGAATGCGGCGCCTGGCAACACTTGGACACATCCCGCGTGCAACAAGTGGAAGCCATGCGCGTATTCGGCGACACCGGTTCCAAACTCGATTTCAGCGCCTACCAACTCGGCGAACCCGAGCTGGCATTCATCCTGGAGAGCCGCCTGTTACAGCATGCGTTGTGGCAGGGGTTGCCCGGACAGGACAATCTCACGGTGCTACAACCCGCGCAATGCGCGGAGCTTATTTGGCAGGAAGACGCCGCCTATTTGAAGTTACAAGACGGGCGCGAAATCAAAACCAAACTCGTCGTCGGCGCGGATGGTCGCGACTCCTGGGTGCGTCATCAGGCAGGTATGCCGGAAGTGCCCACGCCCTACCATCAGCACGGAGTGGTCGCCAACTTCAGTATTTCCAAAGCCCATCGCGGCATCGCCTACCAGTGGTTCCAACCGGACGGCATCCTGGCTTTGCTGCCGTTGCCGGGGAAGCGCATTTCCATCGTGTGGTCGGTCAGCCCCGAGAAATCGGCCGAACTGTTGGCGCTCACTCACCCCGAGTTGTGCGCCCGCGTTTCTGAAGCCTCGCAACATACTCTCGGCGATTTGCAGGTCATCACCCCGCCTGCCGCTTTTCCGTTACGCGTGCTGAATCTGGCACACATCACCAAACCGCGCCTGGCGCTGGTGGGGGATGCCGCGCATAACGTTCACCCGCTTTCCGGACAAGGGGTCAATCTCGGTTTGCGTGATGCACGTGAATTGGTGAATGTCTTAATGCAACGCGGTGCGCTGGATTGCGGCGATATCAGCCTGTTGCGCCGTTACGAAAAAGCACGGCAGGAGGACATTCTCTCCATGCAACTTACGACCGACACGCTGAAGCACCTGTTCGTCAACAACAATCCGATCCTGCGCACGCTGCGCAATGTCGGTCTCGCGGCAACCAACAAGATCGTGCCACTGAAAAAAATGCTGGCCCGTCACGCGCTCAATTGATTTCCCGATAAGGATTTTGCAAATGTTCAGAATATTGCTGTCGCTCCTGTTCTCCGTTTCGCTCGCGCATGCAACCGAAAAAGACCCCGCCGCCACACTCAAGGACACCCTGCAAAAAAATTACGCACAGATCATCGGGCCGGTCGATCAGGTGAACAAGTTGCCGATCGCAGGCTTGTATGAGGTGGTGACCGGAGACCACATCTTTTACATCGACGAGTCCGCGCAATATCTCATCGACGGCAGCATGTTCGACTTGAAGGCGCGGCGTAACCTGACCGAAGCGCGTGCGCGCAAATTATTTGCGGTGGATTTTTCCAAGTTGCCGCTGGACCTTGCTGTCAAGAAAGTGAAGGGGAAAGGCACGCGCAAGCTGGCGTATTTCACAGACCCAAATTGCGGCTACTGCAAAAAACTGGAGCAGGAATTGCAGTCTTTGGATGACGTCACGCTGTACCTGTTTTTGTACCCCATCTTTGACGGCTCGGATGAAAAGGTGCGCGGTGTGTGGTGCAGCAAAGACAAAGTGAAAGCTTGGGATGACCTGATGCTGAAAGGCATCCAGCCCGCCGCAGCCAAGTGCGACACCCCCTTCGCTCAAGTGAAACAATTGGGTGCAAAACTCAAAGTGAACGGCACACCCGCGTTGATCTTCGCCGATGGCGTGATCAACCCCGGTTATATGCCGCTGGCTCAACTTGAACAGGCGTTGAACAACGCGAAGTAAAAATTAACACCGGACATTCCAATAACACCGTCATTCCCGCGCAGGCGGGAATCCAAACGATCAAACAAATCCTCGTAACGCGAGGGCAAAACCAACTGCATTTTTTATACCACTGGATTCCCGCCTGCGCGGGAATGACGGGGCTGGAAGTTCGAAGTTGAGGAAAGTGAAGCTGGCCGATAAGCCGGGTTCTGTCGTGGACAGTCATTCCTCTAGGCGTTTCGTTACCTGACGCTCAAGCAACCTACCCGCAAGCGACGCGAGCCGCGCCATAGCTTGCCTATTTGGTCTTGCTCCGGATGGGGTTTACCCTGCCACGGATGTTGCCACCCGCGCGGTGAGCTCTTACCTCGCCATTTCAACCTTACCTGTTCCGCTTGCGCAGCCATCGGCGGTATATTTTCTGTGGCACTTTCCATCGCCTCACGGCGTCCGGTCGTTAACCGGCATCCTGCTCTATGGAGCCCGGACTTTCCTCTACACAGCACAAGGTGTGCAGCGACTGCCTAGCCAGCTTCGGCGCGGAGTCTATCACGGGGAAAGTCCGACGGGCTGGCTCAAAGTTTATGCAGGCGGCTTAGAGATCGTGCTCGTCGACGGCCTTGTGTACGGCAAATAAAATCGGGTTGTTTGTGATGACGCATCAGCCCTCGACCAATTGCATGCTCACACCCAGTCCCTTCCATTGCTTGCACTCGTCCTGTAGCGCCGCTTCGGTGAGCGGATTTTTTGCCAGCCATCCGGGTGCCAGTTCGAGGATGAATCGGGTGCCGTTGAAGCGGCCCAAGATATTCGGCAATTCAATATCGCTGCGATTGCGATAGAACAGCGCCGCAAACCGCAACGCCATCGCCTTGGCCAATTTGTCCGGTGTGTTTAACATGCCGCGCAATTTTTCCAGACCGCCTCGATGCGCCAAGGCCAGCAGACTTAACTGGTTCTGTTCCATCTTGGAAAAGCCGGGCATGTCGGCGTTGGCGAGGATGTACGCGGTATGTTTGTGGTAGCCGCTGTGCGCCACGCTGATGCCGATTTCGTGCAGGTTGGACGCCCATCCGAGGAGGCGCGATTTTTCGTCGGTAAGCCGTTCTTCAAGGAATTGCACTGCCAACAAGTTCGCCAGATGTGACACACGTGCCGCCTGGCGGGTATCCACGTGATAGCGGCGCATGAATTGTTGCACGGTGGCTTCGCGCATGTCGTTGTGGTGGAAGCGCCCGAGCAAGTCGTACAACACACCTTCGCGCAAAGCGCCCAACGCAGTTTGCATGTGACCGATGTCCAATTCGCAGAACGCCGCATACAGGATGGCAAAGCCACCGGGCAACACCGGGATGCGATCCGGTTTCAGGCCTTGCAGTTCCAGCTTATTCACATCGCCCACCCGCAGCAGATGGGCGCGCAACTGTTCCAAACCGTCGCGGGTGATGCCGCCGCTACTGAATCCGTTCTGCTCCAGGATGTCGCATAACACGCGCGCACTGCCCGACGAGCCTAGTGCAACGTCCCAATGTCCTTTGGAAAAATCAGCCGAGATCGTCTGCACTTCGGTACGCGCGGCCAGTTCGGCCTGCTTGAGATTGGTCTTGTTGATCTTGCCTTCTGGGAAATAACGCGAGCTGTAACTGACGCAGCCCATGTACAGGCTTTCCAGTTTGTGCGGTTGCAGCCCGTTGCCAATAATGAATTCGGTGGAGCCGCCGCCGATGTCCATCACCATGCGTTTGCCTTCCGATTGCGGCAATCCGCGCGCGACACCCATGTAGATCAGACGCGCTTCTTCGCGGCCCGCGATGACTTCGATGGGGAATCCGAGAGCGGCCTCGGCGTGTTGCAGGAACTCGGGTGCATTTTTGGCGACACGCAGGGAGTTAGTGCCAACCGCGCGCACCGCTTCGTGGGGCAACCCGCGAAGGCGCTCGCCAAAGCGTTGCAGGCAAGCAAGCGCGCGTTGTTGTGCGGGTTTGTCGAGGTGTTTGTCTTCGGTCAGTCCGGCAGCCAGGCGTACTGCTTCACGCAACCCGTCCAGCATGTACAGCTGGTCATTTTCGACACGGGCAATCTGCAGGCGAAAACTATTTGAGCCCAGGTCGAGCGCCGCAAGAATCGGTTGCTGTAACACGGCGGGGCGATGCGAATTATTGCTGGACTTCGCGTTCGATTTCTTCCACCGAGACATGGCGCACGTCACGGCCTTTGACCATATACACCACGTATTCCGACATGTTCTTGGCATGGTCGCCGATACGTTCGATGGCCTTCGCGACAAACAGAATCTCCAGCGAGGTCGAGATAGTGCGCGGGTCTTCCATCATGAAGGTGATGAGGTAACGCATGGTGGCGCGAAATTCTTCATCAACCAGTTCGTCCTGGCGCACCACCTGCGCGGCGGTAACCAAATCAAGACGCGCGAAGGCGTCCAGTGATTTGCGCAGCATATCCAGCGCGATGTCGGAAGCATGTTTGATTTCGGTGTAACGCGGCAGATGCAGGCGGTCTTTTTGCGACAGCAGCTTGGCCATGCGCGCGATTTTTTCCGCCTCGTCACCGATACGTTCCAGATCGGTGATGGTCTTGATAACGGTCATCACCATACGCAGGTCGCCTGCGGCAGGCTGGCGGCGCACCAGAATGTGGCTACAGTTCTCGTCAATTTCCACTTCCAGTGCATTTACACGATGGTCATCCTCGATCACCCGGTTCATCAATGCCACATCGCCCGAAGTCAGCGATTCAATGGCCAAGCGAATCTGGCTTTCCACCAGCCCGCCCATCTGCAACACGCGCGCGCGTACGGCTTCGAGCTCCGTATCAAACTGTTTCGAAGTGTGTTCGCTATTACCCATGATCATTCCTTAAGGATTATTGCCAATGACGGATGCTAATGCCGCACCGTTAAATATTTGTTACAGAGTCATCGTCTTCACGCCCTGCGGTGTGCCGAGCAGCAACACATCCGCAGCACGGCGCGCAAACAGACCGTTGGTGACCACGCCCGCCAAATGATTCAGCGCCGTCTCCAACTCGACCGGATTCATGATCTGCAGGTTGTGCACATCGAGAATGACGTTGCCGTTGTCGGTAATGAAACCTTCGCGCAATTTCGGCTGCCCGCCCAATTTCACCACTTCCCGCGCGATGTAACTTTGCGCCATCGGAATCACTTCAATCGGCAGCGGGAATTTGCCCAACACGTCCACCAGTTTGCTTTCATCGCAGACGCAAATGAATTTTGCGCTGGCTGCTGCCACGATTTTTTCGCGCGTGAGTGCGCCGCCACCGCCTTTGACCATATGCATGTGGCGGGTGATCTCGTCCGCCCCGTCCACGTACACCGGCAATTCGCCCGCCTCGTTCAGCGACAACACCTGAATACCGTGTCCCTGCAAACGCTTGGCTGAAGCCTCCGAACTGGCCACCGCGCCGCGAATTTTTCCTTTGATCTTGGCGAGTTCGTCAATGAAGAAATTGGCCGTCGAGCCGGTGCCCACACCCACGATGCAATCGTTGGGCACATAAGTGATCGCCGCTTGTGCGACCGCGCGCTTCATATCGTCTTGTGTCAAAGCCATGTTCTCTCCCGAATCGGTAATATTTTTAGCTCGCGGATTATTGCAGGAATTCGGTTATTTAGAAACCTTGACGGCACTTTCCAAGCGGCTCATTTGCATTTAGGATGCGTATGCCGTGGGGGTGTAGCTCAGTTGGGAGAGCGTCTGGTTCGCAATCAGAAGGCCGTCAGTTCGATCCTGATCACCTCCACCAAGTTTGGAATGAGCTCTGCCCTGTTTGGGCTGTTCAAGTGCTCTCACCCATAGAAAACGGCCAAGGTCGCATAACCTTGGCCGTTTCCGTGAAGCTCACTTTTACAACTTGAATCGATTATTTCCAAATTGTCTGGCCGTTGCTTGCCTTGATCTTGGTCTTCCAGGCATCGCGGACCATCTTGGTGACATTCTCAGGCAGCGGCACATAGTCCAACTCGCTGGCCATTTTGTCGCCGCTCGGAGTAAAGGCAAAGTCGAAGAATTTCAAAGCCTCCAGTGCAACGTCTGCCTTTTCTTGGCTCTTGTGCATCAGGATGAATGTCGCGCCAGTGATGGGCCAGCTTTCAGCACCCGTCTGATTGGTCAGCATCATGTAAAAACCTTTGTCAGCATCCCATTTCGCATTGGCAGCGGCAGCCTTGAAGTTTGCAGCTTCGGGTTTGACGTATTGACCGTCACGGTTCTTCATTTGAACGTAGGCCATCTTGTTTTGCAGCGCGTAGGCATATTCCACATAACCGATGGAATTCTTGATGCGTTGCACGTAAGAAGCTACGCCCTCGTTGCCCTTGCCGCCCGTACCCACCGGCCATGCGACAGCGGAACCGCTACCCACTGCGCGCTTCCAGTCGATGCTGACCTGAGACAAGTAGGTCGTGAAAATGGCGCTCGTACCAGAACCATCCGAACGGTGGACCACGGTGATTGCTGCATCCGGCAAGGCAAGACCTTGGTTGTCGGCGGCGAGCTTGGGATCGTTCCACTTGGTGATGTCGCCCATGAAGATGGCAGTCAATGTTTCAGCAGTTAGCTTCAACTGACCCGGAGCCACACCTTCCACATTCACAACAGGAACCACACCGCCAATGACGGTTGGGAACTGGGTCAGGCCTTCAAAATCCAGTTCTTCAATTTTCAGCGGCGCATCGGAAGCACCGAAATCAACGGTCTTGGCTTTGATCTGTTTGATGCCGCCGCCGGACCCGATGGATTGGTAATTCATCCCGACCCCGGTTTGTTTCTTGTAGGTATCCGCCCACTTTGCATAGACTGGGTAAGGGAAGGTCGCGCCGGCACCGGTGATATCAACCGCACAGGCCGTGCCGATAGTCAGCAGGGTCGTGGTCAGGCCGATGATGCCAAGAAATTTATTTAGTTTGCTCATTGTCACTCCAAAGTTATGGGTTGCTCGAATTCATGCCGTTTGCCAGCGAGTCGCATCCTATCCGCCGATTGTTACAGGATGATGACACTGCGAACCGTTGCGGCTTTAACTGTTCAACCTAATAACCGCAGTTGGCGCTCCGTTCATACTTCGATACGCGCAAGAAACCGCGCTACTCAGCACGAACGGAGAAGTCGCCAATTGGGTGATGATTGCATTAGTCATATCTCTTTGAATTTCCACGCGTTCTCCGCGCCTCCGCGTGAACAACTGCCGTTTTTAGGTTCAATACAGGAGGTGCCAATCATTGTTCGCGGATGCACGTCATAAATAAATCATCTGGGCGTAATAGGAGCTTCTTCTGCGTCATTAAAAATGTGCGCATGAAAAATGTGTTCAAGTCCTGGCGCTGGTTAATCCCGTTGTTACTGTGGAGTGTCGATGCGCACGCATGGGGGCTTTACACCCATGTCTATTTTGCACAAATGTTGCTGTGGGCGGTTCCGCTCACCGACCCGCGTTACCGCAATGCGATCAAATCCTTTCCCAAACTGGTGCTGGCCGGGGCGTGTCTGCCCGATCTGGCCCTGTTGAGTGAACGCCCCTGGGGTGAGCCGTTCTCCACCACGCACCAATGGCAACGCGCGCGCAAATTATTGGATGAAGCCCAAAGTGATGAGGAATATGCGATCTCGCTTGGCTTCGTCAGTCACTTGCTGGTGGACGTGATCGCGCACAACCATTTCGTTCCCGCGCACGAAAAGATGTGGGGGAATGTTCCCGTGCTGACACATGCCGCATGCGAATGGGCCATGGACACCTATATCCGCCCGCAGTTGTTTGCCGAGCCGGGCGATCTGATGAACACCCATCGCAATGAATTGGCAGACTATGTCGCGCAACATTTTTCCTGTTCGAACAGCCTGGCCAAACGTGGCGTGTCGATATTGTCCGGTGCCGAGAATCTATTGCGTGACAGCCGCTTGTCGGACATTTGTTATCACGGCGCCAAGATGCTGGACGTGGGCATGTTGCGCCGCTTCGACTATTACCTGAGTGAAACCGGTGTGCGTTTAACTCACATTGATCGCATCCTGATTGGCGAAGAGCCAGTGTGGGATCCCAACCCGCATGCCGACGATCCTTCCGTGCGCAACCGTATCGAACGCATCGCCCCGCTGCAATTGCGCCATCGCATCCCGCTGCCGCAGGACGTGTTCAGCACATCGTGAGCTACAAAATCGCAAGTTGCTAGACGACAATATTCTGGTCAGGTTTATTAGCTGGAACGGACTGGCGACTGAATTTAAACAGAAACCCGAAGGCTTTGGCGAAGGGTGACAGCGCCCCACCGACTGCGCGTCGCATGTGATTCATTCAAACGAATTGAAAGGAGGCGAGCGCGATCACGGTGCCCAGTGCCGCGCCCGCCGCCACATCGCTGGGGTAATGCAACCCCAGAATCGGCCTCGACAAAGCGACCAACAGAGCGAAGGGTACGACCAGCCAGAACAAGGCGGGGAAGTAGGCAACCGCCACGATGCTGAATGCCACCGCGTGCAGGGTATGGCCGGAAGGAAAGCTGAACTGATCAAGCGCCTTGCCGACACACACGATGGCGGGGTAAACATTGAACGGGCGCGGACGCAAAGTTTTTCCCTTGATTAGCTTGTAACTTACCGTGCCCACCAGTCCGACAGCCAACATGTGCAACACGGCGAACAGTGCTTCGCCCTGATAACTCAAGAGCAAGGCAATCATCAACGTGTACCAAAACACACCGTCGCCGAGCCGGCTGGCCAAGCGAAACACACTGCGAATGGAAAGGTTGCGGCTCTGCCGGTTGCAGAACGCGCAAAGTTCCATATCCCAGGTTTTAATCTGTTGCAACCGAGAGCCGAGGATTGCCATGTTTCACTCCTTGAGTAGACACGGTATCGAGCAACACGGCCTCCATCTGACCCATGATGTGTTCCCAGGTCAGTGACTCCACCGTGTGCCGCGCGGCGTGACGCAGTCTTTGCACACGCTCCATGTCGGTGATGAGCGCTTTCGCCTGCGTGACGAAAGCGGCGGTATCGTCGAACGGAACCAGCAAACCGTTCAAGTCATGGTGAATATGCTGCCGCGCGGCGGCGTAGTCGTAGGCGATTGTGGCCAAGCTGCTCGCCATCGCTTCGACGGTGACATTGCCGTAGGTCTCGGTCAGGCTGGAGTAAAGGAAAATGTCGCCGGAGGCATAGTGACGTGCCAATTCTTCACCGGTTTGCATACCGGCAAAAATCACATGAGGATGTTGCTTCTGCAATTCTGCACGGGCCGGTCCGTCACCCACCATCACCAAACGTGCCGAAGGATTGACCACACGCATTTGTTCGAAAGCCTGAATCACAACATGCAGATTCTTTTCCGCCGCAATGCGGCTCACCAGCATAACCACCGGCGTTGCATCATCCGCGCCCCAGGAAGCCCGCAGGGTTTGGCTGCGTTTCGCCGGGTGAAACAGTTCGGTATCGACGCCGCGCGACACCACCAACACGTTCTTGTAACCCTCGTGTTCCAGTTGCTGCTGCAAAGACACCGTGGGCACCATGGTGCAGGCCGCCTTGTTGTGAAAATGGCGCAGGTAAGCGGCAATCGGTTTTTTCAAAAGCCCGATTCCGTAGTGTTGTGTGTAGCTGTGAAAGTTGGTGTGAAAATCCGTGCTCACCGGAATATTTAATTTGCGCGCGGCGGACAATGCCGACCAACCCAGAGGGCCTTCGGTCGCGATATGCACAACATCGGGCCGCTGCTGTTTCCAGATTCGCATCAGCAAACCTTTTGCGGGCAGCCCGGATTTCAACTCGGGGTATCCCGGGATAGGCATACCAGAGACCAATGTCTCGCGGTAAGTCGTTTCCTGCGCCGAAATGTCATGCTTGAACTGTCGCGGGCGGATCAGATGGATGTGATGCCCGCGTTGGCGCAGGCCCTGCACCATGCGGCCAATCGTGATGGCCACGCCGTTCACTTCCGGCAGGTAGGTTTCAGTCACCAGCGCGATTTGCAAAGGCACTGAAGTTTGGATATTTGGGGTCGGTGTATTCATGCCGCGCATCCTGACGCGCGAACATGAAGGATTGATGAATCTTTATTGAAACTTTGTTGACAGGGTCAGCGGCGAAGTTGGGCAGTTCACCGCCATTAGTCACTTACAAGTCAAATAATGTCAAAACATGACAAGACTTCCTCACGCGGAGACGCGGAGGTCGCGGAGAGAATCAAACCCTCCTCGGTTTTCCCCGCGTTCTCCGCGCCTCCGCGTGCGAATCTTTTTTGGTTCCGGCTTGTCCGGCTTAGGGTGTAATGTTGCAGTAACAATATTGGGTTAGATTTATTTAAGGACAACCGTTTCCAACTTCGCTACACGCTCCGGATCGCCATCCCAATGCACCGCACCTCACTTAAAAAAAGTTACATCGCCGAGCACGTCGTTCCACAGTTGAAACAACTGCGTGCTTCGGCTGAATCTTTCGAGCACGACTTCGAAAATGAGGTGGAGCATATCCCGCCAAACCACCAGTCCAGTGCGCGCAATCTGCTGCACTATCTGGCCCTGCGACAAAGTGACATTCGCAAGCTTCAACATGATCTGGGGTTGCTGGGTTTGAGCCGATTGGGCCGCTCCGAAGCGCATGCCTTAAGCAGCATCGACGCGGTGCTGGATGCGGCCTGCGCACTGGCGGGATTGCCGCGTATCTCGCGCGAGTTCGAGCCTGCCGTAGACATCAACACCGGAGAGATGTATCTCAACGAGCACGCGACCCGGTTGCTGGGCGGCGCCGGAGAAAAACACGGGACGCGCATCATGGTGACGATGCCGAGCGAAGCTGCGGCAGATCCAAAATTGGTGCGGAATTTGTTAAAAGCCGGGATGAATATCATGCGTATCAATTGCGCGCATGACGATGCCCCCGCCTGGTTGGCAATGATCCGGCATCTGCGCAGCGCCGAGAACAAACTGGGGCTCAAATGCAAAATATATGCCGATTTATCCGGTCCCAAATTACGCACCGGCGATATCAAGGCCGCAGGACAGCTGATCGAGATCAAGGTCAAACGTGATTTTTTCGGCCGCGTCATGGATCCCAGCAAAGTGTGGATCACCCCGGCTGAAAATCAGGAACCTCCCGCTGCTGTTGTGGTTGCCAGTTTGCCTGTCGGCGCCCAGTTGTTGGCCGATGCGCGCGAGAAAGATATTTTGGTCATTGACGATACACGCGGCTCGACTCGAACCCTGATCTTGAACAAACGTTTTGGCAATTCCTGGTTAGCCCACTGCGAACAACACGCATTCATCACCGAGGGCGCCTCTTGCGTGTTAATGCGCAAAGGCGAGACGCTGCAGCAAAGCAACGTTTCCCCGTTGCCCGAGGTATTCCAACCGATTCTGCTGCAAGTCGGCGACGAGTTGATCCTGACCCCAGATACACAACCGGGACTGGCGGCACGGCATAACAAACACGACAAGCTGACACATGCAGCCACCATCCCCTGCACGCTGGGCGAGGTATTCAAGGCGGCCAAGCCGGGGCAACCCATCTGGTTCGATGACGGAAAAATCGGCGGCCTCATTCGCACTTGCGCCGACGACAGAATCGTTGTTGACATCACGCAAGCCGCCCCGAATGGAAGCAAGTTGGGTTCGGGTAAAGGCATCAATCTGCCGCAGACCGATTTGGATATTCCCGCGCTGTCGGCAGCCGACATTGAAAACCTGACCACGCTGGCGCCGCACATCGATATGGTGGGATTGTCTTTTGTCAGAACGCCGCAAGACGTGTTTGCGTTGCACGAGCTGCTGGACACGTTAAACAATTCCCAACTGGGAGTAGTGCTCAAGATCGAGACTGCCCAAGCATTTGAGAACTTGCCCATGATCCTGCTGGCCAGTCTGCGCCGCCCCCCCGTCGGCGTGATGGTGGCACGCGGAGACTTGGCGGTTGAAATCGGCTTTGAGCGTTTGGCCGAAGTGCAGGAAGAAATCCTGTGGTTATGCGAAGCCGCACATATCCCGGTGATTTGGGCAACCCAGGTTTTGGAGAGCATGGCCAAAAACGGGCTGCCCTCGCGCGCCGAAGTCTCCGATGCGGCGTTGGCCATACGTGCCGAATGCGTCATGCTCAACAAGGGCCCGTACATCCTTGAGACGGTAAAATTCTTGTGCGGCGTACTCGACCGCATGAGTGGTCACCAGATCAAACGCCGCCCGATGATGCGGCGATTGTCCGTCTCGCACATTCCCAACCGGGACGTGTGAACTAAATGAGGCCGCCGACGTGATGCCTCACATCTGCCGGCGATAAAACATCAGTTCATCAACACCAACAACCAAACCACGATCACATTGACCAGACTCACCAGCACTGCCGAACTGCCGATATCTTTTGCGCGCTTGGCCAAATCGTGATTGTCCAGCGAGATCCGGTCGACCGTGGCCTCGATAGCCGAGTTAAGCAACTCGACCATAATCACCAGCAACACACTGGAAATCATCAATGCCTTACCAAAATTCTCCACCGGCAACCAAACAGCCAGCGGTATGAGAATTGCGGCCAGCAGCACTTCCTGGCGGAAAGCATCTTCATGTTTGTAGGCGGCGCGAAATCCTGCCAGCGAATAACCGAATGCGTTAAATAAACGCACCAGACCCGTTTTACCTTTGTACGGACTTTCCATCTTGCGACTCCTGAAAAAATTCACAGTACTGTAACGTTTAATTGTGACAGTAAAATTGCAGCACAAAAAAGCGCGCACGGGAGTGCGCGCAAACGGGGACATCCCGGAGAGAAGCGATTATTTTGCGTGGCGCATGAAGTGTTTGGCGTAACGCGCATTCATGCGTGACACCGGCAGCAGGATAAACACATCGGCGCAATTGAAATCCGGATCCCATGCCGGTTCACCGGCGATATAGGCACCCAGACGCAAATATCCTTTGATCAGCGGCGGGATGATCACATCCAGATTTTGATTCAGTGATTCCAGCGGCAAACGGCAGTGCGGGAACACGCGATATTCGGACGGTGCCGCGTGCAACTTGTGGATTTTGTTGTACACGCTGGCGGCGTAGTGGCCGCCGTCGCCCATGCTGATGCTGGCGCAGCCGATCAGATATTCATGGTTGTGCTTGGTGACATAGTCTGCCAAGCCGCTCCACAACTGGGTGATGGTTGCCCCATCGCGGTAATCGGGATGCACACAGGAACGCCCCACCTCGACCATGCGGTCACGCAAGTGCATCAGGCGGGTCATGTCGAATTCGGTCTCGGAATAATAGCTGCCCGCCTTCACGGCCTGTGCAGGAGGCAAGATGCGATAGGTGCCGACCACTTTGTCGTTGCCGTGGTCACGCACCAGCAGGTGATCGCAAAATTCATCGAAGCGGTCAATATCCAAACCCAAACCTGCGCTGGGCAATTTGGCGCCCATTTCTTCGGCGAATACCTTGAAGCGGATGCGCTGCGCTTCGGTCACCTCGGTGACACTCCTCGCCAAACTAAAAGTGAGCTTGCCTGGTGTTTCCCGTTGTTGTTGAATCAAATCTAGCATGGTGTTCTCCGGTCGGGTTAATGACCGCAGAATAGCCATCGCGTGTTGCACGAGAGTTAAGGCAATATGAAAATTTGATGAAACTAGAAACGGCAGTTGATCACGCGGAGACGCGGAGAACGCGGAGTCAAATCAACCTATTGCATAAAATTGAGCTTTACCCATTGTGTGATCATTGCAGTCGCCATCGCTTTTAGAATTTCCCCGCGTTCTCCGCGTCTCCGCGTGAGACTGCTTTTTCCAAGATGAAACTACTTTACCGGATGGTGCAGAGTCTCTTGAGCTTGCGGTGGATTTAGCAAGACGCGATAGAGCGACTGGAAATGCAGATCGGTTTCTAAATGGGGCTGAACAGGCGCACGTGTTTCGAGCCTGTCGTGCGACAACACCGAGGTTTGGTGCAGGACCTGCAATGCCGCGCTGATGTGTTGATGCGCCCTGCGGGTCAGGCTGCGTCTATCCCCGTCAAGCGACTCAAGCGGGGCCGTGCCCACCAGTTGCACGTGCATCTCCGGCGTATTCAGAATGCTCCATAAAGACGCGCCGAATGAAATCTCATCCACATAAGCAGCCGCCTTGTTATGCGCGCCCGAAACATCACGATAACGTATCGCTACGGGGTGTATCGGAGCAGCGGCGTCGATGGCGGGTTGTAACAGCGACGAATGGAAGTGTGCGACTGAAGTTCCATCGGTCGTTGTTCCTTCGGGGAAAATGGCCAGACACCCGCCCTGCTGCAACAGGCTCACCAAATGCACGTTGAGACGGGCAGCCGAACGTGCCTTGCCACGTTCGAGGAACAACGTCTGGGCACGCGCACAGAGCCAGCCGATCACCGGCCAACTTCTCACTTCGGATTTCGCCACGAAGCGCATCGGTATCACGGCGTTGAGCACGAAAACATCCAGCCACGAGATATGGTTGGAGACGATCAGCCCGCGCTTGAGTTGATACAACGGGTCGCCGGATGCGATGTCGAGTCGAACATTGAAAATTTGCAAGAGTCCCTTCGACCAGACCCGCAGGATGCGACGGCGCAAACCCGCTCCGATCCAGGGAAAAAAGAACGCGATGGCTAAGCCGTAGCCGAGGTGAATGACGAATTGTGTCGCCCGGAACAGGGCAATGCTATTGCGCAAAAATGAGTTCACCCGACTCTCTCAATCCACGGAGAAAAAGAACAGCGTGCACAGGAATGACAACGTGGCATCGAACCCTTCGTTGATCAGCAGGTTCACGATATTCAGTTCGTTTTGATTTGGCATTTCAGCCGCGAATATTTTCATTTGGATTTTCCTTTTTGATTGTTTGCGGAATTGCGTTGCTCGATGAACAAACTATTGCCGGCGATCTTTTTCGCCATCTTTTTTGCTTCATTCATCGCCGTGGAAACTTCGTGATGCGACATGAATTGGCCGGGTGTTATTTGAATGGCCCCGATGGACAAGCTGGTGAGCGGATGGAAACGCACGACGCCGTCACGGCCTTCGCTGGAGTAGCCGCCCGCCGCCAGATGTTCTTCCTTGAACAGCAGTGATGCCGCCTGTTCAAATGAGCGCAAGGCATTTTCGCAACGCGTCTTCCAATCTTTACTTTGCAAAAGCAGAATGAAATCGTCGCCGCCCACATGCCCGATAAAATCCGACTTGGGATCGCAGCCCCAACTCAGGATGCGGCTGGTCAGCTGGATCATCTCGTCACCCCGGCGGTAACTGTAGGTATCGTTGAAGGGTTTGAAAAAATCGAGGTCGCAATAACAGGCAACGAATGGTGTGTTCGCCTGCAGCAAACGTTCGATGTGTTCGTTGATCGGCACATTGCCGGGCAACAGCGTGAGCGGGTTGGCATAACGCGCCGCTTCCAATTGCATCTGGGTTAATTCGCGCAACAAGTCCTGCCCCGAAGCAACACCGATGTAACGCTCATGTTCGGTGATGATGAAACCGTCGGCGAAATGGCGGCTGTCCACTTCGGCCAGATAGTGGCTGAGCTCCTCGATCGGCATACTTTTTTCCACCAGTAACGGCTCGTTTTGGATTAGCTCACTGCAGGGTTTTTTGCCATGCAACTCACGCTGGAACGGTTTGGCGAACCGGTCGATAAACTGATAGCGGTTGATGAGGCCCAGCGGGGTACCGTTCTTGACTACCGGGATGATGCGCAAAGCGGGGTTCTCGGAAAATCGGTCGAAGATCGTGTCGTTCAACGTTTCCGGATGGGCCGGTTCGATGTAGGTCACCAACTTGAATGCGGTGGATTGGGAGCGGTGAGCGTGTTCGGAGACGGGAAAGATTGCAATATTGGAGGCGTTGATGATGCGGCTAGCCTCGGTAGAAGCTAACAGGGGCGGCGTGGGGCTGGGGCGGGCGATGAAATAGCCTTGCCCGAGTGCGATACCGATGTCCCGCACCACCCTGAGTTCGGCTTCGGTCTCCACCCCTTCCGCGATGACCTGCGTGCCGCAACTTTCGGCGATGCTCTGGATCGATTTCAGGAACTGCAATTTGATCGGGTCGCGGTCCACGCCCTGTACGAAATGCATGTCGATCTTGATGAACTCCGGGCGCAATTCGGACCATAAACGCAGGCTGGAAAAGCCCTCGCCCAGATCATCGATGGCGATCTTGAACCCCATCGCACGGTAGTGCAGCAATGCACTGCGCATCGCGTCGAAATCGAATGTCGGCTGGTTCTCGGTGATTTCGATCACCACTCTTGCCGGATCGAGATTCAACCCGCGCAAAAATTCCAAGGTCTGGCCATTCTTGAAACTGGGGCGGGTCAGCGTTTCCGGGCTCACATTCAGAAAAAGAAAGCCCGGCAGGTTTTGCCGAACGAACGCTTCCAGTACTGTTTGTCGTGCCAGCATTTCAACTTCCAGCTCCAGACCCTGGCGGGCGGCCGTACCAAATAAATTGATCGGCGAGTGCAAGGGACTGTCCGCCGGACCCCGGATCAAACCTTCGAAACCCAGGAACTCCCCGCTCTTTAAATCGATAATCGGTTGGAACAAGGCACTCAGTCTGCGTTGCTCGATAATTTCCCGCAGAGGCGACATTTCCTGCTCCGGCACACTACCGGCTGCAGGCATCACATGCGGGGCGCGTTGAATTGTTCGGTACAACTCAACAGGCTGGATGGCGGACATGACTGACTCCGGTGAACATTTTCGGGAACGACACCTTACCCAGAGGACATTACAAAGTGATGACGAAACGGTGACGCGAAAATTGCAGACCGCCGCAAAAATTTGGACGCAATCGGGATAGGGGGCGGTCAAACTCGACCGCGCCCCTCCCACACCACCCGGCATGCGGGTCCGCACCGGGCGGTTCGAGAAGTTGAGGTCATGAGAAACGAGGCACGCCGAGTTTGTCGAAGTAGGCAATGGTCAACACCCGTTTGATGTCGCCATTGCTGTTCCGCCACCAGCAGCGGGAGTTTCCCGCCACACGCATTGCCACATGCTCGGCCGCACCAAGGTTGGTAAGCTCTTGGTAAATCCTGCTACTGCGTTTCCAGTGCTTGAGCAGAATCGCCCGCAGCCGGTGCCGTATCCATTCATCTAGCGACAGCCAGACTCTCGGTGTTTGCGCCAGCCCATAGTAGGCCTTCCATCCCAGCAGGTAAGGTTTCAGCCGCTCGACGACTTCCACCATGCTGCGTCCGCCCGAGCGTCGGGTCAGTTGTCTCACCCGTTGCTTGAACGTCGCCAGCGGCTTCGCCGCCACACCTCGCCTGAACGCCCTCCCGTAGCTCCAGAAACTGTAGCCCAAGAACTTTCTTCCCGTTACATCGGCCACGGCGCTCTTGGTCTCATTGACCTTGAGCTGTAGCTTGGCGTAACACCGCCGCAAGAGAGCCATCACCCGCTCGCCCGCCTTCCGGCTGCGCACATAAACATTGCAGTCGTCGGCATAGCGCGCAAAGCAGTGACCATGCTTCTCCAGTACCTTGTCCACTTCGTCCAGCATCACGTTGGCCAGCAGCGGCGACAGCGGCCCGCCTTGCGGCGTGCCCTGATACCGCTCCAGCACGACTCCATCGCTCATGATGCCGCTGTCCAGATACGCCCGAATCAGCCGGAGGATCCCGGCGTCGTCGATGCGTTTGCGCAGGCGACCCATGAGAATGTCGTGATTGACGCGATCAAAGAATTTCTCCAGATCAACATCCACCACGATCTTCCGTCCAGACTGCACGTAACCGTGCGCAGCCAAAACCGCATCGTGCGCTCGCCGTCCCGGCCGGAAGCCGTAGCTGTGCTCGCTGAAGGTGGGGTCAAGTAGCGGTTGCAGCACTTGCAGCAGCGCTTGTTGGATCAGCCGATCCGTGACCGTCGGGATGCCCAGCTCGCGCTCGCCTCCGTCCGGTTTCGGGATCGTCACCCGTCGTACCGGACTGGGCCGGTACGTCCCCCGCAGCAGTTGCTCGCGTATCGTCGGCCAGGCCGTCACCAGATAGCAGGTGGTCCGTTCTATATCCAGACCATCTACGCCAGCCGCGCCTTTGTTGGCCTTGACTCGTTTCCACGCCTGCCGCAGGTTCTCTCTCGTCAGCGCCGCTTGCAGCAGCGCCGACCCTGTGCTCTCGGTGTCACGTCGCGGGTTGTTCGCTTCGTCGCTGACAGGATCGCGCCCGGCTTCACCGTGCGCTACGCCCGCCCGCTCTGCGAATGCAGACTTCTGACGCGTTGCGTTCAACATCGACATGGTCTCGAACACTTCTCCTCGTTCGGCCCTTCGCCCTCAACCGGCAGCTACTACGGCCTCGGCTGACTCCTCGCTCCGTGTCTCCACGTCGGCCTTTCAGCCGTCAGGCGAGGTCTCCCCGGGTAAGAACGCACTCCTTCACTGCACAACCGCCGGATTTACGCCACTCCGCCTTGATCACGAGAGCTTCGCGGAATCTTGCCCGCTCGCCCTGCTCGGCAACGCCTTCTATCCGGTTCTTGTCCATCGGCTCGCAGCTTCGCTCCACGCTTCCTTCCCACACTCGGTCGCCCTCATGCAGTTGCGCTTCGCTTCGTTCGCTGTGATCAACTTACGGGAGGACTTGCACCTCCAAGAGTGCGCCCGTGCCGGGCGCACAAAAAAACGGGCGTCCGAAGACGCCCGTTTTAACTTCTTAACTAACTGAGGAGGTTAGATTAGAAGGAGTGAACGATACCGCCGCCCAAGTAAGTCTTTGTCTCAGCTGTTGCCGCATTGATCTTTTGAGAAGCATATGCACCGAACACTTCTGTGCGCTTAGAGAAGTGAAACGCATACTTCAATGACAACTGGGACACATCATTTGCTACTACTGGTGCAACTGATGTAGAACCAGCCTTGGCGTAGCTGCCGGACAGAGCATGTGGCCCCATCTTGTAGCCGCCAACAAATTCCATATTGCTGCCTGTTACAGAGGTAGTCGAGTTTGTGTTTGTCTTGATGCTTTCGAGCATAGCGCCAACCCAGAAATCACCCAAACTGTACTTGCCCACTCCGCGCATCGCTGTATTGGTAGCGTTGAAGTTGCTGGCAGAGGCTGCGGCAGCAGTTGCCTTCACATCGTTGCGGCTTTCGTAGGCAACCGATACATAGATGTCTTCTTGCTCGAATGTGCCAGACATGGAAAAAATTGACTTATTGACAGCCAATTTAGTTGTGCCAACTGCTGGAGTCTGCGATTCGTCTGGGCTGAACATTACTGCCAACTGCATATCGCTGAATTTAGGCGACCAGTATTGCACCATGTTCTTTTGGCGTGAGTTCCAATCAACAGTTTCGCTAATACCAATTGTCTTAGTAGAAGACCAGTTAGAAGTATTGTCGAACAGCTCGATCTTGTTGTGTGCAACTTTGAACGGAGTATCCCAGATGCCCAGCATAACTTTGCCGAATTCGCTGTCGATACCAACACCACTGTTGCGTGTCTTTGCAAAACCGCCCACTTTTGCAACCTTATTGGCATCATCAAGCCCCTGACCGTCAGCATCCATCTCAACTTCATATTGATAGATCGCCTTCAGACCACCGCCCAAATCTTCACTGCCCTTGACACCAAAACGAGATGCATTGGTATTTACACGCATTTGACCAGTCGTATCTTTTTTATCAGTTTTGAACTGATCGAATGTCAAAAAAGCTTTGCCGTAAATCGTTACGTTAGCGTTATCCGCGAATGCGGGCGCCGAGAATGCTGCTGCTACTGCCAGTGCGATGATTTTCTTGTTCATAATTACTCCTAGTGGTTAATAAAAATCTTCCCTTATCCATCTACGCGTGGCAGGGGATGCGGTGACAGGATTATGCAGAGCGTTTGTGACAGGATTGTTACAGCAGAGTTTTTTCGACACAGGCTGTGTCATTCAAAATGATCGATCCGGAGGTCGGTGTGTTCTCTCCGATTTTGCGGAGAGCTTAATTCCGGAATATTACAATTGCGATACGCACACCAGATAAGTTAGTCTGCGCCTCGGATAATTTTTTGTTCGTTGCCATTTCAAGTATTGATCTTCGTACCCGCAATTTCAGTTAATAACAACAGGAGAGATGTGATGCCAAAAATATGCACCCCGGAATATCTGGCCAAAGTCCAAAACTTGAGCAAAGATGAAACTGAGCGTTTGTTATCCCGGATGTCCGGCAAGCTTCCCAAGAGGCTCGCGAAAGAAAAGTTGAACAAGCAAGAAGCTCTGGCGATCCAAATGGAACTGGAAGATGAACAGCTTGAAGAATGGCGCAACAACATGCGGCTGTTAAAGCAGAAGGATGATGCCAAGGCACAAGCCAAAACCAAGCAGGAAACAAAATCACCCGAGAAAAATTCCGCAGCGCCTGCCAAAGCAAAAACTACCGCCAAGGCAAAACCCGCCGCAAAAACCACGACACCCGCCAAACCCAAGGTAGTCGCCAAAGTCAAGGTCGAAGCCAAAAAGTAACACCGCTCATGTGATGAGTGATTCCAAATCGGAGAGCGTGTATTTTCTAAAGGGCGCCCCTAAAAACTCGTCATTCCCGCCTGCCCGCAGGGCAGTTTATCCTGAGCCTGACGAAGGGCGGGAGCGACGAAGTATGAATTTTCAGAGACGCCCATTATTCCAAACAGCCGGGCGCGATCCTGTTCTGGCGTTTCTCCGCCAACTGGGCGATCGCGGTGAATTTATCCACGAGACCATTCTTCGCAAAGTGATCGATGATAAACAGGGGAATCAGGGTGTCGGGTTCCCATAAGCCGTGGAATTTGAGCGTACTGCCTTGCCGGTTTGGCTGGATATGCCAGGTGCCGCTGAAGATTTTCGAGTCGCCCGAAATTTGCTTGAATGAAATTTCATCCACGGGATTTTCGTTGTATTCGATCACCGAATGCAGGCGCACCTGAAAGAACAGGACGTGTTCGACTGCCGTGCGCTCAACTCTGACCTTATGCGCGGATTGCCGAACGGAGGAAGACTCGACCACGCCCGGCATGGCGGCAGCGGATTCATAATCTGTCAGGTATTGATAGGCGGCGCATTGCGTTAACGGGGTATCAAAACTGGCATTGAAGGTAAATTGTTCACCGCTGCGTTTCACGTCAACCTGTAACCCGGGGTAATGCGAATCCTTGCCGGATGCATTGGTGATTACCAGTAAGAGTCCTGTCAAGATTAGCTTTTTCATAATGTCCTGTTATATGCCATCAATATTTCGCGACGATGACAGACACTGGCCGGGAATTTTGCGCCCCACTGTCGAATCGCTCCGCTGTAACGGATGACGACTCGGATTTGTGTTCAGAAAGTGGTTTGGAATTTACTGCACGGTTCTTATCGCCCAAATTATTGATAACCCAAAGTTCAAGCCTGCCCCTCCATGTCCACACTGCCCGAACTCACCGACCTTGAAAACATTCTGGAGCTGGGTCGGGGACATTTGGTCTCACGTGTTGTCTGTGAAGTCAGCGCAGGTTCACGGCGCTTCCCGGTATACCAACTCAACTTGGGCAATCCCGATCCAAAATTACCCGCCATCGGATTCTTTGGCGGCATTCACGGCTTGGAACGAATCGGGACTCATGTCTTGCTGTATTTTTTGCGCAGTTTGCTTGCCCGATTAGCGTGGGACAAAAGTCTGCATCATCTGCTGCGGGACGTGTCTCTGGTCTTCATGCCATTGATCAATCCGGGAGGCATGTGGCAATCAACGCGTTGTAACCCGCAGGGGGTGGATTTGATGCGCAATGCCCCGATTGAGGCGGCCGGCGATGTTCCATTCCTGTTGGGAGGCCACCGCATCAGCCATTATTTGCCCTGGTATCGCGGTGAGGCGGGCGCAGAGATGGAAGTCGAGAACCTCGCGCTGTGCCGCACTGTGACCGAGGAATTGCTGACACACCCTTTCAGTATCGCGGTGGATTGTCATTCCGGATTTGGCTCGCGTGATCGGGTATGGTTTCCACACGCACACAGCGTGCACCCTATCCAACACTTGGCCGACATTGTCAGACTGGAAGAATTATTTCGGCAAACCCACCCCAACAACCGCTACCTGTTCGAACCGCAAAGTGTGCAATATCGCACCCATGGCGACATCTGGGATCATCTGTATCTGCAGGCACAACAAGACCGGCACAAAACATTTCTACCTTTGACACTGGAAATGGGTTCCTGGTTATGGGTCAGGAAAAATCCACTGCAATTCTTTTCACGGCACGGCCTGTTCAACCCCTCGGTCGAGCATCGCTTGCACCGTGTTTTGCGCCGCCATTCTGTGTGGTTGGACTTTCTGATGCGCGCCGCCAGTGGTCACGAAAATTGGATGGCGACAGGCCCCACTCGGCAGCGTTTGCAAGAACGCGCTGTGGAACGCTGGTACCGGCAATGACCACCTGGGTTTTGTTGCGAGGCTTGATGCGCGAAACGCGCCATTGGGGTGAATTCCCCGGGCAATTTCAGAGCGTGTTGGAAGTGCAGCATCTGGTGACCTTGGATTTTCCCGGCAACGGCGACTTGCATGAACTGCAAAGTGCCACCCGCGTGACGGCAATGGCGTTTTACTGCCACACGCACCTTCGGCAACTGGGATATGCACCGCCCTACCGTGTGCTCGCCCTGTCATTGGGGGCGATGGTGGCAGTGGAATGGAGTGAACACTATCCGACTGATATCGAAAAATTGGTGCTGATCAATACCAGCCTGGCACCGCATAACCCTTTCTACCACCGGCTGCGCCCGGCAAATTATTTTGCCTTGTTGCGATCTCTGCTCTGTGGCTCGCTGGCTCAGCGTGAAGAATTGATACTGCGTCTAACCAGTAACCAAATACGTACCCAACTTCAACAAGGGAGGTTGTTNNCACCGCACGCGCCACCTGTTCCCGTGTTATTACTCGCCGCACAACACGACCGTCTGGTCGATGTGAAATGTTCGCTTTCACTGGCCGCGCGCTGGAACTGTGCAATTCGCCTGCATCCCACGGCAGGGCATGATTTGCCTTTGGATGATGGCGTCTGGGTAGCGCAACAAATCAAAGCGTGGTTGGCTGTTTGAATCCGCAGCAATGAGCAAGGCGTTATCCGCTCTTCAAGTTATTCAGGTAAACAATCGGACAACTCGGATTGTTATTCATCACAACGACACCAAACCGCAACGAAAAATTCATTCGCTTGTTACCTGCGCAAACTAGTCTGTTCCTTCCGTTTCGTTAATTACTTGGAGGTTTCAGATGGATATGCGAATGAAAGTGATTTACTTGGCCGTGGTTTCAACCTTTGCGCTCTCGGGCTGCGGTTCGGGTGGCAGCAGCGTAGTAGCCAATAATGCCCCGACCACCATCACCGGCGTTTTGTCCGATGCCTACGTCAAAGGCGTGACCTATTCCACGTCCACCAGTGCATCGGGTGTGACCAACACCAACGGTGAATTCACCTACAAAACGGGCGACACCGTCAGCTTCAAGATCGGCCAAGTCAGTTTGGGCTCCGTCAGCATGGGCAGTGCGGCTCTGGGCGACCTGAGCGGCAACAAAGTCGTGCGCCCCAAGGATCTCGCCGGTGTAACCGACGAAACGGATCAGAAAGCCTTGGCAATCGCCCAAGTCATCCAGACTGTAGCTGGAGCGACCACCACCGCGACACATATCGACGTCACCCCGAACGCTGCAAGGCTGGCTACGGCTGGTAGCGTTACTTCTCTCGCCAATGCCGGCACGATTTTGGCCGGCGCCGGAATGACACCCACTTCGCTCGCCAACGTCACCCAGCATTTGTTGAATGCGCCGGCGAAAGTAAGCAAGGTCACTTTCACCCCGACGGACATCACCGGATTGTCCGATGCCAACCGCGCCAAGGTTTACACCACCTCTAGCGTGGACATCACCTACGCGGATGGCACCAAGAAAAACTACCCGTTGTCGTTTGTGAATTTGTTCAACAACACCGACACCACCAAGACTGCGGATGGCACTGCCGCCGCAGCCGTGAAGAATAAGACCGGCACGGTCCTGAACGAAGTCAACGGCAGCGCCTATATACCGCAAACGCCGGATGCCAATTCGCTCATGGATATCGGCGGTACGCCGTATCTGGTGACGCACTTCGAATACATGAACAACGACAACACCGGTACCAACTGGTACGGCAAACAACCGATGCTGATGACTGTGGCCAAGCTCAACCAGAGCAGCACCGATGGCAAATTCAGTGTGGCTTCGGTCAAGCAGGTTGATTTTTCAGGCGTCAACGGATTGTGGATCCCCTGCGCAGGCAGCCGCTCGCCCTGGAACACCCACTTGGGTTCCGAAGAATATGAGCCGGATGCACGTTGCGAAGTTGATGCGACCTATGCCGCCATCGTCGGCGGTTCGTGCCTCGCCATGGAATACACCGCACGTATGAACGCCTTCCGCGTCGCCTACGGCGAAGGCACTGCATCGCCCTACCACTATGGCCGCGTGCCGGAAGTGACGGTTGCCGCCAACGGCAGCAGCACCGTGGAAAAGTGGTACACACTGGGCCGCATCTCGCGCGAGAAAGTGCAGATGTTCGGCGACTCGCGCACCGCAATTCAGGGCGATGACGGTACCTACACCAGCCTGACCCTCTTCGTGGCCGACAGCGCGGGCGACCTGTCCGCAGGCAGTTTGTATGCAGCGAAATGGAACCAGATGTCACCCAATGGCACGGATGGCGGCGAAGCCAATCTGTCTTGGATCAAACTGGGCCATACCACCCATGCCGAAATCAAGGCGGCGGTCGATGCGGGTGTGACGTTCAACGACCTGTTCCTGACATCGGCCACGGCAGCTGTTGGATTCACCGCCGTAAAGACAGGGCATGAAGTTGCGAAGGTCGAATATCTGCAACTGAAGACGGGCACGTTCGGTGTGGCTGCAACCCCGATCGCGACGCTGGCTGCCTTCCTCGAAACCCGCCGTTATGCCGCACTCATGGGCGCAACGACCGAGTTCGAGAAATACGAGGGGGTGGCTTACAACGCCAAGGAGAACAAGGCTTACACCGCGTTTGCCCGCATGTCGAAAGGCATGGAAGTCGGCGCAGCCGATCCGGTCGACCACATCCGCATCAAGAAGAACCTGTCCGGCGGCGTGTATGAAATGTCGCTCAAACCAAACCAGGGTGACTCATTGGGTGTCGCGATCAACAGCGACTTTGTACCGGTCTCGATGAAAGCGATTGTTGTCGGCAAGGACATCGCCAAAGATGCGGATGGAAATGCATCCGACCTGAACGCGATTTCCGCCCCGGATAATCTGTGGTTTTCGGATCGCATGCGCGTGTTGTTCATCGGCGAAGATTCTGCGAATCACGTCAACAACTACCTGTGGGCGTATCACGTCGACACCGGCAGTCTGGTGCGCATCCTCTCGTTGCCGATGGGTGCCGAATCCACCGGCTTGCAGATCGTGGACAACATGAACGGCCACGCCTACATCATGAGCAACTACCAGCATGCCGGCGACCTGAACGGCACCACCCCGGCCGTGCATGCCCGCATTCTGCCGTTGATCAATCCGATGAAAGCAGAAGTCGGTTATCTCGGTGGTTTGCCCGCCATGCAATAAATTTTCACCTGGCTGGATTTTTTCCAGAGCCCCGGTAGCCCAAGCTGCCGGGGCTTTTTCTTCTGGCGTATTCAAACCATGCCGCTGATTTTGTCAATGAACAACCTGCTGTATTCATCGTATTGCTTTTTATCCTCTTGCGGCTGACACCATAGACTTGCCATATTTTGTTGACCCTGTTATTTGTGAGGTATAGATTGCCCATGGCGATCCAGTCATGATTTCTGCGAAATTGGCACGATGGACTGACCCTAAATCGTTTTAATAAGAAAAATGAGGTGGTCAAAATGAAACTCAGCCATGCAAACCACTTGCAAAACTTAACGTTAGTCTTTTCGCTGTTTTTGGTTTCATGTGGCGGGGGCGGCGGTTCAGCTAACAATACAACTCCCGGTTATCTCACCGCGAGTTACTTCCCATTCAATGTCGGAGATGCATACAAATATCGGTCTACAGACAGCTCAAACTCTTCTATCTACCTCACTGAGATCGACACTATTTCTTTAACAAATTCCAATTATTTAACTCGGTATAAAGACACCACCGGCACCTATGACGAGGTCGACAGAATTGATAACAACAAATTAATTGCCGTATCCTCTACTGATAGCGCCACTCCACAGGGATTGTTTCCGCTTACGTTATACGATTTATCTCTAAGCGAAAATGTGGCAAAAACTATTAGTGCCAAATCAAATCTGTCTTATCCAGACGTGGATAGCGATGGTATCCCAGAGATCATTACGACATGGACAGTCACGCAGACTCTATTGTCGAAGGAGGCAGTCACAATCGAAAGTATTAATTTTACCGATTGCGCAAAAATTAAAACCTCTATTAGTTTCAATATGAGAACTTCGACGGGGGCAGATGTCACAACCCAAAGCATCGTTACAGAATGGTTTGCTAGTGCAATCGGAAAGGTCAAAGCAACAACTGCAACAACCGTTACAGGACCAGGCGGCTCGATCTTAACTTTGGTTACAGACGAACTACTCAAATATGATGTAAACGGAATCAAAGGTGGTGACTGGACGCCGCCCAGCATCACAGCCAATGCGGCATCGCTTACAAACCAACAACAAATTCCTGTTTCCGGCGCAACTGAAATTGGTGCAACTGTTACGGCCACTACCACTGTTGCTGCCAGTTCTGTAACGGCGGACATCCATGGCAACTATTCAGTGAATGCGCCTCTTGCGCCAAATATCTCAAATACGATAAATGTCTCTGCCGCTGATTTCGTTAAGAACGTAAACACCATGGCTATTTCGGTTATTCAGGACAGCATCCCACCTGCACCTGTTGCTGTCGCGGCAACCCCGATAATTGGTTCGGCAAACCTTTCATGGAATGCTTCTTCGGATGCCAACGGAATTGCAGAATATAGGGTTGTAAACAACTCCATTCCTTTGGGAAGAACCACAGGGACGGCATGGAGCGACACTTCCGTCAATCCCGGAGAGAAGATTACCTATCAGGTTTTGGCTGTCGATAATGCGGGGAATGTATCCATACCAAACCCAACATATGTTGCAATTCCACCCGGAGGAACAGGAGTATTCAATACCCAATTTCAACTAACCTGGCCTACTAACGTAGGGACAATTCAGAATTTGTTAGTTGCGGATGTAGATAATGATGGCAAGCGCGATGCGGTTGCATTTTCACAAACATGGGGGGGCGACAAATACATTCTGACTACTTTGGGACCAGTTTCAGCGACTAGTCAATTCTCTTTGACCGCATTCTCCCCTTTTGATCCGTTTGTCGTTCCACAACTCTTGTCGGATGTAAACAACGACACCAAACTGGAAATTTTGTCTCCCACAGGAGGTATCAATATGGGGCCAAGGATTTTAAAGTGGGACGCAACATCAAGCGCATGGTCGGATATTCTACAAGCATGGGGTGTATCCAATATTTATTACAGTGCGTATGGGGATATGGATGGCGATGGGGTGTTAGATTTGCTTGGTTCAAAATTAGTTGATAATTCGGCCAATCTCATATCACTAATATATCGTGGCATAGGTGACGGCACGTTCAATGACAAAGGGACAAATGTTACAGGCATCATTTCTTCCGATTGGAATAATGTTTCCAACATGCGCATGGAAGATTTCAATCGTGACGGAATTGCGGATGTAATATTTTGGGACGACACTAATCTTCGTATTTTTCTGGGGCAAGGCTCCGGCTCTTATTTATTATCTGATACGCTACCCGTTTATTCGTGCAGGTACTTTCGCTGTAACTATCTGGTTGCCGACATCAGCGGAGATGGTTTTCCTGACATTATTTACGATGAAGTTTCTGGCGTAGTTTCTGGAACACCTCCTCGTGATATCAGGGTTTTTATCAATGACGGCACCGGGCATTTCCCCAACCCATCAGTAGCGGCGAATATCGGCAACAGTTGGGAATTCACTACAGGTGATTTGAATGGTGACAGCATCCCTGATTTGGTTGTCGAAAATGGCGGCACAACAGCATCTGTCTGGTGGAGTGCGGGGAATGGTACTTTTACCGCTGGCCCTGTTTTCCCTGTGTCCTACTACGACAAAGTAATCGCTACAGATATCGACCGCGATGGGGATGTCGATATGGTGGTATACGGCTCCCCAGGGGGAGCTGGTGATATTGCTGAAATAAAGGTTTTCTTAAACCAATAGGCATGAACCAGAAGTAAAGCCATAAAGAGGCAAAGAGGCAAAGACGGAATGTCCACAAGAAAATTGAACGGTTAGGTCAATGACCGTTCATGGCACGGTTCTGTTTGTGACGCTTCTCGTTAGCCGACGTTGGAGTCAACGTTTGCATTGCCTCTTTGAGCGAAATTCTCAGTTTCCCCTAGCCGCGCGGATGATGGGTTGCGTGCAGAGCCTTCAGTCTTTCACGCGCCACATGAGTGTAGATCTGTGTGGTGGAAATATCCGAATGGCCCAGCAACATTTGCACCACGCGCAGGTCCGCGCCGTGGTTTAGCAGGTGTGTGGCGAACGCATGACGCAACGTATGCGGTGATAACGGTTTATGCAGTCCGCCTTGTTTCGCATGTTTTTTGATGAGGTACCAGAACATCTGTCGCGTCATGCCCTCGCCGCGATGGGTGACGAATAATGCGTGACTTGATTTGCCTGCCAGCAGACCGGGGCGCGCTTCCGACAGATACCGCTTGACCCAGTCCAGTGCCTCTTCGCCCAGCGGCACCAACCGCTCTTTGCTGCCTTTTCCCATCACCCGCGTCACGCCCATATCGAGGCTGACCTGCCCCACGCTCAAGCCGACCAATTCCGATACGCGTAATCCGCTGGCATACAACACTTCCAACATGGTGCGGTCGCGTTTGCCGAGCAGGGTCTCTACATCCGGTGCGTTGAGCAGCAATTCGACATCGGCTTCGGTGAGACTCTTGGGCAAACTACGCGGCAGCTTGGGTGTCGCGATTTGCAAGGTGGGATCTGTCGTGATCTTGTTTTGCCGAAGCAAATATTGGAACAACCGCTTAAGGCTTGAGATTGCGCGTGAAGTAGACGTGGCTTTGGCTTGTTGCCCCGTCACCAGATGCGCCAAAAATCCCTGGATGTCCGCATGGGTGGTGGACGTTAATCCACCGGTACGCTGCTGCGCCAACCAGTTCGAGAATTTGTTCAGGTCACGGCGGTAGCTTTCAAGGGTGTTGCGGGAGAGGCCGTCTTCGAGCCAAAGTGCGTCGCTGAATTCGTCCAGTAATTCAGCGTCGCTCATGTGCCAGCAACCAGCGCTTGATGTCGAGCGACTCGCCTTCAGCGTGCTTCATAAATCCGCCCAATCCCGTTTTACCCAGCACACGGTGGCAAGGAATAATGATCGGGATCGGATTGCTGCCGCAGGCCTGTCCTACTGCCTGCGCGCTGGAGCCGATCTTTTTCGCGAGTTCACCATAGGTCAGTGTCTGCCCGCAGGGGATGTCCAGCATCGCTTGCCACACGTTGCACTGATGATGCGTGCCGTCGAGTTCGAAAGGCAGGTCGATCTCATGTTTAGCGTCGGCCAGATAGGCTTCCAGTTCCGCACAGACCGTTTTCGCCATTTCGCCCAGTGGCGGCTGCACTTTTATTTTCCCCGGCAGGAACTCGATACCGAGCAGATCCGTGTCCGAGCAGCGGATACCGAGCTTGCCGAAGGGTGCGGAAATGATAGCCTGAAATTTCATGCGCGCATGATAGCTGAAATGCAAAACGGGAGCCGCAGCTCCCGTTTCTTTTGCCCCACAAAACGGATGCTTAAGCTGCCGTCTTGCGTGCCGGCAATTTTTCCTTGATACGTGCGGACTTGCCGGAGCGGTCACGCAGGTAATACAGCTTGGCACGGCGCACATCGCCGCGACGTTTGATTTCGATGCTGGCGATAGAAGGTGAATACGTTTGGAAGGTACGTTCCACACCTTCGCCCGATGACACTTTACGCACGATGAAGCTGGAGTTCAGCCCTTTGTTGCGCTTGGCGATCACCACACCTTCAAAAGCCTGGGTACGTTTCTTTTCGCCTTCGACCACGTTTACGCCGACCACAACGGTGTCGCCGGGTGCGAAATTGGGGATGGTCTTGTTCAGACGCGCGATTTCTTCTTTTTCAAGAATGCCGATCAGATTCATTTTGTTTCCTTTTCTTTTACGGAAGCTTGTTCCTGCTGGTACTCTGCCAGTAGCCGAGCTTCCTGTTTTGTTAACTGGCGTGTTGCCAGCAAATCCGGGCGACGTTCCGCAGTACGACCTAACGACTGCTTCAATCGCCACTTCTCTATTTCAGCGTGATGCCCCGACAGCAATACTTCCGGGACGCCCTCGCCGTCATAAACTTCCGGGCGCGTGTAGTGGGGACAATCCAGCAGTCCCTGCACGAAGGAATCCTGCTGCGCCGATGCGTCGTCGCCCAATACTCCCGGGATCTGCCGCACCAAACTGTCCATCACCACCATCGCTGCCAACTCGCCACCGGATAACACATAATCCCCGATGGAAAGTTCTTCATCCACTTGCTGGCACAACAGGCGCTCATCCACGCCTTCGTAACGACTCGCCAGCAATATCAATCCTTCGTCCCGCGCCAGCAACTCCATCACTACTTCATGCTTGAGCTGCCTGCCTTGCGGCGAGAGGTGAATCACACAACTCTTCTTTGCCCCGCTTTGGACCTGCGCTACTTTCGCTGCGCTGATCGCTTTTTCCAGCGGTTCCGCCAACATCACCATCCCGGGGCCACCGCCGTAGGGACGGTCATCGACGGTGCGGTGGTTGTCAGTCGTAAAATCGCGCGGATTCCACGTCTGCAACTGAAACTTGCCTTGTTCGACCGCTTTGCGTGTCACGCCGTAGCGGGTGACTGCATCAAACATCTCGGGGAACAGCGTGACAACATCAAACCTCATTTGAGGTAATCCGCCTGCCAATCCACCCGGATCAATTTGTTCTTCAAATCCACGTGCTGGATCACGCTGGCAAGGAACGGGATCAATTTCTCGCCCAACTCGCCCTTGACCACCAGCACATCATTTGCGCCCGTTTCCAGCAGCGAATCGACGATCCCGAATTTCTCGCCCGCCAAGTTTTCAACGGACATTCCGACCAGATCGGACCAGTAATATTCGCCTTCTTTTTGTTCGGGCAGGCTGTCACGCGGAACCGCGATCAACAGGCCTTTGCATTTTTCGGCTGCGGTGCGGTCGGTGATGCCTTCCAGCTTGGCCACCAGCACTTTGCCATGCACATTCGCTTCGAGCACTTGCAACGGTCGCCAAGCCTGTTCGTGCCCCACGTGCCAGGTGTCAAAGTCGAGCAAACTGTCCAGATATTCGGTGAAGGTCTGTACCTTCACCCAACCTTGGAGTCCCTGCGCCGCAACCACCTTCCCCATGATGACCATGGGGCTAGATTGATCAGATGCTTGCTGCTGCACCGGCTTTTTTGACCAAACGGCTCACGGTATCGCTCAATTGCGCACCCTTGTCTTGCCAATGTGTCACGCGATCCAACTGGATGCGCAGACCTTCGGCGCCTTCGGCTGCCAGCGGATTGTAGAAACCAACGCGCTCGATGAAACGGCCATCACGACGGTTGCGGGAATCCGCCACCACCACGTTGAAGAAAGGACGATTCTTCGAACCGCCACGAGAAAGACGAATGACTACCATAGTGATTACCCAATAATTAAGATTTGGCAAAAGCCAAAGGGCGCGAATTCTACGACACCTTGCCGTTTTCTGGCAAGGGCAGAATTCGCAAGGGGAAATTCAGCGGCTCAGGAAGATTTCGAGGACGAAACGTGTACCCAGATACGACAGTATCAGGAAGCCGAAGCCGATCAGGGTTCCGCGCACCGCAGTATGGCCGCGCCAACCATAGAAATGATGACCCAGCAGCAGCACCGCGAACACCAACCAAGACAACATGCCAAACAAAACCATGTGGCTAAATTGCAGGGGATGGCCGAATATTTTTTCGGAGAACAACATGCCGGAGACCACCGTGATCGTCAGCAACACGAAACCCGCACCAACCACGCGGAACAATAACGTCTCCATGGTCAACAGCGGCGGCAGGTTTTGCAACACTTTGGGCAGCTTGGCGTGGTGCAAGTGCTTTTCTACCAAGGACATCAGCGCGGCATGCAGCGCGGCGATGGTAAACAAACTGTAGGCCAGCATGGCCATCAATACATGGGTATCAAACAAACCCGACGCGGGTTGCGACAGGATGTGCGCATCGGGGAAGATCGCCGGCAATCCCGTGCTAATCGCGGCCAACGGCAATACCAGCGTCTGCAAACTGGACAACGGATAAAAGTAACGCGCCAGCCAATACACCAACACCGTCAGCCAAAGAATAAGCGACAACGCATACACCAGCCCCAAATTCAGCGCGCCCCATATGAAAAGCGTGTCGTACAACAGCCAGCCGTGCAATGCCAGGGGGACGGCCACAACGTGCCCCAACACGCCGCGATTTTGCTGTTCGGCATTGCCCGCCGCCTGTGCGCGCCAGAACAAAATTGCCAGTACGGCATAAAGGACAAACGTGAGCAGATGCAGGGCTGGGTTCGACATGGGGAGTGCAGATGTTTTAGACTGCGCGAATTCTACAGGAAGAGCCGGGAAAGTGTCTGCACCGGCGCGCTTCAAAAACAATCAGGGGAAAACCATGTTGGACAACCTTACACAACGCTTTCAGGGCATCGTCAAAAATCTGCGCGGCCAAGCGCGATTGACCGAGAGCAACATTCAGGATGCACTCCGAGAAGTGCGCCTCGCCTTGCTGGAAGCGGACGTGGCGCTGCCGGTGGTCAAAGATTTTATTGCCAAGGTGAAGGAAGCCGCGTTGGGGCAGGAAGTTATCGGCAACCTGCAGCCGGGGCAGGCGCTGATCGGCGTGGTCAACCGCGAGCTGACCAAACTGATGGGTGAGCACAACGATGCGCTCAACCTCGCCGCCGTGCCGCCCGCCGTAATCCTGATGGCCGGCCTGCAGGGCGCAGGCAAGACCACCAGCAGCGGCAAACTGGCCAAATTATTGCGCGAACAAAACAAAAAGAAGGTTTTGCTGGTGAGCTGCGACGTGTATCGCCCCGCCGCCATCGAACAATTGCGTTTGTTGGCACAACAGCTTGAAGTCGATTTTTTCCCTTCCGATATCAGCCAGAAGCCGCTGGATATCGCGCTTGCCGCACACGACTTCGCGCGCAAACACCACCATGACGTATTGATCGTGGACACTGCCGGTCGCCTGGCGGTGGATGCGGCGATGATGACGGAGATCAAAGATCTGCACGGCGCGCTAAAACCCATCGAGACATTGTTCGTGGTGGATGCGATGACCGGCCAGGACGCGGTGAATACCGCCAAGGCTTTCGGCGATACGCTGCCATTGACCGGTATCATCCTCACCAAACTGGACGGCGACGCGCGCGGCGGTGCGGCGTTGTCAGTGCGCCAGATCACCGGCAAGCCGATCAAGTTCGTCGGTGTCAGCGAAAAGCCCAACGGCCTCGAAGCCTTCCACCCCGAGCGTATGGCGCAGCGCATCCTCGGCATGGGCGATGTGTTGTCGCTGCTGGAAGAAGCGCAGCGCAATGTGGATCTTGGCGAAGCAACCAAGCTGGCGAAGAAGGTACAGAGCGGCAAAGGCTTCGACCTCAACGATTTCAAGATGCAGATCGTGCAGATGCGCAAGATGGGCGGCATGTCCGCGCTGATGGACAAATTACCCGCGCAACTTTCACAGGCGGCTGCAGGCGCCAAGATCGACGAGCGCCAGATCAACCGCACCGAAGGCATCATCAACTCAATGACGCCTTACGAACGCACGCATCCCGAACTCATCAAAGCCTCGCGCAAACGCCGCATCGCCGCCGGTGCGGGGGTGCAGGTGATGCACGTCAACCAGATGCTGAATCAGTTCGAACAATCGCAGAAGATGATGAAAATGTTCAGCGGCAAAGGTGGCATGGCCAAAATGATGCGCGGCATGGCCGGGAAATTCCCCGGTCTTCGATAACCAAACAGGAATTATTTATGAATCTCAAAGCAATCATCTTCGACGTGGACGGCACACTGGCCGATACCGAGGACGGCCACCGCAAATCTTTCAACAAGGCGTTCGCCGAGAACGGTTTGGATTGGAACTGGGATGTCGCGCTGTACGACAAGCTGCTCAAGGTGACGGGCGGAAAAGAACGCATCAAATATTTCGTCTCGGACTTTCTTAAGGGCTACACCAATCCAGAAAATTTCGATGACTACGTAAAGCATTTGCATGCCGTCAAGACAGGTCACTACACGGCCATGTTGCGTGAAGGTGCGATCCCGTTACGCCCCGGCATCAAGCAACTTATCAACGATGCGCGCAAAGCAGGCATCACTTTAGCCATCGCCACGACGACAACGGCAGAGAACGTGACTGCATTGCTGGAAGTCGGCTTGGGGAAAGACTGGGCGAGCTACTTCGCCGCCAACGGTTGCGGCGATATCGTGCCGCTGAAGAAACCCGCGCCGGATATTTACAACTGGGTATTGAACGAACTCAAACTCGCGCCGCAGGATTGCATCGCGCTGGAAGACTCTTACAACGGACTGCGTTCCGCACAGGCGGCGGGCATCAAGACCTACATCACCACCAATCCGTACACTCACAAACAGGATTTCGCGGGGGCGGCCGCCGTGCTCGACGATTTGAGCGACCTGCCAGGTTTCTATGATTTAATCGGTTTGCCCCATTGATCCATTTCAGACTGCTATGAACCCTTCTAATCCATTGGCCCGTCATTCCGGCGCAGGCCGGAATCCGGCAAAAATAAATATCCCGCGCAGCGGACAAATAGCGATCTCGTCCCGCTTTCGCGGGGGATTTTTAATCATCTGGATTCCGGCCTGCGCCGGAATGACGCAGTTTTGCTAATGGAATATTAGGATGAACGAATATCTGAAACGTATCCTCACCGCGCGCGTCTATGACGTCGCTATCGAAACGCCACTCGAACACGCGCCCACTTTGTCGGCGCGCACGGGCAATCGCATCCTGTTCAAGCGCGAAGATATGCAGCCCGTGTTCTCGTTCAAGCTACGCGGCGCGTATAACAAAATGGCGCATCTGTCGCCCGCTCAACTCAAACAAGGCGTGATCGCCGCCTCGGCTGGCAACCATGCACAAGGCGTCGCCATGTCTGCTCATCGTTTGGGGTGCAAGGCCACCATCGTGATGCCGACCACCACGCCGCAAGTGAAGATCGATGCAGTACGTCACTTCGGCCAACGCTCGGTCGAGATCGTGTTGCATGGTGACAGCTACAGCGATGCCTACGCCCATGCGCTCGCACTGGAAAAAGAAAGGCAGCTCACCTTCGTGCACCCCTTCGACGACCCTTACGTCATCGCAGGCCAGGGCACCATCGGTATGGAGATCTTGCGCCAGCACCAGGCTCCCATCCACGCCATCTTCTGCGCAATCGGCGGTGGCGGATTGATCGCAGGTGTGGCCGCTTATGTGAAACAAGTGCGTCCCGATATCAAGATCATCGGCGTGCAGACCAATGATTCCGATGCCATGTATCGCTCGCTCAAAGCCAAGAAGCGCGTGCAGCTCGCCGATGTCGGTCTGTTCTCCGACGGCACCGCAGTCAAATACGTGGGTGAAGAGACCTTCCGCATCTGTAAACAATACGTGGATGAGGTCATCCTGGTGGATACCGACGAAGTGTGCGCAGCTATCAAAGACGTGTTCCAGGACACGCGCTCCATCCTTGAACCGGCAGGTGCATTGGCGGTCGCGGGTGCAAAGCTTTATGCCAAGCGCGAGCAACTCAAAGGTGAGACGCTCATCCCCATCGCCTGCGGCGCGAACATGAACTTCGACCGCCTGCGTTTCGTCGCCGAACGCGCCGAGATCGGCGAGAAACGTGAAGCGATTTTGGCTGTCACCATTCCCGAAACGCCGGGCAGTTTCCGCAAATTCTGCGCCCTGCTGGGCAAACGCAACATCACCGAATTCAACTATCGCTATGCCGATCCCAAAGCGGCGCAGGTCTTCGTGGGCATCCAAGTGAAAGACCAGACCGAAGCCTCCGACCTGATCGAAAAGTTGCAACGTAGCAAATTGCCCACGCTGGATTTGAGTGACAACGAAATGGCCAAGCTGCATCTGCGCCACCTCGTCGGCGGACATGCGCCCGAAGTCAAAGACGAAATCATGTTTCGCTTCGAGTTCCCTGAAAGACCCGGCGCACTGATGAATTTCCTCAACAGCATGAACCACAGCTGGAACATCTCGCTGTTCCACTACCGCAACCACGGCGCGGATTACGGCCGCGTGCTGGTTGGGATGCAGGTTCCGCAACACGACAAGAAGGCACTCAAAACCTTCCTCGACACACTCGGCTACCGTTACTGGGACGAGAGCAACAACCCGGCGTACCGGTTGTTTCTTGGATAGAATCACAGCCATTATTTCACTGCACTCACTATGAAAATAAGCTGGGGGTGACGATGCGTAAAGACGAGGTTCTAAGACTGCTAAGTCAACACAAACAGGAATTGATCCGGCGTTTCGGCATTACCGACTTGGCGTTATTCGGCTCCACAGTGCATGACGAAGCACGTCCAGATAGTGACATTGATGTATTGGTTAGTTTCGATGGCCCTGCCACTTCTGAACGATACTTTGGAGTGCAGTTTTATTTGGAAGATTTGTTGGGAAGTCCAATCGATTTAGTTACGGACAAGGCATTGCGCCCACAGCTAAGGCCTTACATTGAAGCAAGCGCGATTCATGTCTGAAGCTCAATTTGAAAAACAAGGACGTGACTGGCGTTTGTATATCGACGACATGATTTCGTTTGCTGAAAAAGTGTTGCTATATACCGAAGGCTTGGATCGTTCAACGTTTGAAGCGAGCGGGCTGAATTACGATGCCACTGTGCGCAATCTCGAATTGATAGGAGAAGCCGCAACACGAATTCCCGCCTCGATTCGAGAGTTCGCACCGCATATTAAATGGCGCGAAGTCATCGCCACTCGCAACCGTCTAATACATGGTTACCTGGGAATAGATAACGACACCTTGTGGAGCATCATTCAAGATGATGTTGCAACTCTGTTAGACGGCTTACATGCTCTGAAAAAGGCAGCCGATGAAAATCAAATTAAGTAGCGGCCAAGCAGATCATTTTGCCGGCGCCGGCAAAATGATCCGCAAGGCCAACAAGCTATGCCACTAAGCTGGAACGAAATCCGCAGTCGTGCCCACGCATTTTCCAAACGCTGGGAGAACGAGACATCAGAAGATGCCGAAGCCAAGGCTTTCTGGACAGAATTCCTCAACGTCTTCGGGATAGACCGCAAGCGCGTCGCCAGCTTCGAAGAACCCGTCAAAAAACTCGGTGACAAACAAGGCTTCATCGACTTGTTCTGGAAAGGCATGCTGCTGGTCGAGCACAAGTCGCGCGGCAAAAATTTGGACAAAGCCTACATCCAGGCACTCGATTATTTCCCCGGCATCAAAGAACGCGACCTGCCCAAATATGTGCTGGTTTCCGACTTCGCCCGCTTCCGTCTCTACGACCTCGAAGCAGAACCCTCCCCCCGCAAGCAGGGTGAGGGAGCAAAACCAGAACCCTCTCCCACCGGGGGAGGGCAGGGAGGGGGAGCTTTTCAAGAATTTAATCTCAAAGACCTGCACAAGAACATCAAGCACTTCGCCTTCATCGCAGGCTACCAAACGCGCGCCATCAAGCCCGAAGATCCCGTCAACATCAAAGCCGCCGAACTCATGGGCAAGCTGCACGATGCCCTTAAAGACATCGGCTACGACGGACACGCGCTTGAGCACTACCTCGTGCGTCTGCTGTTTTGTTTGTTCGCGGAAGACACCGGCATTTTCGAGCGCCAGCAACTCAAAGAATATATCCAGGACAAAACCGCCGAAGACGGCAGCGACCTTGCCGCGCATCTGGCGCAACTGTTCGAAGTGCTCAACACGCAAAAAGACAAACGCCTGAAGAATCTCGACGAACACCTCGCTGCGTTCGAATACGTCAACGGAAAATTGTTCGCCGAACACCTGCCTACCGCCAGCTTCGATGCCAAGATGCGCAACCAACTGCTCGACTGTTGCGCACTGGATTGGAGCCGCGTCTCGCCGGCAATCTTTGGCTCGCTGTTCCAATCGGTGATGGATAAAGATGCGCGCCGCAATCTCGGCGCGCACTACACCAGCGAAGCCAACATCCTCAAACTCATCAAGCCGCTTTTCCTCGACGACCTATACAGCGAATTCGAAAGCTGCAAAAGCAACACCAAAAAACTCACCGAGTTCCACGACAAACTCCGCAAGCTCAAGTTTTTCGACCCGGCGTGCGGCTGCGGCAACTTCCTCGTCATCGCCTACCGCGAACTGCGCCTGCTGGAATTGCAAGTCCTGCGCGAACTGTACAAAAAACGCGAGACGGGCTTTCTCGACGTGTCCGACATCGTGTGGCTGGATGTCGACCAGTTTTACGGCATCGAGATCGAAGAGTTCCCCGCGCAGATCGCGCAAGTGGCGATGTGGCTCACCGACCACCAGATGAACCAGCAAATCTCGGAAGAATTCGGCAACTACTTCGCACGCCTACCTCTGAAGAAATCCGCCACCATTGTTTGCGGCAACTCGCTGCAACTGGATTGGCAAGCAGTCGCCCCGAATGTGGATTACATCTTGGGCAATCCACCGTTCGTAGGAAAACAGATGCAAGACGATGAACAGAAATCCGACATGGAGCGAATCTTCCACGGCGTCAAAGGCGCTGGTGTGTTGGATTTTGTGGCCGCGTGGTATCTGAAAGCGGCACAGTACATGAACACGCCCCCTTCCCCCGCAGGCGGGGGAAGGGCTGGGGATGAGGGTTTATATACACCGCACCCTCCGCAGAAATTACCAGCTGACCTGAAAAGTTATGCCCGCGAAATGCGCACAGTTCAAACTGACGCAGAGCAACTTATTTGGCATCTCTTGCGCGGCCGTCAAATTGAACATGCCAAATTCCGTCGCCAACATCCAATTGGCAGATACATCCTCGATTTCTATTGCGACGAACACAAACTTGCCATCGAACTGGATGGCGGACAACACGCCGAACAAATCAACTACGATGAGACGCGCACCGCCTTTCTTACGGCGCAAGGCATTCGCGTTTTACGCCTTTGGAATAATCAGGTTTTGCAAGCAACTGAGGCAGTTATGGAGGCGATATGGCAGGCATTGCAGCCCTCGTCCGCGTCAGACCAACGCCCCTCACCCCAACCCTCTCCCGCCTGCGGGCGAGGGAGCAAAACCAAAACCGCCTTCGTCTCCACCAACTCCATCGCCCAAGGTGAACAGGTCGGCATTCTGTGGGGTGAGTTACTGAACAAATATCACATCAAGATTCACTTCGCCCACCGCACGTTCAAATGGGGTAACGATGCGCGCGGCAAAGCAGCGGTGCATTGCGTCATCATCGGTTTCGCGCCGTTCGATGCGAACGACAAGCGCATCTGGGATTACGAAAAGCCGGATTCGGATGCGCACGAACTCAAAGTGCGCAACATCAATCCGTATCTGGTTGATGCGCCGGATGTGAATCTGATTAACCGACGCCAGCCGATATGTGCAGTGCCGGAGATCGTGTTTGGTAGCATGCCCAATGATGGCGGTCATCTACTAATGACCGACGCGGAGAAGCATGACTTGTTGGTGAAAGAGCCGGAGGCAGAGAAATTCATCCACCCATTTATGAGTGCGAAAGAATTTCTCAACAACGAGCCACGCTGGTGTCTGTGGTTAGTGGATATTTCACCCAACGAATTGCGACACCTGCCGGAAATCGCGCGGCGAGTTCAGGCCGTAAAACAGCTGCGTGAGTCCAGCGACAGACCAACTACTCGGGAGCTGGCGGCATTCCCGACATTGTTTGGCGAGATTAGACAACCAGCAAGCAGGTATCTCGCCATTCCTAAAACATCATCCGAGCGTCGCAACTTCATACCGATAGATTTCTTGGACGCTACCTGTATCGCAAGCACAGAGCTCTTTACAATTGATGCAGCCACGCTCTACCACTTCGGCATCCTGACCTCCACCATGCACAACGCATGGATGCGTTACACATGCGGACGAATGAAGAGCGATTACCGTTATTCGGCAGGCATCGTGTACAACAACTTCCCCTGGCCTGAGCTCCCTTCCCCCGCAAGCGGGGGAAGGGCTGGGGATGAGGGTATTTCAACGGAGGTGCGTAGCTCAAAAGTCCCTCACCCTCAATCCCTCTCCCGCCTGCGGGAGAGGGAAGCAGTGGAAGTCGCCGCCCAAGCCATCCTAGATGCCCGCGCGCAATATATGCTCCCCTCGCCCGCAAGCGGGAGAGGGGCTGGGGGTGAGGGGGAGCGTGTGAGCGCAGCGAACTCAGCCTCCCTCGCCGATCTCTACGATCCGCTGACCATGCCGCCCGCGCTGGTCAAAGCGCACCAAGCACTCGACCGGACTGTGGATGCCTGTTACCGCAAAGCACCTTTCACCAACGATGCGCAACGGGTGGAATTTCTGTTTGAGCGTTACCAGCAACTCACCAGTTTGTTGCCGTCGCAAAAGACCGGCAAGAAAAAATCATAGAGCCGAACGATGTCCTCCGACTCCTTCCGTGATTTCGTCCTTGAACAACTGTCCAGCCTCGACGGCCTGCGCTGCAAACGTATGTTCGGCGGTTATGGTTTGTATTCGGGTGAGGTTTTCTTTGGCATCGTGTTCGAGGGGCGGCTCTATTTCAAAACGCATCCCGACACGCTGGCGCAATACGAAAATTTTCAGGCCGCTCTTTTTGCACCTTCGGAAAAACAAGTTCTAAAGAATTACCGTGAAGTTCCGGTCGATATTCTGGAAGATAGCGAACGATTGTCACTTTGGGCACGTCGGGCGGCGCAGTCATGAACATCCAAGCTAGGAAGCAACGACTCAGGCAACGTATAATCGCCGCCCGCGATAACCTGACGCCAAGCTTACGAGCGCATTCAAGTAAGCGCATCGTCGGCCAGATTTGTAGCTTGGCCATATATAAGACAGCACAAACAGTGTTGGGTTATCTGAACTTCGGTTCGGAATTGGCCAGTGAGATGTGGGTGTGGCAGGCGCTGGCCGACGGCAAGCGGGTGTTGCTACCGCGCGTGAACAAAGCCAGCAAGCATCTGGAGTTGTTCGAGGTCAAAGAGCTTGCTAGCGATGTAGCGGTTGGGGCTTTTGGTATACGCGAGCCCAGCATCGAAAAATGCAAGCACTTCGAAGCGTTGGGTGAGATAGATCTAATTTTGATGCCTGGCGTCGCTTTTGATCGCAAAGGCGGAAGACTGGGTTACGGCGGGGGCTATTTTGATAAGTTGTTGGCACAGCTGCCGCACCTCCAACACGTTACTGGCGAAGCCAGCCGATTGCGGGAGGAGGCGCGAGGCGGACACTCCCGCACCAGCGGGCTCAGCCCCACCGTGTCGTGTCCGCACCGCCCGGCATTGATCGCTGGCGCGTTCGCGATGCAGGTGGTTGAAGAAATTCCACAAGAAAGCACTGACCACAAGGTGGATTGGTTGATCACAGAAAATGAATCAATACGTTGTACTTTAGGGAGAGAGTAAAGATGGCTACGCAACAACCAGACTACGATCCACAAGAAACACAGGAATGGCTGGACTCGCTGCAATCAGTATTGGATAAAGAAGGCGGCGACCGTGCCCATTTCCTGATCGACCAGCTTATCAATCATGCACGCTTGGCGGGCGACGATCTGCCTATCAGCGCGACCACGCCGTATCTCAACTCGATTCCGCTGGATAAAGAAGAGCGCTCTCCCGGCAATTTCGATATGGAACATCGTATTCGCGCAATCATGCGCTGGAATGCGATGGCCATCGTGCTGAACGCGAATAAAGAATCTTCCGAGCTGGGCGGCCACATCGCCAGCTTCGCTTCTGCCGCGACTTTGTATGACGTGGGCTTCAACCACTTCTTCCATGGCAAGACTGATACGCACGGCGGCGACCTGGTGTATTTCCAGGGTCACTCGTCCCCGGGCGTGTATGCGCGCGCCTTTATGGAAGGCCGCATCAGCGAAGAGCAACTGTATAAATTCCGCCAAGAAGTGGATGGCGAGGGACTGTCTTCGTATCCCCATCCTTGGTTGATGCCGAACTTCTGGCAGTTCCCTACCGTGTCGATGGGCCTCGGCCCCTTGATGGCGATTTACCAAGCGCGCTTCATGCGCTATTTGCAACACCGCAACTTGGCGCAAACCAATGGCCGCAAGGTATGGGCGTATTTGGGTGATGGCGAGACGGACGAGCCCGAATCCCTGGGCGCGATCTCAATGGCCGGCCGCGAAGGCTTGGACAATCTGATCTTCGTCATCAACTGTAACTTGCAACGTCTGGATGGCCCTGTGCGCGGCAACGGCAAGATCATTCAGGAATTGGAAGGTGTGTTCCGTGGTGCCGGCTGGAACGTCATCAAGGTGGTGTGGGGCGGCAAGTGGGATAGGCTGTTGGCGAAAGACAAAACTGGCTTGTTGCTGAAACGCATGGAAGAAGTGGTGGATGGTGATTACCAAACCTACAAATCCAAAGATGGTGCGTATGTACGCAAACATTTCTTCGGCAAATATCCCGAGTTGCTGGGGCTGGTTGCCGACATGTCGGACAACGAAATTTGGCGTTTGAATCGCGGCGGTCACGACCCGCATAAAGTATTCGCGGCCTATGCGGCTGCATCCAAGCACACCGGTCAGCCGACCGTCATCCTCGCCAAAACGGTGAAGGGCTACGGTATGGGGGATGCGGGCGAAGGCCAGAACACCACGCACCAACAAAAGAAAGTGGATGCGGATGCGCTGCGTAAATTCCGCGACCGCTTCAACATTCCGGTCACCGATGAGCAGTTGCCAAAACTGCCGTTCGTTCGCCCTGAAGCGGGCAGCCAAGAAGAAAAATATCTGCGCGAACGCGGCGCAGTGATGGGCGCTGTTCCTGCTCGCTCTCCCCTCACAACCGCCTTACCCATCCCCGAACTGTCCGCGTTCGATGCGCTGCTGAAATCCAGTGAAGAGCGTGAGTTCTCCACCACCATGGCGTTCGTGCGTTTGCTCGGCGTGTTGGTAAAAGACAAGAATATCGGAAAACAGATCGTGCCTATCGTGCCGGATGAATCGCGCACTTTCGGCATGGAAGGCATGTTCCGTCAGCTCGGCATCTTCTCGCAGGTGGGGCAGCTGTACACCCCGCAAGATGCCGACCAACTGATGTTCTACAAAGAATCTGAAACCGGACAAGTGTTGCAGGAAGGCATCAACGAAGCGGGCGGCATGGCCGACTGGATCGCGGCGGCCACGGCTTACGCCAACCACGGCGTGGCGATGATCCCGTTCTACATCTACTACTCGATGTTCGGCTTCCAGCGCATCGGCGACTTGGCGTGGGCGGCGGGTGACTTGCGCGCGCGCGGCTTCATGGTCGGCGGTACGGCGGGACGCACCACGCTGAACGGCGAAGGTCTGCAACATCAGGATGGTCACAGCCACTTGATGGCGGCCACTATTCCCAACTGCGTTTCCTACGACCCCACGTTTGCATATGAGCTGGCCGTCATCGTGCAAAACGGCATGGAGCGCATGTACAAGAACCAGGAGGATGTGTTCTATTACCTCACAGTGATGAACGAAAACTACACCCACCCTGCCATGCCCAAGGGCGCGGAAGAAGGCATCATCAAGGGGATGTACAAGTTCAGCGCAAGTAAATCTAAAGCAAAGAACAAAGTGCAGCTGCTGGGTAGCGGAACCATCTTGCGTGAAGTCATTGCGGCGGCGGAATTGCTGGAGAAAGATTTCGGCGTTGCCTCTGATGTGTTCAGCGTCACCAGCTTTAACGAACTGCGCCGTGATGGCGTGGATTGCGAACGTTGGAATACGCTGCATCCGGAAGCCAAGGCACGCGTGAGTTATACCGAACAATGTCTGGATGCGAGCCTCCCCGTCATTGCGGCAACGGACTACATCCGCAGCTATTCAGAACAGATTCGCCCCTTCGTTAAGGCGCAATACAAGACGTTGGGTACGGATGGTTTCGGTCGCTCCGACTCACGCAAGAAACTTCGCAGCTTCTTCGAGGTGGATCGATTCTACGTCGCGGTTGCGGCGTTAAAAGCCTTGGCAGATGAAGGCAAAGTGGAAGCGAAGGAAGTCACGCGTGCGATCAAGTTGTACAAGGTCAATGCGGACAAACCGAACCCCACCACGGTTTAATCGAGGAGAACGACGTGGCAGAAACTAAAAATATATTGGTGCCGGACATCGGCGGCTTCAAAGGCGTCGCCGTCATTGAAGTTTCGGTGAAGGCGGGCGACAAGGTCACTGCCGAGCAAACGCTGATCACCGTGGAAACCGACAAGGCAACAATGGACGTGCCCGCACCTTTCGAGGGTGTAGTGAAATCAGTGAAAGTAAAAACCGGTGACAAGGTATCCGAAGGCGACTTGATCGTGACGTTGGAATGCGCGGAATCGGCAACGGTCGCTCCGGTTGCTGTTGTCGCAACGCAACCCACTGCGCCTCAAACAGCCACGCCCGCTGTCGTTGCAGCGGCTCCGGCAGTCGCCGCACCGGTCATTCAAACGGCCACTGGCGGAACTGCCCATGCCAGCCCTTCCATCCGCCGTTTTGCGCGCGAGTTGGGTGTGAATCTTGCCAAAGTAAGCGGCAGCGGCGAAAAAGGTCGCGTCACCAAAAACGACGTGCAGAACTTCGTCAAACAATCGCTGGCACAGCCGGCCGCAGCTTCTTCCGGCAATGGTCTGCAAGTGCTGGCGTCACCGGTGGTGGACTTTGCCAAATTTGGCGCGGTCGAAAGCAAACCTCTGTCGCGCATCAAAAAGATCTCCGGTGCCAATTTGCACCGCAACTGGGTCACCATTCCGCATGTCACGCAATTTGAGGAAGCCGACATCAGCGAAATGGAGGCTTTCCGCAAAGAGTTGGGCGCGGAATACGCCAAGCGGGACATCAAGATCACACCGCTGGCTTTCATGCTCAAGGCCGCCGCAATCACACTGAAACACTTCCCCGATTTCTGCGCCTCACTGGATGCGACAGGCGAAAATCTAGTCGTGAAAAAATACATCCATATCGGTGTGGCCGTCGATACGCCGGACGGTTTGGTGGTTCCGGTGGTGCGCGACGTGGATCAAAAAGGCATCGTGCAACTGGCACAGGAACTGGGTGAGATCAGCGCCAAGGCGCGCGACAAGAAACTCCCCGCCACCGAAATGCAGGGCGGCTGTTTCACCATTTCCAGCTTGGGCGGCATCGGCGGTACGGCGTTCACCCCGATCATCAATGCGCCGGAAGTGGCCATCCTCGGCGTGTCGCGTTCCAGCATGAAACCGGTGTGGAAAGACGGCGAGTTCGTGCCGCGTCTGATGCTGCCGCTCTCGCTGTCTTACGACCATCGCGTGATCGACGGGGCTTCTGCGGCGCGCTTTACCACGTATCTCGCGCATGTGCTCTCGGACATGCGCAGACTGGCGCTCTAAGGGTATCCGATGGCATTCCATATCGATCATCTTGCTGTTTGGTTGGCTTCGGTCGTGTACTTTTTTATCGGCGGCTTGTGGTACGCACCTTTTCTCTTCGGTAAAAAATGGATGGCGCTCAATTCCATGAGCGAAGCCCAACGCCTGGCCAATATTCGCGACAAAGGCGGTATTGGCGTTTTCCTGATGTTGTCTTTTGCCGGCGGTGTGGTTTCGCTTTATGCGCTGTCCTGCATCTTGGCCATCGGCCAGATCCACACTGCGCTGGGCGGTGCGACGGCCGGTTTGCTCATCGGTCTGGCGTTCGGCTTTGTCACCACCGGAGTGTCCAATCTATTTTCGGCGCGGCCCTTCGGTCTGACCCTGATCGATTCCGGTTATGAGATCACGGCATTCACGGTGTGCGGGGCGATCATCGGGGCATGGTGAGCGCACCGATCGGCATTCTGGGCGGAACGTTCGACCCCATCCACCACGGACACCTGCGACTGGCGCAGGAAGCACTGGAACAATGCCGACTGCAGCAGGTGCGTTTTATCCCCAACGGCACGCCACCGCATCGCACTTCGCCGCACGCTTCACCCACGGCCCGTTTGGAGATGGTGCGTTTGGCATTACACGGGCATCACGAGTTCATCGTGGATGTGCGCGAGGTCTATCGCAACGATCCCTGTTATAGCGTGGACATGCTGCTGAGCCTGCGTGAGGAATTGGGCAGCGAACAACCGTTGTGCCTGTTGTTGGGCAGTGATGCTTTTTTACAATTGCACACCTGGCATGAATGGCAGCGTTTATTCGAACTGGCCCACATCGTGGTGATGCAACGCCCGGGGCGTCCGCTAGGCAACTCCATCCAACACGCCGACCCGACACTTCTAAAAGAATACCAGGCGCGCCTGGCTCCCGCACCGCGCCGCCTGCATGAATCGGCGCACGGCGTGATCGTGGCGCTCGACATGCCCTTACTCGACATCGCTGCCACGGACATTCGCCAACGCGCCGCAGCAAACAAGAACATCCGCTATCTGCTCCCGGATTCGGTCGCCTTTTACATCCATTCACATCAAACCTACCAAACATGCTAAACATCACAGAAAAAACCGCCGCCATCGTGGACGCGCTTGAAGACATCAAGGCGCTCGACATCGAAGTCATCGACACCAGCAAACTCAGTCCGCTGTTCGAGCGTATGGTGATCGCCAGCGCGCAATCCACACGCCAGACCAAAGCCTTGGCCGACCACGTGGAAGAAAAACTCAAAGCGCTGGGCGAGACTATCCTCAGCGTGGAAGGCGGCGACAGCGGCGAGTGGGTGTTGGTGGATATGGGCGATGTGATCGTGCATATCATGCAACCCGCTGTGCGCGCCTATTACAACCTGGAAGAATTGTGGGGCGTGTTACCCAAGGCGCGCGCCAAGACGGCAAAATGAAACTGCTGATCCTCGCGGTGGGCAACAAGATGCCATCGTGGATAACAGAGGGTTTCTACGAATACGCCAAGCGTATGCCGCGCGAGGCAACAATCACGCTGATCGAGATCAAGCCGGAAGCACGCAACAGCGGCAAAACTGCCACTCAAATCATGGAGGCCGAAGCACATCGCATCCGCGCCGCCCTGCCCGCTTCGGCACTTTGCATCGCGCTGGACGAGCACGGCGCGACACCCACCACCAAACAACTGTGCCAACAGATGCAGGACTGGATGTTACAGGGCCGCGATATCGCGTTCATCATCGGGGGTGCGGACGGTTTGCACGAATCCATCAAACAACAGGCGAAACAATTAATGGCACTGTCCGCCTTTACACTGCCGCATGGCATGGTGCGTGTGTTGCTGGCGGAGCAGCTTTATCGGGCGCACAGTTTGTTGCACAATCACCCTTACCACCGCGAATAAACACCTTGATTCTGATCCCTCCCGACAGTCATGTTTAATCCGTCCCGCATTTACCTCGCCTCGCAAAGCCCGCGCCGCCGTGAGTTGCTCAAGCAGATCGGCATCAACTTCGAAGTATTGCTACTGCGCAATGATGCGCTGCGCCAGATCGACGTGGACGAAGTGGCCTTGCCCGATGAACCCCCGTTGGTGTATGTCGAGCGCGTTTGTCGCGAAAAAGCGCTGGCGGCCTGGCAGGCGGTCAGCCTGCGCAACCTGACCGCTTGCCCGGTGCTGACGGCGGATACCACCGTCACTGTGGACGGCCAAATCATGGGCAAGCCGCGCGACAATCCGCATGCCGCCGAGATGTTGCGCAATTTGTCCGGCAGGCAGCACCAAGTATTGACCGCAATCGGCGTTGCCTTCGAGGATCAGTATGAATTCCGCGTCTCCACCACCACGATTCTTTTTGCACAACTCAGCGAAGAGCGCATCCGCCGTTACCTGCTGAGCGGCGAAGCTCTCGACAAGGCCGGCGCCTACGGCATCCAGGGTCAGGCCAGTGCGTTTGTCGAACGGCTCGACGGCAGTTATTCCGGCGTGGTGGGCTTGCCCTTGTTCGAGACGGTAGAATTGCTCAACTCATTTGGCGTACCGACTCCATGAACGAAGAAATCCTCATCAACGTCACCCCGCAGGAAACACGCGTCGCGGTGATGCAACAAGGCGTGGTGCAGGAACTGCACATCGAGCGCGGCAGCCAGCGCGGCTTGGTCAGCAACGTGTATGTGGGCAAAGTGAAACGCGTGTTACCGGGGATGCAGTCGGCGTTCATCGACATCGGACTGGAGCGTTCCGCCTTCCTGCATGTCGCCGACATCTGGGAAAACCGTATCAATGGCGATGTTCTCAAACCCATCGAGAAAGTATTGTTCGAGGGTCAAAACGTGCTGGTACAGGTGATCAAGGATCCCATCGGCACCAAGGGCGCGCGCCTTTCCACGCAACTCAGTTTTGCCGGACGCCTGTTGGTATATCTGCCGCAGGAATCGCACATCGGTGTGTCGCAACGCATCGAGAACGAACAAGAGCGTGAAGCCCTGCGCGCAAAGTTGCAGCAGGTTTTGCCCGCCGAACACAAAGGCGGCTACATCGTGCGCACGCTGGCGGAAGGGGCGAGTGATGATGAACTCCGCTCCGACATCGCCTATCTGGACAAACTTTGGAACAACCTGCAGCAACACTCGCAGAAACTCCCCGCTCCTTCGATCCTGTACAAAGAGCTGGATATCAGTCTGCGTGTGCTGCGCGATTTCGTGAACGAAGGTGTGTCGCGCATTCTGGTGGATTCGCGCGAGACATACCAACGCATGCAGGACTTCGCCGGCGACTACATCGCCACCGCCGTGGGCAAACTGGATCATTACATCGGCACCCGTCCGCTGTTTGATCTTTTCGGCATCGAGGAGGAAATCGAGCGAGCGTTGTATAAACGTGTCGATCTCAAATCGGGCGGCTATCTGATCATCGACCAGACCGAGGCGCTCACCACGATCGACGTCAACACGGGCGGCTTCGTCGGCGGGCGCAATTTTGACGACACCATCTTCAAGACCAATCTGGAGGCGGCTCAAGTCATCGCGCGCCAGTTGCGGCTGCGCAATCTGGGCGGCATCATTATTTGTGATTTCATCGATATGGACTCGGCCGAACACCGCGATGCCGTATTGGAGGAATTCAAAAAAGTATTGGCGCACGACCGCACCCGCATCAGCGTCAGCGGTTTCTCCGCGTTGGGCCTGGTGGAGATGACGCGCAAGCGCACACGCGAAAGTCTGGCACATGTGTTGTGCGAGTCCTGTCCCACTTGCCAGGGGCGCGGTGAAGTAAAAACGGCGCAGAGTGTGTGTTACCAGATCCTGCGCGAGATCGTGCGCGAAGCCCGCCAATTTAACGCGCGCGAATTCCGCATTCTCGCCTCGCAACAGGTCATCGACCTGTTCTTGGACGAGGAATCGCAAAGCCTCGCCCAGCTTTCCGACTTCATCGGCAAACCGGTTTCGCTACAGGTAGAGAATTTGTATAACCAGGAGCAATACGATGTCATCCTGATGTGAGGGACGTGCGTTAGGTTGCGCTGGCCGGAAATAAACGGTCGACGTAATAACCAATCAAATTACTCAGGGAGAAATTTATGTTGTTTAAGAAACTCATGTTTGCCGTCACGGCCGCCGTTATTTCGAGTACAACCTTTGCCGGTAGCCACGGCCACAATGAACATGATGAACACGGTCATGTGAGCGGTGAAATTTGTACGGGTTTCGGACCCCAAACTCCGCGCGACATCGATAACATCCATGGTGAAAACACCCGTGCGTTTTCTTTGTCACCCGATTACAAACAAATGAACCTGTGCAACATCCATCTACATGAGAATGCTGAACACAAGTCTATGGAATTCTCAGTCTTTGCAGGTGAAGGCCATGATGGTTTTGGTAGTGGATTCAAGGCTAATATCAGCGCAACGTTGAGCAAAGCAGAGTTGGCCCCTCTCGCCCAACCAGCCTGCAAGAGCGATCACGGCGATCTTCAACCCGGGGACACGATTGAAGTGCACTGGGTACACTCATCAGCTGACGTGACTCCAGGTAAGACGTTAGGCGCCTGCCTGTCCGAGAAGACCGGCAACCCAGATCTCCGCGTCGAAGCTCAAGTGTTTGTTCTGGTCAATGACACTACTGCTCTGAACTTCAATGAAATGGGATACGGCGGCAATATCGTGAACGGATTCCACCAAGCAAAATCGATTCCGGGCAATACTGGCAAACCCGCCGTGTTCGCGGGTTCGACTACTGGCCCTAAATATTCCGACTCTACTTGCTCGCCATTACAAGTGACTTGGAGCGTGCGCCCCAAGGTCGCGAAGCTGGACATTAACTCACTCGCAAAATGGTGTGAATCGAACGAGTTCGGTGAAGACCACGCCCACGGCGTTCGCAAGCTGGTTACTTCTCCAAAATTGCTGTCTGAGATCAAGTAAATCCTAGAGCCCATAAAAAGGACATGCCGGCGCAAGCCGGCTTTTTTGTCCCTGAAAAGTCTCAGACACTCTGAAATGACGGGATTTTTTTGCTCTATTCACATGCTGTCAATTTTCTTCAACTGTTAATCTTGACTCCCAAATCATCTCTAACAGGTGCGATATGAAACCACTCCCATTTTTTCTGCTGGTTGCATCCATGGTGCTAGCGACTCCTGGTTCTGCCTCGGATACACATAGCGCTCCTGTCGCGGTGAATCAGAATGTGGCCATCCTGACCTTTCTCAACGAAATCGCAGCCGATAACGGTGTGTACATGGTCACGCACAAGATCGAGTTTTTTGCCGGACTTGCCAAGGGTCAAACACCCAGAGCCACCGTTGTCACCTGTTCCGATTCACGCGTGCAGGCCAACATGTTCGACCGCAGTCCGGAAGGTGAACTGTTCACCGTGCGCAACATCGGCAACCAACTGGTGACAGCCGAAGGCTCGGTGGAATATGGCGTGCATCATTTGCACACGCCCATTTTGCTGTTCATCGGACATTCGCGTTGCGGTGCCATCGCGGCGGTGAGCGAGAACTATTCCAAGGAATCACCGGCAATCAGGCGCGAACTGGACACCCTCACCATTCCCAAAGAGCTCAACAATCTCGACGGTGTGAAAGCCAATGTCAATTATCAGGTCAGTGTGGCCATGCTCAAATTTTCCGATGAGATCGAATCCGGTCAGCTCACCGTGATCGGTGCCGTGATGGATTTCGCCGACGATTTGCATCAGGGGGCGGGCAAATTGCATCTGATCAACGTGAACGGCGAGACCGATGCAACGAAACTCAAAAACGTCAGTGCTCTACTGACTTCAAAGAAGACTAAGTCCACCCCTGTTCCGGTCCCAAAGAAAAATACGCCTCACGAAAAAACACCCCCAGCCGAACCCGTTCACCACTAGACAACTTCGAATTCACCTGCACATCACGCTTCGCCTGTGGCGCGTATTTGCAGGTGAAAACGAAGCTTCCAATCGTTCGCGAAACACCTATAATTCGCCTCGCTTAAAATTCCCATGGATCTAACATGGTCAGCTATTTCTCGGCTGCGGCGTGTCCGCGTAAATCGTCCGACGGCATGCCAATGGGAATGGCAAAATCAATTCGAATTCAACATCAGGAAATGGAATCACAATGAAGCCCGTCGAAATAAATCGTTCAAGGATCCCCTGGGCTTTGATTGCCAAAGTCGGCGGTTCAGCCGCATTCTTCTTCTGGTTCTATATGATCTGGAACAGCTCGGTCGAATTGCACGAACAGATAAAAACCACCTCGGATCATTATTCTGCCGTACATCAACTCCAAGTCGATTACAAGAACGAGGTGCAGGAATGGAAGAATGTGTTACTGCGCAGCAAGAATCAGGAAACCTTGAACCAGCAATGGCTCATCTATGACACTCAACACATGAAAGTCACCAGTGCGGTACAAGCCGCCCTCCTGCAGAGTGATGTGCGTTATCTCACTGAGAATTTAAAGTCATTTGATGAAGCACATTCTGCCAATTACCAGCAATACAAAAACAGCGTGCAACTGTTGCTCCGGAACCGTTTCGATCCGGTGGAGGCCGATACGGCAGTCAAATCCATCGATCGCCCCCTGCTCGATTATTTGCAGAACGCCGACACTGCCGCGCAGGACGAGACGCGACGTTTGAATGAGACTTTGGCTTACAAATCGCGCACGCAGATCGAGCAGAGTCTGGTCGTGCTGGCATTTCTGGCCATGCTGGTAATTTGGTTCAAACGCTAGACGCGCCGGGTTTTCGACTTATCTACGCGTTGCCAGGGTCGCATACGACTTGCCAAATTAGGCAAGCAGTGACTCGGGCGTGATCCTGCTAGCGGAAACGGCCACGACCTTGTGGCGGGATTGGGCACCGTGCCTGAGTTCGACTTGCCGGATTGGGACGCTGAAAAGATCAGCAACGTATTTGAGCAACGCTTCATTGGCACGTCCCTCGATCGGCGGTGCTGCAAGGCGTATCTTCAGCGCTTCACCATGCAGACCTGACACCTCGCTGCGCTTTGCACCGGGCTGAACGTGCAGGGTCAGCACAATCACCTCAGCGCCTTCACGCCGATACCAGCCTTTCACAGCAGCCTCATCACGGCCTGTTCAAGAGCGCCGATCGGCACGATGAGTATGAGCTGGCATATCAGGAACAAGACCAGTATGGAGACATCGAAATTTCCCAGCGGAGGAATGCGGCGGCGCAAGGGTTGCACAAACGGGCGGTTGACAGCCGACAACATGGGCGCAAGCGGCGTATGCGGATTGATCCAGGACAAGATCGCTTCGGCCAGCAACGTGGCGATGAGCAAATAGAAACTGATCTTCAACAGTTTGACTGCGGTCCACGCCAACAAACCCATCAGCGGGAAGAAATCAAACGGATAGTGTTGCGCCCACAACAAGATTGTCAGGTAAACGAGTTCGACCCCGAACGCCAGTGCCAAGGATGCGCCATCCGCACCCCACAATCGCGGTACGAAGCGGCGTGCGCGCAACACCAAAAAGTCGGTGAGCGCCATGATAAATTCGCCGATAGGGTTGCGCATCGGTGCTTGTAACCACACAGCGTGGAAGCGAAACAACAGGACAGCCGCGAACGGCTGCACCAGTGCATCGATCAGAAACAACACGGCTTCATTCAGCATCACGCATCCTTGCCCAATTCATCACCCAGTTCCCTGGAGCGCGCGGCAGCGGCATGGGCCGCCGCAATGATATGTTGCTGCACCTGGTTGGCACTCATACTCATCAGCGCGCGTTCCGTCGTACCGTATTTTGAGGTGACTTGAGCGCGCAACGTCGCCACGTCTTCTTTGCTACTGTCGGCCAACTTGCTTGCGCCCATGAAAGTATCCAATACCATCTGCCGCGCCTGTACTTGATCCATTCCCAATTCAAGTGCCGCTTGTTGCATCGCCTCTATGAAATAAAACACATACGCCGGCCCGCTGCCGGAAATCGCAGTCACTGCATCCAGCAGTTTCTCTTCGGCCACCCACAACGTGCTGCCGACTGCCTCGAGGATCGCCTCGGCACGTTCGCGCCCGGCCTCTTTCACGGTGGGAAGCGCAAACAAACCGGTTACCCCCTGTCGAATCAGCGCGGGTGTATTGGGCATCGCACGCACAACGTTCTCCACTTTCAGCCAACGCGCAATATCTTTTGTGCGAATGCCGGCGGCGATCGAGATCACCAGCTGTTGATCCAGCAACGGCGACAATTGTTGACAGACTTCACGCAGCTGTTGCGGCTTGACCGCCAGCAACACAGTTTCGCAATGCGACACGGCGTCGCTCATGACCGTGGTTCCGCGCACTGCGAACTCGTCATGCAGCGCAGCGCAACGTTGTTTGTCTATCTCCACCACGCGCATCTTGGAGGGCGCGTAACCGCGCTTAATCATGCCGCCGATTAACGCCTTCGCCATGTTGCCACCACCGATAAAACAGATATTCATGCTATCTCCCCGTAATGTCTCGCGCCGAAGATCGCCGTCCCGATGCGGACAAAAGTCGATCCTTCTTTTATCGCTGTTGCAAAATCGTGCGACATTCCCATTGATAGTGTATCCACTGCAAATCCCTGTTGCTTCAATTCACCCAGCAACCGATTCATTTTTGCGAAAGGCTCGCGTTGAAACTTTGCATCTGCGGTTGGGGCGGGTATCGCCATCAAACCGCGAAAATTCAAATGCGGCAACTGCGCGATCTCCCTTGCAATTGTAAACACGTCCTTTGGATCGACACCATTCTTGCTCTCCTCGCCGCTGATATTCACCTGCAGGCAAACATTCAGCGCGGGTAAATGTGGGGGGCGCTGTGCCGACAGTCGCTCTGCAACCTTGATATTGGATACGCTGTGTACCCAAGCAAAGTTCTCGGCTATGGCGCGCGTCTTGTTGCTTTGGATGGGTCCGATGAAATGCCATTCCAGCGGCAAGTCACTTAATTCCGCGATCTTTTGCAATGCTTCTTGCACATAATTTTCACCAAAATCAACCTGCCCTGCAAGATAAGCTTCACGCACTGCCGCCGCCGGAAAGGTCTTGCTCACCGCCAGCAGATGCACCCCGGATGCTTCGCGATTCGCGTCCGCTGCGGCACGCGTGATCGCGAGTCGGATGGCTTGCAAGTTGGAAAGGATTGCAGTCATAATCCTGCGCGTTGTCACCTGAAATTGGCGATCGATTTTCGACTGGGGAATTATATATGGATATCACCGAACTGCTCGCCTTCGGCGTCAAGAACAAAGCCTCCGATTTGCACCTTTCCGCCGGCTTGCCCCCGATGATTCGCGTGCACGGCGATATGCGCCGCATCAACCTGCCCGCGATGGACCACAAAGAAGTTCATGCCATGGTGTACGACATCATGAACGACGGCCAACGCAAACATTATGAAGAGAACAAGGAAGTGGACTTCTCGTTCGAAGTTCCCAATCTGGCGCGTTTCCGCGTTAATGCCTTCAACCAGCAACGCGGTGCGGGTGCAGTCATGCGCACCATCCCTTCCAAGATTCTGTCGCTGGAAGACCTCAAGTGCCCGCCCATTTTCAAAGACATCTCCGAATTCCCGCGCGGTCTGGTCCTGGTAACCGGCCCCACCGGTTCCGGCAAATCCACCACGCTGGCGGCGATGGTGAACCATGTCAACGAAAACGAGATGGGACACATCCTGACCGTGGAAGACCCGATCGAATTCGTGCACGAGTCGAAAAAATGCCTGATCAACCAGCGCGAAGTCGGACCGCACACCTTGTCTTTCAGCAACGCGCTACGTTCCGCCTTGCGCGAAGACCCGGACGTCATCCTCGTGGGTGAAATGCGCGATCTTGAGACCATCCGCCTGGCGATGACCGCCGCCGAAACCGGACACCTGGTGTTTGGCACGTTGCACACCAGCTCAGCGGCCAAGACCATCGACCGTGTGATCGACGTGTTCCCGGCCGACGAAAAAGAAATGGTGCGCGCGATGTTGTCCGAGTCGCTGCGCGCCGTTATTTCGCAAACCCTGCTCAAAACCAAAGATGGAACAGGTCGCGCGGCCGCGCATGAAATCATGATCTGCACCCCGGCGATCCGCAATCTGATCCGCGAAGCCAAGGTACCGCAGATGTATTCCGCGATCCAGACCGGCAGCAGTGTCGGTATGCAGACGCTGGACCAGTGTCTGACAGAGCTCGTCAAACGCAACATCGTCGCCTCGTCCGAGGCGCGCGGCAAAGCGGCCAACAAGGAATTGTTCCAGGCGTAATCCCACCACATACTAATAATCTGTGTCACTTAGGAGCGAATCATGGAAAGAGATCAAGCCACCGAGCTAGTTCACAATCTGCTGCGCGGGATGATCTCGCAAAAGGCGTCCGACCTGTTCATCACCGCATCGTATCCGCCGGCATTCAAGATTGACGGCAAGATGACCCCCGTCTCCAGCCAAACATTGAGCAACCAGCATACCCAGGAATTGGCACGCAGCATCATGAACGATCGCCAGGCTGCCGAGTTCGAGTCGACCCACGAATGTAATTTCGCCATCAGTCCGCCCGGCATCGGACGCTTCCGTGTCAACGTGTTCATGCAGCAGCAACGTGTTGGCATGGTGCTACGCACCATCACCACCAAGATTCCGGATTTTGAGTCGCTCGGGTTGCCCCCGGTGCTCAAGGATGTAGTCATGACCAAACGCGGCTTGGTCATACTTGTCGGCGGCACCGGCTCCGGAAAATCCACCTCGCTCGCCGCCATGATCGGTCACCGCAACCACAACAGCCACGGCCACATCATCACCATCGAGGACCCGGTCGAATTCATTCACGAACACGATAAATGTATCGTCACCCACCGCGAGGTCGGCGTGGATACGGACAACTGGCATAACGCGCTGAAGAACACCCTGCGCCAGGCGCCGGATGTCATCCTGATCGGTGAGATTCGCGACCGCGAAACCATGGAATACGCGGTCGCGTTTTCCGAGACCGGCCACCTGTGTATGGCGACGTTGCACGCCAACAGCGCGAATCAGGCGCTCGACCGCATCATCAACTTCTTCCCGGAAGACCGCCGCGAACAACTGCTGATGGATCTGTCTCTCAATATCAAGGCACTCATCTCGCAGCGTCTGATCCCCAAACGGGATGGCAAAGGCCGTGCTGCCGCATTCGAGATCCTGCTCAACACACCCCTGATCTCAGACCTCATCTTCAAGGGAGAAGTACACGAGATTAAAGAGGTAATGAAAAAATCGCGCGAGCTCGGCATGCAGACTTTCGATCAGGCTTTATTCGATTTGCATGAAGCCGGTGCCATCAGCTACGAGGAAGCGTTGAAAAACGCCGATTCGGTCAATGACCTGCGTTTGAAAATCAAGCTGGAGGGACACGCCACGCGCGACAAAGATATGATGGGCGGCTTGGAACACTTGAAGATGACTTGAAACTGAGGCCATAAAATCAACCAAGCCGCGCTGATGTGCGGCTTTTTTTGCTTTGGAACTTGGTGTGATGGCCGGGAGAGTTGAATATCCATCCAGTCCGTGACGGCACAAGGACTTGATCAAATCCGGTCCCACATTCCATCCCGCTTCAGCAATGACTCAAACTGTTCGGGCGGCAGAGGTCGGCTGAAATAATATCCCTGGTACGCAGCACAGCCGAGTTTCTTCAGTAATGTGAGTTGTGCTTCCGTCTCCACGCCCTCGGCAATCACATTAAGGCGGAAGTTCTGCGCCAAATCGATGATGGTTTTCACCATGACCGCGTCATTCTGGTCGGAATTCATATCGCGAATAAAACTCTGGTCGATCTTCAGTTGATCGAGCGGCAATTGCTTCAAATAGGACAGCGACGAATATCCCGTACCAAAATCATCCATCGACAGTCCCACTCCAAGCGCCTTCAAAGCATGCATCGTTGCCACCACTTCAGTCACATTGTTCAGCACCACACTCTCGGTCAACTCCAACTTCAATCGAGATGCTTTAACCCCGTGCGCGTGCAGTGCCTTGGCGATACTTTCCACAAACTCGATCTGCTTGAATTGCTGGGCGCTCACGTTCACCGCCAGTGTCAGATTGCGTGTCTGCTCGTTTTTTCCCCATTGGGCCAGCTGATGGCAGGCGGCATCCAACACCCAGGCACCGATCTCCAGGATCAATGAACTTTCCTCCGCAATAGGAATAAATTTCATCGGGGAAATCATGCCGTGATCGGGATGTTTCCAGCGCAACAAACCTTCCGCGCCCAGCGGGCGGTGTTCGCTATCCACCTGAATTTGATAATACAAATGCAATTGGTGTTCGGGTAATGCGCGCCGCAAATCCCTCTCCAGCGCGGCGCGGGACTCAACTGCGATTTGCATAGCCGGATCAAAAAAACGCACGGCATTGCGTCCGGAATCCTTGACTTGATACATCGCCATGTCGGCGTGTTTAAGCAAAGCATCCACCGACTCCCCTTTACCCAGAAACAAACACACTCCGATGCTGGGCGAACTGTATTGTTCGCATCCTTTCAGATCGTAGGGCAGTGTGAGCGCGGCACGGATTTTCTCGGCGACCAGCGCCACTTTTTGCGAAGTACTCTCGGCATTTTCATCGACTTCTTCAAACAGCACCACGAATTCATCGCCTCCCAGGCGCGCCACGATATCCACCTCGCGCACACACGATTGAATACGCCTGGCCACTTCAATCAATAACAGATCCCCGTAGTCATGACCCAGAGTGTCATTAACCGTTTTGAACTTATCCATATCGAGGAACAGCAACGCGCCATAGTTATAACTGCGTGCCGAATTTGATTGAGCTGAACGTAGTCGATCCATCAACAAACGCCGGTTCGGCAAATTGGTCAACGGGTCGTAATACGCCAGATTATTGATCTGCTCCTCGGCTTGTTTGCGCGCGGTGATATCGGTATGCGTGCCTATCATGCGCAAGGGGTTGCCGTCGGCATCACGACTGACCAGCATTCCCCTGGCCAAGATCCACTTCCACGAACCGTCCTTACAGCGCATGCGGAACTCAACGACATAAGTCGCCGCCCTGCCTGCAAAATAATCCCCAATACAGGTGAGTACGCGATCTTTATCTTCCGGATGCAAGTGCTCTAGCCACGCGCTGCCCTTGCCTGGAAACTCATGCGCGGCGTACCCCAGCATTTCTATCCAGCGTTTGGAAAAATGCGCCACATCCGTTCGCGGATTCCAATCCCACACCCCGTCACCGGCTCCTTCGAGTGCAAACTTCCAGCGAAATTCGCTCTCCTGCAATGCAGCTTCGCGTTGCTCCAAGCTGTCCAGCATGCGGTTGAATTGGCGAGCAAGTTGTGCCGCTTCGTCGTCACCGGGCACGCTTGCACGCTTTGCGGAATCCCCGGCCTCCACTGCATCGGCCACCTGCTGGATAGCAAAGAGTCGGCGTGTCAAATAACGCCCCGCCAGTGCGGCGAACAGTGTGCTTAAAGCAATCGCGATCAGCGCATAAAGAATCCCGGATCGGGTTATTTCGGCGAGTTCGGCGTCAAAGGTGTTTCTCGTCATACCGATGAGCACCCAACCAATCTGATGCTCCGAGAACATGATAGGACTGGCGACATCAGCTATGTTGGCAGTTCGTTGCAGCACCTTCATCTCGGCTTGCTGCGGCAGGTCAGTCAGATACAGCCCGATGCGGTTCGGATCAGTATGGGCCAGCACTTGTCCTTTAAGATCCAGCACGATGGCATGGCGCAAATCGGGATAGCGGGAGAGTCCCCGAACTATTTCCTGCAAACCGCTTAAGTCACGCGAGGCAACCCATACTGCGGTAGAAGCGGCAACACTGTTGGAGAGCGATATCGCCTGTTCAGTCTGTTGCTCAATTTCTGCCGCACGTTGCCTGAGCGTTATATCCCAGACAAACACTGACATCATCAGGGAAACAATCAGCGCCATGCCGACGATCAGTTGTCGGCGCAGCGTACCCGCCAAAATCCGCCTCACATTTTCAAACATTATTTTTGTTCCACCGGGCGGACTTCTTTCTCGAAACGCGCGACGTATTGACGGACGATGTCATAGCTTGCGTCATCGGCAGCATGAAAACGAGCGGTCTCCATGATGTGCAGGATTTTCTTGCCCTCCTGTGTCTTGTGTAAATCAAGAAGCGCCTGCCGCACCTTTTGACGAATTTCAAGGGGGACATCGTTGCGCGCCATCACGGAATTGTTCAGCAGCGCGGGGGTTTCCCAGAGCACCTGAAGCTGTGCGGCCTCGGCGGGATGCTGCTTCTGAAATATGCGCCACGGTGGCGGCCAGGTCGCGCCGGCAGCGGCCTCACCCAGGTAGACGTTCATGATGGACGATTCCTGCGAACCCACGTAGTTGTTCTGGATGTCACTGTTGATGTTGATACCCCGGGTGTGCAAAAAATACTGCGGCATGATGGCCGCCGCCAGTGCTGTAGGTGACGGGTAACTGACCACTTTGCCTTTCAGATCGGAGGGTAGCTTGATGCGACCATCTTTGCGCACAATGAAAAGTCCCTTGAAATCTTCAGCGTCGCCCCACATCGCGATGACGTGATAACCCACCTTCATGGCCTCAAGCGATTGCCAAGGATTGGGCATCAGGAATTCCGCCTCGCGCGCACGAAACTTCTTTTCATACGCCTGGTAATCGCGTGAGGCCTCCAGTTCAATATGCGCCTGCGGCACCTGTCGGTTCAAATAATCGACAAGTGGCTGAAAGGTTTCACTCAGTTTCTGCGGATTGTAAAGCGGGTGCGGAACCAAGCGATACGTGGTCGCCTGAACGGCAACCGGAGCATTGCTGTATTGCAGCGGCTTTTCTGCTGGCTGCTGCTCGCACGCTCCTAACATTACCGGGAGTAAAAGGCAGACAAGAATGGGTTTGTTCATGATTGGTCCTTGCGCAAATTCCATCACAACTTTCGGCATACACATCACGCTATAAAGTGGTGCTGGAAAGGCAAAACATGTTGACCGATTACTGACCAGTCATCCAGGCGAATCACGTTCGCACAATTCCAATATCACCAAGCGCATCGCTTCGTTTATTGTATAACTCGTATTCAGATAATTCACGATCTCCCTTGCCGATTCTTGTGTCCGCCCATAGCCCTGTATGAACCTTGGCAACATCAATGCGAATTCCGGATAGCGAGTTTCGAAGCGTCGCTCGGTTGCAAATTGCTCACGGTCAAACTTCGAAAAATTCTGCTCGAGCAACAAGATGCTGTACCCCTCTACCGTGTTTCGATATTGATAGGCTATGGGTGCGCTGCACGGCATGATTCGGCCGAACTTGACCAATCACCGTTCTAGGGCAAAGACCGCGCCAGACGAAATCCGAAATTGGCGTAGCGGCTTTTTGGTTCCGCTTTATCGCGAGCTGCCGAGCGCACAAAACGCGGTGCGTCATACCACGAACCACCCCGCAGCACACGCCTGACCGTTTCTTCTTGGGTCTTACTTTCAGGCGTGACATTGGGATAATTTTCCTCGTACACGTCTTCAGTCCATTCCAGCACATTGCCGAGCATGTCGAATAAGCCAAATCCGTTAGCCTTGAACTTTCCAACAGGCGAGGTGTAGGCGTAGCCGTCCGCGCAGTGATGGACTACCCAGGAGATCGTGCCCTGTATTTTTACCTGTGCGGTTTTGTCGGCGGTATTTGCGTAGGCACAGGACTCATCGGGGTTATCCCCCCAATAACGCGCCGAAATCGACCTGGCGCGGGCCGCGTATTCCCATTCTGCTTCTGTCGGCAACCTGTATTTCTTGTCGGATCTTTTTGACAACCAGATTGCGTAGGCTTTGGCATCGTCCCAACTGATACACACTGCGGGATGATTGTCACTTTGCGGGAATCCGGGTGTCCGCCAGCCGGTACTGCTTTCTTCGAATTTCCCTTCTACCAGCACTTTGCATTGCTCGCCCGGAATGTATTTCGTTTGTTTCACAAAGGCAGCAAACTGTGCGCGCGTGATTTCGTATTTTCCCAGGGCAAACGAGGCGAAATTCACCTGGGGGCCGGGGTCTTCATTGTCGTTTCTTCCCTCTTCATCATTGGGTGAACCCAATTTCAAACTTCCCCGGGGTATGACGACCATCTCCGGACACCCCGCACAGTCGCGAAATGATTTTCCTGCTTTGCCGATTTTTGCCGCACCGTTCGGTTTTGCGGACGTGTCGTGGTTGGCGGCTTGAGCTTGCAAAGGAATACAGATCAAACACACAGACAGGATGATGCATCCGGCTTGTTTAAGCGCCCCTGCCAAACCTAATTTCAACGAAATAACGGTGATTTTATTCCTGAATGTTTCCAACAATTCAAGGTGCGTCATTCCTTTTCCCCAGCCAAAAATTTACATGCGTACATTTTAGACCACGAAAAATGTTTCCTTCTCTTGTTTTGACATTCGGCAGAAGCTTGCGACGCGGCCATTTCACCCGTTCAATATTCTCCCCAAAAGAAAAGCCCGGCAACTTCGCCGGGCTGATCGATTCTGGCAAACAGAATTATTCCTTGACGCTACACGTATTCAGCCCAAAAATTGTGTAGGCAGGGCAAAACCCCATCGCGCCGGTCAGCAACGGCACGACGCCGATCCATCCCCACACACCCACTGTCCCGGTAGCGGCAAGCCCCACCAATACCAAACCCACGAAAATTCTTAAAGTACGAAGTACCCAAGATGAGGTGCGAATAACCGGCCAACGACTTTTTGTTCTGGCCAATTTTGCTACTCGGAGTTTTTGCCGGGATTGAATTTGCTTATCTGTTGCGAGAAGCGGGCGTGTTACTCGAAGGTCTTGTGCTTGTTTTTTGATCTTCGTAGCAAACTTATTTTATTGAATACGAGAACTGAACGACTGCGCAATGAGTTTAAGAACGGTTCATTACCTGCCAGGAACGAACAGAGTGAACAACGTGTAGGAATATGGCCCGTTCAACTTGGGGTGGTTTTTATTGCGGCAATGTTGCAGAATATTAGCCGCTGCTTATTCGCCATCGCCGTTGCCTGTTTCCCGCAACATCAGGGGACACGATACTTTCACCGGGAGAAATAAAATGACAAAAAAACTGATCGACAACGAAAAAGACATCAAGATTGCTGCGGCTTCCATCAAGGCGATCTCGCATCCGCTGCGTTTGAAGATCCTGTGCGTGCTGGCCAACGGTCCGTTAAGTGTGCAGGATATCGTCGAGCAAGTGGGCACTTCGCAGAGCAACATCTCCCAGCACCTGGCGATCTTGCGCGAAAAAGGCGTACTGGACACCGAGAAGGATGCCAACCGGGTGTATTACCGCATCAGCGATCCGCGCACGCTGAAACTGATCGGCATGATCCGGGATGTGTTTTGCTCGGTTTAGTTGCAGTTGATTTATTTTCTATATTAGATTATTCTAATATTCTTACGTATCTAATCCAATGGTTATCCAAATGAAAATTATTGCGAGAACAACAATCTTGTCGGTGTTGCTGGTTGCCACAACGGCCGGAGCGGAGTTGCAAAGTGCTACCGTGCAGGAGCGTGAAGTGGCACAGACTTACAGTGTGGAAGGCGTGGTTGAAGCAACACGCCAATCCACGGTGTCCGCGCAGATTTCCGGCCGCGTGAAGGCGATCAACTTCGACGTGGGCGACCGTGTGAGCAAAGGCCAGATCATTCTGCGCATCGACGAGAGCGAAGCGAATCAGGCTTTGGCCGGTAGCCGCGCGCAACTTTCGCAATCACAGTCGGCGCTGAACAGCGCCAAGTTGGCCTTCGAACGTTCACAACAATTATTCGAGCAGAAATTCATCAGTCAGGCAGCCTTGGACAAAGCGAAGTCCGAATACGAGATGGCGCAGGCGCAGGCGGAAGCCAGCGCGGCGGGCGCGGAGCAATCGGCGTTGGCGCAGAGCTACACCTCGGTGATCGCTCCCTATGCAGGCACGGTTTCGGCACGTTTGGTGGAGATGGGTGAGATGGTGACGGTGGGCAAACCGCTGATGACCGGATTCGACCCTTCCGAGTTGCGCATCATTGCCAACGTCCCGCAATACAAGTTGGTACAAATCGGCGCGCGACCGGCGGCCTCGGTAGAAGTGCCTTCGGTGAACAAGTGGATCAAGCCGGCGGCTATCGCTGTGCAGCCGTCCGCCGACCCGCGCACACACAGCACGCAGGTGCGTATCAATCTGCCCGCCAATGAAAAAGGCCTCTACCCCGGCATGTTCGTGCGCACGCATTTCGTGGTGGGCAAAGAAAAGAAGTTGCTGATTCCCGCCAGTGCGGTGGTGCGTCGCAGTGAAGTGGTGGCGGTGTATGTCTTGGATGAGCAAAATCAACCGCGTTTGCGTCAGGTTCGTCTGGGTGAAACCACGGACAAAGATGAGATCGAAGTGCTGGCCGGTCTGACGGTGGGTGAGCGTGTGGCACGCGAGGCGGTCAAAGCAGGTATGGCGGTGAAACGATGATGGGAATTTCGGGGCGCATCGCACGTATCTTCCTGCATTCGCAGATGACACCGCTGTTGGCGCTGGTGGCCGTGCTGCTGGGCGCGTTCGCGGTGATGGTCACGCCGCGCGAGGAAGAGCCGCAGATTAACGTCACCATGGCTAATGTGCTGATCGCCTACCCCGGCGCGTCGGCTGAGGATGTGGCGCGCACGGTGTCGACTCCGGCGGAGCAAGTGCTGTCGCAGATTGCCGGTGTGGATCACGTGTATTCGGTGTCGCAACCCGGCATGTCGATTCTGACCGTGCAATTCAAAGTCGGCGAGCAACATGTGCCGTCGCTGGTCAAGCTGTATGACGTGATCCAGTCGCATTCCGATTGGCTGCCGGCCACGCTGGGTGTGGCGCAGCCCATCATCAAGGCGCGCGGCATCGACGATGTGCCGATTCTGGGTCTGACACTGTGGCGTGACCAGGCAGCAGGGGGGGGATTGGAGCTGACGCAGGTGGCGCATGCCATCGAAGTCGAATTGAAACGGGTGAGTGGCACGCGTGAAGTGGTCACACTGGGCGCCAGCCAGCGCGCGGTGCGCATCCTGCTTAATCCCGAAGCCCTCAACGCCTATCAACTCTCTTTGCAGGAAGTGCGCGCGGCATTGCAGGCGGCCAGTGTGTCGCAATCGGCGGGCACGCTGGTGCAGAACAACCGCGAAGTGCTGGTGCAGACCAACAATTTCCTCAGCGACGCCGGCGAAGTGCGGCAACTGGTGGTTGGCACCGCCGAAGGCAAACCGGTGTTCCTGCATGATGTGGCGGAAGTGCGCGATGAAGCGGATCAGCCCACCAGTTACGTGTGGCTGGGAACGGGCGCAGCGGCAGCAGACAAACATATCCAGACGCAGGGCGAATATACGGCGGTGACGCTCGCCATCACCAAAAAGCCGGGTGAGAACGCGGTGGACGTCGCCAACAAACTGTTACACCGCGTGGAGGAGCTCAAAGGCAGCGTGATCCCCGATGATGTGCAGGTGACCACCACGCGCAACTACGGTGAGACCGCGAACGACAAGGCGATGAAACTGATCCAGAAGTTGATCTTCGCCACCACTGCGGTGGTGATGCTGGTGTGGTTTGCGTTGGGGCGGCGCGAGGCGGTCATCGTCGGCATTGCGGTGTTGTTGACACTTGCCGTGACGCTGTTCGCTTCCTGGGCGTATGGTTTTACGCTGAACCGTGTTTCGCTGTTCGCGCTGATATTTTCCATCGGCATTCTGGTGGATGACGCAATCGTGGTGGTGGAGAACATCCACCGCCGGCGCGAATTGGCGCAGCATCAACCGTTGTCCGAGATCATTCCCGAAGCAGTGGACGAAGTGGGAAGCCCGACCATCCTGGCGACCTTCACGGTAATCGCCGCGCTGCTGCCGATGGCCTTCGTCAGCGGCTTGATGGGGCCGTACATGAGCCCCATTCCGATCAACGCCAGCATGGGCATGCTGATCTCGCTGGCCATCGCGTTCATTGTCACGCCGTGGTTGGCGCTTAAATTGGCGGATGCGCACCATGCGTTCGTCAAAGATGAACGCGACACCAAGATCGCGCATTTTTTCCGCAATCTGCTTACGCCATTCCTGAACGGGGTGCACGGCATACCGGCACGGCGCAAATTGTGGCTGGGCATTTTGGCCGCATTGCTGGTCTCGGTGTCGCTGGTGGTGGTCAAACTGGTGGTGCTGAAAATGTTGCCCTTCGACAACAAGTCGGAGTTTCAGGTGGTCATTGATATGCCGAGCGGAACGGCTTTGGAGCAGACGGCCGGGGCGATGCGCGAGATGGGTACGTATCTCGCGAGTGTGCCGGAAGTCACCGACTATCAGGCCTACGCCGGCACGGCTTCACCGATCAACTTCAACGGATTGGTGCGCCAATATTATTTGCGCAACGCCGTCGAGCAGGGCGACATTCAGGTCAATTTGCGCGACAAGCACCATCGCTCGCGCACCAGTCACGAGATCGCCAGCGCGGTGCGCGAGCCGATTGAAGCCATCGCCAAGAAATGGAATGCCAAGGTGAAGGTGGTGGAAGTGCCGCCGGGTCCGCCGGTGATGTCGCCCATCGTGGCGGAAATCTACGGCCCCGATTATCAGGGCGCGCGTGAAGTGGCGAGCCGGGTGCACGAACAATTCAACGCAACGACCGACATCATCGGTGTCGACGACAGCGTGACCGAGGCGGCGCCCAAGTTGATGCTGCGTGTGATGCAAAGCAAAGCGGCCTTGCTCGGTGTCTCCACACGCGACATCGCCGATACCATCCAGGTCGCGTTAGCCGGGCAGGATGTAACTTCGTTGCACGAGGCAAACGCAAAATATGCGCCGCCGTTGCGCATGTCGCTGCCCGCCGAGAAACGCAGCCGCATCGACGATGTGTTGAAATTACAAATCCGTGCCAAAGATGGTGTTCTAGTTCCATTGTCGGAGTTGGTGCAAGTCGTGCAGATGCAACGCGACACGCCGATTTATCACAAAGATCTGCTGCCCGTGGTGTATGTGACCGGCGACATGGCGGGAGAACTGGACAGCCCGCTGTACGGCATGTTCGGTATCAGCAGCAAAGTTGGCGGTATGGAACTGGAGCAGGGCGGGATGTTAAAGGAATATTTCTTTAAACAACCGTCCGACCCGTATGCCAGTTACGCGCTGAAATGGGATGGCGAATGGCAGGTCACGTTCGAAACTTTCCGTGATATGGGCATCGCTTACGGTGTGGGGTTGATCCTCATCTATCTGCTGGTGGTGGCGCAGTTCAAGAGTTATGTCGTGCCGCTGGTCATCATGGCGCCGATTCCGCTCACCATCATCGGTGTGATGCCGGGACACGCTCTGTTCGGCGCGCAGTTCACCGCCACTTCGATGATCGGCATGATCGCTCTGGCCGGCATCATCGTGCGCAATTCGATTCTGCTGGTGGACTTCGTCAACTTGCAGTTGCGCGATGGCGTGGATCCGCATCATGCCGTAATCGCCGCCGCTAGCGCGCGTGCCAAGCCGATCATCCTGACCGGGCTGGCTGCCATGCTGGGCGCGTTTTTCATTCTGGATGACCCGATCTTCAACGGCTTGGCACTGTCGCTGATATTCGGCATTTTGGTTTCGACTTTGCTCACGCTGGTGGTGATTCCGGTGCTGTATTACGCAACGTTGTACAAGAAATACCAGATTAATCTTTGAACAATATTAGGAGTTGTAAACATGAACGCAGAACGTATCGTACGCATCGTCGCAGGCAGTTTTATTTTATTGTCGCTGTTGCTGGGAGTTGAAGCCAGCCCGTTATTCGTCAGCAACTATTTCCTATTTTTCACTGCCTTCGTCGGGCTGAATTTGTTGCAAAGCGGTTTCACACGGTTTTGTCCATTGAACAACATCCTGTCCAGATTCGGAATTAAGGAGTCGTGCTAAATGTACCGGCTTGCGCTGGATGACGGTGCACAACTGCACGTACATTACAAGCAGCACGTCATCAGTTACGGGCTGGACGGCAGTCTGGTGAATCCGCTGGAAGCCACTTATGCCGCGCTGGCCGGGTGTGCCGGTGTGTATTCGCGCAAAGCCTGCAAAGCGCTGCAAATCAGCGCGGAGGGAATCGAAATCAACTGCAAGCCGGTGGTGCGCAGTGGCAATATGATGTGCCTCAGCGGTTCGTGACGGACATCCGTTTTCCCGAGCGCATCACGGCGGAACAGCGGCAAAATATCCTGGACGAAGTGAGCAACTGTGCGGTAAAGCAATTAATCCACGAGGGTGCGAAGGTGGAATTCGTCACCCGCGAGGTAACATTTGTCTGAGGTAAAGCAGTGAAGGGCAGCACAGAGGTTTGAATGGTTTGTAGGTTAACAACAAAGGAGAAGTAAATGAAATTTAATGCAGGTGGTATTGATGTAGTGGTCTAATAAAAACGTACACCTTGATAGGGCTCAAATTCACCTTGAGAGGAAAAGCNNGAACAGCAACGCATTCGCCAACTGGAGACTGAGAACCGCCAACTGCGCTCTGACAACGAATTAATAAACAACCCCGCCCCAAGGGGCGGGGTATTAGAAGAGCGCCTGCTGACGATCTTCGTAT
>CXWL01005986.1_pt1 | contig 77224 bp, 95 predicted proteins | sample 590931 | NCBI WGS metagenome assembly CXWL01 (sample SAMEA3498368, study PRJEB10139) | groundwater metagenome | biome: water well; material: biofilm material | place: Germany | collected 2015-04-27
CTCAAAGATGTCCCAGGCACGCGGAGCGTCTATGCAGAGCGGGTGTCTGGCGGCTACTTCCTTGACTTCGATATTAACCGCGACGAGATCGCGCGCTACGGTCTGAAGCTGATGGATGTCGGGAAGATCATCGAAACGGCCATCGGCGGAGAAAATATCGCCACCACCATCGAGGGCCGGGAGCGCTACCCGATTAACGTGCGGTATCTCCGCGAGTTGCGGGATGATCCTGAAAAGCTGAAGCGCGTGCTCGTGGATACGCCGACTGGCGCGCAGGTGCCGCTCGCGCAACTCGCGACACTCCGATTCGTCAATGGGCCACCGATGATTCGGGACGAAAACGGCCTGCTCGCGGGCTACGTCTTCCTAGACATGACGGGGCGGGATGTCGGCGGCTATGTCGAGGATCTCAAACGGGTTGTGGCGGCAAAAGTCGAATTGCCGCCGGGCTATACGATTGTCTGGTCCGGCCAGTATGAGTTTATGGAGCGGGTGAAAGAACGGCTGAAGCTGGTTGTCCCGCTGACGCTCATCATCATTTTCGTCACCTTCTATTTCACCTTCCGCTCGGTTGCACAAACCTGCATGGTCATGGTCGGCGTTCCGCTCTCGCTGGTGGGCGCGGTTTGGTACCTGTCAATATTGGGCTACAACATGAGCATCGCGGTGTGGGTAGGGCTTATTACCGTCGTCGGGACGGCGGCGGAAACCAGTGCCGTCATGTTGGCCTATCTGGATGAAGCCTGCGCCCGACGCAAAGTGGCCGGCGGGCTCACGACCCTGCAGGATGTAATCGAGACCGTTCAGCTCGGTGCCGTGGAACGGATTCGGCCCATGATGATGATCGGGCTTGTGGACGTGATTGGGTTGATCCCGGTGATGTGGGCCACCGGCACCGGCGCCGATGTGATGAAACGCATCGCGGCACCACAGGTTGGTGGGGTGCTCTCGGCGATGCTTCTCACATTGTTCGTCATTCCGCCCGTCTATGTCATGTGGCGGTGGTGGAAGGAGCGACGAGAGACCCAGATGCGGCCATCCGCAGAAGCGAAGTAATAGGATATGCGGGTGACCCGGTAATCATAGCGGATGGAGGGTCGGATGAAGCGTACAGACCTCATGATGATCATGGCGCTAGTCGGCGTGTGCATAGGGAGCGGGTGTCAATCGATGCCGAAGCGGATGGTCTTGCCCGCGCCCGTTAGAACGAATGCCGCGGCGGCTCGTCACCATGACGAAGGGATTCATGCTTATCACCAGAGTCAGTGGGAGCGTGCCAAACAGCATTTCGACGCGGCGATCGCCGCGTCTCCGGAGTTCGCCGAAGCCCACTACAACTTAGGCATGACCTTATATCGACTGAAGACGATGCAAGAGGGCGACGCGTATTTCATCAAGGCAGCGAATCTCGCGCCGGGGAACAAAGTCATTTGGGATGCGCCGCCCCTGAGGGGTGTGACGGTTCCGGACAAGGAAGTTCCGGGAAAGTCGTCGGATGGACACATGCACAGCCACTAGGCCGGAAGGGTGGCTTTCTCCCGCAACCGGAGCGGAGGATTCCGGACAGGCGAGGGTTGGCGAGCATCGTGCCATCATTCTTCACATGGGCAGTGAACGAGTTCACTGCCCACAAATGAGGGCTATCATGTCGAACGGTCGATGGGTTGGGATGTTATCCGTGGTCGGGTTGCTGTTGGTGCTGTCCGGCTGTGCGGAAACTTCGACGCAGCGCATGATTAACTCGAACGACCACAATGGCCTCGCCACCTACTACACCCAGCAGGCGCAAGAGATGAGGGAGAAGGCCAAACAGTGGGAGTCCTGGGCTGAGTTCTATGACAAACATTCAGACCCCCATGGGAAGACTGAGCCCAAGCAGCATGCCGCGCATTGCCGGGCGATCGCTCAAAATAACCTGAAAGCGGCGGATGAAGCCGATGCATTGGCACAAGAACACCGGGCAATGCGACCCGCACGGAGTGATGCAGTAAGACCGTCTCAGAGCCGGTTTGCACAGCTGGCCGGAGCTGCGCTGACTGGGGACCATTCATGAGGGAGTGGCAAACCACGACGGCTGCGTGGTATGCGCTGAGCATTGAACGGCTCGAGCAAGAGCTCCAATCAGACATAGATACAGGGCTTACCGTCTCCGAGGCACAACAACGTCTGGTAACGGTGGGACCGAACGATCTGCCCGAAGCAGCTCCGCCATCATCGCTCAAGATTTTTCTGAGTCAATTCACGAGCCTCATTGTTTGGGTGCTCATTGGTGCCGCCCTCGTGTCCGGTCTGTTGCAGGAATGGGTCGATGCAGGAGCCATTCTCGCGATCGTCGTACTCAATGCGATCCTCGGATTCGTACAGGAATTCCGGGCCGAACGGTCGCTCGCGGCACTGAAACAACTCTCGGTGGCGACAGCACGGGTCATCCGCGATGACACCGTACAAGCAATCCCCGCCGGTCAAGTCGTGCCGGGCGATCTCATTCAGATCGAAGCGGGCGACCGTGTTCCCGCAGACAGTTGCGTAGTCTATGCAACGGGGCTCCAGACACAGGAAGCCTCGCTGACCGGCGAATCGACCCCGGTTGCCAAATCAGCCGAGCCGATTCCCCAAATAGAGGTGCCCTTGGGTGACCGCCATAACATGCTCTTCATGGGGACCATTGTCGTCTCCGGAAAAGGGCGCGCACTGGTGACGGCCACCGGAGCCCAGACGGAGCTCGGAAAGATTGCAGCACTGATTCACCGAGAAGCCCAGGCCGAGCAAGAGGAGACGCCGCTTCAACGTCGGCTGGAGCACCTCGGCCATACGTTGCTGTGGCTCTCCTTGGGTATCGTCGTGGTGGTGTTCCTACTCGGAGTTCTGCGTGGAGTGCCCTTGGTCAGCATGTTCCTGACTGCCGTGAGTCTGGCCGTGGCGGCGATCCCTGAGGGGCTGCCCGCCGTAGTCACCATCACGCTCGCGCTTGGCGTCACAAGGATGGTGAAACGGCATGCCTTAATCCGCCGCCTTCCAGCCGTCGAAACGTTGGGCTCGACCACCGTGATCTGCTCCGACAAGACGGGGACGCTCACGAAAAATGAGATGACGGTGACAGCCCTCTATCAAGGAGGAGAAATCTTGACCGTGACCGGTGAAGGGTACGCCCCAGTCGGGGAGATCCGGTCGGACAGTGAGCCGACGACACCGGCTCTGAAACCAGGACTCATGACGCTCTTGCGCGCCTCGGTGCTGTGCAATGGTGCTGACCTTCGGCTTGAGGCCTTTCTCTGGCAAGTCGTGGGTGATCCGACGGAGGGCGCATTGCTGGTCGCGGCGGCCAAGGCCGGACTGACAAAGCATCACCTGGAACAGGGAAACCCCTGGCTGGGCGAAGTTCCTTTTGACTCAGAGCGAAAGAAAATGACCGTGGTGCGTCGAACTCCCTCCGGTCCAGTCGCCTTTGTTAAAGGGGCCCCAGATGTGCTGTTGCAGGACTGTGGAGCCAGGCTCACGCGAGAAGGCGAGATTGAGCCTCTCACGGATGCGATCCGCCAGGAGATTACGGCCACCAATCAGCGCTTTGCGTCACAAGCGCTCAGGGTCCTTGCGGTGGCCATGCGTCCGCTGGACCAGATTCCGGAAGTCTATGACGCTAAGAACCTGGAGCACGATCTCGTGTTCTTGGGATTGGTTGGGATGAAAGATCCGATCAGGCCGGAAGCGCAGGCGGCCGTGGAGGTGTGTCGCGCCGCTGGGATTCGAACCGTCATGATCACTGGTGATCACAAGGACACGGCGGTCGCCATTGCGAAAGAGTTAGGAATCATGGAGCCGGGTGCGCAAGCGATCTCAGGTGCGGAGCTGAACCAGCTTTCGGATGATGCGTTGCGTGATCGAGTGAAGGCCGTGGCGGTCTATGCGCGCGTAACAGCAGAACACAAACTTCGAGTCGTCCGCGCGTGGAAGCAACAGGGGGCGGTTGTGGCCATGACGGGCGATGGCGTGAACGATGCGCCAGCTCTGAAGGCTGCGGACATCGGGGTGGCGATGGGCATTAGCGGGACGGACGTCACCAAAGAGGCCTCAGACATGGTCGTGATGGATGATAACTTCGCCTCCATTGCGGCGGCCGTCGAGGAAGGCCGCGCGATTTATGACAACATTCGTAAGAGTGTTTACTATCTGCTCTCCTGCAACATCGGGGAGATCCTGCTCATGTTGCTGGCGACGCTGTTCGGCCTCCCGCTCCCGCTGCTTCCGGTGCAAATCCTCTGGATCAACTTAGTCACGGACGGCTTGCCCGCCCTAGCCTTGGCGGTTGACCCGGCGGACGCAGGCTTGATGCAACGGCCCCCTCGCCCCCCGCAGGAGCAGTTCCTCACTCGAGCACGCTTGCTGAGACTGTTTGTTCAGGGAGCTTTCCTTGCTGTGATCACGCTCCTGGCGTTCTTGTATTGCCTCTACGGCATGGACCTCAATCTGGAGCGGGCCCGCACGCTGACCTTTACGGTGATGGTTCTGGCGCAGCTTTTCCATGCCCTGAATAACCGGAGCGAGGACCGATCGATCTTTGCGCTTGGCCTCTGGACGAACAAGCCGTTGCTGGCCACGGTGGGGCTATCCGCGATGCTGCAGGCCGTCATTGTGTCCTGGCCGTCGGTTCAAAGCATCTTCCAGGTTGCGCCCTTCGATCCTGAGCATTGGGTTCTGGCAATTGGCATTGGGATGCTGCCACTCGTCGCCATGGAAATGTGGAAGGCAGCAAAAAAGAACGCTGACAGATAGAGCTGGACAGACACGGAGGTCACTGCGTTCGGATTGAGAGCGTGTACGATCATGGTCATCTGGCATCTCACACCTGACGCCGCGCGCTTTCCGTTTTTCGTGAGTGCGGGGCAGCACGTCAATCTTCAGTTCGGCACCTGGCCCATCGAGGGGGGCCAACGAACCTGGATCGAGTATCAGGTCCTGCACCAGGACGGCACGGTGCAGAGAGGACAGGTGGAGGGCACCTGGAATGTCAACCGGGAGGCCAACAGCTACTGGTTTCTCAACGTCGGCCCGTTTGCGGACGGGGATCGGGTGGAGTACTGGCTGAGAGGGAGCTCTCCAGCCGGGGCCTGCGACGGGGAGATCGTCTCGTTTGTCGTGAGCCCGAAGCTGTACCTTGCGATCCTCTGGCACCAGCACCAGCCGCTCTACAAAGATCTGCACGCCACGCGACCACAGGGGGCCTACCGGTTTCCCCTGGGTGCGCCTGCACGCCATTCGCGATTACTACGCGATGGCCGCGCTGCTGGAACAGCATCCCGAGGTGCATCTCACCATCAATCTCACGCCCGTCCTCCTCCAACAGCTCGAGGACTATACTGAACGCGGCGCGACAGACCGCGCCCTGGAATTCACCCTGACCCCGGCGGGCCGTCTGTCCGCCGCCCAGCGAGAGGAACTCCTCGCCACGTTCTTCGAGGCCGACTGGCACAGGCAGATCTACCCCTGGGCTCGCTATCGGGAACTCTTTGAACAACGCCGGGATGGCAAGCCCTCTACCATCCAAGACCTGACCGATCTCCAGATGTGGTTCAACCTGGCATGGTTCGCGCCGGAGTTTCAAGAAGGACCCGTGCCGCTGCCAAACGGGGAGACAGCCACCGTAGCTGGCCTCATCCGACAGGGCAAGGGCTTCACGATGACTCAGATCGAACAGATGGTCGGCGAGCAGCTCACGATCATGCGCCAGGTGATCGCGATTCATCGTCGGCTTCAAGACCGCGGCCAAATCGAGATCTCCACGACGCCCTTTTACCATCCGATCCTCCCCCTGCTCGTAGACACCGATCAGGCCACGATCGATCGAGAAGGCGCCACGCATCCCACTCGCTTTCATCGGCCGGAGGATGCGATGGTGCAGGTGCATCAGGCCGTGACCTTCTATCAGGAACGGTTCGGCCATCCGCCGGCGGGGATGTGGCCCGCCGAGGGCGCGGTCGGACAGTCAGTGGTCTCGCTGTTTGCCGAGACCGGCATGCACTGGATCGCCACGGACCGGGGCGTGCTGGAGCGGTCAGGGCAGTACGGGTACAACGTCCAAGACCCGAACGTGTTGTGCCAGGCTTATCGCGCGGAGGATGAGGCTGGACGGGGTGTGGCCGTCTTTTTTCGCGATACGGTTCTGTCGGACAAGATCGGCTTTCACTACCAGCGCTATCCGGACCCAGGGCAGGCAGCAACGGACTTCTTGCGAGAACTGAAGGAACGGTTCGCGTGGCAAATCAATGATCCGCCGAACCGGATCGTGTCCATCATTCTTGACGGTGAAAATGCCTGGGGAGCCTATCCGCAGCAGGCGAGACCCTTCCTGCATGCGCTGTATGCGGCGCTGGCCGGCGATTCTGAGATCCGGACCGTCAAGTTTCGCGAATACCTCGAAGGCAATCCGGCGCGGCGAGTGCCTGCACATCCGCTGACCGCATTGCCTCGAGTGTATGACCTGTTCCAGGCGAGTTGGATTAACGAAAACGGTTCGCGGCCCGGGAACGATCTCGGCACTTGGATCGGCGAGGCTGAAGAAAACCGGGCTTGGGACCTGCTGCGGGAAACCCGTGATTTCCTGGACCGCGTGAAGACCACTCCAGAGCGTCATCGCAAGGCCTTTGACGCACTCTACGCGGCCGAGGGCAGCGACTGGTTCTGGTGGTTCGGCGACGACCAGGCCTCGGACTCCGATGCGGAGGTCGATGACCTGTTTCGCAATCATCTGAAGACAGTCTACCGTGCCGTTGGCCAGAAACCACCGACTGCACTCGATCAATCGATCGTGCCCCATACGCTCATCTGGACGTTCGCACGACCGATTGCCTCGATCCGTCCCGAGGACCGCCTGACTATCCGGACTAATTGTGCAGGCCGGGTAATCTGGAGAGCCGACCCTGACGAGCCATGGCGAACGGACGAGATGATTCCGGCTGGCGGGGTGATGGCCGCGATCCATCGCTTCGGGGTGACGCTCGGACCGTTTTCGTCCTCCATGCGCGCGGTGGAGTTCCGATTTCAGTGCGCACATCCCGGCTGCTGCGGCACCGATCCCTGCTGCCGCGGCGAGATACGCCGAGTGGTTATTCTCGTAGACCAGCCCGGGGTCGCATCGTCGAAACACCAGCGGACGAAGAGAGGGCCGGCGTCCCAACCAAGGTGAGCGAAGGGCTTATTGTTCTATGCAGAAGGATGAACCTACAGAAGATGGGACGTCGGGGTCATGGGACTCTGATAAACTCGCACGTCTTACAAGTTTCGTCAGGGAGCATCGAATCTGCTGGGAGGTCTTGCCTGAGGTGTTCCCGGTCAAGGACGACCGGCCGTTGCAGATCGGCTTCAGTCTGCAACTCTACGGCGCCCACTCGCACAGAGCCGAACCGCCGCGCCGACTGGAAGGGAGAAAGGTCGATGATCAAATGAATCCTGGTGCACGGCGAGTGTTGATTGTAGATGACAATCAGGATATCCGTAGAGCCTTGCACGATTTGCTGGAGTCGCAACACTACATGATCAAAAGCGTCGGGACAGGCGTTCAGGCTCTTGAGCAGGTACGGGATCAACGATTTGGGGTCGTTATCCTCGACTTGGAGTTGCCAGATGTGAACGGATTGGAGGTGCTCCGACGACTCAAGGAGGGAGATCCGACATTGCCAATTATTATGTTGACTGCAACGTCTAACGATGCCGATAAAGCAGCGGCGCTCCAGTATGGCGCGAGGGCCTTTTTCACCAAACCGTACAGTGGACATGCACTGATATCTGCCGTGTCAGAGGCGATCAGGAGACCTGGAGGCTCCTGGGCGGGCCTGGGCCGGACCCCGTTAGGGAAGAGGCCACCATGAACCTTGAGGCATCAGCCAAGACGATTGATCCAGTGTGCGGGATGGAGGTCATCCCATTTCAAAGCGCCGGCAAGAGCGAGCACGAAGGCTGTACCTATTACTTTTGCACCCCGGCGTGTAAGCAGCTCTTCGAACAGAATCCGCGGCGCTATACTGACAAGAGATGACTTCCATGGTACGTGACATCACAGCGTGGCGGACCTGATTCACGGAACGCTCTTCTGATCCAAAGGCCCTACAGGACCGGAGGTGCGCATGGCAGTGGAAGGACGACAGTAATGTAATGAAGGACAAATATGTTGTCACAGCGGGGAGGGGAAGGGGATTAGGGGGCTTGGTGTGACATATGGTGGAATGCCTCCGTTCTTCGTCTTCAGAGGACAGCGGATATTCGATGGGTATTATCCATTCTGGGAGGCGTCGGGCCAGGGAATCGTGTGAGGGAAGAAGGGCGGCGCGTGTTCTGTTGTCTTTCAATCCTGAGAGCTGCGAATGAATTTGAGATTGACTTTCTCTGGTCATAAGGGGATCATGCCGCTCATGCTCAAGGTGTGCCTGATAGGATTCCTCTCCCTGGTGCTGCTCTGTATGCTTCCAATTATGGGAAGCACCCAGCATGATTCTGGTCACCCCCACCATGATGCCTCTGCGTCCTGTGGCACGTGCATGGCTTCGGTTGACGTGCCTTTGATCCTCTTGCCGCTGAGTCTTGTGGGTGTTGCGATATCGGCTGTTCCTGTACTCCCGAAACTGTTAGCTCCCCGCTCTCCGTTTCACCCTCCACGCTTCCACGCTTAATCACTTCCTCTCAACACATTGTTAGCGGCGGCTGCCTTCAGTGGAAGGTAGTGCGGCGTCGGTTTCCACGCGTTCGATAATTTCCGTTACGCGTCTGGACCTCGTAAGCGCGATGCACTCTCACACGGCTGGCTAAGTGACGTCTTCATCTTTGGAATAGTGCTCTCATGTCACCAGTTCTCTCGTCATGTGTCGTTACAGTGGGTTTGCTTCTTTTGGGCTTGGTGACCTTGATTGGTCTCGTGGTCCATATCGGTTCGGAAAGGATTGACAGAGCTGGGGCAAGTCTCGGTGCTGGCGGCGTGGCCGTTATGCTCGTGCCGTCCACTCGGATGTATCTCCTTGATTGCCTCGGCTGGCGATTCACATTAGGACAGCACAGTGCCGCTGTGCCATTCTCACGGCTCTTCGTGATCCGGACGGCAGGTGAGCTCGTGAACGCAACAATACCAATGGCCTATGTCGGAGGAGAAGCTCTGAAGGCCCACTTGCTGAAACAATACGCCATCCCCATGGTCGATGGTTTAACTTCCGTCATCGTCGCAAAGACCGCCATGACGATCGGTCAGATCGTCTAATTATGCCCGGCATGAGCGAATAAGAATGTGGCCATCTTTATAGGATTCCAAAATGAAGGAGCTGACATGGGGAAGATATTGTTCGTCAAGGGCTTTCCCGCGTCCTGTACGGATCAACAGCTTGGCGAGTTCTTCGCTCCGTTTGGGCAGGTGGTAGCCGCCAGAGCTGTCAGAAGGCGTACAGGGGAATCCCTGCGGTTCGGCTTTGTAGAAATGGCTTCGGAGAAAGAAGCGGTCCGAGCCCAACAGGCACTGCACAGAACCTTGCTAGGAGGGCAATCTCTCATCGTCACCGTCCAAGAGGAACCGTCATGACGTAGCCAACATATAAAAAGGCCTAGCAATGGGGGAGACAGAAGACCATGGACTCCGTGTTAGTGGTCGGTCTGCCCCTCCATGTTCTTCAGCATCAATGAAGTATCAGTTTGTATTCTGGTCCGTGAGACTGGGCGATTGGATAGACATGACAGATTGCCAGGCCGCGCAATCTTTACGCCGATGAAAGGAGTACAGCGATGACGATCCGAGCTTGCAAGATGATCACCCTGTTCATAGCCGCCGCCGCAATCAGCGGGTGCCTGTTCTGGCAAGGCCCACTATTGTCTGCCCCGTCAAATGCGGATGCCCTCGCCGCGCGTCATAATGTTGCGGGGATTCAAGCGTACAAACAGGAGCAGTGGGATCGTGCCACAGAACATTTCGAGACAGCGGTCAAGATTGCGCCGTCGCTCGCGGAAGCGCAATACAACCTGGGAATGGTGTTATACAGGCAAGGAAAAGATGCCGAGGCAACGCCGCACTTCCTGAAAGCGGCGGCGTTGGCGCCTGAGAACGACGTGATCCAGAATGCACCTCCGTTTACTAAAGTGGAGGCGCCATCCAGGCCCAGTGGATCCTCGGGTATGTCCGACGGCCATGGGCATAGTCACTAATGTATGGCATGCCGGAGGCTCGCTGCACGAGCCTCACAGACGAAGTTAAGGAGGTGCGACCATGTGCAATCCTGCTCAGCCGGCCTACCTCATGCTGGTCAGTGGACTCGTGCTCTTTACGTTCGGGATGATTATTGACGTGGCCCCGCACGGTCTTGAGTTTGTCATGTCTGAGTTTCGCCATGTGCCATGGGCCCACGGCTTGCCACTGGCTGGCATCCTGCTGATCCTAGTCGGAACAGTTCGACTACAGTCATCTGAGCGGTAAAGGTGTAGCGGATGAAAAGAGCGAATGTGCCAGGCCGAGTACTCCTGATACAGGGACGGTTGGACCTCTTCGTGACCTCCTTTTGAGGTGGCGCGAGGACGCCGGCGGGACGTACCACACGTGGTTTTTATGGGAAGAACGCCTGAAGAACTTCCGATCCATACGGCGAGGCATCGGCGAGGTGGTCAGAGAAATCGAACAGTGCACTTTCGGGAACGTGTACAAGGGCTCTTCCCTAGAAACGGTAGTCGGGTCCATCGCTGAGCAGCGCCAGATCTTCAAAGGAGCCGATCATGCATTCCTGTGGAAGCCCAAGTTGCGCATCCCTGATATTTACGAAAATCGAGCCAATCAACTTGCCTTCGCACGATTCCTCGACAGGTGTGTCTGTTGTACCGATGAGGAAACGATTCTCGAGTCAATTCAGGCGTTGGACCAGCAACGCATCAAAGGCCTCGGCCCGGCGGTGGGCAATCTTCTCTACTTTCTGCACCCCACCCTCGCACCGCCGTTCAATACCGCCATCGTCAAGGGATACAATCGCCTGACTGGGGCTCGTGGGAAACTTGGCAAGTGGGATGAGTACCTCGCCATGCGCAGCGGGATGCTCCGACTGAATGAGCAATACCGAGATATGTTGTCAAATGACCTCGGAGCGCTTGCCGGGCTGCTCTTCGATCTCGGTATCGAGCGGTATCCAGCGCCTCCACAGGAGGACGACCCTCAAGCGCGGGCCGTATGGGAGAAAGATCTTGCGGAGGTCCGGACGACAGCGAAGACATTCGAGAAGTCGAGGGCAACTGCAGAAAAAGGAGACCGCACGCACACGGAAATTCAGGGGTGGTTGCGTGATCTCGGACACGCGCTGGGCTTCGCGTTGTGGGTTGCGGCCAACGACCGCGGTCGGTCCCTCGGCACCGGCAGCCTCGGAGATGGCTGTCTTGAGGCGTTACCGTCCGTGTTAGGCGAAGGACCTGGCGCGGAAGCCGTGCGCTTAATCGATGTCCTGTGGCAGGATTCCGCCAGTGGGCGGGTCGCCGGGGCCTTCGAGGTGGAGCATACGACGTCCATCTATTCTGGTGTGGTTCGGCTATTGGATCTGGCATTGGGCAGCGCCGCAGGGGCGGCGCATGGTCTCTTCTTCGTCGCACCGGACGAGCGCGAAGAAGATGTCAGAGCTCAATTACGGCGCCCAGCGTTCAGCCGAGTAAGCGATCTCCAGGTTCGCTATCTGCCCTATTCCGAACTGTAACGGCACCGAGAAGCGATCGCACGGTTCGGGCAGGGGATGAAGCCCATCGAGGCGCTCGCGAGAAGGCTTGTTTGAGCGATCTCAGAGCAGATCATCGAAGCGTCTGGAGACGACGCTGCATGCGCCATCTCCCACGCTACGCAGGACCGTCACTTCGGCTGTTCGGCCACGAACGCCGCGAGTGCCAAATGACCCGGGGATTATCGTTGACGGATATCGACGCCCATGACCTCGCAATTGATTGATTGCGCGTAGTGCCACCGAGCCACGACTTGAGCGCGTTGCAATGATTTCGATGACCAGTGGATTAGGTGATGTGGCTTCTGCATGCATCATTGACCGGCAGTGAGCCGTGTAGCGTTTCAAAAAAAAGTCTCTATCAATGAGGCCGTAAATGAAAGTCATACACAATGAATTCAGATCTGATTTCTAAACGTCTTCTGCTGAAGTGCGCGGCGGCGCTGGGGCTGGTGGCGGCGGTGGAACATCTGGCCCCTGCCCGTGCCTGGACGAGCGCCTATGCCGCCGCCGGTTCACAGGCACCGCTGAGCGGAGAGATCATTGATCTGACGATCAGCGAGCAGCTGTTCCGCCTCGACGGGCGAAGCGGGATGGCTATGACGATCAATGGGACGATACCGGGTCCCGTGATTCGGCTGAAAGAAGGTCAACAGGCGACACTGCGCGTCACGAATCGTTTGCAGGAAGACACGTCGATTCACTGGCACGGCTTGCTCCTCCCCCCCAACATGGACGGCGTGCCTGGCGTCAGCTTCGCCGGCATCCAGCCGGGCTCCACCTTTACCTATCGCTTTCCGGTCAAGCAGAGCGGCACCTACTGGTTTCATAGCCATTCGGGTGGCCAAGAGCTCATGGGGATGTACGCGCCGATGATTATTGATCCCATCGAACTGGAGCCGTTTCAGTATGACCGTGACTATGTGGTGATGCTCTCGGATTGGAGTTTCGACTCACCCGAAGCCCTGTTCTCCAATTTGAAAAAACAAGGAGGCTACTACAACTACCAGAAGCGTGCGGCAGGTGAGTTCTTGACCGACGTGAGACGCATGGGCATATGGCCGGCGATACAGAACTACTTGATGTGGGACCAGATGCGGATGGACCCGACGGACTTTGCGGACGTCACGGGCTACACGTACACCTATTTGATGAACGGCTTGTCGCCCGAGGCCAACTGGACGGGGCTATTTCGTCCAGGCGACCGGGTGCGGCTGCGATTCATCAGCGCGGCCGCCATGACCTTCTACGACGTGCGCATTCCGGGTCTCACCATGACGGTCGTCCAGGCGGATGGGCAAAACGTGCAGCCCGTTGTCGTGGACGAGTTTCGCATCGGACCGGCGGAAACCTACGACGTGATCGTCGAACCCGCCGAGGATCGCACCTATACCATCTTCGCCGAGACGATGGATCGTAGCGGCTACGCGCGTGGCACCCTTGCGACGCGAGCGGGCATGAGCGCGGAGGTTCCTGCACGCCGGCCCAGACCACTCCGCACGATGGCGGACATGGGCATGAACATGGAAGGTATGGAGATGGAGGGCATGGACATGCCAGGCATGAAGAAGAACCCGAATGGCAACGGCATGACGATGCCTGGCATGGCCACGGCCGGCGACATGCCGAGCGAGAAGCCGTCTGACGATAATCCGAGCATGGAGCACAGGCAGCATGATGCGGGCAAGCAGCCCATGCCGGGCATGCAGGTTACGCAGGATATGCCGGATATGGGGACGGGCGATCCACGCCGGTCGCAGATTCCCGGTGCCGAACCTGTCAAACATGGCCCCGACGATCACGGTACCGGCAATCAAACCGTGGCCGAATATTCGCAGAACCGTATGAATGAACCCGGAAGAGGACTGGAAAACAGTCCGTGGCGGGTCCTGCTCTACACCGACCTGAAAAGCCTTGCCGCATATCCTGATCAACGGGAGCCGGAACGGGAAATTGAGCTTCACCTCACGGGCCACATGGCGCGCTACATGTGGTCGTTCGATGGCAAGAAGTACTCGGAAGCCAAAGAGCCGATCCATTTTCGCTATGGCGAGCGGGTGCGCTTGACCTTCGTGAACGACACGATGATGGAACATCCGCTGCATCTGCACGGCATGTGGATGCATCTGGAAAACAGGGCAGGCGAGTACCTGCCCCGCAAGCATACGGTGGTGGTCAAGTCGTCCGAGCGGGTGTCCGTCGCCATCAGCGCGGACGCACCGGGACGTTGGGCGTTTCACTGCCACCTGCTCCTTCATATGGAGGCCGGGATGTTCCGGGTCGTCGAGGTATCAGAATGACCGGACCTTGTCTTTCTGGAAGAGTGTCTGCGAGCGTCCTCGCCGTGTTTCTGCTCAGCTTATTGGGCCAAGGCATCGGCGCACATTGCGTCGGGGCGCAATCGACATTCGGCCCTTCCCCCCCTATACCCTGGTCAGAAGGGACCGAGAACACCTCGTCAAAGTCCTCTCGCCGTTTCATCGCTACGAGTGAATCGCTGAGCAGGAATGCCTCCATCGGGCAGGAGAGGACGCGACCGAAGGTATCGGCCCAAGAGGACTGGCCTGCTCCCGTCAACGACCAGGAGAACCGTCTCTTCACTCTCTTCGACGTCCTCGAATACCGCCCGAGCATAGGGGGGACACAAAATAACAGTGACTATCGATGGGACACGGAAGGCTGGTACGGCGGGGATTACAACCGACTCTGGTTCAAAAGCGAAGGGCAGCGCAATACGGCCTTCAAAGCGGATTACGATGTGGATTTTCAGCTCCTGTATGGGCGGTTCATCCAGAAGTATTACGATCTGCAAATGGGCGGCCGCGTCGAAACGCAGTCCTTCCGCGGAGCCAACGTGACGCGCGGGCAGACGGTGATCGGGATCGAAGGGCTGGTGCCCTACAACTATGAAGTGGAGGCCGCGCTGTTCGTCGATCAGAACGGCAAGGTGTCCGGCCGCCTCTCGTTGACCAAAGACCTGTTATTAACCGAGCGACTGATTCTTCAGACCCGCTTCGAAACCAACGGCGCTGTACAACGAGTTGAGAAATTCACGACCGGCTCGGGTCTCAACAATCTCGAATTGGGGTTTCGGTTGCGCTATGAAATCCGACGGGAGGTGGCCCCCTATGTCGGCGTCTCCCTCGACAGGAGCTTTGGCGAAACTGCTACCCTCGTGCGCCAAGAGGGCGGAGAGCCAAGTCAGATACGATTCGTAGCGGGCGTGCGAATGTGGTTTTGATCTATACTGAGCGCACTGTGATGTGGATAAAGGATACGATGGAAAACATATTGTCGGGGGCCGGAAGGCAAAATGGACATCCTGACTCACGCCCTATGCCACTCGATCCAGCTATCTGGCTGAGGGAATTGAAGGGCGGTTTCAAGTTCCAAGTGCAACGGGTGAATGATGACGCAGTTGCGCATAGACTTCCAGGGGCGTGGCGAAGTTGAGGCATTTTCTGGGGCGCGTGTTGAGGCGATGGGTGATGGCATTCAACTCGCGTTGTGTGTACCCCGACAAGTCCGTGCCCTTGGGCAGGTACTGGCGCAACAACCCGTTCGTGTTTTCATTGGTGCCGCGCTGCCACGGACTGTACGGATCGGCAAAGAAGATTCGGATTGCGAGTCGCTGGGCCAAGCGCGCGTGCTCGGCCATCTCTTTCCCCCGATCGTAGGTGAGCGTTTTGCGCAGCAGCGCGGGCACGTGTCGGAGTTTCTTGGTGAAGCCCTCGCGGACACTCCTCGCATCCGTCCCCTCCATCCGTGCCAAGATGACCAGGCGCGTCGTCCGCTCGACCAGGGTGCCAACGGCCGACCCATTGCGAGCCCCCTTGATGAGGTCGCCTTCCCAGTGGCCGGGTACGGTGCGGGTGGCCACCTCGGCGGGGCGCGCGGCAATCGGCGTCATGTGGGGGATCTGGCCGCGTCGGTCTGTTCCTCGCGCCCGAGGCCGGCGTGCCTTGCGCGCCTGACGCAGCGCGGTCAGCAGTGCGTTCCGCAGGGTGCCGCGGGGCAGCACATACAAGCCCGTATAGATGGTCTCGACCGACAGCTGTTTGCCCATGTCGTCAGGATACGCGCGTTGGAGCCGTCCGGCAATCTGCTCGGGCGAGCAGCCCTCGGCCAGATGCGTCCGGACGTACTGCCACAGCCAGGGATCCAGGAGTTTGCGCGCTCGCCGCGGCTGACGAGCCCGAGCTACCGCCCGCGTCTGCGCCGTGCAGGCACGATACGGTTCACGCACCGCGTTGCGGGTGTGCTCGCGGCTCACGGTGCTGGACGCTCGCCTCAACACCGTCGCCATCGTCCGCAACGAATGGCCGCGGGCCAGCCCCAGACTCAAGGTTTCACGTTCTTCGGCACTCATGTGTCTATAGGATCTCGTTTGCATGGCAACACCGTAGCCCATCCGGGCCTGAAGTGTTGCACTTGGAGTTAGAACTCAAGAAGAATTCTGCCCTCCAAGAGAGCGGTATCTGGATGGTTTCTCAAGATTGAATGAAACTCGCGGGGCTCGTGGTAAAAGGAACTACCATTTGGAACGATCGGAGCTCACATGAAGCATGTGACACATCAAGATCACGAACACTCCTCTGAACCAGATGCTGATCACACGATGTCGCACGACCACCGGAGCCACGACCGCCACGCGGGCCATTCCGTGGCGATGTTTCGCGACAAATTTTGGTTGAGTTTTGCCCTCACCATTCCGACGGTTTTCTGGTCGCCCGAAGTCCAACACTGGCTTGGCTACACGGCGCCATCCTTCCCTGGCTCCACCTTGATTCCCGCCATTCTCGGAACCGCCGTGTTCCTGTATGGCGGCCTCGTGTTCGTGCGGGGAGCCCAGGATGAGCTGGCCGACCACAAGCCAGGCATGATGACGCTCATCAGCTTGGCGATCATCGTCGCGTTCGGGACGTCGTTGGCTGCGACATTTGGCCGTTTCGAGATCGAAGTGTGGTGGGAACTCGCCTCGTTGATCACGATTATGGTCTTGGGCCACTGGCTCGAAATGCGAGCGATTGCCCAAGCTCGCGGCGCGCTCACGGCACTCGCCGCGTTGCTGCCAGACACGGCCGAGCGTGTCACCGGCGCGGAAGTCCACACGGTGCCCTTATCGGAATTGCACCTGGGTGATGTGGTCCTGGTCCGGCCGGGAACCCGCGTTCCCGCGGATGGCGCCGTCGTCGAAGGCGCCGCCGAGGTGGATGAGTCGATGATCACGGGCGAGTCCAAAGCGGTCTCGAAGGGACCGGGTGCGACCGTGATTGCAGGAACGGTCGTCGGCGGTGGCAGCCTGCGCGTCCGCGTGACCGCAGTCGGCGAGCAGACCGCCCTCTCCGGCATCATGCGGCTGGTGGCCGCCGCCCAAGCGTCGAGCTCTCGCACGCAAGCCCTGGCCGACCGTGCCGCCGCCATGCTGTTTTACGTAGCCGTCACATCCAGTGCAATCACGTTCATCTACTGGTCGTTGGCGGGGGACACACAACACGCCTTGATCAGGACGGCCACCGTCCTCATCATTGCCTGCCCCCACGCATTGGGGCTCGCCATTCCGCTGGTGATTGCCATTTCCACATCACTCGGTGCGCGGAATGGTCTGCTCGTGAAGGACAGACTGGCTCTCGAAAGGGCCCGCCTGTTGGACATGGTGATATTTGATAAAACGGGAACGCTGACCCGCGGCGCTCCCGCAGTATCTGGAATCGCGGCTGTGCCTGGTACGTTGGAGTCCGAATTGCTTGCGGTCGCCGCGGCGGTCGAGGCCAACTCCGAACATCCGCTGGCTAGGGCCATCGTCGAAGAGGCCACACGCCGAGGCCTGCACCAATTGCAAGCGGCCAACTTCGAGGCGCTGGCAGGCCGAGGAGCGCGGGCCATGGTGGAGGGCAAGAGCATTGTCGTCGGCGGACCACGGCTGTTGGCCGAGGCCAAGGCCACGGTGCCTCCGGAAGTTGAGAAGGTGACGAGCGCCTGGGCATCGGAAGGAAGGACCGTCCTGTATGTCGTCGCTGAAAGACGACTGCTCGGAGCGCTTGCTGTAGAAGACGAGATCCGGCCCGAGTCGCTTGAAGCCGTCACCGACCTGCATCGGCTGGCTATCCGAGTCGCGATGATCACGGGAGATGCGAACACGGTGGCAGAGTCCGTCGCCCGGCGCCTCGGGATCGATGAGGTCGCAGCTGAGGTGCTTCCCGGCGACAAAGCTGCGGCCGTCAAGCGGTTTCAGGCGGGCGGTAAGAGGGTGGCCATGGTGGGAGACGGCGTGAACGATGCCCCGGCATTGGCCACGGCCGATGTCGGGATTGCGATTGGCGCGGGAACGGATGTCGCCATCGAATCCGCGGGCATCGTGCTCGTACGTAGCGATCCGCGCGACGTGGTCGGAGCCATTGAGCTCTCTCGTGCGACCTACCGGAAGATGGTCCAAAATCTCATGTGGGCGACCGCCTATAACGTGATCGCTATCCCGGTCGCCGGGGGACTGTTCGTCCGCTGGGGATTCGATCTTCCCATGAGCGTGGGGGCCGTCGCGATGAGCGCGTCCACCATCATTGTGGCACTCAATGCACAGTGGCTTCGTCGCCTGAAGCTCCGGCGTGAGGCCCTTTGATGAACTGCGCGTGGATAGTAGGGGGTATCGGCTCAAAACGGCTTGCCAGTGGTGCCGCTGCCCTTATCGACGATAGCGATTTCGTGGTAACAGACGATCCGAACGTGAAACAACAGTGGTTAGAGTAAAGGGCCACTAACGCCGGATCCTCTCTTTCAAGTCGGTATCAAGATCAGGAGACCGCTCGGTCAGTCGAGGAGTTGTGTCTGGCGCTCCAAGAGTGGCTCATCACGTACAACGAGCAGTGGCTGTGGAGCGACATGGCTTCCGCCTTCCGGCCCAGGTGCGCCGCGCCATGCGAGCGCCAGAGGTGGCGGCGTGAATTCCATGAATCCAGTGTCCAAAAACTCAGGGGCGATACATCGTTCTGAAGTCATCCTGAAAACGTAGACCGTCCGAAAGGGGATTTCTGAACAAACGGGTGGTTCAGTTTTCGGATGTTGGGTCACTGAACTATGGAGACCAACACCCATTCCAGAACGCCTAGCACGGGATTGATGTATCAAGTTCTCTAGGGTTGTGACATATCCGTTTCTCTGGTTCACAAACGAATGATTCTGAACTTTGCGTTTATGTTTTTCTTGTGCTAGCCTTCCCGCCGAAGACAAAGGCGTCTTCAGCAACAGACAACGGCGTCTTGACGCGAGCAGGACAACGAAGTCCTTTGGGACCATAATGAACGGTCTACAAAGGGCTTTTTTTATGCTCGAAATGACTGTGGAACGTGCAGGATCCTAACAAGAACTTCCGTAGAGGAGGACACCGTGTACGACAAACACCCAGCGGTCGCGATCGGAATCTTGGCGGGCGTGCTCATGGCCTCTCAGGGATGTCAGTCGTCCCCTCCACCCGTTTTCCCTGACACCAGGGGCACACACCTCTCAGAAGGGGCGAATATCCAAGGCGATGACCGCGCGGTCCAGGCCATCTTGTCCCTGTTCAAGAAGGCTGAGGATGCCATGCTCCGCAAGGATCTCGATGGCTTAATGGCGCTCTACTCAGAAGACTATAAGCATGGTGGCTATACCAAGGACAGTGTCAGGGCCGTGTGGAGTGATCTGTTTACCCACTATCATGATTTTGGGGGAACCCATGTCTTTTCGAAAATCAAGGTCGATGCGGGTAAAACGATACCGGTGGCCCATGTCACCTGCACCGGCAGCCTGTGGGCCATGTTCAATGAAACGGGCCAACGCGTGAATATTGATAGTTGGTATGGCGAGATCCACCATTTGACGTTTGAACATGGGGCCTGGCACATGGCAGGAACGTTTTGGGAGATTCCACGAGCCAAAGAATCTCGTCCTGCCTTTCTGCCGCATCCGTTCTTCTGAACCAAATACGAGGATGACGCCGATCACTCATCCGCTTCTTGATTACTGGGCTCCGGCTTCAGCCGGAGCCCCACCTCTCTTTCTGTTCAGACTCTCAAGAGGTGCCAGCCTCGGTTTCACAATCAGATATTTTCGAACCTCGCGAGAGCTTCTTCCAGCCCATGGATCGTGAAGCGTGTTCCTTTTTGACATCTGAAAGCGTTTTGATACGTTCCTCCACAGCCAACTAGCGGGCCAATTTCTCAAGTCTCGTTCGGCCTACATTCGCGGGCGGGTCATGTCGGCATGAGGGAACTTGAACGGCGGCCTAACAACTGGGGGCTGGTCACGGTGACAGTTCTTCGACGGCAGGAGAGGCCTATCTAAACTGACGAAAATAGTTTCTACGGGTATTGTCAGGCCGTACCTCGTCTTTAGTGCATGACAATTCATCTTCCCACCAAGCCTGTTGAGTACATGACATATGGTACTAAAGGCCTCAGTGAGTGGATCGAGCTAATTCAATGGCTTATGACGGCCATTCGGTGCACGACTTCCCCCACATCATTACATCCTTGGCAGGAGTGGGCCTGAGCGAGTCTGAGTACGCATCATGAGGTTCGTGAGAACGGGTTTCTTAAACCGCGGGTCGGACACTGCTTGGAAGCTCAAACCGAAGGGTTCGCAAAGGGTACAGCTCAGGGAGCCTTTTGGCGGCGTCCAAGTTGGGAGTGTTGCGGAAGCAATACCGTGCCAGGAGTTCTGGGAAGCAGAATCGTGCTAAACGGCAAGGAATCGGTCACAGTGTCATAAACCGCTCGAATGCTCCTGCACTCGCCGGGGTTGTGGGGACATCGGTAACGGTCTCTCCATCATGATTGGTCCTGGGATCCGGCCAGGGGAGATGGAAAAGCGAGTGACTTCTATGGGTCGTGGTTGAGGTGTATTCAGTTAGGACTGCGTCGATTTCTGGGGCCAGGAGATGGGAAAGAATCCAAGTCGGCCTTTGAGTGGAATGAATGGACAGGGCTGTGGCCGCTCCAGCACGAATCCATAGGGTCCGCTGAACCACAAACTCGAATGCGAGGAAACACAGTCGACGAGGTTCACGGAGCCGATGATGCCGCCATGGGGACAGTCTGCGGGTGATTTGAGAGGAAGTTCAGGTCGATGGACACGTAGCCAGTTGTAGCCGGCCTGGTCGAATTCTTTGGCAGCATGGATGGTGTCCGTGGAAATAAAAGTCTTTACATTGCCTCACGCATAAGTCCTTGTAATTCCAACAGTCTGCTCTCATCAGTATCGTGCTTTCCCCATATCAGATCGAGAAGTAAATGTGCTGACAGAGGCGCGGTCGGAAGTAAATCTGTATACACAGGTGCGGCATCAATGATGCGTTTCAGGATTGAACGATCGAGGGATAGGATTGAACTGTCGACACTAGCCTTTTCAGGACGTAATCATTCTTCCTATTCGACTGAAATGATTGCTGCGTTTTCAACATAAGTATGCCTGGGCAACCACTATTTTCGGTTGACCCCGCTGAGGCCTTCGTCGCGCGCTAGCGTCTTTACAGGCTCATCCTAAACGAAAACCGCTCTGAGCCAACTGTCCTTGAACTGACCATGTCTTTTCACGATGAGAAGAGGCGAGAAGTTACCCAAAAGCTCAACAGGATACCACACCCGATACTTGAGATCCGTTCCTCAAGTTATGTGTGGTCTAGTTTTTTGGTTTTGGGTCACCCGCTGACCCGCCCTGTAGCCAATTCAGATTGCCTTTCTATATTTTAGCCTTGACAGCGCCAGCTAGCTCGCGATAGGTATCACAGTTGATAATTGAGTAACCTCTCGGATGCCCGCAAGGGCGTAACAGGGAAGTCCGGTGAGAAACCGGCGCGGTCCCGCCACTGTAAGTGGGAAGCAACCTCCATTCAAGCCACTCGACGAACTCGTCGCGGAAGGCGGGAGGAAGCGTTGAAGGTCTTCTGACCTTCAGAACCTACGAGCCAGGAGACCTATCCGAGGTGACAGAGCACTGTTTCTCCGCGTGGTAACGGAGATCTCGCTTGCCTCGTTGGCATGTGACCTCTTGTTCCCATTGCGGGACTGGAGGTTTTTTTATGCTCTCCGCCATTCTGGATCAGCGCAAGACTGATCGCAGATCCCTGATTCCAACAGCTTGTTCCAGACAGGACCGTGTCGCATGACCACGGGACTACTCATCGTCGGGCACGGCAGTCGCGACGTAAGCGCCAATGCCGAGTTCGAGTCCGTGGTTGCCGCCTATCGTGCGGCGCACCCCGATATTGATGTCACGCACGGCTATGTGGAGCTGGCCAAGCCGTCGTTGGCCATGGCCCTTCGCGAGCTGGCTCAGCGGAGCGATTCTGTTGTTGTGCTGCCGTTGTTCCTCTTTGCCGCGGGGCATGTCAAAAACGATATTCCTCTTGCGCTCTCACAGGCGCGACAGGACTTTCCTGCCGTCAGATTTACCGTCACCAACGCCTTGGGCGTGCATCCGAACCTCGTGGAGTTAGCGTTCGAGCGGGCACGGGCGGCGCTGGCAGACGCCCGCGACCCTGCGAAGACCGCCGTCGTGGTCGTGGGGCGTGGCGCAAGCGACCCGGACGCAAATGGGGACTTTTGTAAAGTTGTTCGCCTCTTCGCAGAAGGGCGCGCGATCGGGTGGGTGGTGCCCTGTTTCATCGGCGTCACGAGACCGCTATTTGAGGAGACGGTGGAACTGGTCGCGCGTGCACGCCCTGAACGGATCGTCGTGGTGCCGTACTTTCTCTTTGGCGGACGGTTAATTACCAAGATTCGTGAGCAGGTGGAGTCGTTCCAAACACGCTATCCCTGGATCAAGACCGAGCTGGCACCGCATTTGGGAATTGACGACCGCCTGCTCACGTTGATGGATGAGCGCTTCTCCGAAGCGACGAAGGGAGAACGCTCGCTGCCCTGCGACACCTGTCACTATCGTGTGCCAGTGTCCGCCGTGACCCAGAACGTGGGCGGTCTCAACGCACTGCTCTGGAGTCTGCGACACGGGTTCACTCATGCGCAGGCCATGCCACATGTGCATGCCCATCGCCCGCTGGCCAAACATGTCTTGGTGTGTGGAAACGCCGACTGTGCTGACGCTGGGAGTATTACGCTGATTGCCACCTTGCGGCGGCTGCTGAAAGAAACCGGCCGCGAGAAGGATATCCGAGTGACCAAGACCTCTTGCATGGGCCGCTGTGGAGAGGGGCCGACGGTCGCGGTGTATCCGGACGGTATCTGGTACCGAGGTGTGAAAGAGACGGATGCGAAGGAGTTGGTCGAGGAGCATCTGCTCGGTGATCGGCTCGTCAGTCGCCTGGTCGACAACATTATGCAGTAACGGAGGATTGACGATGGCGTGTCATGAAATCGCAGGGCTTCGGCTGGGTTTGATGGAAGTGTTGGGGGTGAAGAACGAAGCCGAACGGCAGCATGAGCTGGCGGAGCTTGGCACCGGGGCCGATCAACCGGGACCGATTCGCTCCATGTGCGGGGCCAAGGATTTGGCCACGCTCAAGCAGTTTTATCAAGGTGCGGTTGCCGGGCTTGAGCAGCGCGTGTCCGCGACACGCTCCGATGACCCGAAACTTCCTTATCTGCGCACCCTCGTGGTGCTCACGAAGAAGGTCGATCTCGACCTGGCGCATCAGATCGAGGGGCTCACACATCTCTACCGCGACCTCGATGAGATGCATGATTTTGTCCATGAGATCTATCCGGCGGAGTAGCAGCAATGGCCGTGGCGAAGACTGCCCACGTGGTGGGAACCGAGAGGGTGGGGCCCGATACCCTGCTGCTCGATCTGTGCGCGACCGAGCCGGTGGGGTTCGTCGGCGGACAGTATCTTATCCTCGATAGTCGAATCATCTTGCCGAGCGGCAAGGCCGTCAAGCGGGCCTACTCGTTTCTCACCGGCGATGCGGAGCAACGTCGCTTCCAGCTTGCCGTGAAGCGTATCCCCGATGGACTGGGTTCCGCCTTCGTGCATGGGCTTGCCGCGGGAGCGGACATTTCGTTCAGCGGACCCTGGGGCAAGTTTTTTCCGCGGGAAGGCGCATCGGGCAGCACCCTGATCCTGGTGACGGACACAGGGATTACCGCAGCACTGGGTTTTTTGCGCGCGACTCGTTTCGCATCGTTGCTCCCTCAGGCCCTGCTCATCTGGCTACGCGCCTCGGCAGAGTACTTTCTTCCGGAAGAGTTCGTGAGAGAGCGGATTCCCGCAGAATGTGGTGAGGTGAGAATTGAAGCGATTCCTGGGGTCAGTCATCAAGAACGGGTTCCTCATGCCAGAGCCATTCTTCGTGAGGTGTTGTCGCGCGGTGATCTCAATCAGGCCTTCATCGCGGGCGATGGAGCCGTGAACCAGGTGTTGTTTGATGACCTAGTCGCAGCCGGAGTGGCCGTGAGTAAGGACAACGTGGAGTCGTTCTTCAATATGCCGAAGAAATCCGCATGACCGGACGGGAGCAGATCCTCGAGGCGCTCGAAGCGGCGCTTGCGTGTGGGGATACGAGCGTCATCGTCCGTTCGGCTGGCGCGATTGCCGAGGTCCATGGTCTCCTCACGTTGCGGCAGGGGGCTGAGTGGGTCACGCTTGGCGAGGAAGGACAGACCCATGTGCACCTCAAGATTGAGGAGGGATGCCGGCTTCGCTATGCGCAGCCAGACGAGGGCAATGCGGCGCTTGAGCTGGTAGGGGCTGATGGGGACGTGCGCTGTCGTGTGTCGTTTCGGGGTACGAATCAGGCACGAGCAGACAATTATCACCCTGAACGTGCGGCAAAAGTTCGTGAGCGTTTCGGCTGTTTGGTGGAATGTGCTGGTACATGACCGATGGACAAGAACGTCCCGCCAAAAGATCGGAAGGGGTTGCGCACCGGGTTCACCACCGGCGCGTGCGCGGCAGCGGCAGCCAAAGCTGCGACTCGCTGTCTCGTGAAGGGTGCCATGCTGTCTGAAATTGAAACGACCTTGCCGAATCGGACGCGAGCCACCTTCGTTCTCGCCCGCTGCGAGCGCTTAGACAGCCGGGTGATCTGCAGCATCATCAAGGATGCAGGCGACGATCCAGACTGTACGCATGGGGCCGAGTTGACGGCCGAAGTCGAACTGCGCACCGAACCAGGCATCGAGATCAGGGGGGGCCTGGGTGTCGCCACGGTCACCAAGACCGGTTTGGGTCTGGAGGTCGGCGGGCCTGCGATCAACCCAGTCCCGCGACGCAATATTACGGAGATGGTGGGGGAGGAGCTCGCCGGCGCTTCCTACGGGGGCGCGGTCGTGACGATCAGTGTGCCGGGCGGCGAGGACATGGCTAAGAAGACCACCAACGCGCGGCTGGGCCTCTTGGGCGGCATCTCCATCCTCGGCACGACAGGCATCGTGCGGCCCTATTCCACGGCGGCCTTCAAAGCGAGCGTGATGCAGGAGATCGACGTCGCCGCGGCAGGCGGTCTGCGTGAACTGGTGATGACGACCGGCGGCAAATCGGAACAGTATGCGATGGCCCTCTATCCGCAGTTGCCGGAGCAGGCCTTTATCCAGGTGGGCGATTTCATCGGCGTCGGCGTCAAACAATGCGCGAAGCGAGGGATCGTGCGCGCCCTCATCGTCGGGATGATGGGGAAGCTGTCGAAGATGGCCAACGGCAAGATGCAGACGCATGCAGCCGGATCGGAAGTGGACATGGAGTTCCTGGCTTCGCTGGCGGCTGAGCTGTCCGCGTCGGATGAGTTGATTGTTGCCATCCGCCAAGCCAATACCGCCCGTCATGTGCTTGAACTGTGCCGCGAGGCAAGTCTCGTCGGCATCACGTCGCTCGTCTGCAAGAAGGTCGTCGAACATTGCCAGTACCACGCGGGCGGCACGCTGGCAGTGGAGACCTGTTTGGTGGATTTCGGCGGTGTCTTGCTCGGTCGTTACCCGGAGGTTCACGAATGAATGATATGAGACAGATGACCGCGCTTGGGCGGAGCATTGAGGATGGAAGTTTTGCCATCATCGACCAGGAGGCAGGTCTGCACGACTTCGGGCCGGCAGAATGGCAGGTCGTGCGCCGGGTGATCCATGCCACGGCGGACTTCGAGTTTAAGGCGCTAATGCGATTTCATCCTGATGCGGTTCGCGCGGGTGTGGCGGCGCTTCAAGGAGGTTGCCCGCTGCTGGTCGACGTGAAGATGATTTCTGCCGGCCTGAACGAGGAACGGCTGTCCTCCTACGGCTGCAAGGTCCATTCGTTTATTTCAGACGAGGATGTCATCGCGACTGCCAAAGCCAACAACTCGACGCGCGCGATCGAGGCCATGAGAAAGGCGCACCGCCTCAATCTGCTCGATGGAGCGGTGGTGGCGATCGGCAATGCCCCGACTGCCTTATTGGAGTTGGCTCGCCTGATTCGCGAGGAGGAAGCGAAGCCGGCTCTCATCATTGGGGTGCCGGTCGGGTTCGTGTCGGCGGCTGAGTCGAAGGAAGTCACGCTGGAACTCTCGACTCCTTATATCGTGGCCCGCGGACGCAAGGGGGGCAGCCCCATCGCTGTTGCGATCATCCATGCCCTGTTGCTCCTCTCGGCAAAGGCTCCGGCATGAGTTCAAGGCGCGCCATTACCTTGATCGGGATCGGGGACGACGGCTGCGCAAGCCTGACGAGCCGCGCTGTGAATGCGGTGATGAAGGCGGGGGTACTCGTGGGTGGCGAACGCCATCTTGAATTCTTCCCGCAGTTTCAGGGCGAGAAGATCGTCCTCAAGGGCGGTGTGGCTTCGGTGCTCGACCGGGTGGCGGAATTGGCAGAGGAACAGAATGTCTGTGTCGTGGCGTCCGGCGATCCCTTATTTTTTGGTATCGGCAGTCTGGTGATCAAACGATTGGGCGCCGAGCATGTCGAGGTGCTGCCTCAGCCCAGTTCGATGCAATGGGCTTTTGCGCGAGCCGGGCTGAAGTGGGACGACGCAGCCTTTGTGTCTCTGCATGGCCGCTCGTCTGAGGGATTTCTCACCAGGCTTAAGGGCCAGGCCAAGGTGGCGATCTTCACCGATGACAAGAATTCGCCATCGGTATTAGCCCAGCGCATGGTCGAACATGGAGAGATTGCCTGGGAGGCCTGGGTCTGTGAGAATCTTGGCGGCCCGGATGAAAAGGTCCGGCGATTCGACGTGGCGGCTCTCGCCGCCTGTCAGGATATCGGGCCGCTCAACGTGCTGTTGCTCGTTCGTTCCAATCCCTCCTGGCGCGCCCCCGCGACTATTCCCTTTCTCCATGAGGATCAGTTCGCGAAGCGGATGCCCAAGAAGGGCCTCATCACCAAGCGCGAAGTGCGATTGTTGTCGCTAGCTGCGATGGGGATCAGGCCAGACAGTGTGGTCTGGGATATCGGGGCTGGTTCTGGATCTGTGTCGATCGAGGCAGCCTTGCTCGCGCCGAAAGGCCTGGTCTACGCAATCGAGGTCGATCCGGAGGGAGTCGAGATCTGCCGCGAAAATCTGTTGGTCCATGCGGTGGACAATGTGCGAGTCATCGCAGGCCGGGCGCCGGAAGCGCTGGCAGGCTTGGAGGCGCCGGATGCGGTCTTCATCGGAGGCAGCAAGGGGAGCATGGAAGAGATCATCGACGTCGTCATGGACCGGCTACAACCGGGCGGACGTCTGGTTGTGAACGCCATTACGTTGGAGAATGTGGCGGAGACCTATCAGACCCTGCGGAAGCGCGGATTGGTGCCGGAGGTGACCTTGCTCCAAGTGTCGCGAGCCGAACCCTTGGCCCATTACCTTCGGTACGAATCCTTGAACCCTATCCAAATTTTTGCAGTCGAGAAGCCCAGCCAGACAGGAGCGGTCTCATGAACTACGGAACATTATATGGAGTCGGGGTCGGTCCCGGCGCGCCGGATCTGATTACGTTGCGCGCGCTCAATGTGTTGAAACAGGCGCAGGTCCTCGCTCTGCCTCGCAGCTCCGATTACGGAGAGTCGATGGCTTGGAAGATCCTCAAGCCGACCTTGGGCGAGATTCCGGGGCAGGAACGGATTTTCCTGACGTTCCCGATGAACAAGGACCCGGAGCGGTTGAAGCCTGCGTGGGATGCAGCCTTCACTGCGATAGGGGAGCGGCTGGAGAAAGGCCTGTCGGTTGCCTTCGCGACGGAAGGAGATCCTTCGCTCTTTAGCACCTTCATCTATCTGCGCCGGGAAGCTCCGCTGCGCTGGCCCGGTATCCGTATCGAAGTCGTCCCAGGCGTGTCGTCGATCATGGCTGTGCCCTCCGTGACCGGCATCCCCCTGGCGGACGGGCAGGAGCGGATCGCCATTTTGCCCGCGAGCTACGGGGTCGAGGATTTGAGTCAGGTGCTGGAGATGTTCGACACAGTCGTTTTGATGAAGATGGGGACAGAGATTCCCAAGGTGGTCGAAGCGCTGGAGCGGCAGGGACTCGTCGATCGGGCGGTCTATGTGTCGAAGGCCACGATGGCGGAACAACGGATCGTCCGGGATATCCGCACGATCCAGACCGAGCGGGGCGATTGTTTCGCGATGATCATCGTGTCGCGCAAGGAACGGAGCGGGCTGTTGGCAGGCCTGGTGCCTGCGACACCGAGATTGGCCACGAGAGAGACAGGGGCATGATCGTCGAGCGCAAACCATTTGCGGTCTATGCCATCACGAAGCATGGGATCGCGATTGCCTCCCGCTTGCTGCCACAGCTATCCGGCGCAGACCTCTTCGTGTCGGAGAAGCTGATCGCCTCGGCGCCAGCCGGTGCGCTTCGTTTGCCGTTGCCGATGGGGCCTACGCTGATCGAGACCTTTCCTGCGTACGATTGTCATGTTTTCATTATCAGCGTCGGGGCGGTGGTGCGAATGATCGCGCCTCTGTTGAAGAACAAGAAGGTCGATCCGGCGGTGGTCTGTATCGACGATGCAGCCCGTTTCTCGATCTGCGTCCTGTCAGGGCACGTCGGCCGCGGCAATATATTCACCGAACGGGTTGCGACAGCGCTCGGCGCGCAGTCGGTCGTGACCACTGCGTCCGATGCGATCGGCACCTTGACAGTGGATATTCTGGGCCGCGACCTTGGATGGACGCTCGATGATGCAGACCGTAATGTGACGAGGGGCTGCGCCGCAGTGGTGAATGCGACCGATGTGCTCTTTGTGCAGGAGACGGGAGAGCCGGATTGGTGGCCTGCCGAGAAGCCCTTGCCGGAAGGGGTCCGCTACGCCACCTCGCTGGAGGGAGTGGATCCGGAGGCGTTTGAAATTCTCTTAGTCGCGACGGATCGAGAAATCGGGGAATCTCATCCAGCCCATTGGAAGAATGCCGTCATCTATCGTCCAAAGAGTCTCGTGCTGGGAATCGGCTGCGATAGGGGCACGGCTCCCGATCTGGTGGAGCGGGGAGTCCTGGCCATCTTGGCGAAGCAGGGCCTCTCTCCCAAGTCGGTGAAAGAGCTGGCGACGATCGACATGAAGAAGGACGAGCTGGCTCTGCTGGTCTTGAGCCAGAAATATGGTTGGCCGCTGCGCACCTATCCGCCGGAGCAATTGGACGTGGTGCCTGGCATCCAGAATCCATCGGAGAAGGTGAAACAGCATGTTGGTTCGCGCGGGGTGTCGGAGCCGGCTGCATTACTTGCAGCAGGGGCGGAAGAGCTTCTCGTCCCCAAACAGATTTATACGGAGCCGGGAGCGGGACGATCGATAACCTTAGCCGTGGCGCGGCGGGCCTTCGTGAAGCGGCAGATGGAGGTGGGTAGCCTATGAGCGATGCAAAGGGAATTCTCTATGTCGTGGGCATCGGGCCTGGCGCGCAGGACCATGCGACTCCGGCAGCCTTGAAGGCGATCGCCGAGTCCCAGCTCGTGGTCGGCTACAGCACCTATATCAAGCTGGTCCGCCACCTGCTCGAAGGAAAAGAGATCATCAAGACCGGGATGACGGAAGAGATCGGCCGTGCCCGAGCCGCCATTGAACGGGCGCGAGATGGCGCGACCGTCTCGCTGATCTCTTCCGGCGATGCGGGAGTCTATGGCATGGCAGGCCTGGTCTTTCAGGTTCTCAAAGAAATGGGCTGGAAGAGGGGCGACTCACCGGAGCTTCGCCTCATCCCTGGGATGACCGCGCTCAATTCCTGCGCCTCGCTGGTCGGTGCGCCCTTGGTCCACGATTCCTGTTCGATCTCGCTCTCGGATTTGCTGACCCCCTGGTCTGTGATCGAGAAGCGGATCGAAGCGGCGGCCAGTGCGGACTTTGTGATCGGTTTATACAATCCTGCCAGCGGCAGACGCACGAGGCAGATCGTGGATGCCCAGGCGATTATTCGGCGTCATCGCGAGGGGAACACGCCGGTGGCCCTCGTAAAGAGCGCCTATCGCGATATGCAGCAAGTGGTCCTGACCGATCTGGATAATTTTTTGGATTATGAGATCGGGATGTTGACCACCGTCATCATCGGGTCGAGCAACACCTTCATGTTCGAGGGGTACATGGTCACGCCGCGCGGTTATACCAATAAGTACAGTTTCGACGGAGCCGTGCTCCCAGGTCAGAGACCGGGGTTCTCGCTCGTCGTGCCTCCTGTCTCGGAGGCGGACTGATGGCGCTGGTCGGACGGTTAGCCGGAGCTATTCTGGCTGAGACGGAAGGACAGTTCTTCCTGGTGGGCAATCCCAAGGAGCCCTGCGATTTTGTGGCGGTGGGCTTCGAACCTCCCGGCGTGATCGATGCGATGAAACGGCCATTTATCAGGCTCTCGCCGCTTCGCCCGGTTCAGGTGCCGCAACCGTACGTGACCATGAACGTCGAGGGAGAAGCCTTAGCCCGATTGCTGGTCGATCGGTTCGTGATCCAGCGGAATGGATCGGTGAGCGATCGCCTCTGGCGTCTGGTGACCGATCCTAAACAGGAAAACCGCGCGGTGCCTGGCGGCACTATCGACGCGCGGTGGCTGGGAGAGATCCCGACAGAGATTTGGCAGATTGTGCGAGAGACCGTGTTGAAGTGTACGTAAAGGAGTTATAGATGCGTGTCTATATTATTGGAGCAGGTCCGGGCGATCCGAAACTCCTCACACTTCGCGGAGCGGAGTTGATTGCGTCCTGTCCTGTCGTGCTCTACACAGGATCGCTGGTCCCCAAAGAAGTCATCGCCCATGCCAGGCCTGATGCCAAGGTGATGGATTCATCGGGGATGACGCTCGAGCAGATCGTCGAGGTGATCGTGGCGGCCCGCGAGGCGGACCAGGATGTGGCGCGGGTCCATACGGGAGATCCGATGATCTTTGGGTCCACCGCCGAGCAGATGCGCCGGCTGACGGAACTGGGCATTGCCTACGAGATCATTCCCGGTGTTTCTTCCTTCACCGCAGCGGCTGCGGCGTTGGGCCGTGAACTCACCCTTCCAGAATTGTCTCAGACCGTGATCCTGACCAGGGCGGAGGGACGGACCTCGATGCCGGCAGGAGAAAAGCTGGAAGATCTGGCGAAGCATCAAGCGACCTTGGCGCTGTTTCTGAGCATCACGCTGCTCAAGGATGTCGTGCGTGATTTGATTCCCTCGTATGGCGCCGATTGTCCTGTGGCCATCGTGCATAAAGCCTCCTGGCCCGATCAGGTAATCGTGACCGGAACCCTGGCTGATATCGCTGACAAGGCCAAGGCCGCCAAGCTTAACTCGACCTCGATGGTGTTGGTCGGGCGCGTGCTCACGGCGACCGAGTTTGCCAATTCGAAGTTGTACGACCCAGAGTTTACCCATCGGTTCCGGAAGGGTGAGCCTGTGGTGAAGCAGCAAGGAGAGATTTGTGCCGACTGAGCCGGAGACTCGAACAGGTATGGTCTATCTGGTCGGGGCAGGACCAGGCGATCCGGGCCTTCTCACGGTTCGTGCGCTGGAACTGCTGCGGGCCGCGGATGTGGTCGCCTACGATGAGTTGGTCTCCAAGGCCATCCTCTCGCTCGTCAGGCCGGAGGCCGAGCTGCTGCCAGTGGGCCGACGCCATGGTGAGGGAGCGATAGGGTATCGATTGCATCCGGAGGTGCTGGCTCGTGTCAAAGCTGGCAGGACCGTCGTTCGCTTGAAGGCGGGGGATCCGCTTATCTTTGGGCGAGGCGGGGAGGAGGCAGAGGAGCTGGCGGAAGCCGGCATTCCCTGTACGATCGTCCCTGGCGTGTCCGCAGCTCTAGGCGCCGCTGCCTATGCCGGCATCCCGCTCACCCATCGTCTGCATGCCTCCGATGTGACCTTTCTGAGCGGCCACGATGTTGAGGGGAGCCGGAGCCTCACCGACTGGTCCAAGGCGGCCAGCGGCAAGGGCACCCTCGTGCTTTTCATGGCGGCCAGAAAACTTTCAGCAAATTTTCAGCGTCTGATCCAGGCGGGCCGTTCCGCTGAGACTCCCGCTGCCTACATCGCCTCCGCCACCACTCCCGAACAGAATGTGATCGTCGGGACATTGGCGACCCTTCCAGAGAAAATACAGAATGTCGATCTTGCCATTCCAGCTCTCGTCATCGTCGGCGACGTCGTTCGATTGCGTGAACGGATTGCCTGGTTCGAGCGCCGCCCTCTGGCGGGCCGGCGTGTGCTCGTCGCCCGCGCGCGCCCGGGCCGTTCTGCGATGGCAGAGGAACTCCGCGCGCTCGGAGCAGAGGTGCTGGAAATCCCCGAGGTTGAAGCGGTCTCGTTGAACGGAGGCTCTCCCATCGATAAAGCCCTGGCTCGGCTCCATGAGTTTCGCGGCATCGTCTTCGGCTGCGCTGCCGGTGTCGATGCGGTCTTGTCCCATGTTCCCACCCTCGACCTGCCGGTCATCGCAGTCGGAGCCGCGGCGGCGCAGGCCCTGTCACGGCATGGCATCGCATCCGCTGTTGCTCTGCGTGGCGCTTGTCAGGAGGCGGTGGGTGAACAGTCGGTGTTTTTTCAGAAGGGGCCATTCCTCCTCGTGACGGCGGAGGACGGCCGCCCGAACTTACGAAACGAACTCACAAAGATCGGTGCGGAGGTCGAAGCGGTGGCGGCCTATCGCTATGTTCACCGGATGCCGACTCTTCCCTTGCCGCCGATCGACCTTGTGGTGCTGCCGAGTTCCTCGGCTGCGCGCACCCTGCTCTCGGGCGATTTCGGTCAGGCCCTGTTGGGCCTGCCGATGGCGGCGATAGGCCCGCAGACAGAAGCAGCAGCGCGCCAATGCGGGGCTCAGTCTGTGGTCTTGGCTGAGGAAGACAGCGTGGCATCGCTGGTGTCCCTCGCCGTTTCGATGATGGGGGCGCTATGACGGATCATGCCTTTCCTGAAGCCTGGCGCCGAGGACTGTACGAAACAATCACGCGCCGCCGCGACATGCGATCGTTTCTTCCCGATCCCATTCCGGACGAGACGCTGGCTCGTATTCTCCTAGCGGCGCATCAGGCCGGGTCGGTTGGGCTCTCGCAGCCTTGGAACTTTCTTGTGGTAGAGAATCGTGAGGTTCGTGCGCAGGTGCGAGCCCATGTTGAGGTCGAACGGCTGCGCGCGGCGGAGACGTTCGATCAGGAACGCCGGGAGAAGTATCTCTCCTTCAAGCTGGAAGGGATTCTCGATGCGCCCATCAATCTCTGTGTCACCTGCGACCAGGAGCGCTTCGGGCCGACGGTGATCGGTCGGAACACCATTCCAGAAACGGCGGTGTATAGCACCTGCTGCGCGATCCAAAACCTCTGGTTGGCGGCGCGGGCAGAAGGGGTTGGCGTCGGGTGGGTGAGTATTATGGAGCCGGCGGTCCTTCGCACGATCCTCGGAATTCCGGAACGGATCGTTCCGGTGGCCTATCTCTGCGTCGGGTTCGTGGAGAGTTTTCCTGAGCGGCCAATTTTTGAGAGTAACGGCTGGTTGCCACGACTGCCGCTTCATGAGGTGGTGTTTCATGACAAGTGGGACGAGCGGCCCAGGCCAGCCCTCCTCCGTGCGCTTGAGACGAGCCGGATCGATGGAGCACAAGCCACTCCCGCATCGACAACCACCGCTGAGGACAGAGCCAAGTGACCGATCAGTTCCCATACAAGTGTAATCAGGAGATCGGCTCGTGACGATTCCACGGCTCGTCATTGCCGGCATCTCCAGCAACGTCGGCAAAACGACCGTCATGGTTGGCCTCGTCCGGGCCTTGCGCGCGCGGGGACTGCGCGTGGCCGTCTTCAAGTGCGGTCCGGATTATCTCGACCCGACCTATCATGTTCGCGCGGCCGATGCGCCCTGCCACAATCTCGATGGATGGATGATGGGCCGCGAGGCGGTCCTCTCGACGTTTACTCATGCTTCGCAAGGGGCCGATATTGCATTGCTCGAAGGGGTGATGGGTCTGTTCGACGGCGCGTCGCCGACGAGCGACGAAGGCTCGACCGCCGAGATCGCCAAGTGGCTCCAGGCGCCGGTGCTGCTCGTCTGCGATGCGGGGGGCATGGCCCGCAGCATTGCGGCGCTGGCCAAAGGGTTCTCGACTTTCGATCCAGATCTTCAGATTTCCGGCCTCATCTGCAACAGGCTCGGTAGCCGCGGGCATTTGGATTTGCTCCGCAAGGCCACGGAGGGGCGGCCTCCCGTTTTGGGCGGGCTTCCCAAGGAAGCAGCTTTGGCTTTCGCAGATCGGCATCTGGGCCTGCATAGCGCAGACAGAGCAACGGTCCCGGAAGATGTGTTTGTGGCCTGGGGCGATCGGGTGAGCGAGTGGTGCGATGTCGATGCGATCGTCACGCTTGCGAAATCTGCGCCGGCGCTTCCGGAAACTCCTGCCATGGAGCGAATCGTGGGGGAGGGCATCCGGTGTCGAATCGGTCTCGCCTTTGACGAGGCGTTCCATTTCTATTATGACGACAACCTCCGCCGCCTTGAGAGCCTCGGCGCGGAGCTCGTGCGGTTTTCTCCCATTCGCGATGCGCACCTTCCCGATGTGGACGGTCTCTACTTCGGGGGCGGCTACCCGGAAGTCCATGCAGGGGATCTGTCGCGGAATCTTTCGATGCGCCAAGACGTGGTGTCGTTTGCCGAAGACCAAGGACCCATTTATGGCGAATGTGGCGGACTCATGTATTTGTCCAATGGCATCAGGACGCTCGATGGACTGTTGCATTCCATGGTGGGGCTCATTCCCGGTGAAGCGGAGATGAAAGATCGTTTGCAAGCGCTCGGATATGTCGAGGTGGAAACGCAGGACGAGACGATGCTCGGTCCGTCAGGCTTGAAATTTCGAGGCCATCAATTTCGCTATTCAGACTTTCGCCTTCCGGCAGAGGTTGAGTGCACCTACAGCGTACGCCGCCGCCGCGGAGGCGAGGTCTTTCAAGAGGGCTATCGTCAGGGCAGCACGCTGGCGTCCTATGTGCATGCCCATTGGGCCTCCAACCCTCTCCTGGCTCAGGGTTTCGTGCAGGCCTGCGCGGCCCATGCAAGGAGGGTCCGGTGAGCGGGCTGGCCCCCACCATCATGGTCCAGGGGACTGCCTCCTCTGCCGGGAAGAGTCTCCTGGTCACGGCCCTCTGCCGGTTCTTCCGCCGCGAAGGACTGCGCGTGGCTCCCTTCAAGTCGCAGAACATGTCGCTTAACTCAGCCGTCACAGCCGACGGTCTGGAGATCGGGCGGGCGCAAGCGGTCCAGGCAGAGGCCTCCGGTATTCTCTCCTGTGTGGACATGAACCCGATCCTGCTCAAGCCGGAAGGCGACCGACGAAGCCAAGTCGTGGTGCTCGGCAAGCCGATCGGCAGCATGACGGCGACTGAGTATCACGAATATAAGCCGCGCCTCATGCCGGTGATTGCGGAATCGCTCACGCGGCTTCGAACGGACTATGACCTCGTCGTGATCGAGGGGGCAGGGAGTCCTGCTGAGATCAATTTGAAGGACCGCGACATCGTCAACATGCATGTGGCCAAGCTGGCGGATGCGCCAGTGCTCCTCGTGGGGGACATCGACCGGGGCGGCGTTTTCGCCTCCTTTGTCGGGACGATGGAACTGCTTGAGCCGGACGAGCGGGCCAGGGTCGCGGCATTCGTCGTGAATAAATTTCGCGGCGACCTTGCGCTGCTCACGCCGGGGCTCAGTTTCCTCACCGAACGCACCGGCAAGCCGGTGCTGGGCGTCGTGCCCTACATCAAGGACCTCCGTATTGCAGACGAGGATTCTGTGTCGCTCGAAGAACGGCTATCACGCCTCAGACCTTCCCGACAGGAGCTCGACATTGTGGTGGTGCGATTGCCGCGCATCTCGAACTACGACGATGTTGAGGCGCTGGAGCATGAGGCCGGTGTCGTCGTGCGATTCATTGAGCAGCCGGACGAGGTAGTGGGCGCCGATTTGGTGATCCTGCCTGGCTCGAAGAACACGGTGGCCGATCTTGCCTGGCTCCGCGCCAGCGGCATCGCCGGCGCGATCGAGGCGCACGCCAACGAGGGCCAACCATTATTAGGCATGTGCGGCGGGTGCCAAATGCTCGGTGAGGTCATCGACGATCCCTACGGAGTGGAATCAACGGAAGTTCAGGTGCGCGGGTTGGGACTGCTGGCCCTGCGGACCCGCTTCGAGCGGGAGAAAATGACGGCACAGGTTCTGGCCCGCGTGTTGCGTCCCTCGTTCCTCACCGATGGCGCGGCTGTCGAAGGGGAGGTCAGGGGGTACGAAATCCACATGGGGATGGTGGACCCTAGGAACAGGCAGGCGAGCCCCTTCGAGATTCGGTCGCGGAACGGGCGCATGGAGGTGCGCAGCGACGGAGCCATCAGCGGCAACGGGATGGTGGTGGGCACCATGTTGCATGGCCTATTTGAGAATGAGGTGATCAGGGCGAGGACTCTTTCTTTCCTGCGTGCGCGCAAAGGGCTCCCCGCATGCACCACGATCCAGCGCATCCCTTCGAAGCAGGCTGAGTATGACCGGCTGGAAGCAGTGGTTCGTGAGCACATCGACTGCGAGCTGCTCTGGCGTCTCACCGGCCTCTGCCCGGTTTCTCCACGGTGAACGATGCATCGTTATGTTCAGTATGAGAGCCACGATCCACAAGGGTGTCTATGAATCCAGCTGACGGCAGTCTCTGGCCCTTACTCGGTCTCGCCTGCGCATTGGGGCTGAGCCATGGAGCCGACCCGGACCATCTCACCGCCATCGACGGCATGACGAGGGCGTCGGTGGACCGGCATCCGAGAATGAGCCGGTGGGTGGGAACGTGGTTCGCGTTCGGTCACGCGCTCTCGGTCCTGTTGATTGCGGCATTGATCGCACTGGCGGCAGAGTATCTGCAATCGTTCAGCAATTCCGTGCTGCAAGTCAGCGGGGTGTTGTCGGCCCTCCTCCTGTTTGCCATCGGGACTTTGAATTTGGCGCGGCTGGTCACGTTGCCGGCTGGAGCCGCGGCTCCGAGCAGCGGTGTCATCGGCCATTTCTTGCCCAGGCAGATGCTCAACATCACGCACCCGATGAGCGCCGTGCCGATCGGTGCCTTGTTCGGGCTGGGGTTCGAGACAGCCAGCCAGATGTCGGCCTGGGCATTGGCCGGAACGATGGGCTACGGCCTGCTGGGAGCGTTACTGATCGGAGTGGCATTCAGCCTGGGAATGGTGATCACGGACTCGATCAACGGACTCGTCGTGCGCCGGATGTATCTGGCTGCCACCACGATGGCCATCCAGGGCAATCGCATGATGACGCTGACCGTCGTGGGATTAGCCTACGTTATCGGGATCATCAAATTGCTCCAGCCCACTTCCTTTGCGTTGCCGATCAGCGACATGGGTCTCACGATCATGGTGCTTGGAGCGGTGCTGTTGGCCTTTATGACAGCCCTGATCAAAGCCAAGTGCCGGGTCGCGTAACCGAAAGGAGGCACGCTATAGCGGAAAATTTGCCCAATCCAATGCATCGATAGCCCATGTATCCCAAGGGAAGCGCGGTAGAAGCCGCCACTGGTCCGCAACTGTGATCGGGGACGAAATCTGCAATCGACCACTGTCCGCAAGGATGGGAAGGCGCAGAGAGTAGGACGAGCCGAGAGTCAGGAGACCTGGGTACATGGAGATTCCAGTCACCCCTTTCGTGAACAGAAGGAGTCGGCGTTCATGTATTCCAAAATTCTCAGGGTTCTTGCCGTTGTGTTGGTTCTGTGTCTGCCAGCTCGCACCGTGGCGGCAGAGGATCGAACGGATAGTCAGGCTGAGGAAAAGAAACACGCCCTTGTCCAAGCGCAACAACCCTCCGCCCTGTCAGTCGATGAACCAATCCTGGCCCAGGAGGTCCCAGAGGTGCCGGTCGAGCCTGTGGTGGTGTCCGAGACGAGAACGGAGAAGCTGCTCAGCCAGGTGACGGGATCGGTGCATGTCATCACGCGCGAGCAACTGGAAAAGCGACAGTTCCCGTACCTGCGGGAGGTGCTGCGCGACGTGCCGGGTCTCACGATCATTCAAACGGGCTCACGCGGCGGCACCACCTCGCTGTTTACGCGCGGCGGCGAAGCCGACTTCACGATGGTCATGATCGACGGAGTGAAAGTCAACGATGCTGGCGGGGGATTCGAATTTGCGAATCTGACGACGGACAACGTCGAGCGCATCGAGGTCGTCAAGGGACCGCAGAGTGCGTTGTACGGCTCGGACGCCATCGGCGGCGTGATCAATATCATCACGCGGAAGGGCAGCGGTCCGACCAGGATGGTCGGGGAAGTCATGGCCGGCGGGGGACGTGGCCTTGGCTCCAGCATGCTCACGCATCAAGAGCGGGTGGGGGTCACTGGCGCATCGGAGCGAGTCGATTACTCCGCGGAGTTGACGCGATTGGACCATGCCGGCATGTTCAGTCTGAATAATCGTTTCACGAACAGCGTCTTCAGCGGCAACTTCGGCCTGCGGGCGTCGGACAAGCTCCAATTCAGAAGCACATTTCGGTACACGGACAGCCAGTTCAAGTTTCCCACTGATTTTGTCTCTGGGCGTGGCTATCCGCCGGTGGATGGGAATCAAGGCAACGAACGGACGCTGATGGCGTTCGGCACGTCGGCCACCTATCAGGCGACCTCCTGGTGGGAGCATGTGCTGCAGTGGTCGCACATGGACTCGCGATTCAAGTTTTTCGACTTTCGAGACCCGATCCCTTCTGATACCAGATTTTCTCAGACGGACGGCACACAGCGCCGAGACATGCTGGATTACCACACCAATTTCAAGGTGAGAGACGGGATGTGGCAGGGCAGCGCCGCGACCTTCGGAGCGGAGCTTCAGGAAGAGCGGTTCTCGCAATCCAATGTCGCGATTCCTGGTACGAGTGCCTCTACGAATCTATCGCGGCGCAATGCGGGATACTACGCACAACTGCAGGGGGTCTACGCGGATCGGCTCTTCATCACGCCGGGTATTCGTGTGGAAGAGAACGAGTTCTTCGGGCAGTTCGTCAATCCAAAAATATCCGGCGCCTATCTGCATAAGGAAACGGGAACGAAAGTCCGAGCGACCTTCGGGCGCGGTATCCGCGCTCCCGCCTTTAACGAGATGGTCGGATTTCCGAACTTCGGCATTCCCAGCAACTTCAATCTCAAACCGGAGAAGGCCACGAGCTGGGAGGCCGGCCTGGATCAAGACATTCTCGGGAAGGATCTGACGGCGTCGGTGACCTGGTTTCACAACGACTACACGAACCTCATCGCGCTCAGCACAGGCCTCAACGACAATATTCAGGGAGCCAAGACCCAAGGGTTGGAGTCGCAACTCTCCTGGCGGGTCACAAAAGAACTCCGTCTCTCGGCGACTCATACCTATTTGAAGACGGCCGTCACCGATACCGGCGGGGTCGGCGGGACGGCGTTTCAGCAAGGAGGACGCCTGCTGCGCCGTCCCGAGCACAGCGGCAATGTGCAGATGGACTACCAAAGACCCACGTGGGGCGTGAATCTGATGGTCCTTGGAGTGGGAGACCGTGTGGATCGTGACTTTGCCATCAACCCAGCGGGTCAACGGGTGACGAATAAGGGGTTCTGGCGGGCGGATGTGTCGGGCTGGTATTCGCTCGGCAGGTTTGAAGGCGCAGACTGGAAGGCCAAGCTGCGCGTGGAGAATGCGACGGATACGCACTATCAGGAAGCCCTTGGCTTCCTCAATCCAGGCGTGTTTGCCATGGCCGGATTGGAAGCGGCCTTCTAGGGATTTGGAGGGTTGGATGGGCCTTCATGTGCAGATGATGATGCGGTCTCATCGGTCGGCGTGGGTCCAGGGCTGGATGGTGTCAGCTGTGATCCATGCCGTCCTGGTGGTCGCGGTGGTCATGGGGATTCCGGCTCCACAGATCATTGAGATGCGGGAGGCGTTTCGCTGGAAGGTGAGCTTGGTTGCGAATTCCACGGTGACCCCGAGCCACCAGGACGCGCCTGCTCCGCCGTCTTCGTCACGGTCGACGACCGCCACCTATGCGAGGCAGCAGGCAACCGCTGTTCAGCAGGAAGCAGAGACTGCCGTGACGCAAGCGGGGATGGCGGTTCGTTCCGTGGACACACAGCCTGTGCAGGCTGTATCGATACCGACACAGTTCAGCGAGGCGCCGCATGAGCAAGCGCGTCGCCGTACTGAAGAGACACCGGTCGAAACGCGTGTCATTGAAGAACGGAAACGGGTCGAGCAGATACGGCACGAAGAAGATCGACGAGAGGAGGTGGTCGTGACTGAAGACCTGCGTACAGGAGAGATTATCGAGGCACCGGTAGCGACTTCGGCTGAACGGGTAGTGTCTCAAGCCATGCCAGTGGAACGAGTGCCAGATATTCTGTTGCCGCGCACGGGACCACCTGCCCCTACGTCGCAAGAACACATGGAGCCGTCCGGACAGCGACCGGCGGCAGTACTCGCTGGTTTGCTGCCTCGCGCCACAGAAGGGCGCGCGAGGCAGCAGGAAACGGCACGGAGCGTCGTAGAAACAGATGGGGCAGACACAACGACGTCTGCCGATCAGGCGGACGCAGCCCCGTTCGCTCGACGAGAGAGCCGCGAGCCTTTCGTCGGGACATTGGCCGTGCCGACCAGCCAAGGGCACAGGCCGGAGAGGTTGCCTGAACGCGGCACGGCCACGCGGTCCGACTATGGGTGGCTGGCCCATACGATCCGGGCGCGCATCGAGGAGGTGAAACGTTACTCCGTAGAAGCCAGGGTGAACGAGTGGGAGGGCCAGGTGGTGATCTCAGCCTCGATACTGGCCGATGGGCGTATCGTGGATATTCGGGTCGTCGAAAGCTCGGGCAACCGGCGTCTAGATGAGGATGCGAAGACGATGGTGGGGCACGCCTCACCGCTCACGCTCTCACAGTTGATCGGTGTGGCGAAGGTTACCGTGAAGGTCCCCATCATCTTTGGATTGCAATGATGAACAAAAAAAGGAGACGTACAGCATGACAGCCTCAGTCTACAAAACGGAGCAGATCGAGGGCATCGATGGGATGCGTTACGAATATGAGTTCATGGATCCTAGCGAGCATGGGCTGTTGGCGTTGATGAAGGATCTATTCGAGACCCACTGGTCTCGCATCGTCTTTGGTCCCTGCGTCCAGGGCGCCGTGTTCGAGGTGCGACTAGTCGAACCGCCGAAGAAACTGACCGTCCTCGACGGGTATCTCACCGTAGATTTGGGTGACTGGCATTTTCATCTGTGCATCGGAAACCATCGCGGCACAAAAGCCAATCCGACTCCGGAGGCGCTGGCGAACATACGCCGTGCCTCAAAGGCTGCATTCTTCCGGAGCATGGGCAACAGCTGCGCTGGCGGGAGCTGGGGATTCCGGATGTGGAATGGCGCCGACGAGCAAATGTTGACCGTGTTTTTTCCGAATCCCTATCTGAACGACCGGTTTAAGCCTCAGAAGCCGGATTGGGCGAGACTGACGTTATGGAACGACATGCGACAAAAATACCTTCCTGAGGCTACGGCATGGGTGCCGGATGCCTCCATGCCGGATGCGGTGCCCTGCGGGCACTGATGATGACGATGGCGTCCAGTCGCGAGTCCCAAGGGCCCTCTCTCCAACCACCGGCTCCATGTGGCAGGCGGATGCCGCATGGCCGGCTGTGGCTGGTCGCAGTGCTTGGAGTGGCTATCTTCGTAGCGGCGATCCAGCTCGTATCGCAGGCCAGTGTCCCACCGGTGCGGGTGAACAGGGGGAGCGTCCCCACAAGGATTGTGTCTGCCAATGTCATGAGCGATGAAATCCTCTTGGCGCTGGCACCGGAACGACTCGTCGGGCTCAGCGTGCAGGCAGACAATCCTGATAGTTCAAATGTCGTCCAGGCGGCCAAGGTTATTTCCACACGACACAATGGTGACATTGAACGCATCCTGATGCAGTCGCCGGACTTGGTCGTCATCGGAAAGTCTCGCGCCGACGTGGCTCGACAGGTACAAGGGCTCGGTATCCCGGTGTTCTTGATCGAGGGGTTTGAGTCGATCGAGTGGATTCGTTCGCTCATCAGAATGATGGGTGCGATGGCAGGTGTGCCCGAACGGGCCGAACACCTGGTGGCCGACATGAATGTACGGATCGAGGCGATCTCCGCACGCGTGGCCGGTCAGCCGCGCCCCCGTGTGTTGCTGTACTCCGAATCAGGCTGGGTGCGCGGACGGCAGACTACCCTCGACGATGTGATTCGTGCCGCTGGCGGGGTGAACCTCGCTGCTGAGATGGGTATCACCGGCTCGCGGAAGGTGTCGCAAGAGCGAGTGATCGTGGCTGATCCTGACGTGATCCTGCTCCGAGATGCGCGCCGTTGGGAGTCTGGGTTTCGCCAGGCGTTGCTGAGGGATCCAGCGTTTCAAGGCGTGAAGGCGCTGCGGGATCAGCGTGTGTACAGCGTCCCGGCGCGCCTGTTGGTCACCAGCTCGCATCATATTGCCGAGACGGTAGAGACGATTGCCCGGCTGCTGCACCCCGAGGTATTTGAGGAGGGCTCTCGATGAGGAGCGCCCCCGTCATTCATGTCGCGCTGGTCACCGCGTTACTGGGGAGTGTCCTGATCGCTACGGCAGTCGGATCCGTGTCGATCCCGATTCCGTCGATTATCGCGGTATTCCTGGCGAAGGCCATCGGGGTCATCCCGGTCAATTGGTTGCCTGACCAGACCGCGTACGAGGCCATTGTGTGGTACCTGCGCCTACCCCGGGTCATCCTGGCTGCGCTCGTTGGCGGGGCCCTCGCGCTGGCCGGTGCCGTCCTGCAAGGGCTGTTTCGTAATCCGATGGCCGATCCCGGGATTATCGGCATAAGCAGCGGCGGAGCTCTCGGGGCGGTCATCGCGGTCATGAGCGGGTTGGCTGCCAACGCGTTGTGGTCGTTGCCAGTACTCGCCTTTGTTGGGGCGGCGGGAGCGACCTGGACCATTTATATCATTTCGACGCAGGCCGGGCGCACTCCGTTGGCTACCCTGCTCCTCGCCGGTCTCGCTGTGAGTGCGTTTGCCACTGCCCTGACGTCGTTGCTCTTGACCTTAGCCCAAGACATTTTTGCGTTCCGCGAGGTGCTCTTTTGGTTATTAGGTGGGTTAGACGGACGCGGCTGGTCTCATGTGGGCTTAGCGGCCGGGCCGATCCTCGTGGGCGGGATGTTCCTGCTGTTGTTTGCCGATGAGTTGAACATCGTGGCGGCAACAGGGGAGGCAGGGGCGTCGAGTGTTGGCGTCGAGATGCAACAGGCGAAACGTCGCGTGCTGATGTTGACCGCATTGATCACCGGCGCGGCCGTGTCGGTGAGCGGCATCATCGGGTTCGTCGGTTTGATCGTGCCGCACATCGTGCGGTTGATCGTCGGTCCGGACCACCGGACCTTGCTGCCTGCAAGCTTTCTGGGTGGGGCCTGCTTTCTGATCTGGGCCGACCTGGGGGCGAGAACGCTTATGCCCACGCAAGAGCTGCGCTTGGGCGTGGTGACGGCGCTCCTAGGCGCGCCGTTTTTTGTCTACCTGCTTCAACGACATCGTATTCGGACGGAGGTCGTGTAAATCATGTCGGACCTTGTGACGTTGGAAGCCGTGAGCCGGTGCAGAGAAGGACGGCTGTTGTTGGATGGGGTCAGTCTGACCGTGAAGACAGGAGAACTGGTGGGTATCATTGGGCCGAATGGTGCCGGTAAAACCACGCTCTTGTCGATCATGGCAGGACTTCTGAAACCGAGCACAGGCACGGTCTACTTGAATCAGGTCCCGCTCTCAACTCTCTGCCGCCGCCAGATCGCTCAACAGGTTGCCTTTGTGCCGCAGGCGACAACAGTGAGCGACTTTCGGTTTTCAGCCAGGGAGATTGTGTTAATGGGGCGCTATCCACACAGGGATCGATTTGCCGGCGAGACACTCGAGGATCACGCGATCGCAACTGAAGCGATGCACCACACCCGGGTCACGCCATTTGCGGATCGTTCCGTTACGGAACTATCGGGAGGCGAACGGCAGCGAGTAACGGTCGCGCAGGCTCTGGCGCAGCAGCCGCGTCTGCTGTTGCTGGATGAACCAACCGCGAGCTTGGATCTTTCGCATCAACTGCACGTGTTGCAGCTCGTCCAGCAACGGGTGGGCAAGGATCGGCTGACAGCCGTGATCACCATTCATGATCTGGGCTTGGCCAGCCGGTTTTGCGACCGGATCGTTCTGCTAGACCACGGACGGATCGTCGCGGATGGTCCTCCTGCGGCCGTCCTGACGCCGGATCGTCTTGCAACGGTCTTTGGGGTCGTGGCGCATGTCAGTCCGCACCCAGTGACGAACGGCCTCATGATTCACGTGATTGAACCGGTCCGGGACGATGCCACGCCCATAGGGTGAACAGTCGATACCGGCTCACTACGCTTTTGGCACAAAGGAGGATAACCATGTCGGAACGACCTGCGCGTCAATCCGCAACGGAGTTGCCTGACAGTCTCACCCTCGCCCTGGTGAAAGCAAAGTGTCGGGTTTATTACTGAGGGGGCTGGTAAATAGTGCGCAGGATGTTTCCCCATTAGGGCCGCCTTACTAAAGGGTTCCGATCAGGCCGTGAAGACAACCACGCACTATATGGTGGCCAGGTCAGTAACCGAAAGGAGGTTTGCTACAGCGGTAAATTTTCCAATCCAATGAATCGATAGCCCATGTACCCCAAGGGAAGCGCGGTAGAAGCCGCCACTGGTCCGCAACTGTGATCGGGGACGAAATCTGCAAACAGCCACTGTCTCGGGACGGTGATCAGTGATTAGTGAAGAGTGATGAGTCTGAAGAAGTGAATGGCTTCCTAACTTATCACCCATCACACATTACTGCTCACTGTTCAAGATGGGAAGGCGCAGAGAGTAGGACGAGCCGAGAGTCAGGAGACCTGGGTACAGGGAGACTCTATGCACACCTTTCGAGAGCAAAGGGGAGTGAATTGTGTTTCGTCAGATCCTTGGGATCATAGTGTTTGTCTCTGCGATGTTCTGGAGTTCATCGGGGCACACGGAAGAGCCAGATGACGCCATCATCTTGCCGGAAGTCGAAGTGAGAGCGACGCATGACTCGCACTTCGAAGCCGCGTCCCAGTATACCGTCACGGAACAAGATATCGAACTTCAGTCGTCCGATCGTCCTGCGAACTTGCTTCGTATGGTGCCGGGCCTCATCACCACCAATCCGGGCGGCGGGCCTGGCAAACCGGATAACTATTTGCTCCGCGGCTTCGACGCCGATCACGGGACCGACCTCGCCGGGTTTCTGGACGGGATGCCGCTCAATCTCCGAAGCCATGCCCACGGTCAGGGCTATCTCGATCTGAACTTTCTGATCCCTGAAACGATGAAGCGCGTCGATGCCTATAAAGGACCCTACCAGGTCCAGTTCGGAGATTTTGCCACGGCTGGAGCGGTCAACTTTGTGACTCGGGATGTTGTCGAGGAAGGGGTGGTCCAGGTTGCCAGCGGACAATTCAATACTCAGCGGCAGCTGCTGATGTTTTCGCCCACGAAAGACACGGTCCGCTCGCTGGTCGCGCTCGAAGGGTTCTATACCGATGGCCCGTATGTCAATCCCAATCGAGCCCTCCGGGTCAACGGATTGGCCAAAGCAACGATGAATCCGACCACTCGCTCCGAACTCACGGTCACCGGCACTTACTACCAGGGCCGCTGGAACAGCCCGGGGGAAATCCCTCTGCGTACTGTGGAGTCCGGGCTCATATCTCGGTTCGGCTCGATCGATCCCTACCAGGGAGGTCGAACCCAGCGGTCCACTGGCCATGTACGCTACCACTACGATACTCCGTCCGGCGGGACCCTGTTCGCCGAAACCTACCTTCAGTACTATGCCTTGAATCTGGTGTCCGATTTCACTTTCTTTCTCAACGACCCGGTGAATGGCGATGGGATTGAGCAGGCTGATCGGCGGTCTGTGTATGGTGGAGAGGTGGGCTATCGCCAGAGCGGGAAGCTACTGGACGTCGAGAGCTCTGCCACCCTGGGCGTGCAGACCCGCGTGGACGAGGCCCATGTTCGCCTGAGCAGCCAGCGGCAATGGGTCCTGGTGGGGACCATGTCGGATAGCCGGATCCACGAGACCTCCTATTCACCCTATCTGAGGTTGGAGTTTCAGCCGACGCCATGGGTCAGGCTGACGGGCGGCACGAGGGCGGATTATTTTCAGTTCAACGTACGGAACCTCTGCCAGACCGGCTGTCCGCAAAATCCGAGCGGGAGCGTCGATGCCATGATCATAACGACAAAGGGAAACGTGATTCTCGGTCCCTGGGCCGGCACGGAGATCTTTCTCAATGCCGGCACCGGCTTTCACAGTAACGACGCGCGAGCCGTGGTGAGTTCCTCGAACGTCCAAGCGCTGCCGAAGGCGACAGGGTATGAAGTGGGGCTCCGCACCAGGCAGTGGGACCGGTTTGAGGTCTCCGCCTCCTTCTGGCTCTTAGACCTGACCTCCGAACTGGTGTATCAGGGCAACCTCGGGACGACACAGATTCTCGGCGCCACGCGTCGATATGGCACGGACCTTGGCAGTCGCCTCCAGTTGCTGGACTGGTTGTATCTTTCGGGAGGTGCGACGCTGAATTCGGCGGAGTTTCGTGAGACGGGGCAGGCCATTCCCCAGGCTCCGACCATGACCGGACGCGGTGAGTTGACCGCTCGTCTGCCGATGGGGCTGGCCGCGTCGCTGCAGATGGTGCATTTAGGGGCCAGGCCGCTGACGCAGGATCGCAGCCTCAACGCCCAGGCCTGGACCATCTTCAACGTTGTGGCTCGCTATCGCCCGCAGTCGAAGGGCTGGTGGCAGCGCATGGAGGGATTTCTCAGCATTCAAAATTTGATGGATGTCTCGTGGCGGCAGACGCAATTAGCCTATGAAACGAAGCTCGCTACGGATGCGGCGCCGGTGAATGGGATCCAATTTACACCGGGCGGGCCACGGACTGTGTCGGCAGGTATGGCGTGGCATTATTGAATCAGAGCCTTGGCTTCGGGTGCGGGCGGTCTACTTTTCCGGTCTTGGATCACATAGCGCGTGACCTCCGTTCTAGACCGTGGGGACCTCCAATACATAGAGTTCCCCCTTCATGCGCTCATGGAGATCGCAGTGGAACGGAAAGCTCCCGGGCTTTTCGGTGCTGAACCGGATCACCAGGGTCTTCCCGGGATTCACGTAGAATCCTTCCACGCCTTTCCCATACGTCGCGATCTGATCGTCTTCCCCGGAGACGAGGAGCCCGATCAGCATCGATGACGTAAAGCCGTGGCGGACCTGGTCACGATTCTCCAAGACGATCTCGATGGGTCGCCCTACCTGGAGGGGGCCACCCTTGGCCAGAAAGAAGGTGCGATCCTCAATGACGATCTCAATCCGCTGCTCGTGGCTTCCTTGGATCGGGATTTGTGATCGAGCCTCGTTCGGGCTTGGTGTCACGGCCGTACCAAGCAGCGCCATGATGCTGACCGCCGCGCCAAGGAAGGGGAGATGGATTCTCATGATGCACCTCGCTAGATTGTGGAAACCCGTTCTCCTCGTTCGTTCTCTGAATCCCTTCGCGTCACCACCCGAACTCCCGTCGAACATGCCGGTCGGCGTGACCGTGTTCGACCCAATTGTTATGGTGACGGCACCCTCGTTAGACTCCTCCCAGTCGGCGATCGATGGGCACGTAGGCTCGGCCGTGCTGTCCGTCATAGATCTGATCCGGTCGGAAGAGCGTATTGTCCTTGAGCTGTTCCAGCCAGTGCGCTAACCAGCCGCTCACCCGCGCCATCGCGAAAATGGTCGGGAAGAAGTCTTCATCGAGCCCCATCGTTTTGTAGAGCACACCTGAGTAGAAATCCACATTGGCATGGATCCCTTTGCCGCCCAGTAGGTCTTCTCCCACCCGCTCGACTGTTTCAGCCAGGGTGTAGAGTGGCGAACGCCCGTGTTGGGCAAAGAGCTGGTGGACCAACTGTTGAAGCAGGATGGCTCTCGGATCTTTGACCTTGTAGATGCGATGCCCGAACCCCATGAGCTTCTGCTTCGCGGCGAGCCGCTTCTTGAGGTAGGGCCGAACATGCGCCACCGATCCGATCTCCTCCAACATCGCGACAGTCTCCTGGGTCGCTCCGCCGTGGAGCGGTCCTTTCAGGGTCCCGATCGCCGAGGAGACGACCGTGTAGGGATCGGCCAGGGTGGAGGCGGTCACCAGGCCGCTGAAGGTGGAGGCATTCATCGTGTGCTCGGCATGGAGGATGAGGCAGGTGTCCAGCACCTTCGCGATCAACGGGTCCGGCACGGTCCCCGTCAGCATGTACAGAAAGTTGCCGGCATGATCCAAGTCATCGCGGGGCGGAATCGGCTCGTCACCCTGCCGGAGCCGGTAGTACGCAGCCACGATCGTGGGGACCTTCGCGATCAGTCGGATGGTCGACCAGTATTGCACCTGGTGATCCAAGACGTACTTGGCCGGATAGAACATCCCGAGGGCTGCAACGGCCGCTTGCAAGGCGTCCATTGGGTGCCCGTGCTCGGGAAGGCATTTGATCAACTCTGTGATTTGATACTTGATGCGCCGGTGGTGTGTGATATCGGCCGTGAACCGGTCGAGTTCGGTCTGGGCCGGCAGCTCATCATAGAGCAGCAGGTAGGTGGTCTCCAGAAAGGAACTGTGTTGGGCCAGTTCTTCGATCCGGATGCCCCGGTATTCGAGCAGGCCGGTCTGACCGTCCACGAAGCTGATCGAGGACTTGGCGGCCGGCACACCGACCAGTCCCGGAAAGAATTCCTGTGGAGTGGAGCCGTTCACCACTGCGTCACCTCATTCGACGAACCGTACCTTCTGCTGCCGGTGTGACACCTCGCCGACCGAATCGTGGAGCCCTCGACCTCGAGCATCATGAGCCTGGCTACCCACCCAGTTTCATCGGTGCCTGATGGAACTCCGCCACGAGGGGGTGTACCAAGTCGGCGAAGTCCTGATAGCGAAGCTTGACGGCCCCGAAATGCGTGCCGGCTTCAAAGACGATCTCTTCATCCTCCGCGAGCAACTCGTCGACATAGACCGGCACATCATAGAGATTGCCAAAGGGCGGCATCGTCCCGATTTCACAGTCAGGAAACAGCCCTTTGAACTCATCTTCGGTGGCCAGTCGCACGTGTCGTGCTTCCAGCACGACTTTGAGGCGCGCGAAGTCCACCTGCCAGTTTGATGGGAGCACCGCCATCACGAACCGTTTATCCGCCTGTATCACCACCACCTTCGCCAACATTTTCCCCGACACGTGCAGCGTATGAGCGATCTCCGGCGCGGTATAGGCCGCCTCGTGACCCAGCACTTCATAGTGCACGTGATGATGATCGAGATACTCCTGGAGCCTTCGTAAGAGGGTCATGGCGACCTCCCTTCCCCTGAGCAGGGGAGTTCTGAGTGTTGAGTTCTGAGTTCGCCACTCATAACTCATCATTCAGAACTCAGAACTATTTCGTTATGGCCCGTAGCTGGCCGTGGCTCTCACGTACCCGAAGACGATATCCTGTCGAGCCACCATGCCCACGAGCGTTTTGCCCTTGATAACCGGTACTCGGATCAAGTGCCGTTCCTGAAGCAGATGGACCACATCCTTGACCGGCATCTCTTCGGTGACGGTGATGACGTCGCGCGTCATGATGTCCGTCGCGGCCAGTTGACCGAGGTCTTTGCCCGCATCCATCACCCGTAACAGATCGAATTCACTGACCAGGCCGACGAGCGTCCGATCTTCTTCCACGACAGGAACGCTCCCAACGTGTCGCTCACCCACGATGTGAGCGATGGCGGATCCCTTCGCCTGCGGGCTGACCGTGCAGACCGCATCTTCCATCACTTCCCGAACGGTCAAGGTCTGTGGATCGCGGGTCCTCGTGAAATACGCTGCCTTTCTCATCACGCCTCCTTTCCCCGGCCCCTTCCTCTTGTTTCCCCATCATGATGTTGTGGCACACCCAAACATCGAATAAATGAAGCAAAGGAAGTGCCGATCCCTCAAAATAGCGAGAAGGAAGAGGAGCGATGGATTCAGCCTGATTTCAATGACAAGAGAGGGAGTTGCGAAGACGAAATCCCCTTTCTGCTGTCGCAGAAAGGGACAGGAGACCGAATGGAGCTGCCCCACAATGCTACGAAGAACCGCGACCAACAGAAGCAGCGGCCAGCATTTCTACCGCAAGAATACAAAACCAAGGTGGCTTCGCCCCTCCCATTTTCTACGCTGCACAGTTCTACGACTGCCGACTGCTGCCATTCGTTCATTCCTCCCAGAAGAACTTTTCCCAGTTCACGGTCTTATCCCACCACTGCTTATGCCGCTTGACGTCGTGCAAGGCCGGTGGGGTGACTTCATAGCAGAAATCCCACATCGCATCGGCAGCCTTGGCGCTGATGCCGCCGTCCCGACTTTCCAACATGTCCATGAAGCGATTCATCGCCATATACGACCCCTTCCAGTCGCCTCGGTCATAGAGACTTCGCACCAGGGCGACTTGGCCGACATAGGGATCGAACGATCCCAGCTCGCCCTTGGCAGAGGCGATCCCCTGCTGCACAACCACGAACCCAGTCAATTGATCCACCCAGCCCTCCGAGCCGGTATACATGGCGACCAATGTGCCGGCTCTCCACTTGACATCACTATGTCGATCCACCAAGCCTTTCGGGCTGGTATACACGGCGATGGCTGCCCATGGGATCAGCGCCACGACGAGCACGCACAGGAGTATGACGATCGCCTTTCGTGAGATGATGACCTGTTTCATGATTCCCCCATTTTTCGGCTTGTGGTGAACCGGCAGCGGTCTGCGCACGTCGACAGCGATCCCACGTACTCCCGCCAACTGTAGTTAGGGCACTACCCGGATCGTACTCCGCAAGGCATCATCGGCCCCGTGCAACGGACAGAAGAACGGACAGGTCTGCGCTCCCGACGCATCCGTTCCTGGTTCACGCGTCAACTGTTCTGTGCTGACCTGGACCCGCACGGTCTCTCCTGGGGCGACATAGACCCGTAAGGGTTTCACGGTCGGGGCCTCGGTTCCCTCCACAATCTGCTCGAACAGGCCTGGGGCTTCAAACACGTGGGTGCGAGGCGTCGGGTTCTCCAAGATGAAGATCAGTCCCCCTTCGAGATCTGTGCGCTTGTGAATGACCACCTCGCGAGGAGACCAGGCAGCCGCGTCGCCTTCCACGTCATGGATGACGAAGTGAAACTCCCCGGCAAGCCCCGTTGAGGGCAACGGGCAAATCCCGGCGATCCATGTGAGGAGGCCGACTGCTAACACCGAGAACCTGCCATGATCTCTCTGTATGCCGTTCATCGATTGTTTCATTGGAGCCCCACGTTGGCCAGACTTACGGAACCACGCGAATCGTCCCGCCCAGATGGGCGTCCCCTTTATGCAACGGACAAAAAAACGGGAATTGCTCCTCTTCTTTTTCTTGCAGGTGGCCAAACGTTCTGCCCAATCTCGCGAACTGCGCCGTGCTGATCTGCACTCGCACCGTGTCTTCCGACGTCACATTCACCCGTAGCGGTTTCCTGGTGAGTTCCCCGCCCGCACCCATCACTTCTTCATACAGTCCGTAGGCGGCAAAGGCATGAGTGCGGTCCGTCGGATTTTCCAGCACAAACACCAACCCATCCTGCATCTCCGTGCTGCGGTGAATCACCACCTCCTGCGGTACCCACACCGCCCGCTTCTCCCCGACGTCTTGCACGACAAAGTGAAACTCCGCCGCCTCGGCGGCGCTCCAGAGGCCCAGAGCGCCGACCAGGGCTGCGGTCGCCAGTCCACTCACACGATGGGATGGCCTCATGCTGCTCATAGTGCGAGACCTTCTGGCTTCAGGGGAATGGTCCGATCAGCCGCCGCCGATCTCACCCCTGGTTTCGATGACATACACTTCCCCTTTCACTTCCGGATGGATGTCACACCAGAGGGCATACCGCAGACTCTCGGCACCGCCCATCACCGGATCGAACTTCGACGGCGCGGTCGCGAAGTGAAGCGTCATCGTCTGTCCCTGATCCACGTGGTAGGATTTGAAGTTCTTCCCCTGGACCTCAATCCCGCCTTCTACGCGAACCGGGATCCCCTTGAACAGGTTCGAGGCGAACCCGTGCGTGACGCTGTCCTTATTATGGATCACGATCACCGTGTCGTGTGACGGCATCGTGAGACCTACGGTCTCGTACCCGTGCTGCCGATCATGAATGGTGATCTCCACCTTCGATGGCGGCGCCCCCATCCCCGGGGCTTGGGCGTACACGGTATTGGTTCCCATGCCCGGCAGCGTGAACACCGCCAGCGCGAGGGGAACAGCGAAGGCTGTAAATACATACCGTTGCGTTCTCATGATCGACCTCCTGTGTCTCGATGCGTGGACTCTCTTCGATGAAGAACAGGGTCTCTCATTCTTCATCGCTTCACCGCATTCCCTCTCCTCACCTTCGCACCTCCTTCCTCCTCCTTCCTCCTGCTGCGTGGTGTTAGCCGATTGGCTCTCCGTCTTGATGCTCGATGAACCGGTCGAGATGCCAGGGCACCTCGTGATACTTCGCCGGCGTCACGAGAGAGCAGTAATCGAACACCCGATCCGCGACCTCGGGCGAAATCTCGTTCTCGCGGTGCTCAAGCATATCCATCAACCGATTCATGGCGAGATACACGGCTGCGGCCTCGTTATGGGCCAGATGCCCGCGCGCCACCTCCACCTGCGTGACATAGGGGGCCAATGTTCCCCTGAACGGCCCCTCGTTCGTCTGTTCAGCCAGAAGCGCCTGCCTCATCGCGTCGAACCCGTCATGCTCGGCTACGGGTGCCCACACCAATCCCCCAAGTGCCACGACCATGAACCCGGTCAAGGCCAGCAGGCCCGCCGCCGTTCGCCTGATGTCCTCAATGACCCACATGGTGTGCCTCCCACTATCCTCATTCCGAAATCCCCACGCACTCATCACCCATACCCTGATGTGACGATCTGATTTGGTGCTTACAATGTAATCAGCCCTGGCCCTGTGAACAATGAGTCGGTTGCGTCATTTTTTGGGGTGATGCAGATGCACTACGACAAGAACGGTGTGAGCCCATCTGACCCAGGACGGATGAATTCAGAAAGGGGCGATCTAGGACGATGGCGTTTTGTGATGGAAGGCGACAGCAAGGGCTTCGAGACGGCTGTGCACCCCGAGTTTTTCGAAGATGTGTTGCACATGATTGCGCACGGTGGCGGTGCTGATGTAGAGGGTCTCGGCAATGCGCGTGGTCCGTTCGCCTAAGGCCAGGCGTTGGAGCACTTCTCGCTCTCGTCTGCTCAACGGCAATGTGGCCGGAATGTCCGGAACTGTATCTGATGGTGGCGTTTGAGAAGAGGGGGGCTTCGCCCCAGGAGCCGGTCGCTCGGCGTGAGCAGACAGCACGGAGTACAACTCATTTACTAACAGCCGTACTTTCGCCTGTTTACCGATGTCCCTGAAGAGATGGACAAACAGGAACCGATCTTTCTTCCTTGAGGGCACGGGCAGGGAGCTCACATTCAGCCAGATAACTTTGCCGCCTTTGGTGTGCGTCTGGATATCGAAGTTGCGAACTCCACTCCCACAGCCGAGCCGGTGCCCGACGGCGCACGAGAGGGAACAGACCGGGTGGCCAGAGAGGGTCTCGCCTCGCATCACCTCGTAGCACGGACGGCCCAACACATCGTGGGCTCGGAAACCCAGCAACCGTTCAGCCGCTTTATTCCACAACACGACGGTGCCCTGCTCATCGGCCAGCATGGCGCCGTCAGCGGTCCTGGTCAGCATAGTACTGATCGAGCGTTCCATCGAAGAACCTCATGAGAGCGGTATGGAAACCCAGCTATTGAGACATTCACGTATTGTGCCGACCGCCCGCAAAACGTCACATGCGATTTCACCATGCCATGTTTACCTGTTCAATTGGGAGACCACATACATATGCTTGTACTCCCATGAACAGGGAAGGAACGTGGCGATAATTGCGACAGGACTGTCCAAGACATTGGACATACAATCACATGGCCCACTATCTGTCCGCCGAGTCAATCCGTTTGAAGATGAGACTGCGCACCGGTCATCGCCCCAGACAAGGCCAGAGGCCGAACGACGGCAAACATCGAGGCACGATCCGTCTGATGCAGCACATGCATATCCCTGAACGGAACAACCCGCTGGCTACCAGCGTCTGGTGTCTCTGTGGAGCGTTTCGCAACAGGGGCGCGTCCGGTGGTGCCTCATTCTCCTTAGAGAGGTGTCACGGGGGCATGACGTCCTATACACCATCTTGATGCGCGTAGGGGATCGTTCACTATATATGACGATATGACGACGATGGGAGCGTCTCTCATTCGGGTGGCATCCAATCTGCACATATGAGAGATACCGCCGGTCGTTCGGAGGCAATGCAAGGAGGGATGCCATGGCACGGAGCGCCACGCCAGCCGACCTGATCGTCGAGACCATCGCGCACTACCCAGGCTCGTGCCTGGACGATCTGGTGACGCTCTGCCCGGAGTTCACCTGGAACCAGCTCTTCCTCGAAGTGGACCGGTTGAGTCGAGCCGGTCACCTGCGGCTAGCCCTGATCGGCCCAGGCCGTTATGCCGTGGAGCTGCCCACCGATGCGGGATCACGGATGAGGCGGTCGCGCGAAGGGCTGGTGCATAAGCCGAATTTGGAGCGGCCGCCACAGGATGCCCCATGCGGGCGGTGCAGCGGTCTAATGGTTGCGGAGACGTACGAGGATTTCAGAGGACGGCGGTGCATTCTGTGTGGGGAACGCATTGACCCGGTGATCCTGGCGCGGCGATGCCGACCCATCCCCGATCAGAATCCGGTCGAGGTCGTTGAGCCGGTTATCATATAACCAGCCGTATTGCTTGTGGTGCTCCTTTGAACGTTGGACCCCTGCCGCTGTCGCATTCAAGAGACGGGGTCAGGTCGGAGTCGGCGGGGTTGCAGAGGTGGTGTGTTGTGTCGCGATGCTCGATCGCTCGTCACGAGAGGCAAGAAGGATGGAACAGTCCAAGGAGCGTGACGGCTGGCTCGCCGCATTCTTCCGCGAGGTGATCAGCATGCCGCGCCGGCATGTGCTCGTGTTTCTTGTCGCAACGGTACTGCTTGTCGTCGTGGAAGTCGAGTTGATCGAAGGGTGGCATCTCATCCATCTCTTCGAGCTGCTCGGCATCATGCTGGTCCTGTATATGGGATGGGCAACGTGGCGTGTCGCACGAACTCTGAAACGGATGAAGCAAGAGAAGCCATAGGCTGTTTCCTGGCGAGAGGACCTCTGTCCCCTTGATAAGACCAAAAGGGAGGTGAGCCCTATGATACCGTCGTCGAAATCGAAGGAGTCAGTCACCCCACGAGTGGTCCCACCGCCGACCGGAGCGAGAACGGCAGGGAAAGGCGTACCGTCTCCGGCAAAAAGCGAGCCTGCTCAGAAGTTCATGGTGTGGCCCGAAGACCGGCTCGAACGAATCGCGGTAAAGGCACACGAGCTCTGGGAGCAACGCGGATGCCGCCAAGGGTATGACCTGGAAGATTGGCTTGACGCGGAAGCGGTCGCCAGGAAAGAGATCCGCGAAGCCCGCGAGTAAGTGTGCTCGCGCAGAGCTGACGGTATGACGCGCTTCGGGGACATGTCGAGCGCGTGGGTCGGAGTGTTGTCTGGGCTGTCCTGATGTGAGGAGGGCTCTTTGCTGACCCGTCACCTGGACCGCCATCTGGCTGAAGAAATCGGGGTGGTCCCGCCCAGTTGTCGGATGAGTTCCACCGCCGAGAATCCGACGCGGTTCATGCTGTCTTCGGTCAGGTGCAAACGATGTGGCGAGACAACGACCGCTGGCCATCGGGTCGTCCTCACGTGTAGTCGACCATCGAGTTGATGAGGTACGGTGACATGGACCGTCTCACCGATTGCGGCTGGATGCCCATGATGGGTGTCGGATTCCTGGGCATGGTCCTGTTCTGGGCCGTCCTGGTTGGAGGCCTGCTCTTCGTGGGGAGATGGCTGTGGGGGCAGGGGACTGAGAGCCGAGCGGACTCCGCGCTCGACATTCTCAAGAAACGGTACGCGCGCGGCGAGATCACCAAGCAAGAATTCGAAGACATGAAACGGGACATCCTGGCGTAAATTGAGGATGCTTGGTTCCGCGAGCCATCGGAGGTCGGGACGAGCTGACGCGAGTGCCCATGGCGATCTCGGCGTGAACACATGAATGCCAAGCCGCATTGGGAACGAATTTACCACACGTTGGCTCCGACCGAGCTCACGTGGTACCAGCCGCACCCTCACCTCTCGTTGGAGCTGATCCATACGACTGGAGCCAGCAAGGCGGCTCAGATCATAGACGTTGGCGGGGGGACGTCCACACTCGTGGATGAGCTCCTTACGGAAGGCTATCAGCACCTCACGGTCCTCGATCTTGCTGGCTCGGCGCTCACGGTGGCCCGGCAACGACTCGGCGCTCGTGCGGCAGTGGTCAAGTGGGTCGAGGCTGATATCATCACTGTCGCGCTGCCGCATCTGTGGTATGACGTGTGGCATGACCGCGCCGTGTTTCATTTTCTCACGCAGCCTGAGGAACGCCGCCGGTATGTGGAGACCATGCGCCACGCGGTGAGACGAGACGGGTATGTGATCATGGCGACGTTCGCGCTGGAAGGACCCACGCGATGCAGCGGATTGGAGGTCGTCAGGTACAGTCCCGCAAGTCTGCAGGAGGAGTTCGGAGCCGAATTTGCACTGGTACACAGTGCGCGGGAGCGGCATCGCACACCACTGGGAGTCGAACAGGCGTTCCTGTACTGTTGCTTTCAAAAGCGGTGATAGGACGCATGATGTAAGCATGCGCGACACGCAACATGAGTTGCTTGTGATCCTGGCAAAGCCGACCCATCAACCTTGAAAAATCGCCTGCCAGTCGTCTGCACTTCAGTAGAAGATTGTGACTCTGCTAGACAGTCTTCCGTTTAGCTGAGCGTGCCGAAGCACGACACCGTCTGCATCCATCGTCTCGGTCCTCGCATCGTCGTCGGATCCTTCATGATTGAGAGTGAACAATTCTTATCTGTGCTTCACACACACGTGCCAGTGCGTGTCACGGTGAGTCGTCCGTTGTCGGTCGTGTGACGGCCCGCCGGCCGCCGAATCCGCTAATGAGTTGAACGATGTCGTCGACTGGGGCTGGAGGGAGCGATCGGGCGGGTTTGCCAGTCGAATCCACCCGTGGCGACGAGACGGACGCTTTGCGCTGCTTGGCGCGTTGTTCACAGGCGCGTCCTTTCAGGAGCCAGCGCATCAGGGTCTGTGTCCGTACTGGTCCGGACAGACGCGAGAGTTCACGAAAGACGGCGTCTTGCGTGAGGTCCTTCTGCCTGAAGTAGAGCGGGTAGGTTCGTGACGCGTGTCCCATGGCCACTGTTAGACGGCAATCGGTCGAGAGTCATCCGAGCTCTGGTCCATCGTCGGGGCCTGGTTGCTGGTCGGGTGTGCCGTCGCGTCGCGCGCCTCAGTTCCGTAGAGATTGTCCGCAATCTGCAGAAAGCCGCGCGCATTGGCGAACTGCGCGTCTTTCAACAGGACGACGCCCTCGCGGTACGTCTTGAGATAGGGGAAGAGCAGCTGTGCGCCCCCGCCACAGAAGAGGATCGTTTCGAAGTCGGCGCCGTGCGGTCCCCAGAGATCGGTCATCTTCGTCAGAATCTGGCTGGCGCGTTCTTTGGCGAGCTGGGCAATCCGCTCATCGATGGCGGTGTGCGGATAGGCCCGGCCTTGCGCGCGAATATCGCCTTCGCCCCGCGCGGCCCGCTCAACTTCGTAGGGATCGACGGTCCGGCCCAGCTTTTCTTTCAGTTCCTGCGCGACGGTGGCGAAGATGTCACTCACCCCCAGCACCAGTCCGGCCGAGACATGCGCGAGAAAGTCGTTGCCGGCCATGCCAATGAGTTCCGTGGTCCAAGTCCCGACGTCCACAATGGCGACCTTATTCGTGGGATGTTGAATCGTGGGGTCGCTGTAATAGGCGCCGATGCCCTGGGGCGAGACCAAGACGGTTTTCGCCTTCATGCCACTTTTCACGATGTCGTGGACTATCGCGCGCGCTTCCGGCGCGAAAAAGGTGTGCAATGGCAACCCCGTCACGACGGTGGACTGCAGCGGAATCCATTGTGTGGCATGGGCAATGATGGCTTTGTAGGCAGTGCCGGTCCACCAGACGTTATGGAGATTCGTAAACCGGTCTGATTTGCCGATGGCGCGATCGCCCACGATACACCGGACGCGCTCGACCACCACTTCATCGTCGGCGGTGGGCCCACCGTAGCTTTCGATGGCGGTGGGGGCGATGGCTGCGACGGCCGATGGGAAGCGGATACATTCCCCATCTTCCCGAACAATCTTCGTAAACCCATAGCCGATATCGAGGCCGATGAGCTGGCCGGGCGTTTTTTTGAGGTCGGTCTCGTCCGTGCGTCCTCGTCGGCGTTTCTTGCTGTCGTCTTTCGATTCTTTCATTGCGCCTCCTTGTATGTGGTCATGTGTCGATGGGTGACAGGGGAGTATTACGATCTCCCGATGGGGAGAATGTCGGGAACCGTGCTGGGGAGATATGGCGCAGACTCCTCACGAAATGTGGGGGAGTTGGTCGAGCGATGGACGGAGCCACTGCTGAAACCTCGCGTCCTCCAAGGGGTTTGGCGATCGACCCCTGTAGAAATAGTGGGGAAATGGCGGATGGCTGGTGGTGTCGTCTCAAAGCGGTGATGAGGGTCCATGTTCAAGTCATCGACATTACAGGGAAATATCATTTTATGGCTGGCGGGACACTTCTCAAAGTGGTGAAGGCATGACGGTATGCGGATGAGAGGGCGGGTGGACATTCCTCCGGATTGGGTGATCGTAATAGTGGGTTAAGGCCCCTTCATGGCGCAGGGCTGGCAGATGTCCTGAGGGGTGATGGGGCGGAGTAGTTCTGAGGATATTCTGACCACAGTACATATAAAGATTATCTGTAGAAAGCAGAGCTAATGCAGAACAGCGGTGTCAGAGGTGAACAGGATGAGCAGGAGGTTACCCTTCCATCTGGTGCCGCGATGCCATTGGGCATTGGAGAGGACCCTCGTCATCTGGCTGGCCGGATGGAGGAGTATGAGGCCACCTCACGGGAGCGTGAACCAAGTTATATCAATGAAGCGATCTGGGGTCTGAAGCAGGAGGGACTCTCGTATCTCCGGAAAGTCTCTGTGCAGGAACCGTCACTCTTAGGAGACTGGTTGTTGAATCGAGTGTTGGGTGCTATCCATCCAGGATGGAGCTTAGCCCAATTCGATGTGCGGATGGAAAAGCACTACACCCAAACGGAGGAGTCGATTCAGTTAAAACCAAAAGCGGTCGCGTGTCTCGTGATGACCTATTTCAAGATGCCTAGATACATGTTGCCCGTCTGCATGAGGCTCTCAGAGAAGGTCAAGCATCGGGTGATGGCGCGATACCGATATGGAGGCACGGTGCGTCGTCGGATGGTGACAGGCCGACAAGCCGGATCGGTCTCAGATTCGACAATGAAGCAGGAAGACCGTGGGGGATTGAAACAGGAAGGGTTGGCGTATCTCAATCGAGTGCAGGTTGACTACCCGGCATTGTTCGAGAAGTGGTGGCTGCAACAGGTCATCCTGGCCATATATGCGAACAGGCGGCGCTATTCCAAGGTGGAGGCGCGGATGGAGACGCACTACACCAACAATATCACCTTGTCGCCGACCATGATTGCGAGAATGGCGATGAGTTATTTTCGGATTCCCGAAAAACTGCTGCCGAAATATATCCTGGTGTCACAGAAGGTGAAGCATCGGGTCTTGGCGCGTCAACGGTATGCAGAGAGGAGACTGTCATGTCCGGACGAACGCATGCCATAGTTCCAGCCGGCCTTGCCTCTCTCCTCTTCAACGCCGACCCCCTATTGACCCTCACGGCGGCCCTGGCAGGATTGGCTCCGGACATTGATGAACCATATTCGGTCATGGGACAACGGTTCTGGTTCTTATCCTGGTGGATTAAATATCTCTGGGGGCACCGGACGATAAGTCATTCGTTGCTGATGGTGGTGATGATCGGGGTCGCGGGATTGGTGGTAATGATTCCGTTTCCCGTTGTCTGTGCGATCTGTCTAGGGTGGGGGAGCCACGTGCTCTTGGATGCGGCATCGGGTGGGGTGATGTTCTGGTGGCCTTCCAAAGAACGGTGGGTCTTAGGTCGGTTTCCAGTCTATGGCGTCATGGATCGGGCACTCTTGGTCGGAGGGTTCCTGCTGTTTCTGGTGAGTTTTTGGATCAGAGTGGAGCATGAGGTGAAGACGCCGATCATGCCCCATGTGATGGGAAGTGCGACAGAGAGCGGTGAGTGGGTGAGTGGAGAAGGGCGAATGATGGGGAGAGGCAGAGAAGAGACGTGGAGTGAGGGAGGAGGGAACGAGCATGTTGTGGGAAGAGATGTGTCAGGGGGCAAGGATCAGGCATCTTGAGGCGCTGATGGCATTACGACCGATTGAAGCCAGGTCGATCCTTGTACCGGATGGCTATCTGTATTGCATTCGCTCGGCCGACCTGTGGGAGGTCGAGCCCTACACGCTCGAAACTCGTTTGTCGGTGACCGAAATGGTGATCCAGCGTGCAAGACGGATTGGAGCGTCTGGGGTTGGGATGGTCGTACAGGGGGTGACTCCGGAGCAGGAACCTGAGGGACTGTTTCTCCGTCCTGCATTGTTAACGACGGTGATGGGTCTGGACGAGTGGGATCAATGGCGGTTTGAAATCTCTCAGCGCGTAACCCTGGCACCTGATCAGGTGACGGCATTTGGTCCGGTAGTGCGACTCTCCTCATTGGGACATGCGGGGGCGTGGATGCCTGATGTCTCATCCATGTTCCACCGTGACTGGCCCGAAGTCGTATGGAGACGGAGCAATGGGGGCTAACGGATGGGCGGCGAAGCGCGGGATACTCCCGCGCGAAGCCGCATCCCAGGGTGGGACTCCCTGGCCACGATAACCTTGCCCCCACGGTCTGATTGTCTCGGTGATGTTGTAAAGACAAGTGTGTGTCAGGGTAATAAGTGATGTCCTGAGCGTGTCTCGAGTGAGTCGTCTCAGTATGTTGAAACGCAACCAGGCTGTTGCGTATGCTTCCTTGTGAAAGAGAGAGGTCCCATTCCCAATAGAACGGAGGTCGTTGCGATGCTGAGAGCGATCATCATGATGGGGGTGATATTGGGGTGGTATGCGAATGCGGGGGCGGAAAACGGCAAGAATTTTTCGTTCTCGTTTACGGGAGACATCCCGGAAATTATTCGTGTGACACTCGATGCCATTAATACAGACGGGCGAAACAATCCTCAGTTTGACAAGATGCAAAAGCTTCGCGATCTCACCGCGAAATTGGCAGGGGAAGAAGCGCAAATAGCGGGACAATTGACGGTGGCGCTGCAGCAAGCGGAAACGAATGGGACAATGCCAGTGACGAGAGACATGATTAATTTGCACTTGTCACGAGCACGGGGGACGTTCGATACGCTCGAAGATGAGTTGAAATCTGTCAAGAATCTTGGCGGTGTCAGGGCGCAGGTTGTAGCGAGTCTCTACTGTGTCATGTCCGATGGTGTGTTGTTTGGCTATGAAGGCGGCTGTCCCACGATGGTTCCTGGTGTGAGTGTCCCATCTCCAAATGCACCGGAAAGAAAGTTCGGCGCTGGGCGTCGGGAGGACGAGAACGCAAAGGCGCGCCAGGTTATTGAACAAATCAAGCGGGAGTCAACGTACTTTCTCCAGATCGCCAATCAATTTGATGAGGCTCTTATCGCCATGAAGGGATCGGGAAAGTAGGCCGTACCCTGTAACGGTTTCTTAAGACGGTTTTCTGTCCCAGTTTCGGGCTGATCGGGCCGCGGAGCCCACGCAACGTGTGGGCGGAGCGGCCATCCCTCACGACCATGAGGTAAGAGCAGACGTGGGAACGGGTGTCCGTTCCTCGTCTGTGCCGTGATCAGCGGCAAGTCAAGGGTGTGACAGGGGAGCAAATGTTCCGGATCCTGTGGACGAGCCACACGATTGCTGTCACGAGCCTCGCCCTCTCAGCCTGCAGTCTGTCGTCCGATAGTCCGAGCCGCGCAGCCCACGCAGTGTGTGGGCGAAGCGGCCATCTTCCACGGCTCACATATCGTGAGTGTGTCACCCGACAATGACGAGCGACACGTGTCGGTCGAGATGAGGATCGGTGAGACGCCATAGTATGAAGAGACGGGCTTCATGGCCACTCCACCCGTCTCGTATCGGTCCTGCAGCTCAGCTACCAGAGTCTCTCATCTGAGCGAGACTCCCTATGATGATGGATGGATCAACACCATCACAGCCTGTTCCGCTGAGAACCTATCATGCCAGTCTTAGGCGCGATGCAGGGCATCCCTGAGGGATTGCCGTGAGATATCCTCCTGAGTCTTTTCTTGCTCACGCCGTCGTGCATGGACGCGAGCCATGGTATCGATCTCTTGGTGACTGATGGCAGCCAGTTTGCGCTGTTCTGAGGCCCGGAGTTGATAGCGATGACGTGACATGTGTGATCCTCCTCTTCTTGTAGGAATGTCACCTGCGTCAACCCTGCGAGCAACGCGAGCCTCTGAGATTACCGGCAGTCGTCGTGTCCAGCTGACGTTCCCTGTGGTGGCAGCGAACCGTATCTGGTTTACGGTGATCCTCCTGTGTGGGATGTCACTCTGGATCAACCCTGCGAGCAACACGAGCTGGTTAGAATCGTTTCAGTCGGTGGTGTTGTGGCCGCCGAAGATGTACCACTGTCTCCGTCTCGTCATCGCGGTCGGCTTCCCAACACGCTAGGAGAGCACGGCTCTGTGGGCGAGCCTGTCGTTCCTGATCACGAATGGTGACATGGATGCGGTGAGCTTGCTTGGGTAGTGGGAATCGAACGCCGCGCATGATGTGTTCCTCTAGCGGGGCATCGCGACCATGTGTGGAGGCTGAAGGAACGGTTGCATTTTGGTCATCCTCCCATTGAGCCGTTGCATGAGATCGAGCAATTCTCGTTCGCCTGTGGGATTGACCCGGACGAACGGCAGCCCTCCATAGATCTGTGCTCGCTCGGCCTGATCCGGGAATTCATGTTCGTGATCATCAATCCAAAAATACGGGTGAGGCTGCTGGCGTTGGTCTCGACAAATCGCGTCCCATTTGAACGCGAGGGGAGGGCGGGCTGTCTTCCAGGGTAAGAATCGACAGTGCAGGATGACGTCTGGGAGATAGAGATCCTGTAAAAGATTGAAGACCTCATGATGCTGCCAGGAGGTGAGGAAGACGATCTGGTACCGAGCCAGGGTCCAATGAAACCAGTCGGAGATCCCAGGCCGGAGTTGATGGGCCTTTCGTGGTCCGTATTCCCCAAACAGTATGCCATCGATGTCGTGGTACAAGAAGGGCTTTATCGCGGGTGTCATCATGTCCTCCAATTGATCAGGGTGAGCATGATGAGGGGCAGTCTGCGAGCGAAGCGAGCCGCGGAAGGGGTTACGATCCAGGCAAGGCAGGGGGTTCGAACGGAGGCCTGGGCGGAAGTTTGACCCCGGATTGGCCGAGCAGAATGGTCACGGCCATTTTGAGTTGGGCGACCTCGATGTTGAGTGACTCAATTTTGTTCTGTTGGAGATCCACTTTACTGCTGAGGCTCTGTACTTTGTCTTGGAGCCGCAGGACATCACGGAATGCGTCCCAGGCTTTTTCAGCCCATCCCATTTAGGCGTATCCTTCCTTTTTCATCCAGGCGTCCAGTTGGGCCATCCGTGCATTGGACGCATCGCACCTGGCGATCGTCTGATCGATTGCTTGTTCGGCCACGCGGGTGCCTTCTTTGACTTTGACGAGCAGGGCGTCAAAGGCCTCTTCTTCTTGTTGTGTATCCGGACTGAATCGCGCCATCGCCGTCCTGGCAAATTCGCTAATCGAGCTAAACCCAAAGGTTTTCGCCTTTTTCGTAAAGCGTCCTTTATCGACTTTCGTCACGAGGACGGGAATGCGCTCGGTGGCTGTGGGCATAAATCCCTCCGTGATAGACATGTGCCTGTTCAGCACATGCCTAGTCTATGGCGAGTGGTCTAAGTTGTCAAGCGGAGGCCTGAAACGTCAGGAAGGCCTGGTAGTCAGCGCGCCTCATGCCAGGCTTTGTCGATCCAGTGTGCAGCAAGTCCTGTTCACGGAGGTTCTATCCTGCGTCTTGATCTGGTGTGGCGGCGAGACAGACCTAGTAGAGCCGTTCGTGCAGAACGGGAATAGAGGACTTGGGTTGTACGGGAATTTCGACCCGTATTTTGATCGTGCATCGTCCAGTCTCCGGATTCCATGATCGGAGAATGGTCATCGGAAGGGCATGGGCCAATTCGTCAACGTTCACCAGACGTTTGTTTTGGGCGACCTTGATACCTTTCGACAATTGGGTCATTGCTCTGTTGTGCGCCACTTCACAGGCGAGGGATTCGTTTCGGGACCAGCCGAGCGACCAGCCCGTGCCTTGAATCAACGTGGATTCGGCAATCCGAGGTTCAGGCAGTGGCAGACCAGGCAATCCGTCTGCTGTGGCAGGGGTGGGGGCGAGAACAGCAGTGAGGAGGGCGAGCAAGAGGAGAAAGAGGAGAGTACGCATGGAAAACCTCCGGGTTAAATGTTGTCAGCGTTCACCCGGTGGTATGCCTGCCCGCAAAGCGGGCCTCTGGAAGAAGTGTTATCGACGATGATTGGGTGGAGAGCGGCGACGTATGCGGTAGGTGTGAGCGAGCCAGAGGACGAGCACGAGCAGGAGACTGGCGAGTGTGAGGGGGTAATGGCTAATACTCATGTGTGCACGTGATGAGGGGCGGACGAGGATCGTCGGCGATTAGGTCTGGCTGTCGAGCCACTGAGATTGAGATAGCGCGGACGACTGTGTACGGCAGAGAGTCCTCGTCGACGAAAGGAGCTGAGAATGGTAGATGTGATGATGGCGAGCACGAACAGGACGATGGCATAAGGTGCAAGCATGTCGAGGACAGTAGGCATGACAACCTCCCGCGATCATGGTGTATGAACAGGTATTACGGATGTCATGAGCCGAGAGCCTCGTCTGAGGACGAAGCTCTCGTCTCTGTTTCTGGCTATGAGTTGTTCATCCGTCGCAGTACGGATGCGCGTCTGATGAAGTTCTGCGATCTTGTGCGACGGGGTTGGCTCCTGACCTGCAAGAAACTGAGGGGCATCTCATCGTCCCGAGATGCCGAGGGTTGACGGTATTTTGACTAGCTTGCCGTCTCAAGCAAGGCGGTGTGATCGGAAGGCGAATGTCTTCCGGTATGCACAGTTGGATACGAGTGGTGGTATGTGCACATCATGACTCCCATACCTGATCTGTATTGTGCTGAGTCGTCAGGGGTCTTTGTGTCCCAATCTCCCCAACATACAGAATCGACTCCGGTCACTCGCCAGAGGGCAATGTCGTAGTCCCCACGCCGTCCGATGTCCAGACGGAGTGTCCGATGGAGTCCGCTACGCAATACCCCACCGGACCTCGCTGGCGACTTACGCCGCCTTTTTCTTGGCCAGGAGCGAATACTGGAAGGCCACCATTTCCAGCCGGCTGCGGTTCTTCTGGGTTTCCTGATCCTTCCACAGGTTCTCTTCCAGTTTGCCTTCGACTTTGATGCGATCGCCACTGTCGATGGCCTGAAGGAACGCCTGGCCGGTCTCGCCATAGAGCTTGATCGGAATGCGTGTGGTCTTTGTTTTGCGTCCGCTGTCAGTGTCGTACTCATTTTTGACGTACAACGTGGTGCTCACCACCGGATTCTTTCGGGTGATCCGCATCTCGGGCTTCACGCCGACGCGGCCTTCGAATACGGAATGATTATGATCGTTCCACGGCTTGTTTCCGGTGGACGGCTGATGGCTGGCTGGGGTGTTGGCTTCGGACATGGGCTACCTCCTACAAATGACTCACAGGGAGTCGGTGAATGACATCGACGGCCGAATTAGGCCACGGCTGGTGCGAGAACGTTGCGAACGGGAGCCTGTGTCTCGCGCACGAAGGCTCGCAGAGTGGTCGTCACGTGTCGGCGCATCGCACCGGTTGTCACCTGACGGATCATGATGTGGAACGAACTGGCGGCCTGGGCCGCCCGGGCGATTTCCAATTCAGCACTGGCGCCGGTCTTCTGATGAGTGAGTGTGAGGGTTTGTCGATGAGCAGAGTACCGACCGAGTTGGCCGGTCATACGGGCAGTCATCGCACTGCCCATGAAGGCAATCGCCACGCTGAGCGGTGTCGTGAGTTGGAGAGTCGTGTGTGCCATGACCCGTGCTCCTTCTTCTGGTGAGGCTGGCGTGTCATGACGTGGTGCGACTGCCGGCGTAGCCGGCCTCCGGATTAGGACGTGAGGGGGCGCTGCAAGGGATGTGGAAAGGTTGTTCGGTGTCCTCGAAGGAGGGCGACCAGACTTTCGCGGACCAATCCCAAGGCCCAAAAGATGATCCGTATGCCGTAGCAAAACAGGATAATCGTGCCGATCAAGAGACTAAACGGCGCCAGGAGACGAACGCTGATCGTCAGGATGCGCGAAGCGGTTGGGATGCGATCGAGCCACGTGGTGGTGTTATCAGGAGGATCCGTATTGGGCGGTATTGTGCGAACCGGTGGAGAGAAGGAAACGGGAGTGTCTGCGATGCCAGGCATCGACTCCGAAGGATTGATGACTCTGGTGACGATCGGGCCATCCGCGATTGGGAGTGTGGAGACCCTGATCGAGTCGGTTGGTGCCGGGACCCGAGCTGTGCGGAAGGCGAAACCTTCCGCAGGGCAGAGTGTTGTGGTGTGTCGTTGACAGAGATTCTGCCAGACCAGGTTGATGTAGGGGAGTGATCCGTTGTATCCAGCGATGGCCCTCCAAGTGTAGCCGTGGCGATCGAGCTGCTCCCGAAGAACGTAACTGGCCACCTTGAGATTCGTACAGGGCTGTAAGAGGTCAGTCGGTTGAACATCGAGCGGTTTGGCCAGACGGGCGATATTTTTCGAGTTCACTTGCGCCAACCCGAGATCGAAGGTTTGTTGTGAGCGTTGGAGCCGTGTTATGAGGGCGCGGGCTTCCTCAGGCGTCTCAGGGAAGACACTGTGCCGTTTGCCCCATCGATCAGTCCAGGCAATCGCAAGTGGACTATTCCTGCTCTCTGTCCAAATTATGGCGTGGAAGAGGGCTGGATCAATCTGCAGTTCGTGGGCGTGGCGGGTGACACAGTGATCCCAGTGCGGTGTCGTTGCGGGGAGTGCGGCAGATGCAGCGTGCGGGAAGAGCCAGGCGAAGAGACTTCCGAGGAGGACGGGTGCCATGAAGCGTGGTCGTGGTGACGGGATGGATCGCATGGAGAACTCCTTTTTAACGAGAGCCCAATGCCGTGAGACGATGATGAGACATGTGGAGTGAATCCCCTGCCTGCGAAGCAGGCCTCGGAGATGCCTGCTCAAGAGGTTAGGAACGGATGTCAGCGTCGGTGAGGCATTCGTGCTCGCGTAGATGATCGCTCAAGGTTTTACATTCCTGCGCGAGGGAGCAACCGTAAGGCAACTGTTCAAGCACGGTGGCGAGGGCCATGCGGGCCTGTTGGAAGGGCGTGTCCATGTCGATCTGATCCTCAGGTGAAGGTATTGCAGTTGACGAGTCCTGCATAGAGTCCTTTGGTGGGATCTTGGAGGATGCCATCTTTATTGCGGACCTCCAGAAAATGCGGACAGGCGGACCCGTGCTGACCTTCTGCACTGAGACGTTGTAGTTGTGTCAGGTGAAACCAGAGATCGAAGATGGCTTGCTGGGAACCGATCACCTCAAATCGACGTGAGGTCTTCCAGAAATCTGTGTTGTCGGGAGTTGAGACGGCATAGGTGAGGCGAAAGTAGTCCATACACAAGCCTTTCGTATTGGAGCCAGGCGGGAGACGTGAAGCCGTGATCGGAGAGTGCTGGGATTGACTAGCCGAACTACCGGTGAAGGAGAGACCCCTGGTCTCTTATCATTCGGGTAGAACCTGGAGACCGTCTCTGCGATCCTGCCGCCTGGCAAGGAGGTTTTCAGTTAGAACAACGCGGGAGCTGTCGTGGGAATAGGGTGTCGCTCAAAGGAGAGGGAGGCAGCGCTGGTCGCAAGGGAGTCAACCAGTTCATTCATGGGTACGCCGGTATGGGCAGCAACTTTTCTCCACGCGATTGTGAGGGGTAGGCTGCGAACTCCCGTGGCGTAGTCTTGAGTAAAGGGGGTTTTCGCACGCCAACGTCCCGTAACCCAGGCTTCGAGTCCTTCGTAATCATAGAACACCGTGACTGCGGAATATCCCATGCGAACGCACATTTCAAGGCCCGACATCACAGCCTGAATTTCGGCGGCGACATTGCGTTGTGAAACTGCGTGGGGTGCGATGCGGCTGCCACTCTTTCGAGCCAGTTCTTGTCGATCACGTCGAATCACGTAGGCCCAGCCGAATCGTAATCCGTTTTGTTCTTGGAGACAGGCCCCATCGACCCACAGCTCGATCGTGCCAGGTGCGGAGGGTGGGACCGTTGTCGAGGGCAATGACGGGGATCCTTCGGCGCGGTCGGGAGTACCCACGGCATTGCTCCAGGCCGTGTTGATCGTGCCGAGCAAGTCATCGCTGGGGCCGCGGAGTTCGTTGGTGACGTACCGCGAGCCTTTTTTCCCGACGTAAACGATGAGCGCGCCGTGATCGATGCCTGCGGAGGAACTGAGCAGAATCTTGTGGCCGTAGTTGATGCTCCGGCCGAGCTGAGCGCGGAATCCGGTCTGTTCCAGCGTGGCGATAAATTGGTGTGCGATGGATACGGCAGTCATACGTCCTCCTGTTGTAGGGGATGCCTGTGTCATGAGGCAAGAGGACTGCCCACGAAGTGGGCCAATGTCTTACCGGTTCACGAGCGCGCCATGGTCGGCGAACGAGTAATAGCGGTCTTCTCCAATGATGAGGTGATCGAGGAGTGCGATACCGAGGAGTGTGCCGGCCTCGGCTAATCGTGTGGTGAGGAGACGGTCTTCTACGCTGGGAGTCGGGTCTCCCGATGGATGGTTGTGCCCGAGGATGAGTGCGGCGGCGTTGAGGAGAATGGCGCATTTGAAGACTTCACGTGGATGAATAATGGCTTCAGTCATATTGCCCATGGCGATATGATTGATGCCGATCAGTGCGTGTTTGGCATCTAGAAAGAGGCCGTACATATGTTCTCGATCTTGATTAGCGAGAATCGGCTTGAGACAAGCGTAAACTCCCTCGGAGGAATCATAGCGCTGAATGGGTGCGAGGTGAGGCGTGGGTTCCTTGATGAGTCCGATGGTGTATCGTGGGATGGTGTAGGCAGTCATGCGTCATGTTCCTGATAGCGAGAGAGAGAATGATTATCGTGGTCTGAAGAAGATCGTGAACTGATGCGTGAGGAGAGTATGGAGGGCATGGTATTCGTCGAGTATGCCGCGGGCTTCGGCAAAGCGGAGGAGCTGGTCCCAGTGAATGCGATCGATATGGAGCTGATAGGTGTCTGCCTTGAGCGGATGGGCGTGTAAGGCCTCGCTGAGTTCATCGATAGCCGTCCGCCCTTCAAGGCAAAAGAGAATGGCCATGACTGGGGCACCTGACAATAGGCGGTCGTAGTGTGTGGCGGTGCCGTGGAGGTTGAGCAGGGTGAGGAGTGCAGGATCGTACTGGCCGATGGCGATGAGTTCAGCGCTTCTGCTCATGGGGTGTCGTCCTGAGTAGATGGTCGGATGTGCACACGTATTATTGAGGGATGACGAAGATAAAACGTTCGTCCAGGAACGGAGCGATGGCGTCTCGGACGGTGGGCCACTCCAGTTGTCCGAGTCCACAGCCGAGGTGGGGACAGTAGAGAGTCGAGATGTGATGGCGATCGAGCAAGGCCGGCACGCGGACAATCGAATCCAGGATAAGGGCAATGGTACTGGGCTGTTTCCAGTGCGATTTGGTTGGGATGGCGATCAGGCGTCCGGTTGGCCATGCACAGGGGATATTGCCGTGGGTCACCAGGTGTGCGCCTACGATGGAGGGAAACTCTGGAAATCGAATGGCGGCTTGTTTGGCGAGACCGGCACCCATGACGTTGTCACCGTTGGTTTTCACCACACTGTTGGTTGGGATGGCAATCCAGTTGTGGCCTTTACTGTGAAAGTCCCAGAGATTGCCGGTGACTTCCTTGATCGTAGTGGCCATGAGAGGTCTCCTCATACGGGGGAGTGAGCAGTGTCAGGGTGGACTGTCTGCTTCGCAGACCGGTCGCGATGATCCATGGAAGCCTCGAAGGCACGGAGGTGTTGAAGGCAGTTCTGGTACCAGTGACACCAGTGATCCGGGGTCCATTGCTGGTTACAGGACATGCCGCGGCCGGGATACTTGTACCAGCGAATCTCCAGGCTCTGAAACTCTGCTCGAGCTTTCAGAAAGGTGAAGTTGGGTGCGGACGATTCCGGACTGTCATCATTCCAATCAAAGGGTTTCCATACAATGCCTGGGATGCCAGGGTCTTGGATCGAGTCCCATGGTTCTTGATGCCGATTCCAATAAATCCGTCCGATGGTCCGGTCAATCGCCTCAAAAAGAGCGATGGCGTAGTCCGGCATCGGGAAGTCCTGTGTGGGTGTATGCATGTCATCCTTCGTGAGAGGGACCGGTCAACAGAGCGTGGGGGGATGTTCACGGCTTCGCCCATCTTGAAACCGTTCCGACCAATGCTGCACGGCATACGCAATAATTAAATGCGTATGGCAAAACCAGCCGTCCCGGCAATAACAGAGCAAGGTCTGCGTCTCGCGCTCGGCAAGCGTGTCCCACACGATGGCCGGTACGCGAGCAAGGATCGGTTCATAGTGCTCGATGTATTGCGCATCGCTGACTGTGCCAGCTTTATGGCCCATCACCATCGAGAATTGCGGGGCAAAGGCCCGCCAGATCCCTTGGGCTGATTTGACCGTGGTATCGATCCCTTGCACCCCTCTGCCAATCTGCGCCCGCATTAAACGAGTCATGCTGTCCTCCAATGATAATTACGATCGTGTGGAGGGATGACTACCCTGCGGAGCAGGGTCAAGACACAGGGGGTAATGCTTTATTCGGAACGGGTGGTTTCAAGTTCTGCAAGGCCATGGTCTTGCTGTCATCGTAAGCTGTCGAGAAATCGTAGTCGAGCTGCGTTGAGTCTTGCGGTTCGATCTTCAAGTGTGAGCGGAGGAGGGAATGGGATTCGTTCACCGGAGAGAAAGCGAGGAAGGAATTGGACTCCCACGGCCATCATGGAGTTGGGCGGAACATAGCTGGCGTTCCAGGATCCTGGCGTGCCAGCACAGGCCGACCATCCGGATTGTCCCCAGTCGAGGTAAGCATATGTTGATGGGAGATAAAATCCCTCATCACCGGTCGTCCCGCCGAGAAGGTCTAAGAGAAATCGCCCATCTTCTCTGGTGGCATCGAGTCGTTCGATGATGGCGATGTGTCCACGAATATGATGTCGGCTCCCATCGTGACATGATGTTTCAACGATATCGACAGGAACCGAGACCATGAGTTGGCTGTTGGGGTATGTCCCATGGAGTTGTCTGAGATATCGGGAAACGTCGTCTGGGGAGTACGTATGGATGGGGTGTGACTGGAGGACTCGGGTAATGTCGTCTGTGGTGGGGAGTGTCATCTGAGCGAGCATGGCAACCTCCTGAATGGACATGATTGCGTGTCTAAGAGGCTGCTCGTCAGACGAGCCTATGTGATTTAGGATGTTTGGAAGACATAGCCGGTGGGTGGAAGTCCTCGTGTATTGATGTGGAGTGGTCCGTGATGATAGTCGAGGCTTCTCGATCGTCTGAACTGGTTCATTTCTCCATATCATCTGCTCGATCCTCATCGTTCACGCCACAACATTTGCAGGCATCAATATTGTAAAGGTCGTCTCGAAACGTCCGATCTGGATTGATCAAGCAGATGGAGTCTGGTCGGGAACCTCTCAGGAAAATACAAGGACGGATCCGATGCCCGACAGCGGGTGCGGGAAGAGTTCCTAGTACGGTGTAGCAATAGGGGCCGTAAGGGATAATATCTTGCAGCGCAGATTGACTCAGACGCAACCCGCGTGAGCGGACCTGTGAGTCGTTCAAATTGTTCCAGGCGATCCGAATGCTGTCGGGGGTGTAGCGAATGGGAGGGGCCATGGTGCCTTGTGGTGAAGGTTAGGAGCGATAGCGCGTACGTCGAAACCGTTTCCAGTTTCTATTCTGACGTGAGGCATTGTGAATGTCATCGTAGCTGTGGGGGAGGTTCTGGGGGCGTCGGCTTGGTCGTGCACGTGGATTCTGATTGGCGCGTCGTTCATTCATGGTATGCGGTGAACGAAAGTAGCCCATGGTGTCATCCTTCATTGAATATGGGGAATGGAATCGACGGGATCAGGTCAGTGCTGAGTTATCGTAGTCATCTGTTGCGCGCGAGTCATTTGGTATTGCTCACGTCGTCGTGATGTGTCTCTGTTCTCTTTTCTCATGACGTTTCGAAAGACGGAGTTCTGGACGAGACATTCCTGTTCATCGGGGGACATCTGGTTGAGGAAGTGCTCAATGATGTCATCGAGCTGTCCTGGATAGACGCCCCAGCGATAGGAACTGGGTGACGCGTCTAGTGATTGTTTTCCTTCCCAGACGCTGAGTCTGATGAAACATCCGGTCTCAAGCGCTTCGAACCAATCATCTCCCTCCTGAAACTCCGCTCCTTTTCTGAGATATCGTAGAGTGGTTTCCTTGAAGTGGACAATGTCGCCGTCTTCCATGGCGCACTTGATGATGCGAAGCGCGTGGACCCTCGATGTTTTCATGAAGGTGGTGGTGGGCTCGGGATCGGTAGAGGATGGTTCAGGTGTGTGATGTGCGATCACGGTCATGATGAAGTCCTCGTGCATTACGTCCGAGAATGGTAGGCATATGGCTGTGGCCGTTCATTCAGATGGGTCTATGCGGCGGACTCTATTGGTGCCGCTCGTTGCTCCAGCAGCGCGGTAATCGTGCGTCGAAGGAGATGCAGGTCAAAAGGTTTGGCGACAAACGCGTGGATCTTGAGCCGATCTCGTTCTCGTTCTGCATGTCGGGGATCCACATCGGCACTCATACCCATTAGGAGAGTTGTGGGCGTGAGTAACTGGAGCATGGTTATCATTTGTTCCCCCGTCATGATGGGCATCTTCATGTCAGTGAGCACGAGGTCCGGCTGCTCTGCAAGGGCGAGGTCTAATCCTTGAGCGCCATTGAGCGCGGTGACGACTTGGTGCCCATCGGCGAGCAGGGCGTCTTCGAGCAATAGCTGAAGGTCGACGTAATTTTCAACGATGAGTATTTTGGCCATCGGTGCTCCTAGGAGTGTGTGGCGACAAGGAGTGATGCCTCGATCGCTTCTTGAGTGATGTCAGGAATGTCCGAGATGATTCGGTCAAATTGCAGGGGGTGGTAGAGAGACACGTCGTGGAGGGAGAGCGAGCTTTCGCTCACGTCGTGCCCTTGGGCTTCCAGGACTTTTCGATAGTGACTGCGGCGCAATCCATTGGGGTCCAGGATAAGAATCCGTGCCATGACACACCTCCTAGGTGACGGAAGGGCGGCTATCGATCTGTTAGGTATTACGGTCCAGCGTGGGGAGAATCGTGTGATCGGAAGCGGTTANNGGGCGCCTGTCCAGACCGCAATGGCTGCGTCGCATTCGTCGACCAGTGCGCTATTGCGATCCATGAGGGCTTGGCGAATGTCATGCGGTGTGTTCACGTAGGGACGGACCACTTGATACCAGTCAGCTTTCGCGAGAAGCTCCCGATAGATTTGTTGGGCGTGGGTTGGCCAGATGGCGCTGTGTTCGGGAAACGGGAGATAGGCACGGAAGGGAATGTGCGTGGAGAGGCAGGCGCGGGCAAAGGCCTGGTCGACGCCTTGTGCCATACCGGTGAGACCAATCACGTGGGGGTGTGTGGATTTCACGGCATCCAACGTGATGATCAGGTGTTGTTCGATCTGACAGAGGAGGGGGTTGTTGGGATCGAACCCGCCCAGTGATTGGGGTCGATGGCCGGTAATTGCGAGACGCAGCGGATTTCTCATGGTCCCCTCCTCGAAATATGACATTCACCGGGTTGGGTGAACTGCCTGTCACACAGGCCTGCAACCTGTGAGTTCGGAGGATGTCGGGATGTAGAGAGTGGGAGTCTAGGCGGCGTGTGAGGAGGGCGGGTTCTGAGGGAGGGCACGAAGGCGCACGACTCCTTGCTGATCAATCGTTCTGGCATCTTGGGCATACAATTGGGCAATCGTCTGCTGGTCTGGCCAGGTGATCGGGAAGTGTCCTTGTTTCAACGGTTGCATCTCGAATGGCCGGCCTTGGCTGAGTTGTTGAACCACGCTGAGCATGAAGTCCATGCTGGCATGGAGTGGGAATAACATGAGGACATCGTCCTCATGATCGGTGTAATGAACATGCCAGGCTTGGACGGCTTTGGCATGGAGAGGGCTGGCGTCTCGATGATGCGTATGGGTATTCGTATCCTTCGACACAGGGATGGTGGGTGTGATCACGGTCTCCTGTCGATGTTTGGCTTTCCAGATTTCTCGATAGACGAATTGGGCTCGCTGCGTCCAGTTCGGGTTCATGGGAGCGCCGAGAAAGGCTGCTTCGGCAGCTTTCCGTTCATCGTGGGTAAGCGGACCGTGTGAGCAAGCGGACATAACGCCTCCAAGCGAGTGAGGAAGGATGGTTGGTGCAGAAGTGCGAGTCGGGCGACGTGGGTTGAGTCGAGCGTGAGAAACTTAGGAATGCGTGTGCGTGGAGTGGGAATGCCGGCAGCACCAATCGTAGAGGAGCGCGCCGAGGAACAGAATGATGCCAACAGCGAATAGGCTGTTGAGCGCTAAGAGAGCATTAATGTCCTGTGGGCTGAACTCGGGCATCGTTATCTCCTTCTTCGCAAACAGTATAACGCGCTGAGATGGAGCGCACAAGCGCCGATCACGCCTTCGGTGAAGATCCAGGGATGAAAGGGCGTGGTGGAGAGGATTTGATTCAGCGCTAGTCCCACGAGTGCCAGATTTGCAACTTCGGATAATGTTTTAGCGAGATGATCCCATTGTTTTTGGTTCATACGTCCTCCCGATCACAACACAGGGAGGATAATCTGCTGCGTGTCACGCGGCCTGATGGGCTGCTGACCTTGGATTCAGTGGCCGTATGGTGATCAGTGTGCCGAAAGAATAATCTGATTGATTGTGGTGAGAACGGGATTGTCGTGGGATTGATTCGTTGGAATCTGAGTCGAATGTCGTTGCTGAGCGCGTAGGCAGGATTCGTGTCCGAAGAGGCTGGTGTCGTAGGCCCATCCTTGATGATATTCGTGAGCATGCTGGAAGGCGAAGAAGTGGAATCGGACTTGGATCCAGACATCTGAAACGTAACGATGACAGACCTCGCACAGTCCATAATGTGCCGATGAGGCACCTGTGGAGTGAGCACGGTATTTGAATAGATTGATGTGCATAAGATCTCGTTAGGGCAGGAGGAGTCCCCGTTCGGTTGCCGCAAGACACAGGGTACGGTAGATCGGACGATGGAAACAGGGCTGTTTGATGATGAGGTCAGAGGTACGAGGGTGTGTCGGGAGCCATTCACTGAGAGCAATGGCCACTCCCGGACTGCGTGCGGTTCCGCCTTTGCAATAGACGATGAGTTTCGACATCGTGTTGTGATGTTTGAGGACAAAATCAAGGAGAGGATCGACGTCTTTCACGGAGAGTGGCTGCATGATTCCGATCGTGGGATGGTGAATGGTATGGGGAATATCCCAAGCCGCGAGATGATAAGTCGCGGCAAACGTGCCGAGTGGAGTAATGGGGCAGCGACCGGGTTCGGTAATGGCGATGAGGATTTCGCCGGGGCCTGGTTGATAGCTGTCTTGAATCGACTCTTCAAGATGAATGGCGATGGGAATTTTTGCGTGAGGAGCCAGGATGCGGGCTTCGGCCCACTGTTCCGCGTCGTAGAGAGACGGGAATGACGGGGAGATCTGGTCGGGCCGTCGTTCGCCGGGATCATCAGGTTGGCCTAAAATCGCGCGGTACGTCTGGTTGTCGGGATTTCCCGTATCGTCTTCAACAATGATAGCCGAGGCGTACTGGAGGGTGTCGTGGGGTACGTCAAGATAGGCGAAGGCTTCTCCAGGAATCGCACCAGGGTCGCAATACCAGCGTGAGGTGGACATTGTAGTCTCCTTGAGCCAATGAGTGACGGGTGTTGGGCTTGTCTCGTTACCATGAACAGGGCAAATGAAATTGGAAGAGTAAAATCCAAGACGAGCATGATGGACGGTCCCTCATGGTTCAGCATTGTTGGAACACGCGATGAGGAAGTCTGCTGGCGTCCGCGCCAGCCGTGTGTGGATTCATTAGAAGAGGGGGGAGCGGGCTGAGTGGTGAAAATTGGGTATGGTCTGGGCGATCCGAAAAGGCGGGAGTGGTGCGAGCGTGGGACCAACGGCATTTTCTAGCAGTATGGTTGCGTCGTCACTCTGTCCTTCCTTTAAGGCGCGCAGGACACGAATGAGGGTATCGCGTGGGACCAGTTCATTTCCTGATTGATCGAGGACGAGGCGCTGCGGTGCGGTGAGACCTTTTCGGTATTCCACGCGTTCGGCTTGATAGGCGCTGGTACCTGTTGAGTGTCGGGTGAAGGGGATAAGGTGCTCGATCAGCCAGTCTTCGAGGGCGGGGAATTCTCCTTCCAAGGCAAACCCGTTGTAGAAATGGAGATGATGCGTCTCGTCGAGTGCGCGGCAGAGTTCCGGTTCATTTTGGGGGGCAAAGAGTGGTGTTTCCCATCCCAGGCTAACACTGGCCTCGGCGATCACCGCCAGGAGGTCGGGAATGAGGAGTCGGTCGATCGTGCCGCCGATCA
>CXWL01002501.1_pt1 | contig 77207 bp, 79 predicted proteins | sample 590931 | NCBI WGS metagenome assembly CXWL01 (sample SAMEA3498368, study PRJEB10139) | groundwater metagenome | biome: water well; material: biofilm material | place: Germany | collected 2015-04-27
GTGAGCTGGCACGAACGAAGGAGAAACATGATGCAAATTACTCAATGCCGGACAGGCTCCTAGTTCAGAACCATCCGTTTCTCGACGGGAACAAGCGCGCTGGCGCCGCCGCGTCACTCACTTTCTTGGAACTGAATGGAGTAGAGACGGAGATTCCTCCCCAAGCGCTTGTGGATATTGTGCTCTCCGTTGCCAATGGAAAAACAGCAAAACCCGCCATTGCCGAATTCTTTCGGCGATATGTCAAGCATTGAATTTGGACGGGCTAGGTGATTGGGCACCCGATGCCTTCTCGGTGCCGTTCTGAACGCAGATCGAAGCGGTCTGCATCAAGTACCAACCTGCTTTGTCTTCGACACATGCACTGAGTACTTGACCCTTTGCGCGTGGATGACTGTGCTTCCCTCATCGGCAAGTTGCTCTGGCTCATTTTTCCGAGTGTTCGCTCTCGACCGCTTTGATTTACAACCTGCCGGTGGGTTGTTAGGATGCGCGCGTGCAATACCTCATCACGAGTGTGTGGATTGTCCTGGCCCTGTTGGGCGCGGTGGCGTTCGGCTTTGTGACGGGGGCGGTGCATCCTGGCGAGAAGGTGAATGCGCTGTGGCTGGTTGTGGCTGCTGCGTGTCTGTACGTCCTGGCCTTCCGCTTTTATGGTCGGTTTTTGGCCCGTCGAGTGGTCGAGCTCGACAATCGTCGGATTACCCCTGCGCATCGTCTTCAAGACGGCACGAATTATTGCCCGACCAATAAATATGTTCTGTTTGGGCATCATTTTGCCGCGATTGCCGGGGCTGGGCCGCTTCTCGGGCCGGTGCTCGCGGCGCAGTTCGGCTTTTTGCCAGGCTTTTTATGGTTGGTCATTGGTGCGGTGCTGGCCGGCGCGGTTCAGGACTTTGTGGTGCTGGTGGTGTCGATGCGGCGAAATGGGCGGTCGTTACCGGAGATCGCCAAGGATGAAGTGGGCGCGATCACGGGGGGGGCCACGGCCGTGGCGGTGTTGTTTATTGTGATCGTGGCGCTGGCGGGGCTTGGGCTGGCGGTGGTAAATGCGCTGTATCGGAATGCCTGGGGGACGTTCACGATCGCCACGACTATCCCGATCGGCATGCTCATGGGGGTGTGGTTGCAGAAACGTCCAGGAGGAATCGGGGAGGCGTCGACCCTGGGAGTCGTGCTGTTGTTCCTGTCAGTGATCGGTGGCCGGTTTGTGGCGCAGTCGGAGTGGGGACCCTGGTTCGAGTTTGAGCGTGGGACCTTGGTGTGGGGGATGGCCGGCTATGGATTTTTGGCTTCCGTGTTGCCGGCCTGGCTCCTGTTGGTGCCTCGGGGCTATCTTTCAACCTTTATGAAGCTGGGGGTGGTGGTGTTGCTGGGGCTTGGGGTGGTGGTGATGGCTCCGACGATGGAGATGCCGGCGGTGACCTCGTTTGTGCATGGCGGTGGGCCCATTATTCCTGGGACCTTATTTCCCTTTCTCTTTATCACCATTGCCTGCGGCGCGATTTCCGGGTTCCATTCGCTAGTGTCGTCTGGGACGACGCCGAAAATGATTGAACGAGAGTCGCATGCGCTCGTGGGCTATGGCGCGATGTTGCTGGAAAGTTTTGTCGGTGTGATGGCACTGATTGCGGCGTCAGTGTTGATGCCGGGCGACTATCTGGCGATCAATACGATGTTGTCTCCTGAGACACTGGCCTCGATGGGCTTTCCTGTGACGCATATGACTGATCTCTCCCGTCTGGTGGAGGCTGAGGTGGCAGGACGACCGGGTGGGGCGGTGTCCTTGGCGGTCGGGATGGCCTCGATCTTCTCGGCCTTGCCGGGCATGTCGAGTCTGATGGCCTACTGGTACCAGTTTGCCTTGTTGTTTGAGGCGCTCTTTATTTTGACCACGCTAGATACGGGGACTCGGGTTGCGCGGTACCTGCTTCAGGAAATGGGGGGGCGGGTGTATCGGCCCTTGTGCCGAATCGCCTGGTGGCCGGGGGTCTTGGCGAGTAGCGCGGTGGTGGTGGGTGCGTGGAGTTATCTCATCAGCACGGGCAATATTTCCACCATCTGGCCCATGTTCGGGGTCGCCAATCAGCTCTTGGGTCTGTTGGCGCTGTGTATCGGCACCACGGTGTTGATCAAGATGGGCAAAGCCAAATTCTTATGGGTGACGGCGGTGCCGATGGTGTTTGTCGCCGTGATTACCCTGGCTGGGGCCTATGAATTGTTCTGGATGTTTCTCGGGAAGGCCACGGACGCCGGCTCCCAGGCCTTCCCCTTTTACCTGGATGCCACGCTAGTCGGGTTCGTTGCGCTCTTGGCCGTCATCGTGTTAGGGGATGGGATGCGTCAGTGGTATCGGTATCTGATTCTTGGGCGTCCCTACACGACCACTGAGGTGGTGGATATGGGGGGTGGTGCGGCGGTGGGGGCTACCCCGACGATCTCAAGCGGGGCTGAGTGGCATATCCATGGCTGTTGCTGAGTGGCCGGGGCTGCAGGATGCTGAAACAGACCGCCAGCGGCGTTCTCGCTTCGCGAAGACCCTCCACGTACCGCTGGTACGCGTCGGCTCTTCGCTTGCTGCGGCCTTGCTGGCAGCCTGTTTGAGCATCCTGCGATGAAGGGGGGGTGGCCTCAGATGTGGGATCTCTTGAATTCCTATCATGCCGAATTGGTTGTTCCGCAGCCTACGAAGGAGGACTGTGATGGCTGATCAGTATTCATTCGACGTGGCGTCGAAAATTGACATGCAAGAAATGAAGAACGCGGTGGATCAAGCGTTGAAAGAAATTCGCCAGCGGTTCGATTTCAAGGATTCGAAGACCGACATCGTCTTGAAAGAGAAAGAAAGCGAACTCACGGTAATGTCCGATGACGAATACAAGCTCAAGGCGGTGCTGGACATTCTGAGGGCCAAATGTATCAAGCGCAACGTGTCCGTGAAGGCCTTGACGTATGGCAAGATGGAGCAGGCGCTCGGAGGGCTGGTGCGGCAGGTCGTGACGATCCAGAGCGGTATCGCAGACGACAAGGCGAAGATGATTGCGAAAGAGCTGCGGGATAGCAAGATCAAGGTGCATACGCAAATTCAAGGCGATCAAGTGCGGGTGCAGGGCAAGAACAAGGATGACTTGCAGGCGGCCATCGCCTTTCTCAAACAGCAAGACTTCGAGATCGATCTCCAATTTCTGAACTATCGATGAGGTGGCGGCTGTTCACCCTCTCGTGCGATTTGTGACCGTGCCTTTCTCCATGCGCCGTTGGCCAGTGTGGCCTCGCGGGGCCTTGTGGTGTCTCTTGCTTGGCTGGCTCGCGTTGACCGGCTGCAATCGGAGCGATGCCATTGTTGTCATTGAGCTCCACCCGAAGAACCCCGACATTCTGTACGTCGCCACCAACGACTATATCTATAAGACCCGTGATGCAGGCCAGACCTGGGAGAATATCTCACGCGGGATGACGCATCAGCGAGTCATTGCGCTGGCCATCGATCCCCAGCTTCCGGCCATGATCTATGCCGGCACCAAAGGCGATGCGGTGTTTAAGAGCTATGATGGCGGGCACCAGTGGCGCTCTCAGCGAGCGGGACTGGACGATGTCACCATTACCTCGGTGGTCAATCAGATCGTCTTTGATCCGTCGGATACGAATCATCTGTTTGTGGCGACCACGATGGGAGTCTTCGAGTCGAGCGACGGCGGTGACCGGTGGGAAAAGCGTATGGAGGGCATGAAGGAAGTGCTCATGGTCGTGACGCTGGGGCTGGATCCCTCCCGCCCGACGATCATGTATGCCGGGACGAGCGGGGGTGTCTATAAAACCGAGAACGGCGGCAGATTGTGGGACAAGGTGAATAATGGGTTGGTGCCATCCGATGTGCTGACCACCTCGCGGGCGTTAGGCGTGACGGTGGTGCATGTCGATCCGTTCGCGCCGGATACGGTCTATGCTGCGACGCTCGCCGGATTCTACAAAACGATTGATGGCGCCCGGTCTTGGATGAGGATCGGCCTGTCCCTCCCGGATCAGATGATCAGCGCGATGGTCTTGGATCGGAGTGCGGTGGAGACCGTCTATCTCGCGACTCGTGAGGGTATTCACAAGAGCAGCGACGGAGGGAAGATCTGGAAGACGGTGAATACCGGATTAGCCAGTTTGAACATCCGTTCATTGGCGCAAAGCCCCATCGATTCGAAGGTGTGGTATGCCGGCACGAATGGGAGTGGCCTCTATCGCTCCATCGACGGTGGGGACACCTGGCACTCCTTACCGCCACCTCGTTCCGCTACCTGATGCTCCCCCTGGCAGTTCAGTGACAGGCGAGTCTGCCTCTATCTTTAGAGAACTTGTCAGTGTGTGGAGGGGTTGGGCTAGGGAAGATTGGTGTTGAACGTCGAGTCTCCTGACGCAGGCCCGATCTTGATGAGGCTATTGAAGGTGGAGCTGCCAATGTCAGCTCCAGTCCGAGGAGCTGACCCCACATCCGTTCCAGAGCCAGCGCGTTCATTGAGGCTGGAATTGCCGATATCCACGCCGCTATTGGTCCGTACATTCGTTGACGAATTGCCGACATCGGGTCCCGTCGGGGCGGTGTAGGCTTGCCTTGTTGTGGAGCGTGGGCTGATTCGTGTCGAGCTGTCTGCTGATGAGCCCTGCCCAATCTCCGCCCCGGTTCGCGCCTTGGGTAACTCCTTCGTCGGAGCGAGTTCCTGATCCAGATGGTCAGCCGCCTCTCTGAGTCTGCGCCGTTGAGCATCCAGAGTGTCTGAGTTCTCGCGCTCACGCCCCGTTTCAGATTCGCCTGTCTGCTTGAGCCACTCCTTGAGTGTTTGCAGCCGCCCACGCGCTTGGCTGATTTGTTGAATCAGGCCAATTGCGAGCCCAGGGGTACCCTTCAGGCGTGAGGCCGGGAGGGATTCATTCAGCCCCTTGAGCAATACGCCCGCTCGCTCTTCCAGTTCAGTGATGTGCTCAACCCGAGCTCTGGTCCTGGCTGGAGAGGACGCCATGAGCACACGATAGTCTTTGAGGAAACTCTCCGCAGTCGCCTCTAGCTGTTCTCGCGATCCTTCGGTTCCCGTCCGTGACTGCGTCCCTGTGCCCCGTGCCTCTTCCTTCTCGACAAGCGGGGTGCACCCAGCGGCCTGCCGGGCTTGAATGCGTCTTTCAGGTGACTGTTCTGGACACCAGTAGAGTTGCTCTACTGCGCCTGAAGGCTCGGCATAAGCTGGCATGGTGGGGGTGCTGAGGAGTGCCGCCGCCACGAGGGTAGTTTTCCAAGAGGAGTGTGAGGATCTGTAGATGCTGTGCGGCATATGAGGATTATTGTTTGACGCGCATGGAAAATTGTCAATGAAACGAGAGGAAATACGTCGAGTGCCTTGGCAGGGTTCCCATTCGACCGTTGTGCCATTCAGTCTTGTTCGAGTTCAGAAAGTCTCGTGGCGAATGCGTTCCCTATTCGCCTGGGTGAGCCCTTACGCGGGAGTGGGTGTATTTGTGGATTGGGCCAGCATAGAGAAAAAAATCGAAGAGAGGTGCCTCGTCGTGTGCGCAGGGAGGTTCCTAGCGCTGTAGCCCCTGCCTCAGGGGGCAATAAAATAGGTTTGTATACCCTTGTATATTCCCAGAACTGCTGGGTGCTGACTCAGCCCAGATATTCGATTTTGTAAACGCAATCGAAGTGAGAAATCTTCGGGAAAAAATGAAGGATTTCCGGGCAATCAAATTCAATCTTTATTTGCTCCCACTTATTCCCACCTTCTAGCATTTCTTCGCAATGCATTGTTTTATATTATAAAAATACTCTTACTTATCAATGACTCGTCTGAGTCAATTATGACTCTTTATTCTTTCTATCATGCTGTTTCTGGTGATAATAAAAAAAGTGATAGAAATTATACATTTGAATTGACAATCCACAGGGGAAGAGTATATTTCGAACTAGAAGTGGTAGAAAGTGGGTGGTAATGGAGATTGCATTGAGTACTCCCGCGCATGTTCCGGTTCTTTCCGTGGAAGTGCTTGATTTCTTAGCGTGTCGACCTGGTGGCTGTTACGTCGATTGTACGGTAGGGCAAGCAGAGCTGGATGCCCTCATTCTCGAACGGATTGGACCTGATGGGCAACTGATCGGCATTGATCAAGATCCAGAGGCCATAACGGTGGCAACCCAACGGCTCTCTCCCTTTCAACACCGCGTGCACCTCTTTCAGGGGAATTTCTCTCGCCTACAGGAGTTTCTTTCAACCTTATCGATCACAGCCGTGGACGGGATTGTGTTCGATCTGGGTATTTCATCTGCCCAATTAGGGGCTCCGTCTCGAGGGTTTTCGTTTCAAGTTGACGGTCCCTTGGACATGCGCATGGACTCGATGCAGTCTCGGACAGCCGCCCATTTGGCCAACGAATTGTCGGAGCATGAGTTGATGGTGCTCATCAGCACCTATGGCGAAGAGCGATTCGCTCGTCGAATCGCGAGAGCGATCGTCACTCGCCGAAGGCAGACGCCAATCGAAACGACGGCACAATTGGTTGATGTGGTGCGCAGTGCGGTGCCGTCGGTCTACCGGCATGGACGAATCCACTGCGCCACGCGCACCTTCCAGGCCTTCCGAATCGCTGTGAATCAGGAACTGGATGTGTTGGAGCCAGCCTTGCGCGCCGCGATTGGGTTGCTCAAGCCGGAAGGGCGAATCTGTGTGATCGCGTTTCATTCGCTCGAAGATCGAATCGTGAAGCAAACGTTCCGGGCGCACGCCACAGGAGAGAATCCGTCCCTCCGGTTGTTAACGAAAAAACCCGTGGAAGCATCCGACGAGGAGTGTCGGCGTAACCCGCGGGCGCGTAGCGCCAAGCTTCGTGCTGCCGAACGGCGTCCCCTTGAGAGGTGTGTATGAAGGCGTTGGCAGGCATGGCGTTTGTGGTTCTGGCGTTACTCTATGTGTACGAACGCGTGGATATTGTTCAGGTTGGCTATCACATCGAATCGCTCAAGGCGAAACAGGTGCAATTGCAACGGGAGCGCGACGAGCTTCGCGTGAAGGTCTCGACGTTGACCGCGCCCGAACGGGTCGCCCGCGCGGCCCAGCGTCTCGGACTAGAACCTCCCAAGCACGAGCAGGTGGTGCTGGTGCGGGTACAGCCTGACCTTCCAGCTGAGAGCATCGCTCCGCCGACCGAGGTGCGAGTGGCGCGCCATGACACTCTAGGAGGGCGGATGCCGTGACCACGAATGACGCTGCTCGTCGTCGTCGTATCGGCGTGGCCTCGCTGTTGATGGTAGGCTTTGCCTTGGTCTTGGTACGGTTTTTCGATTTACAAGTGCTTCAATCGGAGCAGCTTCGTGGTAAGGCGGATCGCCAGCAGAAGAAATCCATTGCGGTCGAAGGTGCTCGAGGAACGATTCTCGACAGCCATGGGAAGGTACTCGCGATCAATGTGGATGTGCCATCAGTGTTTGGCGTACCCGCGTCGTTAGGAGATCGCGCAAGTACGGCGAAAAGCCTCGCGCGAGTGCTCGATGTTCGGACTGATGAGATCGAGGGAAAACTTCGGCAAGAACGACATTTTGTGTGGATCGCCCGCAAGCTGGATCCAGAGCAGGGACGCCAAGTGGAACAGCTTGGCATGGACGGCATTGGGACGATGTTGGAGGGGCGTCGGTTTTATCCGAAGGGGCCGCTTCTCTCGCACGTGCTGGGATTTGCCGGACTCGATAGCCAGGGGCTGGAAGGTGTTGAGCGGAAGTACGACGGCTTGCTGCGTGGGGAAAAACAAATGGTGGTGCTCCAGCGGGATGCGTTGGGGCGGGCCATTTTCCCGAAGGGGCTCAACGATGCCCCACCGGCGCCTGGGCATCAAATCACCCTAACCATTGATGAGGTCATTCAGTACATCGCAGAGAAGGAACTGGATGACATGGTCAACGCCACCCAAGCCAAGGGGGGCGTGGCTATTGTGATGGAACCACAGACCGGCGCGGTGCTGGGGCTGGCGGTCTCGCCTCGGTTCGATCCGAATGTCGTGCGAAACTTGTCTCCAGACCGGTGGAGAAATCGGGCTGTCACCGATTCCTATGAACCGGGTTCGACCATGAAGATCTTCGTGGCAGCGGCCGCACTTGAAGAAGGCGTCATGAAACCCGAGACGATGGTGTTTGGGGAAAATGGGCAACTGCATGTGGCCAATACGGTGATCCACGACCATGAAAAGCTGGGGTGGGTTACGTTTGCGCAGGTGATCCAAAAGTCGAGCAATATCGGTGCGGCCAAAACGGCGATGGCGTTGGGGGACGAACGGTTTTACCGCTATTTGAAGGCGTTTGGATTTGGCGAGCGCTCGGACATCGATCTGCCGGGAGAAGTCTCAGGGCTGCTCAGGGCTCCGTCGCAATGGGGACGGCGCTCCTTGGCGTCGATTGCCATTGGGCAGGAGGTGGGCGTGACGCCGCTCCAATTGGTCACGGCGGTGTCGGCGGTGGCCAATGGCGGGTGGTTGATGCGTCCGCACATTGTGTCGGAGATTCGCGACAGTTCGGGGCGGGTGGTGGTGAATAATCAACCGGTCATTCGAGAGCAACCGATCTCGACCAAAACGGCGCGCACGCTGTCGGAAATTCTTGAAGGCGTGGTGACGGAGGGGACTGGGAAGAAGGCGGCGGTGCCTGGGTTCCGTGTCGCGGGCAAGACCGGCACCGCACAAAAGATCGATCCACGGACCGGAGCCTATTCGCGCACGCTGTTTGTCGGGTCGTTTGTGGGTTTTGTTCCGGCTGAGCGGCCGCGCCTGGCGATTGTTGTGGCCATTGATGAGCCTAAGGGTGAAGCCTGGGGAGGCGTGGTGGCGGCACCGGTATTTCGTCGAATCGCCGAGCAGGCGCTTCCGTACCTTGGGGTGACCGCTCAGCAACCGGTGCAGGTGGCCTTGGCCGGCATAGATGGGATGGCCGGCATGGCTGGAATGGCAGGGGGAATCGCCCGATGACCTTTACGGACCTGGTCGCGTCCATTGATGGCGCCACGCCGCATGGAGTTGGGACTGTCGAGGTGCGGTACCTGACGGACGATTCTCGACAGGTGAAGCCAGGCACCGTCTTTGTGGCGGTGAAGGGCGAACGGGTCGATGGGCATCGCTTTCTTCAACAGGCCGTGGAGGGTGGAGCGGTGGGACTGGTGGTGCAGGCATCCCGGCAACAGGAAGTGGGGGTCATCCCTGGCGAGGGATGGAGCGTCTCGGCGTCGCGAACGATACCCGTGGTATGCGTCCCTGATACGCGTCTGGCGTTGGGCGCCTTGGCGAGTCGGTTTCATGGTGATCCGACCGATCGCCTGACCCTCATTGGGGTGACGGGCACCAATGGCAAGACCACGACGACCTATCTCATTAAAGCCATCCTTGAAGCCGCTTCCCGCCGAGTGGGCCTGATCGGCACGGTGGCCTATCAGATCGGATCGGAGCAGATTCCTGCGTCGCATACGACCCCGGGGGCGGTGGAGTTATACGGGCTGTTCGCTCGGATGGTTCAGGTCGGACTGGATAGTGCGGTCATGGAGGTGTCGTCCCACGCCTTGGCGCTGGACCGAACCGTCGGCGCCGAGTTCGACGTGGCGGTGTTTACCAACCTGACGCAAGACCATCTCGATTTCCATACGGACATGGAAGACTATTTCTCCGCCAAGCTCCGGCTGTTCGAAGGATTGGAGCCCGCAGGGCGGAAGACTGCGCCGAAGCGTGCGATTGTGAACGCCGACGATCCTCGCGGACACCGTGTGTGCCAGGCCTCCCGGGTTCCTTCTTGGACGTTTGGCCTCAAAAATCAGGCCGATCTGCGAGTGGAAAATCTTCGACTGACCCTTGCCGGCACCACCTTCACAGTGGCCTCTCCACAAGGCCGGTTTCACGTCGATAGCCGATTGGTCGGGGAGCACAATGTCTACAATGCCTTGGCCGCGATCGGTGTGGGGCTTCATCTGGGCCTGTCATTCGACGTCATTCGGCAAGGCCTCGCGGCTGTGGCCAATATTCCTGGTCGATTCGAGCGTGTGGATGTCGGGCAGCCGTTTACGGTGGTCGTCGACTATGCGCATACCGATGACGCGCTGGTGCGGTTGCTGACGACGGCGCAGGCGCTCAAAACGGGTCGCATCCTCACGGTATTTGGGTGTGGGGGCGATCGCGATCGTGGCAAGCGTCCGAAGATGGGTCGCGCGGCGGCGGAATACAGTGATGCAGTGTTTTTGACGTCCGATAATCCCCGAACCGAAAATCCGCTGGCGATTCTTGCGGAGGTGGAGCGAGGGGTGAAGGAGGCGTCGAATGCCAAACCCGTTCAGTACGAGGTCATTCCTGATCGTCGCCAAGCCATCGACGCCGCGTTGCGCGCGGCTCGCCCTGGCGACACGGTGCTGATTGCCGGCAAGGGGCATGAGGATTACCAGATCATCGGCACCCAGAAACATCATTTTGATGACCGGGAAGTGGCGCGCGAAATTTTGCAAGATCTGGTAGGGACGCCGTGAGCGTGAGAGGATTGTCCTCCGTGGCTCATGTCCGTGTGGGGTCGGAGTCTATGCCGTTATTTACGTTGGAAGAGGTGTTGGAAATTACGGGCGCCAAGCTTGCGCCGATCTCCCTACGGATTCTTCATCGTCGTGGGTTCAAGCGTATCTCGACCGATTCTCGCCAGGTTCGGCCTGGGGATCTTTTTATCGCGCTCAAAGGCGATCGATTCGACGGACATGAGTTTGTGGCGACGGCCTGTCGTGCTGGGGCCGTGGGCGCGATCGTGCAGGAAGGCACGCCCGTGCCTGGGTTGAATCGTCTTATCGGCGCGAGTGACACCAAAACGAAGAAAGAAAATCCTGGACCGCTGGTCCTGAACGTCTCGGACACCCTGCGGGCCTATCAGCAATTGGCCGGTCATCACCGTGGACGTTTTGCCATTCCGGTCGTTGCGGTGACGGGCAGCAATGGAAAAACGACCACCAAGGAAATGGTGGCCTGTGTACTGGCGGCGCAATGGCCGACGATGAAGACCGAAGGCAATCTGAATAGTCAGATCGGGGTGGCCCAGACATTGCTTCGATTATCCAAGCGGTACCAGGCGGCGGTGATTGAAATGGGCGTCGATAACATCGGGCAAACGGCGCGATTATCCGACATGGTTCGTCCGACGGTCGGGATCATCACCAATATCGGCCCGGACCACTTGGAATTTTTTGGGTCGCTCGATGTGTCGGCTCAATCAAAGGCCGAGCTGTTGGAGTGGTTACCAGAGTTTGGCACTGTGGTGCTGAATGCGGATGATGCCTACTTCGACCATCTTGCCGCACAGGCGCATTGTCGGGTGCTTTCGTTCGGGTTTTCCGAGCGGGCCGATATCCGAGCGATCGGTCTGAGCGCGGATGGGCCTAGCGGGACGATGGTGACGGTGCGCGTGCCAGGCCGGGTGCGACCGTTGACCCTTCGCCTTCGGGTATCAGGGCGGCACAATGTGGCCAATGCCTTGTCGGCCGTCGCGGTCGGAATCTCGCTTGGGCTGACGGGAACGACCATGACCAGGGGCTTAGCCGCGTTTCGTCCGGCGGCCATGCGCTCTCAAGTCGCGGTGTGGAAAGGTGTACGGGTGCTGAACGACTGCTATAACGCCAATCCGGCCTCCATGAAGGCCGCAATCGACCTTCTTGCAGAGCGTAAGCCCGCTGGCCGAGCGGTGGCGGTCTTGGGGGATATGTTAGAGCTAGGTCCCACGGCACCGGCATTTCACCAGGAGATTGGGCGTTATGTGGTGGAGCGAGGCCTTCCCATCCTCATTGCCGTGGGTCCATTGGGGGCGCACATTGCCGAGGGGGCGAAGGCGGCAGGGATGGCACCCGGGCAGATCCACCAGGTGCCTGATGCCGAGGCAGCTGCTCAGCTTGTTGGAGACCTCGTGGGCCCCGGGGATGCCGTGCTCGTCAAGGCGTCTCGTGGTGTGCATCTTGAGCGCGTGGTTGAGCGGCTAAAAGGTGGCAAGGTATGAAACGGTTGACCTCAGGCTGGACTTACGTGGGGCGGGTGCATCACAGAACCTATTGGAGTCTCGTGCAGAGAACCACAGGACACGGACGGTAGCCTATGCTGTATCTCTTACTCTATCCGCTCCACAACGAGTTCTCATTTTTAAACGTCTTCCGGTATCTGAGTTTTCGGCTCATTTATGCGGCAATCACGGCATTTTTGATTGTGTTCATGCTGGCGCCAAAAATGATTCGCACGCTCCAAGCCATTCGCATGGGGCAACAAATTCGCGAAGAGGGTCCCAAGGGGCATATGAGCAAGAGCGGCACGCCGACTATGGGCGGCCTGCTAATTTTGTTTGCCGTGATTGTGGCCACGCTCCTGTGGGCCGATCTCTCCAATCGCTATGTCTGGCTGGCCTTGTTGGCGACCGTGGGGTTTGGCGCGGTGGGATTTGCTGACGACTATATGAAATTCGTGAAGCGCCATAATAAAGGCCTCACGGCGTCGCAGAAATTTATCGCGCAGGGTCTTGTGGCCCTCGTGATCGGCATTTTCTTCTACTCACTCCCGGGCTATTCCACGAAATTGAGTCTTCCCTTCTTTAAAGACTTCATGCCCGATCTCGGACTCTTCTACATCCCGTTTGCCATTTTGGTGATTGTGGGGAGCTCGAACGCCGTGAATCTCACCGATGGCCTCGATGGGCTCGCCGTGGGACCGATCATGATCGCCGCGCTGGCCTATACGATCGTCGCGTATGTCGCCGGGAATCGGATCATGTCGGATTATTTGTTGATCCCCTACATTGAGGGTTCTGGGGAAATGGCGGTGTTTACAGGTGCCATCTTTGGCGCCAGCCTTGGATTTCTCTGGTTCAACACGTATCCAGCCTCGGTGTTTATGGGCGATGTGGGGTCGCTGCCGTTGGGGGCCGCGCTGGGTACGGTGGCGGTGGTCAGCAAGCACGAGCTGCTGCTGTTGTTGGTCGGCGGGGTGTTTGTGATCGAGGCGGTCTCGGTGATCTTTCAAGTGGTCTCGTTCAAGTCCCGAGGCAAGCGGATTTTCCTGATGGCCCCGATTCACCACCATTTCGAAATGAAAGGGTGGGAGGAGCCCAAGGTGGTGGTGCGTCTCTGGATCATCGCGATCCTTTTGGCCTTGTTGAGTTTGAGCACGTTAAAGCTACGGTGAGCGCTCGTGGTTTCATGAGACAGGCATTGAACAGGCGGTGAGGCGCAATGTGGACGTGGCTGGTGGAATGCCGTGGTCGTCAGTGAAGAGGCAACACGGAGAGGCAACACGAGGAGTGACGACGTCATGACGGGTTCGTCTCTCACCCCATGGGTCAGATCCCAATTTGCGAACCGGCCCATTACCGTGATGGGGATCGCGCGGAGCGGTGTATCAGCCGCGAGGATGCTCCAGTTTTTGGGTGCTCGTGTCACCCTCGCGGATGGAAAGCCTGAGGCTGCGCAATCACCGGCCTTGACGCGTGTGGATCTGACACGGCTGACGCTGAAGACAGGGGAAGGGTATGAGCAATCCGTAGATAGCGCGGAACTCGTGGTGATCAGCCCAGGCGTCCCAACCGGTCACCCTGCGCTGGAGCGCACCCGTCAACGAGGGGTCGGGGTGATTGGCGAGCTGGAATTGGCGTCATGGTTTCTCCGGGCTCCCCTCCTTGCGGTCACGGGGACCAATGGGAAAAGTACCACGGTGACGCTCCTGGGTCTGCTGCTCAAGGAAAGCGGCAAGAAGGCTTTTGTGGGCGGCAACCTGGGCACCCCGTTGTCGGATGCGGCATTCGAGGAACTGTCGATGGAAGGGCCCGCCTCGGCGTTCGATTGGATTGTGGCTGAGGTGTCGAGTTTTCAATTAGAGACGATCCGGCACTTTCATCCGCGGGTGGCCGCACTGCTCAACATTACCCCTGACCACTTGGATCGATACGTCTCCGTCAGCGACTACGTGAAGGCGAAGCAGCGGTTATTCGAGAACCAAACCGGGGACGATGTCGCCCTCTTTAATTGGGATGATGAACCGACGCGTCGCTTGGTCTGCGCGACGCGTGCCAAGGTGATCTCGTTCAGCCGAACGAAGCCAAGCCAAGGGGGGGCTCACGGCCAAACGTATTTGGACGGAGACGACATCGTGGTGGAGCGGGCGGGGCTTCGGCAGACGATTTGCCGGCGACAGGAGATGCGCCTGCTTGGCCACCATAATGTGGCCAATGCCATGGCCGCCACGAGCATGGCGCTGGAATGTGGCTGTCCTATTGAGGCGATCCGCCAAGTGCTCATGACCTTCCCGGGATTGGAACACGCGTTGGAGTTCATTCGAGAGCGGGCCGGGGTCCGTTTTGTGAACGATTCCAAGGGTACCAATGTCGATGCGACGTTGAAGGCGCTCGAAAGTTTCGAGTCTCCCATTGTGTTGATCGCCGGGGGCAAGGACAAGGGAGGAGACTTCTCCCGCTTGCGTCCGCTGATCGAATCCAAGGTGAAGCATTTGGTCGTGATCGGCGAGGCCGCGCCGTTGATTCAGGCCGCGGTCCCAGGTTTTTCTCGGGTAAGCAGGGCGGGCTCGTTTCCTGAGGCTGTGAGCCAGGCGGCCTCGGTGGCCTCGCCGGGAGATGTGGTGATGTTGTCTCCCGCCTGCGCCAGTTTCGACATGTTTGCCGATTATCAAGATCGTGGACGTCAGTTTAAGGCGTTGGTCCAAGCGTTGCCGGATGCCTGAGTGTGTGTAGTTCCCGAACGTATGATCGAGGCTGTTGAAGGAGCGTGATGGCAACCGTGAGGATGGACAATCGGGGGGTGTCGTTGCCGTGGCGCTTGCCGTGGCGGCGGGAGGCGACGCTCAGCCCGATCGATGGGACGCTGTTCATGGTGCCCCTTGCGCTCACGCTGATGGGGTTGGTGATGGTGTTTAGCGCCAGTGCGGTGGTGGCCGGCAATCGCTTCCACGATCCCATGTATTTCCTGAAGCGCGAGGTGGCCTGGCTATTTGTCGGGCTCGTGTTGCTGATGGTCGTGTCTCGTATCGATTACATGGTCTGGAAACGGTGGGCGCTGCCCCTTTTAGGGGTGACGCTTGCACTGCTGACCGTGGTGTTGATTCCTGCCTTGGGGCTTTCCGCAAAAGGCGCCAGGCGGTGGCTGAGGGTCGCGGGGTTCACCATGCAACCGGCCGAGTTGGCCAAGCTGGTACTGGTGATCTACTTGGCGCGGTATGCGGCAAAAAAGGAATCGCGCCTCAACGATTTTAAGACCGGGTTTCTTCCTCCGTTGCTGGTGGTGGGGGTGGTCGGTGGGTTCATTCTCCTCGAGCCAGACATGGGCACGGTGGTGGTCATGGGCCTCGTGACGCTGACCGTCCTGTTTCTTGCCGGCGCCAGGCCACGGCACATCGCCGGGTTGGCGTTCGTCTCACTGCCAGCGGCCGCGGCGTTGATTTTGACGTCTCCCTATCGCCGTCAACGGCTCTTGACCTTTCTTAATCCCTGGGACGATCCCCAAGGCGCAGGCTTCCAGGTGACGCAATCGTTCCTGGCCTTTGGCAGCGGAGGACCGTTTGGGTTGGGACTGGGAGAAGGGCGGCAAAAATTGTTCTTTCTTCCTGAAGCGCATACCGATTTCGTGCTGGCGCTGGTCGGGGAGGAGTTGGGCTTGATCGGGACCAGCGTCATCATCGTGCTCTTCGCCGTCTTAGTCTTGAAAGGCTTCCACGTGGCGAGTCGAGCGCGGGACCCCTTCGGCCGGTATCTCGGCTATGGCATTACGTCGCTGTTTGGTTTTCAGGCGTTGATCAACGCCTGTGTCGTGTCTGGCCTTGTGCCGACGAAAGGGTTGACCTTGCCCTTTGTGAGTTACGGCGGGTCGTCCCTCCTCGTCTGTTTAATCGCGGTGGGGATGTTGCTGAGCATTTCACGCGATCGCCAAGGCGGGGTCGCGATTCAATCGACGGGGACCACGCGTGGCAAAAATGTGGCGAGACGATGAACGTCGTGATTGCGGCTGGAGGCACTGGCGGGCATGTGTATCCCGCTGTGGCCTTGGCACAGGAATTCCAGCGCCAGCGTCCAGGGACCATGATTAGTTTTGTTGGGACCAGTCGAGGCATCGAACGGAAAGTCTTGGCACACGAGGGATTCGAATTGGATTTGATTGGTGCGCAGCCGGTCATGGGCAAACGCCTGCTCGACGCGCTCAAAGGCCTGGTGGCGCTTCCCCGCGGACTGTGGCAGTCGATCGGGATTGTGCGCCGCCGACGAGCTGACTTGGTGGTGGGGATCGGCGGATATTCCAGTCCACCGGTGATTGCCGCGGCGTTTCTTTTGGGGGTTCCACGCGTGATTCTTGAACCAAACGCCTATCCCGGCATGGCGAACAAAGCAGTGGCGTCCCTGGCGAATCGCGTCTTTCTCGCGTACGAGCAGGCAACACCCCATTTCGATCCGACCACCGTAAGAGTGGTGGGAACGCCGGTGCGGCGGGGGTTTTTGGACGCCCTGGCCGCGGATTCCCCTGCCAAGGAGAGGGGCGAGGGGCAGACGCTCCTGGTGTTCGGAGGCAGTCAGGGGGCGCATGCGATAAATCTCGCGATGATCGCAGCCTTACCACACTTGATGGCCCGAGAGGGCTGGCGGACCGGCTTGCGAATGATTCATCAAACGGGAGAGGCCGATTGTGCCGAGGTCAAGGCGGCGTATGCCGCCACAGGGATTCCCAGCGAGCGGGCGCAGGTCGTCCCGTTTCTGTATGACATGCCCTCCGTCTTGCGGCAGGCAGATCTTGTCGTAGCGCGGTCCGGGGCGGTGACGTTAGCGGAACTGACCCTCAGGGGGGTTCCTTCAATCTTGGTGCCCTTGCCGACGTCGATTTACGGCCACCAAGAACAGAACGCACGGGTATTGGAAGCCGCCGGGGCCTGCATGTTGATGCTGCAACATACGATGACGGGCGAGCGGCTGGCCGACGTCATCGGTGACATGTTAGAGGATACAGATCGCCTGGCGCAGATGGGACGTGCGAGCAAGCAACTGGGTCGTGCGGATGCGGCGGAGGTCATGGCGCGCGAGTGCCTGACTCTTGTGGGACAGGCATGAGATTGAACGACAGACACGCGCGGTGAGTGGGGGACAAGGGATAGGGATGTTTCGAAAAATTCAACATATTCATCTCGTCGGCATTGGCGGATCAGGCATGAGCGGCATCGCAGAGGTGCTGCTGACTCTCGGCTATAAGGTCACCGGGTCCGATCTGCAAACGTCAGAAACGGTGCGTCGACTTGAAGAGCTGGGCGGCATCGTGTTCATGGGCCATCAAGCGGCGAACATCGGCGAGGCTCAGGTGGTGGTGGTGTCGTCAGCGGTGGCCCAGACGAATCCCGAGGTCGTGGCCGCACGAGAAAAACTGGTGCCCGTCATTCCGCGGGCTGAGATGCTGGCTGAGTTGATGCGGCTTAAGTATGGCATTGCCATTGCGGGAGCGCATGGAAAAACCACAACGACGTCGATGGTGGCGTCGGTGTTGGCTCAAGGTGGGCTGGACCCGACCATGGTCATCGGTGGCCGGGTCAACGCCCTGGGCAGTCATGCGCGCCTTGGCCGGGGTGAATTCCTGGTGGCCGAAGCCGACGAGAGCGACGGGTCGTTCCTCCGGCTCTCGCCCTCGATCGCGGTGGTGACCAATCTCGACCGCGAGCACATGGAGCATTACGGGAGCATGGAACGGTTGGAGCAGTCGTTCCTGGAGTTTATCAATCACATTCCGTTCTATGGCCTCGCGGTGTTGTGCTCGGACGATGCTCGGTTGGCGGCGCTGTTCCCTCGCGTGGTGAAACGGTATCAGACCTACGGCATTCGGGAGGGATCCGGCTTGACGCCTGATGTGCAAGGGACGGAGATCTCGCTGAAAAAGTGGGAGTCTGACTTTCGGGCGTCATTCCGGGGTCAGAGTTTGGGGCCCTTTCGAATCGGCGTGCCCGGGATCCACAACGTGTGTAATGCCCTCGCGGCGATTGCCGTGGGGATTGAACTGGATGTGCCGGCCGATTTGATCCGCAAAGGGTTGGCGGCGTTTACCGGGGTCGAGCGGCGGTTCCACTTGCGAGGCGAGAAGTGCGGCATCATGGTGGTGGATGATTACGGACATCATCCCACGGAAATCCGAGCGACGCTCGCCGCGGCAAAGCAGGGATGGGGCAGTCGGCTGGTGGTCCTGTTTCAGCCACACCGGTATACCCGAACCCGCGACCTGCTGGAGGACTTCGCTGGAGCGTTCAGTGATGCCGATCAGGTGTTTGTCACGGAGATCTATGCTGCGGGGGAGCCGGAGATTCCCGGTGTGTCCACCGCGCGGCTGGTTGAGGCGATCAAGGCCACCGGTCATCCCTCGGTCACGAGGGTCGAACGGAAGGATCAGTTGGCGCAGGAGGTCCTTCCTCATTTGAGGGAAGGGGATATGGTGTTGACGTTGGGCGCTGGCGATATCTGGAAGGTCGGCAAACAACTGGTGGAGTTGTTGTAGGTGTTGACGCTGATGCGAAAGCCTTCTCCCNNGCGATGCTCAAGCCGTTTACATCGTTTCGCATCGGCGGGCCGGCGGATGCGCTGGTGATGCCCGTGGATGTCGAGGATCTGACCGATTTGGTTGTCCGGGCCCGCGAGCGGCACGTGCCGCTGTTTGTCTTAGGCGGCACGAATCTCTTGGTCCGCGATGGAGGAATTCGCGGGGTGGTGATCAGCCTGAAGCGCATGACGGCGATGAGGCATGAAGGACAGGGCGTGATCTATGCCGAGGGCGGTGTCGGGATGCCGACGCTCATGCAGTTTGCTCAGCGCCAAGGACTGTCCGGTCTGGAGTGGGCGGCTGGAATCCCAGGAACCGTTGGTGGGTGCGTGGTCATGAATGCCGGGACACGGTTGGGTGAGATGAAGGATTCGCTCTCCGCAGTGCATCTCCTGACTCCGGCCGGGCGGGTGCGTCGGTGTCCGGCAACGGCCCTGACCTTTAGTTATCGGAAGACCCATTTGCCGCGTGGGATCGTGGTGGGAGCGTGGGTGCAGTTGACCCTCGCCGACCGTCGGTCGATCTCGACGGTGGTGAAGGACTATCTGCAGTATCGCAAGGCGACGCAACCGCTCACGGTGCCAAATGCCGGTTGTGCGTTCAAGAATCCTCCCGGCGACTCGGCCGGTCGTCTCGTGGAGTCGCTCGGACTGAAAGGGTTACGCGAAGGCGATGCAGAGGTCTCTCTTGTGCATGGCAACTTTATCGTGAACCGTGGATCCGCTAGTGCCGCCGATGTCCTGCGGTTGATTCGGCGAGTCAAACAGGCGGTGCGGACACGCGCCGGGGTGCGTTTGGAACTGGAAGTGAAGGTGGTGGGCGAGGCTTGATCGGGGGGTCGATAGGTGGCACACATGGGATGGAAGACGACGAAGAGTAAGGGGCCGCTGACCCGGCTCCGTATCGGCGTGGTGATGGGCGGGCAGTCATCCGAGCGTGAGATTTCGTTGAAGACCGGAACGGCGGTGCACCAGGCGCTCCTCCGGCGTGGGTACGATGCTGTGGCGCTTGATGCGGCGGAATCCTTGCCCGAACAGCTCCGGAAACAGGGGGTCAAGCTGGCATTCCTGGCGCTCCATGGCCCCGGTGGAGAAGACGGCGTGGTGCAAGGGTTTTTGGAGGTGGTGGGCATTCCCTACAGCGGCTCGGGTGTGCGCGCGAGTGCGGTGGCGATGCACAAGGGCTTGACCAAAACGGTATTGGAGGCAGCGGGCGTTCCTGTCGCTCCTGGTGCACAACTCCTGCGTGGGGAGCAGCCGATCAAAAAGACGGCGTTGCCTAAAGGGCTCAAGTGGCCAGTGGTGACGAAGCCGGCGACGCAGGGATCGACGATTGGGATTTCGATCGTGCGAGATCCGTCGCAGTGGCCTGCGGCGTTGCGCCTAGCCTATCGCTATGACCCCGATGTGCTGGTCGAAACCTTTATCCCTGGGCGCGAACTGACGGTGCCGGTATTGGATGGGATGGCGTTGCCGGCGGTGGAGATCGTGGCTCCCGAGGGATTCTACGATTTCTCCGCTAAGTACCGGAAGAAGGGCGAGACCCAGTATCTCTGCCCAGCGCCGATCCCCGCACGAATGACCAATATCTTGGCGGCGTATGCCGTCAAGGCCTACCGAGCGATCGGCTGTGACGGTGCCGCGCGTATCGATTTTCGTCTGACGCCAAAAGGCGCCCCGTTTGTCTTGGAGATCAACACGATTCCTGGCATGACGGAAACCAGTCTCTTGCCCATGTCGGCCGCGAGTGCTGGATTGGATTACGACGCCTTGTGTGAAGCGATTCTCCAATCGGCATTGCGCAAGATGCGCCAAGGGAGCGAAGCATGAGAACCGTTCGGTGGCGGCGAAAACGGTCTGCGTCAGCCCGGCAGAATGTGTTGCTTCGGCCAGAGAATCGATCTCACTATGAGGAGGCCCAGGGCCTGGGGGCGCGTGTGCGGCGGATAGGGATGATGATGGTGTGGCTCACGGTGGGGATGACCGTCGGGTGGGTCGTCTACACAGGCTCTCAGCGAGGGGATGACCTGATTCGCAAGTGGTTCGCCGTGAACGAGGTCACGGTGGTGGGAGTCGAACGGCTCACCAAGGAGCAGGTGCTCGCACAGATAGCCCTTCGCCCTCGTGAGGCCTTGCTCTACCTCAGTCCGTCCGATCTCCGTGAGCGCCTGGCGCTGCATCCGTGGATCCTCTCGGCTCAGGTCGAACGGCGATTCCCCCATACCCTGGCGATCAGCATTACTGAACGGCAGCCAGCTGCGGTCGTCAAGACCGATACCAAGCAGGTGTTGGTCGATCGGGAGGGGCAGGTGCTGGAGACCTTGTCTGAGGGGGCGTCGATGTCGCTTCCCACATTGGTGGGGGCTGATCCCCTCGAATTAGAACAAGGAACCCGAGAGTCACGGCAAGCACTGCAAGCGGGGATTCGTCTTGCGGAACTGCTGAGGCAGTCATCCGGCACTCAGCCGGAAGTGGATATCAGTCATCCCTCGAATGCCGTGGCGTATGTGAAGGGGGTGCGGTTCCAATTCGGCCCGACGTCATTCGAAGAACAGTGGAATAAATATAAAAAATTAGAACAGGTGCTTCCGGGATCCGGTGGGGCACCCGAACAGGCCGTGTTCAATGAGATCGACTTGCGCTATCAGGGCAAGGTGATCGTTCGCGAAAGGGGGTAAGCGTCGTGGCCAAACGAGATCATATCGTGGTGGGACTGGATATCGGCACGACCAAAATCTGCGCCATTGTCGCGGAGGTCACCGAAGAAGGCGCCATCAATATCATAGGGGTGGGGGCGAGTCCCTCCCGCGGCCTGCGGAAAGGGGTCGTGGTCAATATCGAGAGCACGATCGAATCCATCAAGAAAGCGGTCGAAGAAGCCGAATTGATGGCCGCGGTGCAGATCAATTCGGTCTATACCGGCATCGCCGGGAGTCACATTGCCGGGGAGAATTGTAAAGGCGTTGTGGCGTTGAAGAAGCAAGAGGTGACGCGAGCCGATATCGAACGAGCGGTGGATACGGCGCGCTCGCTGGCGGTCGTGCCACAAGATCGGCGGATTCTCCACGTGCTGCCGCGCGAGTTTATGGTCGATGATCAAGAGGGGGTTCGGGAACCGCTGGGCATGTCCGGAGCCCGCCTTGAGGTGAACGTCCATGTGATTACCGGCGCGGTGACGTCCGCGCAGAACATCATTAAGAGTGTCAACCGAGCAGGATTAGATGTCGTCGATATTGTGTTGCAGCCGCTCGCGTCCAGTTTGGCCGTGTTGAGCCCAGAAGAGAGGGAGCTGGGTGTCGCGATGGTGGACCTTGGTGGTGGAACGACGGATCTGGCCATTTTTCTCGACGGGAGCATTCGTCACACGGCGGTGTTGCCGATTGGCGGCCAGAATCTGACGAAAGACATTGCTATTGGATTGTTGACGTCGCAGACGGAAGCCGAACGCATCAAGGTGCAGCACGGCATTGCGCGGGTCGATCTGACCCTCACCGCCGAGCAAGTGGAGGTGCCGAGTGTCGGGGATCGTCCGTCACGGACCTTCTTGCGTCGGGATCTCGCAGAAATCATTGAACCGCGTGTCGAGGAAATGTTCGATTTGGTCCGGCGAGAAATCGCGCGCGCGGGCTATGAAGGGATGTTGGGCGCTGGCGTGGTCATTACGGGTGGGACTTCCATGCTCGAAGGGATGCCAGAAGCGGCGGAGCGGGTGCTGAGCCTGCCGGTGCGACGAGGGATTCCGTCCGGGATCGATGGGCTTCGCGATGTGGCGGCGACCCCGATGCATGCGACGGGGGTCGGGCTTATTCTCTATGCGCGTCAACATAGTCAAGATCTTGAATTGGCGGGGATGGCCGGAGGTCGACGGGCCGGCCGTGTCTTCGGGCGAATGAAAGAATGGATGTTGGAGTTTTTTTAGCCTTTACCTCGATGGGTCTTGCAGCCAGGACGGCTGTGGCCAATCGATCATGTGTGGATGAAAGGAGGAAGCAGGATGTTCTCATTCCAGGAAGACGAGATCATGCCGGTTCGAATCAAGGTTATTGGCGTGGGCGGTGCCGGATGTAATGCGGTCAATACCATGATCAATTCCGGGCTCAGCCGCGTGGAGTACATTGCGGCGAACACGGATGTGCAAGCGCTTGTGCGCTCGCAGGCCTTGTTTAAAATTCAGCTTGGACCGGAACGCACCAAGGGGTTGGGCGCAGGTGCGAAGCCGGAAGTCGGTCGGGAGTCGGCGGTGGAGAGCAAAGATGCCATCCGTGAGGCCCTCGAAGGGGCTGAGATGGTCTTTGTGACCGCAGGTATGGGTGGTGGAACCGGGACCGGCGCGGGGCCGGTGGTGGCCGGCATTGCGCGCGAGTTGGGGATTCTCACCGTGGGTGTCGTGACGAAGCCATTTCAGTACGAGGGTAATCGGCGCATGGGCCATGCAGAGGAAGGCCTTCGAGAGCTACGAAAGAATGTCGATACGCTGGTGGTGATCCCGAATCAACGACTCTTGACCTTGGTCGATAAGTCCACGCCGTTGCTCGAAGCCTTTCGAGTCGCCGATGACGTGTTGCGACAAGCCATCCAAGGGATTGCCGATGTGATCACCACTACGGGGCACGTCAACGTCGATTTTGCCGATGTGCGAACGGTGATGACCTACACCGGACGTGCCGTTATGGGCATGGGTGTGTCTCGCGGGACAAACCGGGCCATTGAGGCGGCGCAGAAGGCGATTATGAGCCCGCTGCTTGAGAGTGCGTGTGTCGAGGGGGCGAGAGGCGTGCTGATCAATATTACGGCTGGGCCCAGCCTGTCGCTCCATGAGGTCGATGAAGCGGCGTCCATCATTAAGGATGCTGCGGATCCCGATGCCAATATCATCGTGGGACAGGTCATCGATCCGCATAAGGGCGAGGATCTTGTGGTGACGGTTGTGGCGACAGGGTTCGATACCGAAGAGGCGGCGGCGAAGCCACCGCTGTATTCGAGGCCAGCGGCAGCCCCGGCTGCCGCTCCGGCGCGTTTTGCACCAGTGACGGTGACCCCTGCCCCGTCGCGTGCCTCGGCTGCCGATCTCCCTTCGCGGGATTTGGAGCGCCCAGCCTTCCTGCGCCGTTTGGCTGCCACGCGTGAGGGGCAGGATCGTCTCAATGTGGTGGTGGATGACGAATGGGATGTGCCGACGTTTCTTCGCAAACACGCGGAGTAACGTCCTGCGAGGTTGGCCTCGACCCGGAACCCGTGGAAGGTATGTGTGAAGACGTTCTCGGAGGTAGACTGGATAGGAGCGGCTTCCGGGTCGACGCCCCTCGACTGTGCACTCGGCCAGAGCGTGAGCTAGATGAAGACGATGATTACGATTCCAGCCTTTGCCAGACGGTATCAGGCGGTCACCCATGGCTTTGGGACTCGGACGGCCTCGGCTGAGGGATTTATCGAGGCGCCTCGGGTCTCGGTGAAGCAGGTGCATGGCACCGAGATTCTGGACGTCGACCAGCCGGTTACGTCACACCAGCATGTCGAGGTGGGCCATGATGCATTGGTGACCAATCAGCCGGGCATCTGGTTGACCGTCCGTACCGCGGATTGTGTGCCGGTCTTGCTGTACGATCCACGGCGGCATGCGGCGGCGGCGATCCATGCGGGGTGGCGGGGAGCCGTGGCGGGTATCGTGCCAAAGGTGTTGGCATACATGGAGCAGCACTACGGCACCGATGTGGCGGATGTTGAGGTGGCCATCGGGCCGTCCGTGGGTCCCTGTTGCTATGAAGTGGATGAAGTCGTCTTGAGCTGCCTCCGTAAGGGATTTGCGGAATGGCCATCTGTGATTCTTCCGAAAGATCAAGGCAAGGCACAGTTGGATTTGAAGGCGTTCCTGGTCAAGCAGGTGGCGGGGCTTGGGGTTCCTGTTTCTCAGACCCATCGAGTCCGCGCGTGCACCGCCTGTTATCCGGACCTATTCTATTCCTACCGTCGAGATGGGCATGCGAAGGTCACCATGGTCAGCGGCATTCGGTTGGACCCGCCTCGCCCTGTTCGCACTCGCACAGGAACACGACGAGAGGCCTGACAATCCGGGGGTGCTTCTATACAATAGAAAGAGACCGCCCAGCAGAACGACGACATGGCCAATGCGTGAACAGGCACAGAGTGGACAGAATGTCGGGACGATTGCCGCCAATGTGCGTTCCGTGTTCGAACGGATGCGACAGGCTGCCGCGCGGGCGGGGCGTCAATCTGACGAGATCGTGTTAGTGGCGGCAGCGAAGTCGGCCACCGTTGAGCAGGTGCGAGAAGCGATCGGGGCTGGAATTGCCATCATCGGCGAAAATCGGTTGCAGGAGGCGCAGCTGAAGATCGCGGCTCTGGAAGGGATGGCCCGCTGGCATTTCATTGGACGGCTACAGCGGCGCAAGGTGAAATCGGTTGTCGGGGTCTTTGAGATGATTCACTCTGTAGATACGCTGGAGTTGGCCGAAGAGATCAACACTCGTGCGTTGCAGGCCGGCGTCACGCAAGCCGTGCTCTTGGAAGTGAATGTGGGCGGAGAAACCAGTAAAGCGGGGTTCGACCCAGAGGACTTGGCCAGCCGGTTGCCGGAACTCCAGCGCTTTCACGCCCTCAACATTCGCGGGTTGATGACCGTCCCGCCGCCATCGCTGGTGCCGGAGGACGCTCGGCCTTACTTCCGACGACTTCGTGAGTTCGCGCAGACCTGGTCTCAGTCGGGTGTCCCTGGTCTTCGATTGACTGAGCTGTCCATGGGTATGTCGCACGATTTCGAAGTCGCCATTGAAGAAGGTGCCACCATGATTCGTGTGGGGACAGCGTTGTTTGGAGCTCGCCGTGGTTAAGGGTCGTTCCTTGTCCCAGACCACCATCGCCATCATCGGGGCCGGACAAATGGCCGAAGCCCTGATTGGTGGATGGATCGGCGCGAAAATTGTTGACCCCTCCGCAGTCTGGGCGACGGACGTGAGTCAGGATCGGCTGGCATCGTTGCGGGAACGGTTCGGTATCCGTGTCGGATCCTCGAATAGCGACGCTGTGACCTGGGCCGATGTCGTTTTGCTGGCCGTGAAGCCGCAAGTCATGGAGGCCGTGCTCAAGGAGGTAGGGGGGCTGTTGGCGGGGCGCTTGGTGATTTCGATTGCGGCCGGGATTCGGATCGACTGGATTCGCGAGCGGAGCAGTCCGCGCACGCAGGTGATTCGTGTGATGCCCAATACTCCGGCACTCGTGAAGGCAGGGATGTCGGCCTTGGCGATCGGCCACGGCGTGACGGATTCCGAAGTGGCCCTGGGCACGCGACTCTTCGAGGCCGTGGGGAAAACCGTGCAGGTGGAAGAACGGATGATGGATGCCGTGACGGGCTTGAGCGGGAGTGGTCCGGCCTATGTGTTCCTGGCCATCGAGGCCCTGGCTGATGGCGGGGTCAACATGGGGCTTCCACGAGCCACGGCGCAGCTCCTTGCGGCGCAGACCGTCTTGGGCGCGGCGAAAATGGTCGTGGAAACGGGAGAGCATCCGGCTCGTCTGAAAGATCAGGTGACGTCGCCGGGCGGGACCACGATTGCGGGACTCCAACAACTTGAGCGTGGGCGGCTTCGGGCCACCTTCATGGCGGCTGTCGAAGCGGCCACATTGCGGTCAAAGGAGCTGGGAGGCTGATGTTTGTTGCCGGAAATATGCTTGAAGGATTTGCCCATGTCGTGGACTGGCTGTTAACGTTCTACATGTGGGTGGTCATCGCACGGGCCTTGATTTCCTGGGTGAATCCTGATCCCTGGAATCCCATCGTGCAGTTTCTGCAACGTGTGACGGAGCCGGTGTTAAGCCCAATACGCCGTCGAGTGGGATTTGGAATGGGCCTCGATCTCTCGCCCATTGTCGTGATTTTGATTATTACCTTTTTACAGTATGCGCTGGTGCGGTCCCTGTTCGACCTGGCTGCGCGGATGCACTGACGTGGAAAAGGAGGGCCGTGTATGAAGATCACGCCGTTGGATATTCAACACGTGGAGTTTCAGTCGAAACTGCGCGGGTATAATCGCGAGGAGGTCGACCGCTTTCTTGAAGGTGTCGCCCAAACGATGGACGTGCTCACACGCGAGAACGCGGAGCTCAAACAGAAGGCGGCCGGTCTTGAGGGGCAACTCGCCGAACTGAAGAAAAGCGAGGCGACGCTCACGTCGACGCTGCTGTCCGCTCAAGTCATGACGGACAATATGAAGCAGGGAGCTCAACGGGAGGCCGACCTCATCGTCAAGCAGGCGGAATTCCGGGCGTCCGAACTGATGCGCGATGCCAAGGGTGAATTGGGAACCATGCAACGGGAGCTGATGGATATTCGTCGCCAGCGCATGTTCGCCATCGAAAAGTTCCGGTCCACGCTACGTACGTTCGAGCGCATGCTGGAAGTGGAAGAGGTGGCCGAGGACCTGCCCATGCCTGGCGTGCGCTCACATACCGGATTTAGCCGTGAGAGCGGCGCGTAACGGGCGCTAGCTCAGAGGCCAATGACGGACGTCGACTCGGTTGCACAGACGTTGCAGACGGCTGTTCAGGAAAGAGTCTTCCCCGGCGCGGTCCTTGTAGTCCGGCGTGGAGGCGAACTCGTCGCCTCCTATGCCGTGGGTGCTACCACCTATGGCGATGACCAACAGCCGGTGACCCTCCAGACGGTCTACGATCTCGCTTCACTGACGAAACCCCTTGCCACAGTGACGGCGCTCGCGTTGCTCATCCAAGAAGGGCGGCTCGCGCTCGATATCCCGGTCAGCGCCGTGTTGGATGAGTTTCACAACGCGTCGGTCGGGCCAGCGACGCTCCGACAGGTACTCAATCACTGTGCGGGTCTTCCAGCGTGGCGCCCCTACTATGAACAAGTCGCTCAGCAGGATCGTACCATCCCTGGATTTCTGGGGACCGAGGCAGCCTGTGCGTTTGTTCGAGACTGTATTCGGCGCGAGGCGCTTGTCTATCCGATTGGCGCTCGGAGCCTGTATAGCGATCTGGGGTTCATGATCTTGGGATGGGTGGTGGAGCGGGTCGCTGGAGAATCGCTGGCGTCGTTTACCACCCGGCGTATCTTCTCACCGAACCAAGCTGAACCGATGGGGTACGTGGGAATGGACGGATGCTGGGCGCATCGTCCGCACGAGTCGGCTGTCAAGAGTTACACCGTCGCCCCGGCCGAGTGTGATGAAGCGTGGCGAGGGCACCTGCTTTGTGGTGAGGTCCATGATGAGAATGCCTTCGCGCTCGGTCGCATCGCGGGCCATGCCGGGTTATTCGGTACCGCAGGAGCAGTCCTGGCAGTCTCAGGTCTATGGGTGAAGGCGTGTCGAGGGGACGAGAGCCTACTTGAGATGCGGTGGGCTCAGGAGTTCGTGCGGCGAGCCGATCTGGCACCGGGGTCGTCGTGGGCACTCGGGTGGGATACACCATCGGTTCCCTCATCGTCCGGCCGACACTTCTCTTCCTCCTCCTTCGGCCACCTGGGATTTACCGGGACGTCGCTGTGGGTCGACCTGGATCGAGGGCTCGAAGTGGTGCTCCTGAGTAACCGTGTGTACCCGACGCGTCGAAATCATAAGATTCAGGCCTTCAGGCCATTGATTCACGATCTCGTGATGGAGCGGTGGGGACTTCACAAGACGACACGAGTCTGACAAGACGGGCGATGAGACCAGCAGATCTTCGATTCGAGGTTAGCGCGTCGGGTCTGGGAAGTCGAGCCAGGTTTCTTTTTCGGCGAGGTAGTGTTTGCCTTTGAAGTTGGGGCGGGTGCGAATTTGACGAAAGCCCAATTCATGAAGTTTTCCGACCAGACTCGAGACGGCTGCGCCTATGGTGGGCACTGACTGCCCCTCGACCGTCAGGGCTTCGTACATGACTCTGCCCGCGTAGCCTTGGGCATTCCGATTGACGAGTATTGAACGGCTAAAGGAGCGATCGCTCGGATCGCTCCCCTCAATTTGATGCCGCTCAACGAGGCCCTCTTTTTTTAGTAATAGCGGTAAGGAATTCACGGGGGGTCTCCCTATGCAATTTCGTTTCAAGGCTGGTCGAATTATAGTCGGCAGGTGGTGTGACTGCAACCGCCGAGGCCGTTAATCGTGGATGGGGGCGTGAGGGGGGGGGTGAAGTTGACAAGGCCAGACCCTCCTCTTATCATCGTTGGCTATGAGTACTCCTATAGCCAGAGGGTGGCGATTCGGTACAATGTCGGCAGGTGAAGCGGTGAATTTACCCAATAGCTTGACGCTGCTCCGTATCCTCCTTGTTCCCGTCTTTGTGGTGTTGCTGCTGAAAGGGCATTTCGATCAGGCACTGGGAGTGCTTCTGCTCGCTGGCATCACGGACGGGCTAGATGGCACCATCGCGCGGTTTGCCAAGCAACAGACTCTCTTGGGGGCCTACCTCGATCCCTTTGCCGATAAGCTGTTGATGACCTCTGGGTTTTTGACCCTTGGCGCCTTGGAGTTGGTTCCCCGGTGGGTTGTGGCGCTCGTGGTCTGTCGCGATGTCCTGCTGCTATCGGCGACGATCTGGGCCAAGTGCACGGGTGCTCGTTGCAACATTGAACCGACCGTGATGGGGAAAGCCTCCACGTTGCTCCAAGTGTGCTATCTGTTTGCCGCAGTCTATCTGGCTTCGCGAGGAGCCGACCTTCAGCTCCTCGCCCCCTTATTGTATGCCATGTTGGCGTGCAACCTTCTTTCTGGGTGCCACTATCTATATCGTGGCTTGGCCGCTCAATTTCACCGTGAATAACCAACCGACTCCAACCTGCACGACTCAATAGTGTCTTGAGTGGGTACGCTCAGATAAGTTGACACAAAAGAGCACCCCCCCCAGAGTTGATCGTACCAGTCACGTGAGCTGTTCTCCCAAAGCCTTCACTCGAATAGGTTCTTGAATACCGGACAGATCCTCAGATCCTGAGGCTGGTGCACTATGGGGCGTGTCATGCCCCGAAATGCCCCAGCCTTTGTGGTCTTTCGCGAACGCTCGTCTCTACCGATTGTATTTAGGAGGGGGGTGGTATGTCTGCCCCTTGGGTTATCTCCACAGGAGGTCGTCCCGCTCATGGCCACCTATGCCTATGTTGGTCGCACAAAGCACGGCTCCATCAAAAAAGGTGAGTTGATCGCCAAGACCCGTGATGAGGCGATTCTGCTGCTTCGCAGGCAGCAGGTCATCGTACAGAGTCTCAAGGAGAAGGTCGCTGCGGAAGCCACGGGGTGGAAGCAATTCAGCTTCGGGGCTTCAGTGACAGACAAAGACATTGTGGTCTTTACCCGTCAGTTCGCCACGATGGTCAACGCGGGCTTGCCCCTCATCCAATGTCTGGAGATTCTGTCTACGCAATCGGAGAATAAACATTTCGGCAAAGTGGTGGGCGCAGTGAAAAGCGAGGTCGAAGCAGGGTCGACGCTGGCCGACGCTTTAAAAAAGCACCCTCGGGAATTTGACGAACTCTACGTCAACCTGGTGCATGCAGGAGAAATCGGAGGGATGCTCGATACCATTCTCGTGCGACTCGCCAAGCACATTGAAAAGTCGATGAAGCTGAAAAGCCAGATCAAGTCGGCGATGGTCTACCCGGCGGCCATTATGGCAGTCGCAGTTGTCGTGATTTCGGTATTGATGGTGTGGGTGATTCCAATCTTTGCGCGGATGTTCAACGAGATGTCGGGTGGAAAAGCCACCTTGCCGGCCTTGACACAGATGGTGATCGAGATCAGCAACTTCGTCAAAGACTATATTGTCTTTATCACTGCGGCATCAGGGGTGGGGGTCTATCTGTTGAAGCGATACTACGCGACAGCACAAGGACGTTTGGCCATCGATCGGCTCTGTCTTCGGCTGCCAGTGGTCGGACAACTCATCCGTAAAGCATCGGTTGCCAAGTTTACCAGGACACTCGGCACTTTGATCACGAGCGGTGTCCCGATCATGGAGGGACTGGCGATCACTGCCAAAACATCGGGGAACAAGGTGGTTGAAGGGGCGATTGTGTCTGCACGGCACAGTATCAGCCAAGGGAAGAGCGTCGCTGAGCCGCTCGAACAAAGCCGCGTGTTTCCCAGTATGGTGACGCACATGATTGCGGTTGGTGAATCGACCGGAGCGTTAGACGTCATGTTGAGCAAAATTGCCGATTTCTACGATGACGAAGTCGACTCAGCCGTCGCGGCTCTTACCTCATTGCTTGAGCCAGCCATGATGGTGTTTTTAGGGGTGGTCGTCGGCGTCATCGTGATCGCCATGTATCTGCCTATCTTTAAAATGGCCTCCGTGATTGGATAGGGAGAACATCCCTTGTTCCATAGAGCGCCCGGTTAGCCTGTTGGCTGTGCACGATGGTGCGCTCGTGGAGTCACGTCATTAGGGGGCGAGGGTGAAGAGTTGCCGATGTCGGACCAGGATACGATGACGCGCCAACGGGAGAAGGAGGAGGGGTTCCTCCGACTTCTGTCGTTCTATGACAGTATCCTGCAGAGTATCGGGAGCGGAGTCTTCACTGCAGATGCTCAGGGTCGTCTGACCTCCTTTAATCGGGCGTCAGAAGCTATGACTGGTCGGGATCTCGGATGGGCGTTAGGCCGCCAATGGTGGGAAGCCTTTGGCTGGTCCGATTTGGAGTCGCTAGGGATTCAGGGTGAGGAGGTGAATCGGCCGCTACGCTTCGAGGCGAAGGGGACCGCGGCGGATGGCCGAGCGTTGATTGTGGGTATGACCCTGAATCCACTCGTGGATGGGGGCATCCGGGTTGGCTTGGTCGGTATTTTCAAAGACCTTACACAGGTTCGCCGGATGGAAGCGGAGGCGCAGCGGAGGGAGTGGCTCGCGCGGTTGGGAGAAATGTCCGCCGGAATGGCCCATGAGATTCGTAACCCGCTGGCTGCGTTGGCTGGGGCGATGCAATTGTTGCGGCGGGATGTGGGGGGAGATGAGCAGAGTGCTCGTTTGATGGACATCGTGGTGCAGGAAGCTAAGCGGCTGGATCGCATTATTACTGAGTTCTTGCGGTTTGCCCGCCCCCCGGCGTTGGCGCCGGTGGTGTGCAATCTGAACCACATATTGGCTGAAACCCTGGAGCTGCTTGCGCTTGAGTGTTCGCCAAGCTCACCGGTGCGGATCGAGACGTGCCTCTCGAAAGAACCATTGCTGGCACAAGCGGATGCCGATCAATTGAAGCAAGTCTTTTGGAACCTTGGGCTGAATGCCGTTCAAGCCATGCCGCAAGGGGGAATGCTTACGGTATCCTCTCGGCTTCGACCTGCTTGCCAGATGGGCGATCAGGATCGTGTGGAGATCGCGTTTCAGGATACGGGGCGAGGGATTCAGTCAGATCATTTAGAGAAAATCTTCTTGCCGTTCTTTACGACGAAGTCAGCCGGATCTGGGATCGGGCTCGCGGCGGTTCATCGGATTATCGACCTCCATGGAGGGGGAATTCAGGTGAGTAGCGAGGAAGGTCAGGGGGCACGGTTTGTGATCACCATGCCTGCTGCGGGTGGGGTAGTAGTCGGATGTGGGACGGCGGAGATACACCGCGGGGGACTGTAACATGGACAAGATCCTCATAGTCGACGATGAACCTGGCATCCGGGAAGTGCTCAGCATCATGCTGAAGCGTGCAGGGTATGCCATAACGGTGGCGGCAGATGGCGCGGAAGCGATCGCGCAGGTCGAGCGGGAACTGTTTGACCTTGTCATCAGCGATATGAAAATGCCCGGTCCCGGTGGTCTGGATGTGCTCCGTGCCGTCAAGGAGACGTCTCCCGATACGGTCGTGTTGTTGATTACGGCGTTTGCTTCAGCCGAATCTGCGGTGGAAGCGATGAAGCTCGGGGCGTTCGACTACCTTGCCAAACCATTTGAAGTGGACGAAGTATTGCTGATCGTGCGCAACGCGCTCGAGAAGCGGCGATTGGCCAATGAAAATACCTTACTGAAGCGTGAGATCGAAGAGAAGGCGCCATTTTCCTATCTCATCGGCAAGAGCGAGCCGATGCAACAAGTGTTCGAAATGATCCGCAAGGTGGCAGATACGCGTAGTAATGTGTTGATCTACGGAGAGAGTGGAACCGGTAAAGAGTTGGTCGCGCGCGCAATCCACCAGCAGAGCCATCGGAAGGCGATGCCGTTTGTGGCGATTAACTGTAGCGCATTGCCAGAAACGCTGCTGGAAAGCGAGCTGTTCGGGCATATGAAAGGGGCCTTTACGGGCGCCATTGGTAATAAGGCCGGGTTGTTCGAGATGGCCAATGGCGGAACCATTTTTCTTGACGAGGTCGGTGAAACGACCCCCGCCATGCAGGTGAAACTGTTGCGTGCTATTCAAGAACGGGAGTTCCGCCGTATTGGGGGGACACGTGACATCAAGGTGGATGTGCGCATTGTGGCGGCCACGAATCGTAACCTCGAACAGGCTGTTGCGGAGGGCACCTTCCGGGAGGATTTGTATTATCGTCTTGATGTGATCCCGTTGAATTTGCCGCCGCTCCGGGCGCGTACGAGCGACATTCCCCTTCTCGTGCAGCATTTTCTCGAGCGATTCGGCCGGGACAGCGGGAAGGTGGCCCGCACCCTGACAACGGAAGCCATGGAGATACTTTTGGCTCAGGAATGGCGAGGCAATGTCAGGGAACTGGAAAATCTCATCGAACGAGTGGTAGCTTTCACCGATGGGCCGGAGGTGTCTGTCGGCGAAGTGAGCCGGTGGTTGGCCAAGTCAACAACGATCCCGCTGCCAACGGCTGGTGTGTCTTCGGCACAGACCGAACTGCCGCCTGAAGGACTCGATTTGGAAGCGCTGATTGCCAATCTTGAAAAGGATCTGCTTCTGAAGGCGCTAGAGCGGAGCCGATGGGTGAAAAAGCGTGCGGCGGTCCTGCTGCAGTTGAATGCCCGGTCGTTTCGGTATCGGCTCGATAAGTATGGCATCAAGGGAGGAGTGGACTAAGCCTATTCATGACAGTCCATCGTAGTATGGCGGGTGAAGTGCAGTTCGACGCCCCTGCCAAGATCAATCTCATTCTGCGTATTCTCCACCCACGCGTTGACGGCTACCATGAGCTCTGTTCGCTCATGCAAACGGTCCAACTTGTGGATACCCTGTATTTGCGCTTGCGAGAGCAGAGCGTCGAGGTCCGCCTCACCTGCTCAGATCCGACATTGCCGGTTGATGGATCGAATCTGGTCCTGCGGGCGGCGCACTCCGTGCTAGCGCAGGGCGGTCTTCGTGTGGGGATCGATATCGCTCTCACTAAACGCATCCCTGTCGGCGCGGGGCTTGGCGGAGGCAGTAGCGATGCGGCCACCACCATCATGGCACTGAATCATCTGCTCAATCTGAAGTTATCGATTGAACAGATGGCGCACATTGGAGCCAGTCTAGGGAGCGATGTGCCGTTCTTTATTATGGGTCCCACTGCGTGGGTGGCTGGGCGTGGAGAACAGGTTCAGCCGGTGACCCTGCATGGCGGACGCTGGGTGGTGCTCGTGAAGCCGGTCTTCGGAGTCGAGACCCGTTGGGCCTATCGGCAACTGGCGCAGACTCGTGCGAAGATCGAGCCACTGTCTCAGGCGCACGATCGATTGAGGCGAGCCGCGGCTCTTTCTTGGGATGAAGATGAAATTGAGCCGTTGATGGTCAACGATTTTGAAGAGGCGCTCCATGGGACTCATCCGCAATTTGCCGAGATCCGGGCCGTGCTGAAGTCCGAAGGGGCAACCGTCGCGATGTTGTCGGGTAGTGGCTCGACCGTGTTCGGCCTTTTTATCGATCACGACCGAGCTGTGCTGGCTGCCTCCCGTATTCGGGCAGTGATAGCCGATGTACAGACGTTTGTGGTACGCACTTCAGCGAGCTGATTGTGCCAACCCTCTCCGCCCCGTCCCCTCATTTTGTTGACAAGGTTTAGGCCTCTCCGCTACAGTTGCACGGTTAACCACGAGGCGGATTGCTCTTCCTCGATGGTCGAGGCTTGCCATGTATAAAGAACTGAAACTGTTCACCGGAAATGCCAACCGTTCGCTCGCGATAGAAATTTGCGAGTACTTGAAGATTCCCTTGGGCCAGGCTACCGTCTCGTCATTTAGCGACGGGGAAGTCCGCGTCAAATTAGATGAAAATGTTCGTGGGGCGGATGCATTTATCGTCCAGTCCTGCTGTGCGCCTGTCAATACGTCGGTCATGGAATTGTTAATCATGATCGATGCCTTAAAACGCTCTTCAGCGCATCGGATTACCGCAGTGATCCCATATTTCGGTTATGGGCGGCAAGATCGCAAAGATCAGCCCCGTGTTCCCATTACGGCCAAGCTGATGGCTGATCTTATCACGACGGCCGGAGCGAGCCGGGTATTGACGATGGACTTGCATGCAGGGCAGATCCAGGGATTCTTCAACATCCCTGTTGATAATTTATATGCCATGCCGGTGCTTCTCGGCGAACTCGGTATTCGGGCCTATGACGATCTCGTGATCGTGTCTCCCGACGCAGGCGGGGTAGAGCGGGCACGGGCGTTTGCGAAGAGACTCCAAGCCCAGCTCGCGATTATCGATAAGCGGCGTGAGGGGCCGAATCAGGCGCAGGTGATGAATATCATTGGAGATGTTGCTGGTCGGACCGCCCTCCTCCTCGATGACATGATCGATACGGCTGGAACCGTCGTTCAAGGCGCGCAGGCCTGTATCGACAAGGGGGCAAGGCGAGTCATCGCTGCCTGCACCCATCCTGTACTCTCTGGTCCGGCGATTGTGCGGATTAAGGAGTCGAGCTTGGCAGAGGTGGTGGTCACTAATACGATTCCCTTGCAGGGGAAAGACCTTGATTGCCCGAAGTTTAAAGTTTTATCTGTGGCGCCGTTACTTGGAGAGGCCATCACCCGTATCCACGAGGAAGAATCCGTGAGCTCCTTGTTTGCGTGACGGGAGGCAGGTCGTGCCAAGGTTCGGCAGGGTTGATTTATGGGATCATAAAGAAGCGAGCGACGATTGGATTGGCTTGACGGCGGGCCCCAAAAAGGATCGAAACGAGTTAGATTAATCTAGTTAAGCTTGGAGGACGACCATGAAAGTGGATATGGCAGCGGATGTGCGAACTGGAGTGGGAAAAGGCGTGGCGCGACAACTCAGGATGCAGGGAAAGATTCCTGCGGTGCTCTATGGCCAAGGCGAGAATGTGTTGTTAGCCCTGGATCCTGGAGCGGTCGCGAAGGTCGTCCGTGGACGCGGAGGGCGTGCCGCGTTGATTTCTTTGACTTTGTCAGGGGCGTCTGCGTCCCACAAAACAGCCTTGCTTCGCGATTATCAAGTTGATCCTATTAGCGGTGACGTTCTTCATGCGGACTTCTTCGAAGTGTCCATGACCGAGCCGATTCGCGTCAAGGTTCCGGCGATGATCGTCGGTGGTACGCCAGCAGGGGTAAAGGAGGGCGGAGTGTTGCATCACAACCTGCGCAATCTGCACATCGAATGTTTGCCGGCGGCCATTCCGGACCAAATCGAAGTTGATGCCTCATTGTTGGAGATGCGCCATGGCATCCATGTTCGTGAGTTGACGCCAGTAGAGGGGATTCGATTCCTAGACGATGCGGATCAGATGGTGGTGAGCGTGGCCGCACCGATGTCCGAAGCAAAGCTGGAGTCCCTCTTGGCGAGTGGTGCTGCAGCAGAAGGGGCAGCGGAGCCTGAAGTTGTCGGCAAGGCGAAGGAAGGCGCAGCGGCGACTCCCGAGAAGGGCGCAGCCGGTGATGCCAAGGCCGAAAAGAAAGAGCCAGCGAAAGAGGAGAAGAAGAAATAGCGTTGCGCCTAATTGTTGGGCTGGGCAATCCCGGTTCCACGTATGTCGGCACACGGCACAATATTGGGGCGCAGGTACTAGAGCGTGGAGCCAGTCGGGTGTCCATTTCATTAAAGACGACGTCGCGGGCGCGCATCGGACGAGGCCGTTTCGGCGGCCAAGATGTCGCGCTCGTGGTACCGCTGACCTGGATGAATCAGAGCGGCCTCGTCGTTGCCGATCTCATCCGGGATCTTCAGGTAGATCCAACCAACCTCATTGTTATCCACGACGATCTCGATTTGTCCTTCGGGCGGCTGCGAATCAAGCGAGGCGGCGGCACCGGAGGGCATAACGGCATTCGTTCCGTCATTGCCGAGATCGGATCACCGGAATTTATTCGGGTCAAGATTGGGATCGGCCGTCCGTCGGAGGGTGTTGAGGTTGCGGACTTCGTCCTGTCCCCCTTCCTCGACGAAGAGCACCGTGTGCTGGATCGAATGCTTGATGTGGCAGTCGATGCCGTCGAGTGCTTAGTGAGGGAAGGGGAAGTCGTCGCAATGAACCAGTTCCATGGACATAATGTGTTGGCAGGGTAAATCTTTGAGGTCGCTCTAGGAGAATTGGATTGTCCAATGTGGGAAAGGGTACAGTTTTTAATGCGCTGGTCGGTGGGGGAGCTGTCTCGGCGAACTATCCTTCTTCCACTGTGGCCAAAAAATATTGGTATTGTGGCTGGGCCTAATCCAAGCCTGAAAATGCTAGCCGATCTTTTTAGTCGAAAAATACTGCTCCGAGTGTTCTGAAGGTAAGGCACTATTGCCTGACTCGAAAAGAAAACCAGTAAAGGCGAGGGTCTTGGCAATTAGTTTGTTGCGCGGGCTGTTGAATTAGGGGAAGGTGGTCTGGGGGGCAGGTCTTTACTCCTGATGAGAGACTTATCAGGAAACATACCAATGATTTTCGTCAAAAATGGTCGTTATCTATGGTCAATGGGAAGGTGAATTGTCAATTTTGTGGAGGATATACGCTCGAGCTACTCCAGGGATGAGGATTGAGGAAATCCAGGATTGTGCGCCCGACGCGGGAGGTTGACGACTTGCTGGAGGTGATCACGCTTTTTCCGTAGGAGAGAAGAGTCTCGTTCTTGGCCAATCAGTGAAGAAATCAAGGCGCCAGCGGCGGCGGGAAAGATCCATTCGGATATTGAGTGAAGGTTAATCCTGGCTGAGGTCGACGTTTCTGCAGACTTGGTGGTCTGTGGGACTCAATAGGCAGTCAAGGAGAAGAGGCTCTTTCGGCTTGGGAAAAGAGAGATTAGGTGATTAAGCAAGTCGATATCGCGAATTTTCGGTTCAATGTCTGAGCATGGTATGTAGGCTTATTGGGGCATGCGCCTTTCGTTTGACAGCGCTAAAATCACTGTGATAGCGTACCAACTTCACTTAACCCTTCGCCTCGCTCCAGACAGAAATCTGGGGCCTTTGTCCAGGAGGAAGTACTGTATGAAATTTTACGAGTCGATTTTTATTATTCGACCTACCCTGTCCGACGACGAAACGACCAAACTCATCGATAAGATGAAGGGAATCGTGGAGAAGACTGGTGGGGAGATGCTCAAGTTGGAAAATTGGGGACGGAAGAAGCTCGCCTATGAGGTTAAGCGAGAGCGGAAGGGTACCTATGCGTACTTTTACTTCCGTTCAAAGGGGGATGTTACCAGTGAGCTCGAGCGATCCTACCGTTTAGAAGATTCCGTCATGAAGTTTCTCACTGTTCGGCTTGAAAAAGAAATTGTTGCTCCGGTGATAACGGAAGCCAGGGAGCCCGAGCGTGACCGGGTTCAATAAAGTCGTTCTTATCGGGAATTTGACCAGAAACCCAGAACTTCGTTACACCCCCAGTGGGACGCCAGTGGCTGCTTTCGGCTTGGCGGTGAGCCGTCGATTCAAACAGGCAGACGAACTCAAAGAGGAGGTCTGCTTTATCGACATCGTGGTATTTGGGAAGCAGGCTGAGCATTGTGGTCAGTATTTGAGCAAGGGGAATGGCGTCATTATTGATGGTCGATTGCAGCAGCGACGTTGGGAAACCGAGGATGGTCAGAAACGCAGCAAGCATGAGGTCGTGGCGCAGAGTGTGACCTTCTTACCTAAGCGAGGTGAGTCTGGTGGAGAGTCTCAGGCCGAAGTGCCTCATGATGAGTATGAAGAACCAGTCTCCTAAGAGACGATAACACTTTGAGCTAGAGTGGCGAACGTTTTAGTGAACGGAGGGTGCTGTGGAACAAGGAGAACGAGGAGGCGGGCGAACTTTTCAGCGCAAGCGCGTGTGCCGGTTTTGTTACGATAAGACCCCGATTGATTATAAGGATGTCGGGTTGTTACGGAGTTTTATCTCGGAGCGTGGCCGAATTGTGCCGAGGAGAATCTCCGGAAATTGTCTTGGGCATCAACGAGATTTGACGATTGCCATCAAGCGTGCTCGGACGATTGCGATCTTGTCTTTTGCGGAAGAGCGGTAAATGTCGAGCGCCATTCGCTGTTTTTCTGTCGATTCCTGTGGGATGGTGATTGCGAGAGTCGAGCCTATGTCCCTTGCTTCAGTACCCATTGATTCGATTTCTGACGAAGGGTTGCATCTTGAAGCCACCGTTTCTGCAGAAGCGCTGACGCTCGGTCCAGATGATCTTAGATTGGACGGTGACTTGCTGCTGGAGGTCGATTTAGACAAAGTCGACAATGGAATTCAGGTCTCCGGTCTCATGACGGGAACTGCGATTAGAGAGTGTGTGAGGTGCCTCAAAGAGTTTGATGGACCGCTTGAGGTTCCGATAGCCGTGTCCTATCAATGTTTACCGAAGGCCAAAGGGGGCCAGGGTAGGAAGTCTCCAGTGGTGGAGGAGAAAGCCACAGATCTGGAAGAGGGTGACCTTGCCGGGGATGTCTATTTGTGTCAAGGTGAAAAACTTGATCTTTCGGAGATGTTGCGAGAGCAGGTGTTATTGGATGTGCCAATGCATCCTCTCTGTAACGAATCGTGCCAAGGGCTGTGTCAGCGCTGTGGTTTGGATTTAAATCAAGGGCTCTGTCGATGTCCGGCGGAGGTCCCAAAAGGTCCTTTTTCCGTATTGGTGAAGTTGCGAGGTTCCGTGGAGCCTCCCAAGGAACGTGGATAGCGACCCCCTGTTCAACAGTGGGTTGCAGACAGAGTGAGGAGTAGTTATGCCAAATCCGAAACATCGACATTCTCGGTCCAGACGCGACATGCGGAGATCCCAAAAAAAATTGAGCCCTCCGGGGTTTTCGGAGTGTCCGCAGTGCCGGGAGCCAAAGCTACCGCATTACACCTGCCTGAATTGCGGGACCTACAAAGGGCAAGCCGTAATCTCCGTCGAAGAAGTCTAAGCGCTTCTTCGGTGGAATTATTTCTGGCTCTCTCGACGTCACACATATGAAGATTGCTGTCGACGCGATGGGCGGCGACCACGGCCCTGGACCAGCCGTTGAGGGCGCCGTCCAAGCTGTTCGTGAATACGGTGTGGAGATCATCCTGGTTGGGGATGAGGCTCAGCTCCGTGACCTACTTGCCAGGTTTGGCGGGGGGGGTGGTGCGATTACCATCCGTCACGCTTCTCAAATCGTTGAGATGCACGAGTCGCCTGCCCAGGTGGCACGAAAAAAACGAGACTCGTCCGTCTGGGTCGCCACCGAGCTGGTGAAGTCTGGGGACGCGGTTGCTGTGGTGAGTGCGGGCAATACCGGGGCGAGCATGGTTGCGGCATTTTTCCTTCTTGGGGTCATCAAGGGGGTCGAGCGCCCTGCCATTGCCGTGACGTTACCAACCATCACAGGGATGGCGATCATGCTGGATGTGGGTGCCAATGTGGACTGTTCCGCACGGCACCTTTTTCAGTTTGCGTTGATGGGCAACGAATATGGTAAATACCTCTTCGGAAAATCGGAGCCTCGCGTGGGGGTGCTCGGGATCGGGGAAGAAGACACAAAGGGCAACGAGGTGACCAAAGAGGCCTTCAAATTATTGAAGGCGAGTTCGTTGAACTTTGTTGGTAATGTCGAAGGGCGCGATGTCTACAGCGGCGGGGCAGATGTCATCGTTTGCGATGGTTTTATCGGGAATGTGGCTCTCAAGATCTCCGAAGGTCTTGCGGACATGATCAAGAAATTGCTGATGAAGGAGATTTCTAGTTCCTTCCTCGGGCGGTTGGCTTATCCGCTTCTTGCCCTGCCTTTGCTGCGGCTTCGACGTCGTCTGGACTATGCGGAGTTTGGGGGGGCGCCCCTGCTTGGTGTGAATGGTGTGACGATCATTTGTCATGGCCGATCGAGTGCCAAGGCGATCAAAAATGCGATCCGAAAAGCAAAGGGCCTTGTCGAAGGCTCATTGATTGATCTGATTCGGCAAGACATTGAAGATAGCGTGGCACAGTCTCAATCGGGGACGGCTAAGGAGCCTAGTACGTGAGATCGTGTATTGCCGGAACTGGCTCCTATGTGCCGGAGCGAGTGCTCAGTAACACAGATCTGGAGCGGATGATCGAGACGTCCGATGAGTGGATCTTCGAACGGACGGGTATTCGTGAGCGTCGAATTGCGGCGCCCGGTGAGGCCTGTTCGGACCTGGGCCTGAAGGCTGCTGAGCGGGCATTGGCGGCGGCAGGTCTGTGTGCGATGGATCTTGATCTGATTCTTGTGGCAACCTGTACCGGTGACCACCCGTTGCCTTCGACTGCTTGTGCCATTCAGGATCGGCTCGGGGCTCGGCGGGCAGCCGCCTGTGACTTGGGCGCTGCCTGTTGTGGGTTTGTCTATGCACTGGGCATCGCTGATGCGTATGTGAGAAATGGTGCTCGACACGTCTTGGTCATCGGGTCCGAGGTCATGTCAATGCTGCTGGACTGGACCGATCGGTCCACGTGCATTCTGTTCGGTGATGGGGCAGGCGCAGTGGTGGTGAGCGGGACCGATGAGGATCGGGGCATTCTCTCGGCCCACCTCCATTCGGATGGGCAATTGTGGGATCTCATTTGTGTGCCGGGTGGGGGGGCACGACTGCCTCCGTCCGAACAGGCACTGGCCGATCGGTCGCTCTGCATCAAAATGAAAGGCAATGAAACATTCAAGATCGCCGTGCGGACGTTGGAAGAGGTCGCACGGGAAGCCTTGGAGGCCAACGGCCTTTCCGTGGACGATGTCGGTCTCTTTGTGCCCCACCAGGCGAACCTGCGCATTATCAAAGCGGTGGCCATTCGGTTGGGGCTTCCGATGGAAAAAGTGATGCTCAATTTGGAACGATATGGTAATACCTCGGCGGCCTCCATTCCCTTGGCCTTAGACGAAGCGGTTCGGGCAGGTCGAGTGCAGCGCGGTCAGGTTGTGCTGCTGGAGGCGTTTGGGGCAGGGTTAACCTGGGCTTCGGCCGTGATTCGATGGTAATCTACGTGCGCGCCAGCAGGTGCGCTCTGGACGGAAGGAATAATTATGGCGACTCAACAGCAACCATTGGGCGGTGATTGGGCACTCATCCTCGGCTCATCAAGTGGATTCGGTGAAGCCGCAGCATATGAATTGGCTGACTTGGGGATGCACATCTTTGGCGTACACCTTGATCGGAAGTCCACCCAACCGAATGCCGAGCGGATCGTCGCCGAGATCAAGAGCAAGGGCCGGGATGCGGTGTTTTTTAACGCCAATGCCGCTGATGAAGAAAAGCGAAAAGAAATTCTTGAGCAGATGAAGGCTCGGCTGACTCAGCCAGGCCAAACCGGTAAACTCAAGGTCCTTATGCATTCCCTCGCGTTCGGGACGCTGAAGCCGTTCATTACGCCTTCTCCTGCCGATGCCATTGCCAAGTCGCATTTGGATATGACGCTCGACGTCATGGCCAATAGCCTCGTCTATTGGACGCAAGACCTGGTAGTACATGGACTTCTGGGGAAGGGTGGACGTGTGTTCGCCATGACGAGCGCAGGAGGCGCACGCGTCTGGAAGACGTATGGTGCCGTGTCTGCCGCCAAGGCGGCACTTGAGTCCCATATCCGTCAGTTGACGTTGGAACTGGCTCCGTTAGGCATTACCGCCAACGCGATTATGGCGGGCGTGACGGATACCCCGGCGTTGCGTAAGATTCCAGGATCTGAGCAGATGATTGCGCTGGCCCAGAAAAAGAATCCAGCCGGTCGATTGACGACGACGAAAGATGTGGCCGAAGCGATTGGCTTGCTCTGCCATCCGAAGGCTCAGTGGGTCACCGGGAACGTCCTCTGTGTCGATGGCGGCGAATTCATAGTTGATTAACTACGAATAAGGACAACTTACGGCTGCCTCCAGACGGGCTTTTCTCGTTGACAACGGGGCCGAATTCTTTCATATCATATCGCCGTTATGTCCGCTGTGATTGGCTTAGTTTTTCCTGGGCAAGGTTCTCAAAGTATCGGGATGGGCAAAGCCTTTTTCGATGCCAGTCTTGAGGCTCGTGGCGTGTATGAAGAAGCGCGCGAGGTTCTCGGATATGAGATCGCTCCGCTGTGCTTCGAGGGACCGGCCGAGCAGCTCAATCTGACCGAGTACACCCAACCAGCACTGTTAACGGCGAGTATTGCGGCGTATCGGGCGTGTGGGGCATCTCGATTTTCACCCCGAGCTGTTGCGGGGCATAGCCTTGGGGAATATTCTGCTATCGTCGCTGCGGGTGGGCTGACCTTCCGAGAAGCCATCGGGTTGGTGCAGAAACGCGGGCGGTATATGGCAGAGGCGGTTCAGGTTGGGAGTGGTCAGGTCGCGGCATTGTTGGGGCTTGATGGAGCGGTGGTCAAACAGGTCTGTCTGGAGGCTTCGAGTCGGGGCGTGGTCTCGGCGGCCAACTTCAATTCTCCTGGGCAAGTCGTCATCGCGGGAGAAAAGGCTGCGGTGGAATTTGCCATCGAATTGGCAAAGGCTAAGGGGTGTCGAAAAGCGGTCGTGTTGCCGGTGAGTGTGCCCGTGCATACGGCTTTGATGCAGCCGGCTGCTGATCGTTTAGCCAAGGAGATGGCCGGATTGTCCTGGCGAAATCTTGAAGTTCCCTTGGTTAACAATGTTGAGGCTAAGGGTATTCAAGAAGCTGGGGAGGTGCAGCGGTCGCTCGTACGTCAACTGCCCTTGTCGGTGTTGTGGGAAGACTCGGTTCGAACGATGGTGAAAATGGGCGTGAACACCTTTGTAGAGATCGGGCCAGGGACCGTGTTGAGCGGGTTAATTAAACGGATTGCGCCGGATGCCATGACGGTCAGCATTCAGGATCCGGCATCCTTGGAAGTTGCGCTGACGAAATTGAATATCTAGGAACTTGCATCGTGTAAGTGACGGTGTCGCTGAGGTTGCGAAGGGGACGGACGAGGCTATGGGATTAGAAGGAAAAGTTGCATTGGTGACGGGGGCGGCGCAGGGGATCGGGCGATCCATCGCTGAGAGCTTGGCTAAAGAGGGGGCGGATCTTGTCGTGGCGGACCTTGATGCGGCCTTGGCCGAAGAGGCAGCGAAGGCTCTGGGGCAGTATGGCCATCGTGTGATGAGCGTCAAGGTGAACGTGGCCGATTGGGATGATGTCAAAGCCATGGCTGATCGGGTGCTGAAGGATTGGGGCCATGTCGATATCCTCGTGAATAATGCTGGGATTACACGAGATGGTCTTCTGTTGCGAATGAAAGAAGAGGATTGGAACCTGGTTCTCCAGGTGAATCTGAACGGAACGTTCCACTGTACGAAGGCGTTCTTGCAGGCGATGACCAAACAGCGCTTCGGGCGTATCGTCAATATTGCCTCGATTGTGGGGGTGATGGGGAATGTGGGGCAGGCAAACTACGCGGCATCGAAGGCCGCGGTGATCGGATTTACCAAGACCGTTGCGCGCGAATATGCGACGCGGAATGTGACCGTGAATGCGGTCGCGCCGGGTTTTATCGATACCGCGATGACGAAGGGTTTATCCGATGAGGTGAAGGAGATGCTTCTGAAGCAAATTCCCTTGGGGCGGCTTGGGCAACCTTCGGATATTGCAGAGGCGGTGAAGTTTCTCGTGTCAGATGCTGCATCGTATATCACGGGCCATGTCCTGCACGTGAATGGAGGCATGTTGATGGTGTAGTCACGGAGGGATAGGACGTCGGGCATATACACGAAATGAAAGGAGCAACCCTAATGGGAGAGGAGGCGCGGAAGACTATGGCAGCTGGAGATAAAGTCGAAGAGAAAGTGAAAAAGATTATCGCGGAAAATCTTGGAGTAGAAGAAGACGAAGTGGTACCCGAGGCATCCTTTGTCGATGACCTTGGCGCGGATTCGTTGGATACGGTGGAACTCGTTATGGCCTTTGAAGAAGCGTTCGAAATCGAGATCCCGGACGAAGACGCGGAGAAAATTCTCACGGTTGGAAAAGCCGTCGATTATATTAAAGAAAAACTCTGAGCACGATAGGATTGGCTGTGGATATACCGAAACGGCGAGTGGTCGTCACTGGGCTTGGGGCGGTCACGCCTCTGGGTCTTGGTGTGGAAAAAACATGGGCGGCGCTCTGCGCGGGGACCTCTGGCGTCGGAACGATTACTCGATTTAATGCCGAGAAGTATCCCGTGCGTATTGCAGCCGAAGTCAAAGATTTCAATCCTGGGGACTATATTGAGAAGAAGGACATTAAGAAAATGGACCGCTTCATCCACTTCGCCGTGGCGGCAAGCCACATGGCCGTGGAGGATGCAGGGCTGAAGGTCTCCCCGGAGAATGCTGATCGAGTGGGTGTGTATATCGGGGCAGGAATCGGCGGGCTCTCGGCGATTGAACATTACCACGAGGTGCTTCGTGATAAAGGCCCTGACCGGGTGTCCCCCTTCTTTATTCCCATGGTGATTATTAATCTGGCTTCCGGTCAGGTGGCGATCAAGCTTGGTGCGCGTGGGCCAAACTCCTGTGCGGTTACGGCCTGTGCCACAGGCAATCATTGCATCGGCGATGCCTTCCGGATTATTCAGCGAGGAGAAGCTGACGTGATGGTGGCGGGAGGAACCGAAGCGGCCATCACGCCTCTCGGTGTGGCCGGGTTCGCGGCGTCCAAGGCCCTTTCTGGACGAAACGCCGAACCCATGCGGGCCAGTCGTCCCTTCGATCTGAATCGAGATGGTTTTGTGTTGGGGGAAGGCGCTGGCGTGCTGGTGCTCGAAGAGTACGAGATCGCGAAGCGCCGCGGCGCACGGATTTATGCTGAACTTGTGGGGTATGCCATGACGGCCGATGCCTACCATATTACGGCGCCGCCAGACGATGGAGAGGGTGCGGTGCGTTGTATGGAGCTGGCCATTCGAGACGCCGGCGTTCAGAAGGAGGAGGTCGGGTATATCAATGCTCATGCCACCTCGACCTTTGCCGATAAAATCGAAACGTTGGCCATCAAAAAGGTCTTTGCCGAGCGCGCTCCTCAGATTCCAGTAAGTTCAACCAAGTCGATGACGGGTCATTTGCTGGGTGCGGCCGGAGGTGTGGAGGCCGTGTTTAGTGTGCTGGCGATCGATCGTGGGATAGTGCCTCCCACCATCAATCGGGATACGCCGGATCCGGAGTGCGATTTGGATTACGTCACGGAAGGTGCCAGATCGGTGCCTGTTCGTGTGGCATTGTCCAATTCTTTTGGGTTCGGTGGCGTGAACGCCTGTCTGTTGTTTAAGCGCCTGGAGCCCTGACCAGGCGTGTCTGGTCTCTCCTCTCGGTCCACGTCCTAGGTGCTGTCATGACTCACGCGGCACAGTCTCACTCCGCGATTCTCGGCTATGAGTTTCGCGATGCCGGGTTACTTCAGCAGGCCTTCACTCACCGTTCCTACGCCCATGAAGCGAAGCATCGTGGGGTTCAGCATAATGAGCGGCTGGAATTCCTTGGCGATGCCGTGTTGGCGTTGGTGATCAGCGAGCACCTGACGCGTGCCGATCTGCACGCATCAGAGGGGCAACTATCAAAACATAAGGCGCGCCTGGTAAGCGAGGGGACACTGGCTGGAGCCGCTCGCCGGCTTGAGTTGGGGGCGCACCTCCGGTTGGGGCGAGGCGAAGAAGTGACCAAAGGTCGGGCCAAACCGTCCTTGCTTGCCAATGCGTTCGAGGCGGTGCTTGCGGCCATCTATCTGGACGGAGGACTTGAGGCGGCGAGGGCTTTTACTGTCGCAGCACTGAGGCTGGATGGTGAAGCCTTGGATCAGGCTCTCACCGATGGAGATAGCGATACACTCGATTACAAAACTCAGCTACAGGAGTGGTGTCAAAAGCAGTACGAGACGCTCCCTTGTTATACCGTCAAACAAGAAACCGGCCCCGATCATGCCAAAATCTTTCAGACTCAGGTGACGATTCATGGGACTGTACTGGGGGTAGGTGTGGGACGGACAAAGAAAGAAAGCGAACAACAAGCAGCAAGGTTCGCGCTCGAACAGAAGGATGCCTATGATCGGCAAAGGAGGGAAGGATGAATCGGATGGACACGCTGATACGAACGATGGTGATGTGCTTGGTGGTGTGCGGCCTAGGTCTTAGCGGAGCGGTATCCCCGACGGAAGCGGCTGATAAGCCCAAAGCGGGATCGGTCCCGGCTGCTGTGGAGCCCAAAGGGCCACATGCGATTATCAAGACCAAATTTGGCGAGATTGAAGTCAGATTGTTGGCGGATGTGGCTCCTAAGCATGTGGAGAGCTTTATCAAGCTTGCGAAGTCTGGGTTTTACAATGGGACGATTTTTCACCGTGTGATTCCAGGATTCATGATCCAGGGCGGTGACCCCACGACCAAGGATCCCAATAAGAAACAGCTGTACGGAACCGGCGGGCCTGGTTTTACCGTGCCTGCGGAGTTTAATGATACTCAGCACAAACGCGGTATCCTCTCCATGGCGCGGTCTTCGGATCCCAATAGTGCGGGGTCACAGTTTTTTATCGTGGTCGAAGATACGTTACACCTGGATCACCAGTACACGGCGTTTGGCCAGGTCGTGAGAGGAATCGGTGTGGCCGATAAGATTGTCAACGCGCCGCGCGATCCGCGTGATAATCCCTTGGAGCGGATTGAGATGACCGTCGAAATTAAGGAATAGTGCTGGCCAGACCGAAGGCGATACGTAATCGCGTGGAACGCTGGTCTCTCCCCATACTTCAGTGACGATGCAGCGGATTGGTGCAGTGTTGATGTGACTCAGCGGGGGACGCTGGCAGCGGCGGTGGGAGTTGCCCTGGTAGTACGATGCGTCCATGGTCTTGCTGTGTGGCGAGGTGCTCGGCGATTTCCGGATGATAGGCGCGCACATAGCCAATGAGCCCGTTGAGGAAGCGATTCGATTGAATGGTGTTGCCAGAGAACTCATTGACAAATTTGAGAATCCGATCGAGCACCTCTGTGGAGATCTCAGTGTCGGGTAATTGTCCGGGAGCCTGTTTCTGATAGGCGTCGTACTCTTTTTTAAGGTGTTCGGCAAAAGCTTGGCCCTGCACGCCGGGGATGTGCAACGGGCTGAGGGTTCGCCGTAAGGCTTGCAGGCCAGTGACGACTTCACCGTCCTGTGCATCGCGCTGCTTCTGGAAATAACTGACGGTAGCGACCTCGATCAGATTGAACAGCCCAGCGGCCTTATCCCCTCCTAACTCAAATAAGCCTCTGTAGAACATACTGCGGTCTTTTCCAAACTGTTCCCCAAGGCGGCGCTGTTGATAGTCGTTTCCCGAATCGAGGAACACACAATCCGTAGGGCAACTGATGCGTAGCATCCGATGCTCCCCACAGCAGGTGCTGCAAATCTCTCCGTTGAGGGCTGGGCAGCGGCGTTTCCCCTTGCGTTCATGGCAGTAGACACACTTCATCGCTGTACTATTTGCTCCTTGGTACCCAATCGCGTCCGTAATCCGACATGTCTCGTGGCTTGGTTGACTTGATTGGTGATTCCAAGCCATTCATTTCCGCCGCGTTCACTTGTTGAAAGGGCACGAGAATGAGATGGTTTTTCCGATCCACGCTGAGATTGGCAGGTGAAGGCAGAAATTCCGCGATCACGTCGAAGCGTTTACTCGGTCGCATGCGCCAGACTTTCCCCGCAGTGTAATCAGCGATGTACAGATTGTTCCAGGAGTCGAAATCTATCCCATCCAAATTATTGAAGCGAGAAGAAAAGAACGAATTCGAATACAGTTCTGAGACGATCCCTTGAGGGGTCACTTCGAGTAGTTTGCCCTTGGCCCAGCTGGCGACGATGAGATTCCCCGTTTTTGGATGGATGGCGAGCCCGCGTGGACCTGCCAGTTGGGCGTGTTGAACCAGCACCGAGACGGCGTAATTTCGTGACGGATCAATGCGGTAAATGGTATTAGAGTTCGTTTCACTTGCGTAGAGCATTCCCTGCGCGTCGGCGACCAGACTGGCCAAATCTGGTGTTGGAGAGGTGCTGACGGTCACGGTGGTGACCGTCCGTCCTGTGGTGGTATCGAAGGCACGCACAGCCTCCAGATCTGCCACATAGAGCGTGCGCCCTACGACCGCCAACCCTTTGGGTGCATGGAGAATCACCCCGTTTTGGCCGCCACGGATAAAACTCAATCCAGTGACAGCTCCGGCTTTGTCGAGCTTGGTGATGAACCCGTTATTATCTCGGGCCTCTGGCTCGCCGTTGATATTTGAGATGAAATACACGTCTCCAGCTGGATCGGCGATAAAGCTGTGGGGCATTTGCAGGCCATTGATCTGAAGCGCCCACGCTTCAGAAATAAGAGGAACACTGATCAAGAGCATAAGCAGGCAGGCAAGGGCGAGCCGGCATGAACCTGTTTTTTGGATAGCCATAGTCATTGGGAGGGTCATCACGGAGTCTTGTCACAGGTAGAAGTGAATATTTTGCGTGGGTGCCTGTTCTTGATCGAAGGAGTCATGCATCGTACTGAAGGCCTTTTGGGGCTGTCAAGGCGCGATCAGACATTGACTTCGTTTTTCAAGCCTTGGTATTGTTTCACGGTTTTATGTGTGTGCGATTTAATGCGAGGGAGGAGCCAGTGGCCGCTCAACTGATTGATGGGAAAGCACTTGCGCAGAGCATCCGTGAACGGATCGGGAACGATGTGGCGGCATTGTACGCAAAGACCGGTGTCCGGCCTGGGTTGGCGGCGATCTTGGTCGGCGAAGATCCGGCCTCGAAGCTCTATGTGAAAAATAAGCAGAAGGCGTGTGACACAGCGGGAATTTATGTGGATGAGCATAAATTGCCCACGAGTACCAGTCAGGCTGAGTTGCTCACCTTGATCGAAAAAGTCAACACTGACCCTAAAGTGCATGGCATTTTGGTTCAGTTGCCCTTGCCGAAACATATCGATAGCAAGGTCATCCTCAATGCCGTTGCTCCCCAGAAAGATGCGGACGGGTTTCATCCCTATAACATCGGTCGACTTGTCGAAGGCATGCCGATGTTCACGCCTTGCACCCCGAAGGGGGTCATCAAGATGATTGAATCCACTGGGATGTTGATAGAAGGGAAACGCGCGGTGGTGGTGGGGAGGAGCAACATTGTCGGGAAGCCCGCAGCACTCCTGCTCCTGCATGAAAACGCGACTGTGACCGTCTGCCATTCAAAGACGCATGATCTTCCGGCGGTCTGTCGGGAGGCCGATATCCTGGTCGTCGCCATCGGGAAGCCGAAGTTTGTCACCGCCGATATGGTGCGAGAGGGGGCGCTGGTGATCGATGTGGGTGTGAATCGATTAGAGGATGGCACGTTTGTGGGGGATGTGGATTTTGAGCCGGTGCGTCAGAAAGCTGGTTGGATTTCTCCTGTGCCTGGCGGCGTTGGTCCTATGACGATTGCGATGTTGTTGGACAACACCCTGGAGTCAGCCAAACGCATCGCAGGGATGGTGTGAGCGCGATATGATGACTGAGCCACGTCGTCTTCGAACCGTACTGGATTCCAATCAGTTTGCCGTGACGGTGGAGTACAACCCACCGAAAGGGACGAATGTCTCGAAGATCGTTGAGAGCGCCAAGGGATTGGTGGGGCGGGTGCATGGCGTCAATGTCACAGACAATACCGCGGCGGTGATGCGGGCCAGTTCGCTTTCCCTGTGCCGACTCTTATATGAAATGGGCCACGACCCGGTGATGCAGATGACCTGCCGAGATCGAAATCGGCTGGCGATTCAATCGGATCTTCTGGGTGCGCACCTCCTGGGGATCCGGAACATCCTCTGTTTAACTGGCGATTATCCCACTGTTGGCGACCACAAAGATGCGAAGCCGGTGTACGACCTCGACTCTGTCCAGGTCATGCAGGTGGTCCAGGCACTCAATAGCGGGAAGGATCTCGCGGGGAACAAGTTGGATGGTACGACCGCCTATACGATTGGCGCGGCGGTGACCCCGGAAATGGATCCGATGGGGCCGATGCTGGCCAAGTTCGAAGCGAAGGTCAATGCTGGGGCTCAATTTTTTCAAACCCAAGCGATCTATCGGCCTGAACACTTTGCGACATTCATGCAGACGGTCAGACCATTTAAGGTCAAAGTCTTGGCCGGGATTCTTCTGCTGAAGTCAGCCACGATGGCGGAGTTCATGAATGCGAATATCCCAGGGATTTCAGTGCCGGATGACATGATCGCTGAATTGCGCAAGGCCGGAGACAAGCACGCGCTTGATGTGGGCGTCGAGATCGCCGTGAACACGATCAAGGCGGTGCGTCCCTACTGCGACGGTGTCCACATCATGGCCATCAAGGCAATCGACCGTATTCCGGACATTCTCACCAAAGCCGAACTCACCTCATGACCGTTCCGGATTTTCAGCGTCGCAAGGGGGCAGGCCAAAAGCTGACCGTTGTGACCGCGTACGATGCCCTCTTTGCTCGTCTTGTGGAGGAGGCTGGGGTCGAGACGATTCTCGTGGGAGATTCGTTGGGCGTGGTGGTCCAAGGCCGGCCAAACACCCTCGCGGTAACGATGGGGCAGATGCGATACCACACCCGCATGGTTGTCCGAGGAGTGAAAGAGGCCCTAGTCATCGCAGATATGCCGTTTTTGTCCTATCAGATCGGATGTGCCCAGGCCGTTCGCCATGCGGGGCGATTGCTCCAAGCGGGGGCGCAGGCGGTGAAGCTTGAGGGTGGGAGGACGGTCGTCTCCGTCGTCAAGGCGATCGTCGAAGCGGGTATTCCTGTTATGGGGCATTTGGGGATGACGCCGCAGTCGGTCAATCAGTTTGGGGGGTATCGCGTTCAGGGAAAGCAGGCAGACGATGCCGACCGGTTGCTAGAGGATGCCTCGGCCTTAGAGGCGGCTGGAGCCTTCGGGATTGTATTGGAAGCGATCCCGGCAGATTTAGCGAGGCGAGTCACGGAGCGTCTTACTATCCCGACGATTGGCATTGGAGCCGGGCCCCATTGCGATGGCCAAGTTCTCGTGTTGTATGACCTGTTGGGCCTTTTTCAGGAGTTTGTGCCGAAGTTCGTCAAGCCGTACGCGAGCCTCCGAGTAGAAGCTGTACAGGCGATTCGGCAATTTAAGACGGAAGTTGAACAGGGTACGTTCCCAGGACCTGCCCATTCCTACCGGTGAGAATTTATTCTTGCATGGTTTTGGGGGAGTTTGGTAACATCCCCTGCCTTTCATTCACGAGGGGCGAAGGCCTATAACCACTAGTGAGGAGGATCTCATGAAGAAGCTTGTTGGCTTGATCGGTTTGGCTCTGATGCTCAGCTTTGGCGTGGCCACTGTCGTTGCCACCTATGCCACCCCAGTGTTGGCTGGCGAAGAGAAGAAGGATGAGAAGAAGAAGGGCGGCGGGCACCTCTTCGACAACGAAAAGAAGGATGAGAAGAAAGATAAGAAGGGCAAGTAGTCTCTTCTTTCAGTACAAAGGGCACGGGATCTCCCGTGCCCTTTTTTTGTCTCCCGCAGTTGTTCGCGCATCGGCCCACTCGGTCGTGACCGCCCCCAGCTTTTTTCTGACGGACTCATTCCTTCTTCAGCTTATTTTCGATCACATAATGTGGGTATCTTCGGGTATGATTAGGGAACAAAGAGGAGGAGGGAACAGGAATTGATTACGCAGGACGTGCTCACAGCCTATCTTCGCACCTCGTTTTCCGACGTGTCCGTGACCATGACGGATAAGACGGGGACGATGGATCATCTCAAAATTCGTGTCATTTCCGATCAGTTTCGTGGGAAGTCTCTCTTGGACCGTCATCGGATGGTGTATCAGGCCTTGGCCGACCCACTCAAGGATGGACGGATTCATGCACTGGAGATTGCCGCTGATACGCCGGACGGTTTGTAAGAGGATATCGACGACGATTCTTGCTTCAGGCGTATTGTGCTCAGCAGTTCCAATGAGGAACGCGAGTGAAACACCTGAGGATAAGAGAAATTCTGAGCATGCTGTACGAGGACTAATTTGGGGACGAGGCGGTCTCGTTCCACGGTCTCCAGCAGTATGTTTATCACCTTGTTAGGGAAGAGAAAAAGGAGGATACGATGGCTGATCCAATTCAAGAGGAGATAGATCGGGAGGTCAAAGCAAACAAGATTCTCATCTATGGCAAAGGCACCAAAACGATGCCGATGTGCGGGTTCACCCGGGAAACCATGCAGTTTTTCGACAAGTATGGGTTTCCCTACGAACTCGTGGATGTCCTATCGAATCCTGCGAAGAGAGAGAAGCTCAGCCAGATGACCAATTGGCCGACGCTGCCCAAGGTGTTCATCAATGGCACGTTCTACGGGGATACCGATATTTTGGAGCCGATGGAGAAGAAGGGTGAACTCCAGCCGCTTCTAAAAACGGCCTTCGAGAAAGAATAACCCGCCGTACCACGGGGTCCGGGACAGTCGATCTGTGTCGGCTGTCCCGGCTCAAACTCCCCATCCTCCGCTGACATGAATATTGGTTCCATTGACGTATCGAGCGTCCTCACTAAGCAAATAGCGCACCGCTCCCACGGTATCCGAGACGTGTCCGATATACCCGGCTGGGATTCGCTTCTCCATGGCTCCCAGCTCTTCCGGCGGCGCACTCCCTGAATCGATAAACCCTGGCGAGACGGCGTTGGCCGTGATGCCATGGGGAGCCAGCAGCTTGGCGAGTGTTCTGGTGAGGATCAACACGCCGGCCTTGGCAATATAGTGAGCGGTCACTTCCGGCTGAGCCACCATCTGGTCGGCATTGGCCATGCTGAAGGTAATGATGCGGCCCCAACGGCGCGTTTTCATGCCGGGCGAGACGGCTTGGCTCAAATAAAAGATCGGGTGGAGATTGTGGCCGAACATCTCTTGCCAGCCTTGGGCTGTTTCCTCAAGTAGGTTGATCCGGTGGTACGGTCCTGCGCAGTTGATTAACGCGTCGATTCGTCCCCAGGCCGACTCCACTTGCCGAACGAGTTCTTGGCAGGCGATGGGATCAGAGACATCGCACCGTATCGCGAGTGCCTGTCCGCCCTTGGCGATGACCTCATCGGCGGTAGCCTGTGCTTCCTGCGTGCTCGTGCGATAGCAGACAGCGATCCCCCATTGGGGCGACGCCAACTCTAGTGCAATCGCACGCCCGATGCCTTTTGCCCCGCCGGTAATGAGTGCGACTCGATTCATGGTGGATCCTCATGTATGGACCAACGTGCGAGCATGTGTTGTCGGTGTGCCTGAGACCTGTCGGACATTCTGTGCGTGTTACTCGGATTCTTCCGGCCAAGCTGTGAGGCGTTCATGGAGCATGCGAAGCACGCTAGCCGTGCGATTGGTTAAGGATGGCGGACAGTTTTTCGATTGGAGCAATCCGGTGTCTTCAATCACGGCGAGTAGGTCGTCAGCGGTATCGAGGTCCCTGACTTGGGGGAGCAACGACATCTGCAATCCCAGGTGTGTGGCGAGGGCTTGGGTCTTCTCGAACACATGCTCAGTGGACCAGGGAATCCCAACGAAAAGATCCGGGACTGGCCGTCGGAGGCCAATGAGGTAGTAGCCGCCATCGGTGGATGGGCCGAGCACGAGATCGTGCGTGTTGAGCAGACTGAAGGCCTGCGTGCAATGCGTAGCAGGCAACACGGGGAGGTCTGTCCCCACAAGCACGACCTGCTGGTAGCCTTGAGCAAATAGGGATGAGAAGGCCTGCGCCATCCTTGCTCCGAGATCCTCCCCGTGTTGCTCCATTAAACGGACTCCCTGGCGCTCTTCCATGATCCGAAAGAATGGGTGGTTCATGGTGGGGCTACAGGCAAGCCAACGATCCGGTCCTGGCTTGGCGCTTTTCGTTTTCCCTCCGCCACCAGGGCGTGACCGTTCGAGGGCATCTAACACCAGACTGCCATGCAGTGTGGCGGCCTCATCATGGGTCAAGGGTGGACAGAGCCGCGTTTTGACCTCGCCGGGCACGGGGGCTTTGGCAAAGAATACTAAGGCCATCTTCGTTCCTGGACCTCGTTGGGTCTGAGCGGGGGTGGGCATGGCCATTATCGCACTGCTCGATAGTGACGATTGAGGGTATCGGGCGGGACGCCCATCCAATAGAGGAATCGCAGCCCCCACATCATGAAAATGGTGCGAAGGGGCCCGCAGGCTTCCCAGCGGCGAAACGATGTCGTGAGTTTTGTGCGAATAGAGACGAGTGCCCCGAGGTGTTTTAATCGGCGGCTGAAGTCGATATCTTCCATCAAGGGGANNTGATCTCCGGTGGCGATGCCGCTCCAGCGAGACCGGAGATTCATCAGGCGACTGATGAGCCACCTGATGCCGTGGTCTCGTTCGAATTGCACGTCGAACCGTCCTCCAACGAGGTGTCGATGGCTGAGGGCGTTTCGAATCAGTATCGAGGCATTGGCCGGGAGATGCGTATCGGCATGAAGGAACAACAGGATATCTCCGGTGCAGACTGCGGCGCCATAGTTCATTTGTGTGGCTCGTCCTGCCTCACTGGGAAGGAGCACCAGGCGAGGCGCTGAGGAGCCCGCTCCGGATTGTCCTCGCTGCGATTGAAGACGCGTGGCGTGCGCCATGGTTCGATCCTGACTGCCTCCATCCACAACGAGGATTTCTTCGAATCCCAAGGTGAGCGTGTGTCGGAGCGTCTCAGGAAGCGCCTGTTCTTCGTTGAGCGTTGGAATAATCACACTGATAGTCAACGACCGCACGTCCGACACGGTTCACACAGAGTGTTCGATGTTGTGACAGGCTCAGGCCCCATGCGATGCGACCATTACGTAACAGGCTTTGAGTCTTTGAACATAAAGAACATGACGATGACGATGGTGAACCAAAAGACCACCTGCTTGTGCCAGAAATGTATTTCGCCATAGTGGAAAAACGCCAAACCCAGCACGATGGCGACAGCCATGACGATGTAGCGTGGAGTTGGCTGTTCAATGGCCGCATTGGCCCAGATGGCCATCCCTGCGAAATACAGAATGAGCGGGAAAACGGTAATTTCAAACCCGCCACTGATCGAGAGCAAGACGTTCAGAAACCCGATGAACATCAGCATGGATCCGGTCATGATGCCAGCGGTAGAGAGCTGACTATCTTCGGCCGGCTCCTTGGATGTGGGTCGCCGAGTACTCGGTGCAGAAGCAGACGCGGATTCGGGGGTCTCTTCGTTCATCGCCATAGGCTCCTTAGGACAGGATTCGGGGAGGGGAACGTGGGTCGATTCATCAGACGATCGGGACCTGACGTTCGCGCCGAAAATGCTTGCTGAGTGCCAAGCTTTGCCATTGGTACGAGGACCCGATCCCGACGCCGTAAATCTTATCAGAATGCGACAGGAGCCGTTCGTAAATCAGTCGGCCCACGATCTGCCCGTCTTCAATCAGGAATGGCACCTCGTGGTTGCGTACCTCTAGGACCGCGTGGGCGCCTCGTACGTCGCTCGCGCCATACCCAAAGCCTGGATCGAAAAAGCCGGCGTAGTGGATCCGAAATTCTCCCATGGAGGGATCGTAAGCCACCATTTCCGCTGCGTAGCCAGGAGGAATTCTCACCCGCTCTTTGGACACAAGAATGTGGAAATCGTCTGGATTCAGGATAATAGTCCGGCGCTTGGGCGGAGCAATGGGCTCCCAAAAATCCTCCGGCTCGTAATGGTTGATTTTCAGGAGGTCGATGGCAGGGGCCGTCTTTTTAGCTCGATAGCCGATGAGCGGCTGCTGGGGGTCGCTTTGCAAATTCAACGACACCATGAGACCACGGTTGATCTGTGCATCCATGGGTTGGTCTGTCGCGTCGTAGACCAAGGTTTCTTGCGCATCCAATTCTTCCAGATTGGCGTCGGAGGGAAGCGGTGAACCGCGCACAATGCGAAGCTGGCTGAGTGTAATCCCTTGCTGCACGATGACCGTAAAGGTTCGGGGGACAACCTCGGCGTACAGCGTTCCCTTGTATCCTGGGGGCACGCGCTCATATTCCGAGCCCCCGTCGCAAATCAGCCGAGTGAAAATATCCAATCGCCCAATGCTGCTTTTGGGGTTCGCCTTGGCCGAGAGGTCCGATGGCAGGTGCAGGCGCTCCATGAGAGGCACGAGATATACGCAGCCCCGTTCGAAGACTGTGGGATGGGTCAGGTCGATGGTGGTCATGATCAAGTCGGTGAGTTTGCTTTCCACGGTCGCCTGAGGGCCGGGGAGGAAGCTCGCCTGGATGCGATAGGCAATTGGACCCAGCCGGAGATCGAGGCTCGACGGCTGAATTTGGTTTTCATCGATCGGGAGATCAGCCACGATGCGTTGACCCTGAATCAGGGACCGGATGTGCTGGGAAGGTAAAATGCCGGTCGTAAACGACAGACCCTGGAGGTCCCGATCAAGTTCTGGGAAGAGGCTCTGAATGCGGCTCATGAACGACGTCAACCCCGCAGGGGCCGTGGGAGACCCCAACTGTACGACCATAATGTGTCACGGACAGAGAAGGCGGAATAGTAGCACAGGAACACGGGGACCTGCATCAGCCCTCCTCAAGGTTGCCGTTGAAGCAGGAGGAAGAGGACGTATGGGCGCCGACCATCGGAAGGTCCCGGCGTCCCGGCTGGGGATAGTGGAAGGTCTTCTGTTCGTAGTTCTTCAGCAGCGCACCATCTTCATCCAAATGGATCAAGTAGTCCGGTGGCAAGATGGGAATTTTCCCACCGCCTCCAGGCGCATCGATGACAAAATGCGGCACAGCCATGCCGCTGGTGTGTCCTTGGAGCGCGCGAATAATATCCATACCGGCTTCAACGGTCGTGCGGAAATGATTCGTGCCCTTGGTCAGATCAGCCTGATAGAGGTAGTAGGGCTTCACTCTCGCCAACAGCAATTGATGCACTAGGCGTTTCATCACCTCAGGGTCGTCGTTGACCCCTTTCAAGAGGACCGTTTGGGCGCCGAGGGGGATCCCGGCATCGGCCAAGCGCCCGCAGGCGGCTTTAACCGCGGGTGTCAGTTCGTCGGGATGGTTGAAGTGGAGATTCATGTAGATGGGGTGATACTTCTTGACCAGTTCGCACAACTTCGGCGTGATTCGTTCCGGCAGCGTCCCCGGCACCCGACTCCCGATGCGAATTAGTTCCAGGTGCGGAATCGTCCGCAGCGCCTTGAAGATGCGCTCCAGCAAATGATCGGGCAACAGCAAGGGGTCGCCGCCCGACAAGATGACGTCGCGCACCTCGGTGTGTTCGCGCAGATAGGCAATGGCCAGATCCAGTTCCCCTTTTTTGAGGAACCCCGGTTTGCCGACCAAGCGCTTACGTGTGCAAAAGCGACAGTAGATCGGGCATTGGTTGGTGACCATCAAGAGCACCCGGTCTGGGTAGCGATGCACCAAATGCGGCACCGGACTCATGAGATCTTCTTCTAATGGATCGTCTTCGGCGTCGATGTCGTCGAGTTCCACAGCTTCAGGCACAACCTGTTTCCAGATAGCATCGCCCTTTTCTTTCATCATGCCGAGGACTGCGGGGGTAATCCGCATGGGATAAGGGCCGACGATGGCCTCGATGTCTTTTTCGTCGAGACCAAACCGATCGGCGAGGTCCTTGGGTTTGACGATGCTGTTGGCCAGAATCTTTTTCCAGTCTTCCATAGGAGCTACCTTTTCCTCGCGAGGTGAATCAGGCGTGGACGCGTGCGGACGTATGACGTGCCGATTGCGCTTCAGGACGATGGACCCTTCTGGTACTGATCGAGGTAGGTCAAAATCTCATCTGTTTCTGTCAGCACCGTGTCTCCATCTTTCAGGACGGGGACATAGTACTGACCGGAGACCTCGTGCACTTGCGTTCGCATGGGACGAAAGTCGGGTACGAGGATCGAGTCATACGCGATACCGTCTGCGTCTAATTTGTCTCGCACCACGGCGCAATCTGGGCACCACTCGACATGGTACAACATCAACCCCATTGGATCTCCGGCTCCTTTTCGTCCGTCATGGCTGAGGGCTCCCCATCACCGCACAGGGCGCGAGGATGGCATCCTTCATGCCATGAATGATTTTCTTCTCAGCTGAACACACCGTCGCAAGAATGCCGGCCAGTTCCGCACCCTTCTCTGTGACGAAGTAGTAGGGGGAGAGACGTGCTCGGCCTTTCATGGCAATCATCTGGTCTGCCTGCTGATCCCAATACCGCAGGTCGTAGGACTGACCTTTGTGAAACTCCTGCAAGACGTAGGGGGTCTTCGGGAAGGAGGCCAAGGCCTGGTCCATAGCCTGTCGCCATTCCGTGGCTGGCATGTCGTGCCCGATGGACACGCTTCGACTGCCCCAAGCCAATGGAGAAAATCCGGAGGCTTTCACGACAAAACGACGGTCTTTTTGACCAGCGGCTTCAACCGGCGACCAGTCTGCTACTGGGCGGCCTCCAACTTTGAGATTGGGGATAATGGCGGTTGGGGGCAGCGGACGAGGATCCAGGATCCAGGTTCTGGGCATGAGCCGATGGAGGTGTTCGAGGACGGTGAGTCCCAGTTCTTTGGCCCAAAACGATTCCAGCAACGGGTGATGCAGGAGGGCAAAGGCCGACTTTTCTTCCAGCGCAGGCTTGAATGGCGGGGTGACCACCACGCGTTCTTTTTTGGCGCTGTACATGATCAGCTCGGCCTTTGGCACGTTCTGCAAATCGAATAACTCAAAAAACCGGTAGAGGACGGCAATCGGCTGTTCCCCCGCGGCGCTCGGTGCGATCAGACCTTCTTCGGTAAATCGAATGTCTTTGGGGTGAAGGCAGTAGGCTTCAAGGCCTTCCTGCCTGAGTCTGCCGGCCAGCCAGGTCATTTCCGCTCGGTAGTCTTCGGCCTCGTCCGACACCACAATGGCGACGCAGCCGGAGCGTTCGCCTCTCAGGCGACGAAGCATGGCCGCCGCTCCTTGCACCAACCCGTGGGGGCCACCCACAAGGGTCTCCTGGTGTTCTGGGTTGGCAATCGCTGCATAGGCTTCGCTGAGGCATCCTGTGAGCCCGATCCCTCCAGGGACCGAGTCAAGTTCTGTGATCACCATCCCGTGCTCGGTCGGAATCACATCGGGACGGATCACGGACGGAAGGTGGTCTTTGATCCGCCTCATGCGACTGTAGGTCACCAGCGAGTCCGGTTTGCCTTGATCGAGGTAGGCCGACACCCAGAGGGGCTGGCTCCCTTTGAGACTCTCCTCATACAGGCGGTTCAGCGCGCGATAGAAGGCCAAGAGGTCTTGTCCCAGGGCGTGAAAGAAGGCGACGTCTTGGGGCGTCAGAAAAAATGGTGTTGGCGAGAGGCGCCAGGTCTGGGCTGTCGGCGCATCGCCGTTCGTGGCACGTTCACCAAGGGTATGTGGCGCCGCCGGCGTGGACGACCCTCGCTGATACAGTCCCGCGTTTCCCAAGAGCGATGCAATCGTCGCGCATTGGGTGATCTCAGACTGGGTGCTGGGCACGTTGATGAGTGGTTGGACCAGACTCAAGGGTAACGACCTCGGGTCGGGAATTGAAGCGTCACACCGGGACCCCTTCGTCTCATTCGCGATGGCCCCACGACATATACCGCCAACGAAGGAGGTTCACTCATCTAAGGAAAGGGCCTCGGTGTCACAGGTCGATGATGGTGTTGGATCACTGACACGTCGGGATCGTACCATGCAATTTTTCTTCAGACAAGAGTCGTACGAGGGGCTCCAGGCGGTTTTTCTGGATGCGCACGCGCGTCGTGGGGTGTCTGCCTATGAAGGGGCGTAGGCAGTCGGGGGTGATTGGGCGAGTCCAGGAGGAATGTGTCAGGCAGCGTGGGAGGCCGGGTTAGCTCAGCTTGAACCCGCCGAGGAGCGATTGCAGTTCCGTGGCGATACGGGCCAAGTCGGAGGTGGCCGCCGTGACTTCCGCCAGGTCGCCGTCACTCTCTTGGCTGAGCGAGGCCGCGGCGCCGATATTCTCCGCGATGTGCTGCGCGCTGCTGGACTGCTCCTCGATGGCCTGCGCGATCTGTTGCACCATATCCGCCACCGTACGCACCGCCTGGACGATCTCCTGTAAATGATTGCCTGCGGTTTGCACCATGGTTTGGCCAGAGGCCGCGTTCTGGGTGCCGGTTTTCATGGCCTCGACCGCCTGGGCGGTGTCGAGTTGGATGGATTGAATGGTGTTGCCGATCTCGTGGGTGGCCTTGGTGGTGCGTTCGGCCAGTTTGCGGACCTCGTCGGCGACGACAGCGAATCCACGACCTTGTTCACCGGCTCGCGCGGCCTCAATGGCGGCGTTCAAAGCCAACAAATTGGTTTGGTCGGCAATATCGCGGATCACACTAATGATGGCGCCGATTTGATCCGAGCGCTGACCGAGCGTCTGAATCCGATCCGCAGAGCCGTTGATGGCCTCCGCGAGAATCTTGATGCGATCGATCGTGGTGACGACCACCTGATGCCCCTGCCCGGCAGCGCGATGGGCGCCTTGGGCTTTTTCCGTAACCCCCTGCGCGTGCGTCGCCATTTTGGTTGCGGTGAGCGAGAGCTTGTGGACTTCGTCGGCGGCCGCGGTGATTTTAGCCACCTGTTCCGTGCCGCTTTTGGAGAGTTGCGTGGCATTGACCGAGAGTTCCTCCGCGGCTGTGGCCAGGGCGCCACTCGTTTTTGCAACCTGGCTCAGGGTGGTTTGCAGTTTGCCGACAAACAGATTGACGCTTTCGCACAAACGGCCGACCTCATCTCGATTGCCGACAGACAGTCGGCGGGTCAGGTCCCAATTTTGGCAGATGTCTTCCATGAGGTCGGCGGCGGTCTTGAGTGGGCGAACAAGACTTCGGCTGAAGATGAGGGCGATCACGACGGCCACGCTGGCCATGGCGAACAAGAACCACAGCACATGGCGACGGAGCTCGTAGACCGAGGCGTAGGCCTCGGTCTCGGCCTCTTCCATAATCAATCCCCATCCGAACCCTGGGAATACGCTGTATCCAGGTTCCCGTACAAAGCCCAGCACTGAGCGCACAGGGGAGGCGATTCCGGCGTCCGTGTCGGTGCCGTTCGTCCCGTTCGTCAAGGTCAGGAGTCGCTGAATCATCGGGCGATACGTGAGGCTGAGGTGCAGAATATCTCCGTCGTGCGGTGAGTCCAGCACCATCCCGTCCTGGCGGACCAGGGTAAAGGCGAAGTGGCGTTGCTCCCGTTCGGCGGCGCGCGTCACGACCGACTGCAAGATTTGTTCGACGACTCGCCAATCAAAGCGGTTCATCCACACGCCGACGACGCGGCCGTCAGGGTCTTTGATGGGGTAGCTAAAGGTGAGGACTCGACCATGGCCTTGATACAGGCGCGCCACGTCTGGGTCCTCTTCGAGGTCGCTGAGAACGGTTTCACCCGCCTTGTGGGAGGGAGCCACGGCTTGGGTGAACCAGGGAGCGCGACGAACATCTCGCCCGATCAGCGGTGCGGTATCGAGGGGTTGTCCCGAGGGGTCGACGGTGTTGACCGCGATGATGGTACCTGTGGCATCTGTGATGACCATGAGTTGGTACATGGGCGCATAAATCTGCATCATGCGATTCATGATCGCACTGATTCGGGCGGCGTCGCCTGTGCGCGCGACTTCGAGATTGGCAAAGGCCTGGACGTCGCCGTACCGTTCGAACAACCCTCGATCGATCTTGTCGACGGTGTTGAAGGTCAACCGCGCGGCCCCTTCGCCGATTTGGGCCTCCATAGAGGAGGCACTATTGTGGTAGGCGAGCCAGGCGACCCCCATGGAGGGCAGGCCTCCAACCAGGAGACAGAGGATGATCAGTTTGGTTTGCAAGGATTGAAGTGCGCGTGGTGGGTGCATCAGCTGTGCCCCTCCAACGGACCCATGAGCAGCGGTAAATCGGGAAGCGGTATATGGATGGTCATCGTAGCCCCTCTGTCCGGCGTCTGCGGTTCCAAGCGGTTCTGCGTCGCTTCTGTCTTGGCGAGTAAGATGCGTCGTCTTGGTGCGATTTCTTATCTGTTTGTATCGGACAGGGTGGAGGGCAACTTGAGCGGTCCAGATGAGGGTCAGCGCATCAAGGATGAGGTTATTGGTGGTAGGTATCCGAATTGATTTGGTTTTTCCTTCTTAAATGGTATTATTGCCGTGTTTCCTCACTCCCTTTTTCCCTGCTTCCTGAAAGAGGAGACCAAGGTGCGTCAGACTCTCCCGATGGCGCCGCTGCCGCAGGTCGTTCCGAGTGCGGTGTGTATGGTGTGTGATGTGTGCTGTCGGTTCCCCGATGCTGACAGCCCATTGCGCCCGTACTTTACCCAGACTGAAATCCATAAGGCGATCGAGGCGGGCATTGCCGCCTCTTTTTTTCCCTCCCTTTCCGGGGGGCGTATTCGACTGGTGCCCCAGGGTACGGGGGAGGGGTACCAATGCCCGGCCTTTGATGCCGAGACCTCCCGTTGTCGGATATATCCCGTTCGGCCCCTCGACTGTGCGCTCTACCCCTTTGCCCTCATGTGGAATGCGAGTCATACCTCGGTCGTCTTGGGATGGGATACGACCTGCCCTGTTGAATTTCCTCACATGGGAGGCCAGGCGGAGGCTGTGCTGTTGTCTCATGAGCGGGGAAGCGATCCGTACGCCGTATCCGCACATATCCGAGCCAGCGTGGCGGAGGAAGCCAATCGGGTTGCGGAATGGCTGGAAGCGGATGAACGCGTGGCGGTTCTCGTCGCGCATCCGCTGCTCATCGGAGCCTCTCAAGAGGCTGTAGTGATCTTGCACGAGCTCCCGCGAGTGACCGCGTGCCTTGTCGCTGGGCTAGGCTCGACATCGCAGCGACCTCTCGTGCTGGATCTTGAAGCAGTGCCCAGGCTCCATCCGCTCGGGCTTACCGATACCCCACGGTTTATTGAGGCGGCGGCCTTGTCGGACACGCCGCTGGCTGCCTATCACCCTGCCTACCATTATATGTGGCGCGGGGTGCTGACCTATTTCTGGACCGAGTTCGAGGGGTGTGTTTGTCTGTTTGCCCGGTCGCCGGACGGCGTCTTTATGCCGCTTCCCCCCTTGGGACCGCCTGAGCGGGTGATTGGTGCACTGAGGGCGGGGTTTGCGTGTATGCGTCGTCTGAACGGCGGGGGCGCGGTGAGTCGTGTGGAGGCGGTGCCTGAGACGTTGGGGGCGAGGTGCGCGGGCTTGGGGTACCGGGTGGCCGAGAAGGATCCGGACTATCTGTATGCGGTGTCCGATCTCGTCAATTTAGCGGGCGACGGCTATAAGTCGCAACGGGCATCCTGTAATCAATTTGCCCGCCGGTACCCCATAGACGTCCGGCCTTATGACGACCTGTATCGTGACGGATGCGAGCGGGTGCTCACGCAATGGGTTCGGCAGAAGCGTGGGGCTGACATGGACGACTATGCTGGGGCACTGCTTGCGGATGCGGTTCCCGCCCATCGTGAGGTCTGGCAACAGTGGAAGGGTCTGGGGCTCAAAGGGGCGGTCTTGCTCGTGGAGGGCACGGTCTGTGGCTATACGTTTGGGTATCCACGTCTGCCATCCGTGTTCTGTGTGCTGCTGGAGGTGGCCAATCGTGATTTTCCAGGGGCTGCCCAAGTGCTGTTCCGAGAATTCTGTCGAATGGTGGCAGCGGAGGGGTATAGTCTCGTCAATGCAATGGATGATTCAGGGCTGAGCGGCGTCGGAGACGCCAAGCGGCACTATCATCCCGTCGGCACGATCCCCAGTTATATCCTCACCGAGAAAGGCATATGACGTGACAACGCAACCCGTTCGTCTCGCACAGCGCCTCTATGGTTGGATGCCCGTTCTCCTAATTGGGCTCACCCTCCTGGCGCTGGTGGCGGGGACGCTGTCTATCCAGTACATCGAACGGCGCATGCTGGCTGATGCAGGGGGGACCTTGTCGTTGGCAGCGGCGAACATCGCAGAAAAAATCGATCGGGTGCTCTTTGAGCGCCGCGGTGACGCCGAGATCCTGGCCCGGTCCCTTCCGCAACAGTGGAAGAATCGGCAGTATCTCACCGAATACCTCGGATGGATGCGCAGGGAGTATGCGCCGTTTTATGACTGGCTTGGGGTGATGGACGACAAGGGGCGAGTCATTGCCTCGACGAACCCGTCCGATGTGGGGCGTGAGCTGGGCGCGAGCGAATGGTTTCGGACGGTGCGAGAGACCAAAAAGATGCATGTCGGGGATGCTGGCCCGTATGAGTCTACGCAGGCGGGAGAGTGGGTCGCCTTTACGAGCCCCTTATTCGCCTCCGATGGAACGTTTCTCGGAGTGGTCAGCACACGGGTAGGGGTGGCGACACTTGAGGATATACTGACGCGAACCATTCGCACCATCACAGCTCAGGAATGGTTTTTGGGGGCCGTGGAGTATCAGTTCCTGACGAAAGAGGGGCGGGCCTTTGTTGATTCGGATTTGGAACATAATGGCCAGGCGAATCTGGTGGCCTTAGGGCTGCCGTCGGCCGGCCTGAGCGAGGGTGACGCGCCCGGGTTCGTGGAGGAGGAGCATGCACGAAAACACATCCCCGTGGTTACTGGCTATGCCAAAACCCAGGGGTTCGGCAGCTTCCCAGGATTGGGCTGGCGGGTGTTGGTGCGCATGGATCGAGCGGCGATTCTGGGTCCCATTCATACCGTCTCGCGGAACCTGGCGCTGGCGGGGGTGATCGTCTGGGTGCCGACCCTGGCCGTGTTGCTCTGGTCGATGGTCAGGCTTCGCCACAGATGGGAAGAGGTGCAGCAGGAGCGCGATCGGGCGGTGGCCGCGGAGCTGGCTGAACGCGAGAGCGAGGCGCGGGTTCGTCTCATCGTCGACACGGCGATGGATGCCGTCATTTCAATGGATGTTGCGGGAGGTATCGTGGATTGGAACCTCCAGGCCGAGCGGATATTCGGCTGGGCTCGCGCGGAGGTGATTGGGCGCAGTTTATCCAGCGTCATCATTCCCGAACGATTGCGTGAGGCGCATGAGCGTGGCCTCGCACGATTTCTGGCGACCGGCGAAGCGACGCTGTTTGGGAAGCGTCTTGAACTGAGCGCGCTCCACCGATCGGGCCGAGAACTGCTGGTGGAATTTGCGGTGTCCCCTATCCGAACCGCGCAAGGCTATAGCTTCAGCGCCTTTCTTCGAGACATTACCGAACACAAGCGGGCGGCTCGCCGTCTGGCCTCGCAGCATGCGGTGACGCGCGTGTTGGCCGAGTCTCCGACCTTGGAGCGAGCGAGTGCGGAGGTGCTGCAGGCGATCTGTGAAAGTTTGGAATGGGATATGGGGGTGTACTGGACGATCGATCGTAAAGCCAATGCGTTGCGCTGTGTTGAGGTCTGGGTGACGTCGGGCGTGGATGCGCATACGTTTGAAATCGAGAGCCGTCGGAGAATGTTCGCGCAGGGAGTTGGGTTGCCAGGCCGGGTCTGGGCCACCGGGGCGCCGGTGTGGATTGTCGATATCGTGGGCGATGAGAATTTTCCTCGGGAGCCTATGGCGGCTCAAGTGGGCCTGCACGGCGCGGCGGCGTTTCCCATCTTGTTGAGCGGCGGGGTGTTGGGGGTGCTGGAATTCTTTAGTCGTGCGGTGCGTCAGCCGGACGACGATGCGCTGGCCATGATGGCGGCCATCGGGAGCCAGATCGGTCAAGTGATCGAACGGAAACAATTGGAAGAACAAGTCCGGCAGTCTCACAAGATTGAGGCCGTGGGCCGGCTGGCCGGCGGCATTGCCCATGACTTTAATAATCTGCTCACCGTGATCATGGGGTATAACCAAATTTTGAAGGAGAAAATTTCGCAGGATGATCCGAAGCGACGCCCCGTCGAAGAAATCGGGAAATCCGCAGCCCGAGCGGCGGCGTTGACGAGTCAACTGTTGGCGTTTAGTCGACGACAGGTCTTGGCCCCGAAAGTGCTCGATATAAATGGGGTGGTGGCGGGGATGGAAGACATGCTCCACCGGCTCCTCGGCGAAGACATCACCTTGGTGGTGACGCTCGCCCCTCGTTTGCAGTTGGTCATGGCCGATCCGGTCCAGCTTGAGCAGGTGGTGTTGAACCTGTCCGTGAATGCCCGCGATGCCATGCCGCAAGGCGGCCAGCTCACACTTTTGACGCGAAACGTGACGATCGATCTCGCCACATCTCATGTCCGTGGGGGAATCAAGCCGGGTTCCTATGTGATGCTGGCCGTCACCGATTCCGGCAAAGGGATGAACGAGGAGACGAAGGTGCGTATCTTCGAGCCGTTCTATACGAGTAAAGAGGCGGGCAAGGGGACGGGCTTGGGATTGTCGATGGTCTATGGCATTGTGAAGCAGAGCGAGGGATACATTTTTGTGGATAGCGTCCCTGGCGAGGGCAGCACCTTCACGATTTATTTCCCCCCTGCGGGGGTGTCGAGCAAGATGGAATCGATGCACACGCCGCAGCCACTAGAACTCGAAGGGCAAGAAACCATCCTGCTGGTCGAGGATGAGCCGATGATTCGTGCCTTGGCCTGCGACATGTTGCGGTCGAAAGGCTATACTGTGCTGGAGGCGGGGGATGGCCCGGAGGCCGTGCAGCTCGCCAAACAGAGTGAGACCCCCATTCATCTCCTGCTGACCGATGTGGTGATGCCGGGGATGAGCGGGGGGAATTTGGCGGAGCGGTTGCGTCTGCTTCGTCCCGCGTTGAAGATCTTATTTATGTCCGGCTATACGGATGATGCGATCGTGCATCATGGGGTCAAGCAGGAGGGCGCGGCGTTTCTCCAAAAGCCCTTTACCCCCGATGGATTAGTCGTCAAAGTCCGCGAAGTCCTCGATGCAACTGAAGCTCCCACCCTGAGTTAATCCGTACGATTGATGAGCGCGTCTGCTGCTGCGATCTTCGTTGCTCGTCTCTCGTGAAGCGTGAAGCGTCGTTCGTGAAGCGTATTTCGTTCCGGATTCGGACGTGTCACGCTTCACGCTTCACGAGGCATGCCCATCTGGCCCACGCGGTGCTTTCCAGTCAACCGCTGCTCCTGCTCTTGTCGCCGAGAGAGGGGGAAGCCTATAATCTCGCCAGCGCACGGGCTTCAAGGCAGACCACTATCGAGGATGAACTATGGTTGAGAAGGGATTCGAGCAGAGCATCAATCACTTCCGGATACACCAGGAGCCCTATTATGCCGAGGTGAACGGCGAAGTCGGTCTCTTTACGGTGGCGGCGAAGAACCGTCTGCCCGTCATGCTGAAGGGGCCAACCGGATGTGGGAAAACGCGTTTTGTCCAGCACATGGCGTTTCGGTTGGGGCGACCGCTGATCACGGTGGCCTGTCATGAGGACCTGACCGCCTCGGATTTGGTCGGGCGGTACCTCCTGAAGGGCGGTGAGACGGTGTGGATGGACGGTCCGCTCACCTTGGGCGTGAAGCATGGCGCGATTGTGTATTTGGATGAAGTGGTCGAGGCGCGAAAGGACACCACCGTCGTCATTCACCCGCTCAGCGACGATCGACGAGTGCTGCCCATCGAGAAGAAGGGCCAGATCATTGAAGCCGTGGACGACTTCATGCTGGTCATCTCCTACAATCCCGGCTACCAGAGTGTCATGAAAGACCTGAAGCAGAGCACCAAGCAGCGCTTCATCGCCATCGAATTCGGCTACCCGCCGCAGGAGACAGAGGTGAACGTGGTCGCGCACGAAACCGGTGTCACCCGCGAGGTGGCGCAACGATTGGTCAAGCTAGGCGAGAAAGTCCGGAACCTCAGAAATCATGGGCTGGAGGAGGGCGTCAGTACCCGCTTGCTGATTTACGCGGGGCAATTGATCGCTCAGGGCGTGGCTCCGCTTCGGGCCTGCGAGGTGGCCATCGCTAAGCCGATCACCGACGATGCGGATATGCAGCGGAGTATCCTGGAACTCGCCAAAGCCATCTTCTAGCAAGTTGGCAAGCTGGTGAAACTGACCGGCGGCTGCGTTCTCGCTGCGGTCGGAGGCTCAACGTACCGCGAGGGTACGATTCGCCTCCTCGCTTGCTGCGGCCTTGCTGCCGGGCAGTTTGACCAGCTTGCGATTTGCGCTGGGGTGGCCCGGAGGACTCAGTACTCGGAACACCTGTTCACTCAAGCCTTCTATGGTTCATGACACGCCAGACGGAGCGGTGGTGATGCTCCATATTCAGCCGCGAGCGTCGAAGACGGCTGTGGTCGGTGTCCATGGCGATGCGTACAAAATTCGTCTGGCGGCCCCGCCGGTGGATGGCGCTGCGAATGATGCCCTCTGTGCCTTCCTCGCCGAAACCTTCGACATTTCCAAAAGCGCAGTCATCATCCAGTCCGGCCATACCGGTCGCCGAAAACGAGTGTTGCTCAAGGGCGTGTCGAGCTTACAGGTCACGACAGCATTCACCCGTTGACTGGTTCGACAGCTCCTGCCATTGTGGCTTGCTGGAAGCTTAGGTAGAATCCTCACCCATGTATCCAAAATGTTGTCCAATCAAGATGTCTGGTGAGGAGAAGCCTTGCGGCAGGCCAATTCATGCCGCGCCATCCGGCTGCAATGAGCAGCCCGTCTGCCTCATGCATTCGCGTGACCCGAGCAAATCGCAAGAGATGTTTAATCGGGAGATTCAGGTGATCATGGCAGGCTCTTCGGACTATCAGCACAGAACGGATCAATTTGACTTTACTCGGTTTGTCTTTCCCAAGGCTGATTTTAGGGGGGAGACCTTCACCAAGCGCGCATACTTTAGCGGGGCGACTTTCACCGAGGCTGCAGTCTTTAGCGGGGCGACCTTCACCGAGGCTGCAGTCTTTGGCGAGACGACCTTTTTGGAGACTGCCAATTTTCATGGAGTTCGCTTTTTGAAGCCGGATTTGGTCCAATTTATTTCCACCAATCAAAGGCAAAAGGAAGGGTTGCGGGCTCGATTTGTGAATTGCCAGGTGGAAGGTGTTCGGTTTGAGGCGGTCAATTGGCATCGGCGCAAGGGCCGGATGGTGTTGCAGGATGAGGTAGACATTACTGAGCGACCAGTAGGGGCAGCAAGTCATGAGGAAGTGGCCATTGCTTACCGTCGGTTGATCAGCAATTTCGAAAAGGCTCGAGCCTATGACCTCGTTGAGGATTGCACCATCGGCGAATTTGAGATGAAGCGGAAAGACCCCGACCGCTTCATCTTCGCCAACCAATTAGGGTCACATTACAAACGGTTGGCGTGGTTGAGGAGGTGGGTGGGGGAGCCGGTGTCGGTGGTAGGGATTTACCGGCTGGTGAGTTTGTATGGGACCAGCTATCGACGTGCGTTGGTGGTTCTTGGCCTGCTCCTCCTAGCTTTTGGAGTGCTCTTTTCGGTAATCGGGATCGCTCCTGTGGAGACAGGTGTAGAAGCGCGGTGCGGAGTGGAAAACGCGTTCAAATGTCTTTCGGACGGTCTCTTTCATGCTGTCGAGGTTGCGACTCTACAGAGAGACTCCGTCTATAAGCCCGTTTCTCGTTCTGGCTTCATGGTCGAAATCCTTGAGCAAGTGTTTGTCGCCGGTCAAGCGGCCTTGTTCTTATTCGCCCTGCGACGACGATTCCGCCGGTAGGACCAGCTCAGCAGAGTGTGCCTTTGCAGTCAGTCACCACTAGATTCGTGGCCTTCTCGCCTGCTTCGAGTTCCAGCAGTAGCCATGCCATTCCCACTGCTCGTTCGTCTTGGTGGGAGCCTGCGCCGCCTTCGATCAGGCTGACGACATAGTAGCGTCCGGCGGGAATTTTGCTGAACCAGAAGTGGCCGGTGGGGTTGGCTCTGGTGGTGCGGATGGCGGGGAGCAATCGCTTGTCCGATTGCAACCGCTCTATGGCTGCGCGGGCACAATCTGAGGCGGTGCGGGTTGTCGGTGGGGTGTCGGTTCCGCTGGTGTCGCTGACAGGAGGGCATTGGGCCGTTCTGACGCTGTGCTCGAACCAATAGCGGGTGTAGGCGGTGACCGGGATCAGATGGACTGGGGCTCCGGCTTGGGTGATCGCTTTCCCGCTTGGTGAACTGAGAAAGGCTTGCCCCGTGAGTGTGCCGTGGCCCTTCTGTTTGTAGGGCAGCAGGTCTTTTTCGTTCAGACTTGGTGGGGTTGGTGCTGGAGCGGATACGGACGTGCCGGAGTCCGCGCCTGTTGCGAGTTCCACTACCCCAAAGCTATTGACGAGCAGCAGCGAGGTCAGGGTTCCGTATAGGAGAGGCCGGCGCAATTGTCTGGTCATGACTTGTCGCCGGATGGTTTGGGCGAAGCCGGGGTTTCGGGTGCTGTTGCTTGTGCATTCGGGGCTTTGTGCTTCAACGCGCGGCCCTTGCTCGGTGTGGGATCGGGGATGAGGCCATAGATTTCGCGTCCTTCATGGCTTTCGGGGAGATATTCGGTAATCGGCATCCCTTCGGCGTTCACGAACAAGAGGCAGTGGCAGTACTTGTAGATCTGCATCTCATCGCAGGCGCACATCCAGCGGCGCAACTTCGCCTCGGCCTGTTTGTCTTGATAGAAATTACAGGGGCAGAGGGGTTTGCCCAGTTCGTCGACATGGGCGGCCAATCCCATAATCACCGCATCGGTGACTGCAGGGGTGGGGTGGAAGGTGGTGCCGCTTTTTTCGGCGAATCCCTTCGCAAACTTCCACATCTTTTCGAGACTCTCGGGTTTCGGTTCGGCCATGGTCGTGCCGCCTTTCTTCTCGCATCAGGTGACGTTGTCTTGTTTGCCCATCACCCATCACTCATCACGAATCACTGCCTTCTCTTAGGTTCTCCAACGGAGCGTGACGGGGCTTTTGAGTGGGTGGTCCAGTACCCCGCCGGTTTGTTTCGCCGCCAGATGGGCGGCTTTGAGTCTTAGATACCATCGGGATGGCGTATCGGCATCGTCGATCAACATCATGGGTGGATGGTACCGAAGGCCGACGGACTGCCGTTCCATCGCCAGCTTATCCTGATTGAGGAACGTGACGGCAAAGTAACGGAAAATCGTTTTTGAAAAGGGAATCCACCGAAACACGTTCCAGGCGGCGCAAAAATCCATCCGGCAGGTGTCTTTGGTGATCGGGGTGATCATGGCTCTGGAGAGAAACCAGCGGTCTCCGGACTGAATCAATTCCACTCGAATATTGGGGAGGTAAAAATCGATCGTCGTGAGGACCGGCGAGCCGGCTTGCCCCAGGAATTGGTAGGGGCTGCTGTTTTTCGATGGCGTATGGGGCGTCATGCGAAAGCCGGTCGGGAGCGGTTCATAGTGTTTGGCTTTTTCATGGATGCTCTTCGGCGTGCGCCACCAGCTATTGTGATGGACGAAGGCGCCATGGGCCGGGTCCAGCAAGCCCACCACCCCATTATCGACGGTGCAGCTCAACGACGTTTCCACATGTAGGAGATGGTAGCTTTCAGAGCGTACCGGGAGCGTCGGGACCGGCGGGAGTGGGGATGGAATGGTGCTCCCGTCCGGGATGTAGACCCAGATGTATCCATCCTGCTCCTGGCAAGGGTAGGATGTGATACAAATTTTCTCCGGTTTAATCGGCGACCTTTCCACCAGGGCAGGGATCGCCCGACAAGTTCCGCCTCTGTCGAATTGCCATCCATGATAGGCGCATTCGACCCGCTCGCCGTCAAAACGTCCAAAGGACAACGGCATGCCCCGGTGCGGACAGAGATCTTTGAGGGCCGCCACTCGGCCATCGGTTCCCCGGCAGAGCAGGAGTGGGTAGCCGAGGAGGGATTGGGCTTTCATCTGTCCACGGGGGACATCGGCGGAGAGCCGTGCGGCATACCAAAATCCCAGCAGGGGCTCGCTGGCATCGACTTTGTTCTGTGGGATCATCGTCTCGATTGCTCCGATCTCGGCCAGTGTTATTCCAGCGAGGACTCAGGGGAAATGGTCAAATGCTCAGATTGTCCAGTAGTTTACAAGCGCAGACCGGTCCTTTACAATCCGGCGATTCATAGGATTTAGGAATGTCTTCCGAGCACCACACTCCTTCACCACAAGGTCAGGTTGTCGAGCGTCTCAGCCAGACGGTGGGACCGGTCGATGCGGCTGCCCTGGTTTACGCCATGGCGGACGCCTCCGATCGTCCAGATACCTGGGCGGCGCTGCTCACGCTCTTCGATGAACTCGATGAGGCCTCCGCCAAGGCCGCTCGATCGGCCTGTGAGGCCTTGCTGGATCTCCACCGTCGCGGTGGGTTGGCGGTGGTGATTCCGTGGTTGGATGTCGGCGTGGTGATTGCCGGAGCCTCGGGCGCAGCCGCCATGCGGTATTTTCGCGAGAGTCCGTTGTTGCTGGGCTTATTGGACTCTCCGGCGCTGCGTCAGCAGGTGTTAACGCAGTCGCTGGAATTGGCCGAGACGGATCCGACCGTGGTGCTGGATTATCTCCGATCTGCCCCTGAATTGTTGACCGTCGTGGGGCCGGAACAGGTGGCGGCTTGGGGAGAGGTAGGGTTGGAGTTGAGTCGCACCGATTACGTTTTGGGCATTGAATTTCTCAAGCACGCTCCGTCCATTGCCCGAGTGCTTCCGTTTGACAGTGTTCGGCCTTGGGTGACCTTCGCGATGAAACTGGTTATCCCGAATAGTTTTGGTAAACCCGACTATATGGGGCCGCTGGAGTTTATCCGCACCAGCCCTGCAATTTTAGGAGACATCGAGGCTTTGCCGTTACGGCACCTGGTCGTGGCGTTTGGGAGTCGGCTCGCCGATCAGGATCCGCAGCAGGCCATTGTGTTTTTGTCCGAGGCCCCGGGGTTGTTGCGTCGGATGGCGCATGTGGCCTGGCGCGAGACCGTGCTTCAGTACGGGATGTTGGTCATCGAGCGGGATGCGGTGACGGCGCTGGCCTATGTGCGACGTGCTGCCGAACTGGTGGCGTTGCTGGGTTCGACCCCCGAAGCTCAACGCCGGTATGAGGAATGGTTTAAAGGGGGGATGGAGGTCCTGGCATACAGCATCGAAGGAGCCCGTGCTTACTTCGCGCTGGAAAGCCGTCAGGCCTTGGCTGCGGTGGAGCGGGCGCTGAGTGGGGTGCCGCTCAAGCAAGTGGCCAGGCAGCTGCGATTGTTTGCGGGAGGGCTGTGTGGCACATCGCTCGCGATTGAAGCACTCCCAGGCCTTCTGCACGATCCAGACAAGCCTGCGCCTCGGGCCACCGTCAGCGCCGATGGGCAGACCATTTATCTGCCGGCCATGCTGCGTCGCTATGAATCATTCGAGGAGAATCTGCGGCTGTATCACATCATGACCGCGCACGAAGCCGGACACGTGGAGTTTGGGACCTACGCGTGGGATGTGGCCTCCCTAGTGGACCTGATCGCAGACGTTCGCGCTCGGTATTGGGGAGGTCGGGAAAAATGGGAAGGCCGGCGGGCTGATCCTGCAACTGTAGCCGTCTCCTCCCTGGCCGATCTGTTGGCGCTCTATCCCCAACCGGCCTTGGCCAAAGATGTCTGGATGTTGTTGGAGGATGCGCGGGTGGAGGCGCGGCTCCAAGCCGAATATCCAGGCTTACAAGCCGATTTGGCCAAGTCGGCCAAAGAGGCGGTCACGTTGCGTACGCTCGGCGAAGGCATGTCCGTCAAAGAAATGGTGGTGGATGCGCTGCTGTTACTCACGACAGTGGGCTGGGACGGCTGGACGATGCCCGAGTCGTTGCGTGCGGTGGTGGTGCCCGTATGGGAGGCGTGTCAGCCGGTATTCCAGCCATTGACGACCGCGGCCGATGTCTTGCGGGTGATGGATCGGGTCTACCAGCTCATGGATCACCTGATTTCTTCGCCGGCGCCGACACCGGGGTCTTCCCAGGAGCCGGTTCCGGCCATGGAGATTGGCGACGGGCCTGTGGCATCGGAGGATGTGACCGGCCACTATCGTCCCGTGGAGAACTGGACGTATCGTGGGGATATGCCGCCAGAGCAGGTGGGACGTGGTGGAGGGGAACGATTGCCGGAGGAGTCTCCTGCAGCGGGGTCGGCTGGTGCCCACCCGACGGTGGGACAAGGCCGACAGGGTGGGGGAAGCGCGGGTCGGCAGGGGCAACAACCGACGAGGCTGGAATCCCGCGATGCGGGAGCGGGGGAGACGCCAGGATCGATGATCGAAGAACTCCTGGCGATCGCTGATGAGGTGCCGCCGCGTGGCGTCGCCGAAGCCGGGGATCGGACTTATCTGTATGACGAATGGGATGGGGCGTTGCGTGACTACCGCCCGCGATGGTGTCGAGTGGTCGAGCGATCGGCGGAAGCAGGGACGATCGATTTTGCCGAGGCGGTCTTGGCAGAATACGGCTCGTCGGTGAAGGTGCTCCGTCGCTACTTTGAAGCCTTGCGGCCCGAGGCCTTGAAACGTGTCTACGGGGAGACCGACGGGGATGAACTCGATCTGGATGCGGTGATCCGGCGTGCAGCCGATCAATTGGCAGGGGCGGAACCGTCGGATCGTCTCTATGTGAAACGGGTGAAACGCGCACGGAGTGTGGCTGTGGCGTTCTTAGTGGATCTCAGCGGATCAACCAGCCGGCAGGTGGAAACCAGTGGGCGGCGCGTGATCGATGTCGAGAAGGCCGGACTCGTGCTGTTGAGCGAAGCCTTAGAAGCCATTGGAGACGCCTATGCGGTCTATGGCTATTCTGGGCAAGGGCGGGATCAGGTCGATTTCGTTCGTGTGAAAGATTTTCAGGAACAGGGCGCGGCTGCATCGATGCGTCGGATCGGGGGGATTCACCCCCGAGGGCAGAATCGCGATGGGGCGGCGATCCGGCATGCCGTGAGGAAACTGATCGACCAGCCCGCGCGGGTAAAGTTGTTAATTCTGCTGAGCGATGGAAAGCCCCTGGACGAGGCCTATGCCGATGAGTACGCCTTGGAAGACACGAAGATGGCGCTCCGCGAGGCGCGGATGTCCGGCGTAGAGCCGTACTGCATTACGATCGATCGTGAAGCCGGGTCCTACCTCACGCGGATGTATGGGGAGGTTCGGTATACGATCATCGACGATGCGAGCGCGTTGCCCGAACGACTTCCGAGGATTTATCAACGACTGACGGCCTAAGCGGAGAGGGTGTGACACGTGATCTCTGATCTCACTACCATGGCGGCGGCGAGTGGAGTGCCGCCCTGGCTCTATAAGCTCTTTACGGGGATGCAATACCCCTATGTGCGGCGGTTGGCCAAATTCGCCAAGGCGGTCATCCCTGGTGAAGATCGGCGAGAACCGACCAAGGAAGACATCGACGCCAAGTTTCGCGAGGTGTTTCCCCGCTGCTGGGTGAAGATCCTCGAAGAAGTGAAGGTGGGGATGATCGTCATCTTCAACGAGTTGGGCACCCTTGAACCTGGCCAGTATGCGGAGCTAATTGCGACCCCTGAAGAGTATTTGGCCAAGACCTACGGAAAAAAGAAAATCAAAGTGAATTTTTACGACGGGGAAAACTTTGTCTGCACCACCAATTTTAAGGTGGGAGGCTGGACGGAACACCCAGGCCATTGAGCTGATGGCGCGAGGTCTGATTCTGTGGATGTGGGTGTGCCTCAATTGATTGCTGACCATTGATGGAGGGAGTGAATATGACGAGACCGAAAATCACAGTAGTAGGCGCCGGCAATGTGGGGGGGACGGTGGCCCAACGGTTGCTGGAGCAGGGGCTCTACGATGTGGTGCTCGTCGATATCGTGCCTGGGATGCCGCAAGGCAAGGCCTTGGATCTGAGCCAAGCGGGGCCAATTTGTGGTTATGATTCCTTCATCACGGGATCGAATACCTATGAGGAGTCGACGGGATCGTCCGTGGTGGTGATCACGTCGGGTATGCCGCGTAAGCCAGGGATGAGTCGAGACGAGCTGTTGGGAATCAATGGCAAGATCGTCGCTGGTGTCGTCAAGGACATCATGGTTCGCTCTCCCGCGGCCATTCTCGTGCTGGTTACCAATCCGTTAGATGTGATGGTTCATGTGGCACTCAAGGTGAGCGGTTTGCCGGATGCACGGGTCATAGGCATGGCAGGCGTGCTGGATTCGGCTCGCTTCAGAACGTTCATCGCCACCGAACTTGGCGTATCCCGAGCCGATGTACATGCGATGGTGCTCGGCGGGCATGGGGATTCGATGGTGCCGCTCCTTCGCTATACCACCGTGGCCGGTCGACCACTTTCGGAGTTGTTGCCCAAAGACCGATTGGAGGCGCTGGTGAAGCGAACCCGCGATGGCGGGGCGGAGATTGTGAATCTGCTGAAGGCCGGCAGCGCATATTACGCGCCTTCTGCTGCGGCAGTAGAAATGGTCAATGCCATTTTGCGCGATGAGAAGCGGGTGCTCCCCTGCGCGGTACGGTGCCATGGGGAGTATGGGATTCGCGATACCGTGGTGGGGGTGCCGGTTGTCCTTGGTCG
>CXWL01000620.1_pt1 | contig 77204 bp, 82 predicted proteins | sample 590931 | NCBI WGS metagenome assembly CXWL01 (sample SAMEA3498368, study PRJEB10139) | groundwater metagenome | biome: water well; material: biofilm material | place: Germany | collected 2015-04-27
GGCGGCTTTGATCGGCGAGCGCAGGCTCGCCGACGACCGCGAGACCCGGCTGATCGCCGATTACGAACGCCAATTGCGCAGCGCGCGGGCGCGCTTTGACCAAGGCGTCGCTGGCGCGCAGGCGGAACTCACGCGCGCGCGTGCAATACGCCGATCTGGTTTCGCAAATTGCGCTGCGCGACGCCGCCTCGCGCGCCGAGATCGAAGCTTACCGCGCCGAAGCGCAGGGTCTGGCGCAGCGCGCAAGTCCCGAGCTGCTGGAGGCCTACCAGCGTTTCGCCGACGGCGACCGCATCGGCGCCTGGCCAGTGATCGAAGCGCTGACGCAAGCAGGGGTGCGCGCGACCATGGCCGCCGCCGGCACCCGCGCGGCGGTCTCGGTGCGCGACGCGGCGCAGGCGCGCGAGATCATGCGGCTCTACGGTGAAGCCAGCGCCGCCGACGTGCTGACGCTGTGGGACCAAGCCGCCGCCCTCGATCCGCGTGATTTCTGGACGCAGATTGAGCGCGCCCGTTTGGCGCAGGCGCTGAACCGGCTTGATGTTTCGCTGGCGGCGGCGGAGCAAGCGCGGGCTGGCGCCGACAACGATCGCGAACGATACGTGGCTTTGTTCGAGCTTGCCGTCATCGCGCAGGCCCGCAACGACACTGCGACCGCGCTTCGCCATGGGCGCGAAATGCTGGTCATCACGCGCGCTCTCCATGCTCAGGACCCTTCCAACGCGGGACGGGCGCGCGATGTGTGCGTGAGCCTGGACAGGATCGGCGACGTGCTGCGCGCCCGCAACGATTTGGCCGGCGCGCTCGCCAATTATCGCGAGGGCTTGGAGATACGCAGGCGCTTGGCCTTGGCCGATCCCAGCAACGCGGAACGGGCGCGCGATGTGAGCGTGAGCCTGAACAAGGTCGGCGACGTGGCTGTAGCCCGCAACGATTTGGCCGGCGCGCTGGCCAATTATCGCGAGGGCTTGGAGATACGCAGGCGCTTGGCCTTGGCCGATCCCAGCAATGGGGAACGGGCGCGCGATGTCAGCGTGAGCTTGAACAAGGTCGGCGACGTGCTGCGCGCGCGCAACGATCTGGCCGGCGCGCTCGGCGCTTATCGCGAGAGCTTGGAGATAGCGCGGCGCCTGGCCTTGGCCGATCCCAGCAATGGGGAACGGGCGCGCGATGTCAGCGTGAGCTTGGAGCGGGTCGGCGACGTGCTGCGCGCCCGCAATGATCTGGCCGCCGCGCTCGGCGCTTATCGCGAGAGCTTGGAGATCGCGCGGCGCCTGGCCTTGGCCGATCCCAGCAATGGGGAACGGGCGCGCGATGTCAGCGTGAGCTTGGAGCGGGTCGGCGACGTGGCTGTAGCCCGCAATGATCTGGCCGGCGCGCTCGGCGCTTATGGCGAGAGCTTGGAGATAGCCAGGCGCCTGGCCTTGGCCGATCCCAGCAATGGGGAACGGGCGCGCGATGTCAGCGTGAGCTTGAACAAGGTCGGCGACGTGCTGCGCGCCCGCAATGATCTGGCCGGCGCGCTCGGCGCTTATCGCGAGGGCTTGGAGATACGCAGGCGCCTGGCCTTGGCCGATCCCAGCAATGCGGAACGGGCGCGCGATGTGGCGATGAGCCTGCAGCGGACGGGATTGGTGTCGAATCTGAGCGGCGACAACGCTGCCGCGCGGCGCGATTGGAGCGAAGCGCTTGCTATTGTTGAGCGCCTGCATGCCGCCGGCTCAGGCAACGCCATCTATGCGCGCGACGTCGAACAGACGCGGGCGCTGCTGGCGCGGCTGCCGGCGGGCCCATAGCTCAACGGCTCAGGACATTGAACCACCCATCCCCGGATGGATGCGCAGCATTCAGTCCGGGGCCCATAAACGCAACGCGATGTGTTTATGGGCCCCGGGCCCGCCGCTTGCGCGCCGTTCTGGGGATGGGTGGTGTTGAAGGCGCGCGCAATGGCGCCGCTCGCTCAGCCTCCAATCGCCGCCGCCAGGTCGCTGATGTGGGCGATGGCGCGGAGTTTTACGCCGCTGGCGGTTGCGCCTTTTTTTTGCGCAGGCGCGAACGCATCGGTGAAGCCGAGTTTGGCGGCTTCCTTCAAGCGCAAATCGCTGCGCCCAGCCGGGCGCACTTCGCCCGAGAGCGCCACTTCGCCGAACACCACGCAATGGTTCGGCAGCGCACGATCCGCCAACGCCGAGATCAGCGCCGCCGCCACCGCGAGGTCGGCGGCGGGTTCGGTGATGCGCAGGCCTCCGGCCACCGAGAGATATACATCGCGCCCCGAGAACGAGAGCCCGCAACGTGTCTCCAGCACCGCCAGGATCATCGCCAGCCGCGCGCTATCCCAGCCAACGATGGCGCGGCGCGGGGTGCCGTAGGCGCTCGGCGCGGCGAGCGCCTGGATTTCCACCAGCACCGGGCGCGAGCCTTCAACGCCCGCGAACACAGCCGCGCCCGATGCGCGCTCGCCGCTGGCGCCCAGGAACAACGCCGAGGGGTTGGGCGTTTCCACCAGGCCCGCTTCGATCATCTCGAACACGCCGATCTCGTCGGTCGGGCCGAAGCGGTTTTTCACCGCGCGTAGGATGCGGAACGGCATGCCCCGCTCGCCCTCGAAATAGATCACGGCGTCTACGAGGTGCTCGACCACCCGCGGGCCAGCGATCTGCCCGTCCTTGGTGACGTGCCCGACGAGGATCACGATCGCGCCGGTTTTCTTGGCGAAGCGCACGAGCTCATGCGCGCAGGCGCGCACTTGCGCTACCGTGCCGGGCGCTGCTTCGACGCCGTCGGCCCACACGGTTTGGATGGAATCGATGATGGCCACGTCAGGCTTCATGGCTTTGAGGCCATCGAGGATTTTGCGAAGGTCGGTCTCCGCCGCCAGCTGCACCGGCGCATCGGCGGCCTTGAGGCGGCGCGCGCGCTCTTGCACTTGCGCCTCGGCTTCCTCACCGGTGATGTAGGCCACCGAAGCGCCGGACCGCGCCAGCGCCGCCGCTGCTTGCAGCAGCAACGTGGATTTGCCGACGCCAGGGTCGCCGCCGATCAGGATCGCCGAAGCCGGCACGAGGCCGCCGCCACAGACGCGGTCGAACTCGGAGATGCCCGTCGCCAGCCGGGGCGGCGGCGGCGCTTGCCCGGTCAGTTCGACGAACGCCAAGGCCTTGCTCTTTTTGCCGGTGGGCGCGGCCATGGCGCCGGGCACGACCGGGCGCGCGGCCTCTTCGACCATCGTGTTCCATTCCCCGCACGCCTCGCACTTGCCGGCCCATTTGGGCCAGATCGCGCCGCAGGCTTGGCAGGTGAAAATGTGGTCGGGTTTGGCCAAGGCTCAATCCTTCGTAAGCAACGCTTCGAGGTCGCGCGCGCCGTGTAGAATGTGCAAGATCAGTACGAGTTCGCCCGCTGCCTCTGGCTCAATTTGGTAGATCACGACGTAAGGGCGAATGACGAGGATGCGTCGATCTGGGCCCAATTCCTCACGCGGCGCGCCGATGCGGGGGTTGCGGGCCAAACCGTCAATGCGCGACACAATCCGATCGAGCATACCTCGCGCGGTGCGCGGGCTCGCTTGGGTGGCCAGAAAAGCTTGGATTTCATCAAGTTCAGCGTCCGCCCAGCGCGACAGACGAATTCTAGCCGGCATTGGCCAAGCGTTTGGCTATCCTGAGCTTGACGTCCTCCCAAGCAACCCCGCCGTGCTCACGATAGTCGGCCTCCGCTTCGTCGAGACTGCGGCGCAGGCCGGCGAGCGAGGCCAGGTGGACCCGCAGCGCGCTTTCAACGACGGCTTCCACGCTCTTCGCCCGGCCCGCCGCAACCTCGACTTCGACTTGGCGCTGTAGGTCTTCGGGCAACGTTATAGTCATGGCTTGAGGCTGCCTTCGTTCCGGTTTGAGTTCAATCCTGAAAGGCTTGGCAGGTGAAAATGTGGTTGGGTTTGGCCATGCATGTTCCAAAAATAAAACGCAACCACTAGTTAACAATATGCCCGTATGAGTTGTATCGTCTCTGGGGTATAATTCCAAATGGCGCAGCCCAAGGTCATCCTGGCCGTCGATGATTCGCTGACCATTCGCGAACTAATCAATTTCGTCCTCAGCAATGCCGGCTTCAAGGTCGAATTAGCGGAAGACGGCGTCCACGGGCTTGAGCAATTGAGCCGGCTCACGCCAGACGTCATCATCACCGACGTCAACATGCCGCGCCTGGACGGGCTCTCGTTCATCGAGCGCGCTCGCGAAAGCCTCGCTCGCGCCACGCCGATCCTGGTGCTCACCACCGAATCCGATCCCGCTCAGAAGGCGCGCGCCAAAGCCGCCGGCGCCACTGGCTGGATCGTCAAGCCGTTCAATCCCGTGCAATTGGTCGATGCCGTGCAGCGCGTGTCGCCGTGAGTTCCCTAAAATCCGAGGTGACGTTCAACTTCGCCAACGCCTCGGTGGTGATGATCGACGCCAGCTCGATTTCCATCGAAGTGCTGACCGGCATTCTTTCCGGATGCGGTTTCCGCAAGATGTTTCGTTGCATGGATCTCGCAACCGGGATCGACACCGTCAAGATGCACTCGGTCGATCTAATCTTGATCGATCCTTATGCGTTCGGCGCGGCGGCCTATGATTTCGTCAACTGGCTGCGCTCGGAGCGGCGCGGCCCCAATGCGGGCGTGCCCGTAATCATACTCACTGCCTATACCTACGTGCGCTTGATCACCGCGGCGCGCCAATGCGGCGCCGATTATGTCATCGCCAAACCGTTCTCCACGCAGGGCTTGCTTGAACGCATCTTGTACGTGGCCGAAAGCGAAGGGCGGCGCGGCGAACTGATCGCGCCGACGGACCTGGTTTCGTCCACCGGCAGCGGCGTGGAGATGTGGTGAGCGCGCCTTCCACACCGCGCCGTGGTCTTGCGAGCTGCCTTAATGTGGCGGGCGGCATCTCGATGAGCGAAGCATGCTCGCGCGCGGACCTGCACCTGGAGATGATGCGCGAGCGATCCGCCGGCGTCATGGAAGATTGCATGATGGCCATCGCTGCGTTGCAAGCCGAGGTCGACCATGCGCCGACGCCGGGGGTGCGTGCCGAGTTGCATCGTTTGTCGTGCAGTCTCGCGGCGCTCGGGGGCATGTTCCAGCGGGACGGGCTCAGCAAGGCCGCGCATTCGTTTTGCCGGCTGATCGACGCCACCGAGCCCGGTTGGGATGACGCGGCGGTTGCAGTTCACCTGAACACGATGCGGCTTCTGTTCACACCCGAGCGCGTGCCGGCGGAGGTGCAAGCCAGCCTTGTTGAAGGCTTGGTGCAAGTGCGCCGATGCGTGGCCCCGCCGACGCCGGACTGAAGCGCTTCCCCCAAGCGCCGATGATGCTAGGGTCGCCGCCTAAGTGGAGGCGTCGCATGCGCATTGTTATGGCTTTTGCAGTGTTTCTCGCCGCGTGCGGCCAGCCAGCTACGACGACGACCGAACCGACCGAGGGGGACGGCTATGCCGGTTCAAGCGGCGCGGGCCGCATAGCGGAGGAACCATTCACGCTGGCGCCGAACGCGCTGGTCGGGCTGTGGTCGTTCGACCGCAGCTGCGGCAATTACGATCTCGTGTTCGCAGCAGACCGGAGCGCCCAACATTACGACGTCACCGCGGAAGGCATGAACACGTCGTACGTTGGGACCTGGGCGACGGCGCCGGGCAACCGCGTCGTGCTCGGCCTGCGTAGGCTGGGTAGCGAGGGCGTGCCGGAGGGCGAGACGATCAGCTACCAAATCGACGTGGAGTCCGCGGTTGCCGATGACCTGATCGGCGATTTCAAGCGCGAAGGCGACACGCTGGTTGCAATCACCGCGCGCCGTTGTCCGGAAGAAGATCGCGATTAAACCACCGCGTGGATCGGCCCGTCCGCTCGGCCGGCCACGAACTGATCCACCATTGCATTGCCGGAATTGTCGATGCTCGCGGCAGGCCCGCGCCAGACAATTTCGCCCGCGTGCAGCATGGCGATCTCATCGGCGATTTTGCGTGCCGACGGCATGTCGTGGGTGATGGACACCGCCGCGCAGCCGAGGTCGCGCACCATCTCGACGATCAGATCATTGATGGCGTCGGCGGTGATGGGATCAAGCCCGGTGGTGGGCTCGTCGAAGAACAGGATGTCCGGCTTGGCGATGATGGCGCGTGCGAGGCCTGCGCGCTTTTGCATGCCGCCGGAGAGTTCGATCGGGCGCACGTCGGCGAATTCCGCAGCGAGGCGCACTTTACGCATGGTTTCGATCGCGCGCTCGCGCGCCAGTCTGCGCGGGACTTTGTCGGCATAAATCAGCCGAAAGGCGATGTTTTCCCAAACGCTGAGCGAGTCGAACAACGCGCCGCCCTGAAAGAGCATGCCGAACTTGCGCATGATGCGTTGCTGGGCCGGCGGCGGCATGCGCGTGACATCGGCGCCATCGACCAGCACTTGGCCGCTATCGGGCTTCATCAATCCCAACGCGCATTTCAGCGTCACCGATTTGCCGACGCCCGAACCGCCGATGATGACGAGCGATTGCCCGGCCTCGACGTCGAGGGTGACGCCGCCGAGCACCTGGCGGCCACGCAGACGCTTCTTGAGGGCGACCAGCTGAAGTTTGGGGGCGTTCATTGTAGGTCCCTGGCGCTCGTCATTCCGGGGCTCGGCGAAAGCCGAGGACCCGGAACCCAGGGGCAAAAGTCGCGCCCTGCGATCCCCTGGGTTCCGGATCGCGCTCCGCACGTCCGGAATGACGGGGGGTATGAGGTTTGTTGTTTCATTCCACGAAAAACGCTGTGATCAGATAATTCACCGCCAAGATCAGCACGATGGCGCCGACGACGGCGTTGGTTGTCGCGCGCCCGACGCCGAGTGCGCCGCCATTTGAATGATAGCCTTGATAGGCCCCCATCGCGGCGATGATGAAACCGAACACGGCGGCCTTGACGAGGCCCAAGCCCACATCCTGGGGCTCAAGAAAATCAAAAGTGTTGCGCAAATATGTCGCGCCATTGAAGCCGAGGCTGTTCACCGCGACCAGATATCCGCCCATCACACCGATGATGTCTGCGATCAGCACCAAAATAGGTAAGGTCAAGGTCGCCGCAAGTACGCGCGGTGCGACGAGGAATCGGAACGGATCGGTTGAGAGCGTGGTCATCGCGTCGATTTGATCTGTCGTGCGCATGGCGCCCATCTCGGCGGCAATGCCCGCCGACACGCGTCCCGCCAGCATCAGGCCCGCCAGCACCGGCCCAAGTTCGCGGGTGATGCCGAGCACGACAATGTTGGGCACGAATTGCTCTGCATTGAAGCGCGCGCCGCCAACAAAGATGTTGAGCGCCAAAGCGGCCCCGATGAACACTGCGGTGACACCAACAACGGGAAGCGATAAATAGCCAATCTGCGCGCATTGCCGGCCAAATTGGCCAACGAAAAACGGCGGCGAGAAGCACCCGGTTACGGCGCGCGCCGTAAATGCCGAGAAGCGTCCAATTTCGGCAAACGTCGCGATGGTTGCACGGCCAATGCCGGCGAACGGGTTCATCCTCGCGCTCCCGTGCGGCGCACGGTCCCCGCGAAGGTCGTCAAGATTTCATAGGGTGCTGTGCCGGCGAGCGCGGCGACCTCGTCCACCGCCACGTTGGGGCCGAGAAACTCGACCATCGCCCCGGGGGCGGCGTCCTTGCACCCGGAAACATCCAGGATGATCAGATCCATCGACACACGCCCCAGGATCGAGCGCCTTGCGCCCCCCAGGAAGCCATAGCCACGCCCACCGAGCGAACGCAAGAAGCCGTCGGCGTAGCCCAGCGCAACGGTGGCCGTGCGCATCTTCTTTGCCGCAGTGAAGGTCGCGCCGTAGCCGAAGCTCTCCCCTGGCTCGGCGTCGCGCACTTGCAGGATGGGCGCTTCTATGATCGCGGCGGCTGCGAGTTTTGGATTGTCGGCGTCAAGCCCGCCAGAACCAAAGAGCCCAATCCCTGGACGGACGAGATCGAAGTGATAGTCGGCGCCAATCGCCACGCCCGCCGTCGACGCAAGGCTGAGCGGCGCTTTGGGAAACAAACTCGCTGCATCAATGAAGCGCGTGCGTTGCAACGCGTTCATTTCATGCGTGATGTCTGAGGCGCAGGCGAGGTGGCTCATCACCAGCGCCAGCGACGCGCTTTTCAGCGCGACCGCTGCTTGCGCCAGCTCCTCAGGGCCGACGCCGAGGCGGTTCATGCCGGTGTCGATGTGCAAGGCCATTGGCCCGCGTGCTTCCCAGAGCTTGATCTGGGCTATGGAATTGAGCACCGGGGTGAGTTTTGCGTTGGCGAAATCTCGGACGTCGTCGACGCTGGGGCCGTTCAGCACGAACACTTGCGGGCCTTCGCCCAGAGCGTGCCGCACCCGAAGCGCTTCGCCCGACGTCGCGGTGAAGAAAACGCGTGCACCCGCCTGCGCCAAAGCGCGTGATGCTTGCACTGCCCCAAGCCCGTAAGCGTCCGCTTTCACGACCGCGGCGACAGCGGCGCTGGCTGACTTCTTTTTGAAGAAGCGCCAATTCTCCGCAATGGCGGCGGCGTCAACGCGCAGCCGCGCGAGCCTAGACCTAGGAGCGGGCGGAGAGGTTGCCGAATCTGGTGTAGCGGCTGTCAAAGAAGAGCTTCACCTTTCCAATCGGGCCATGGCGCTGTTTGCCGATAATGATCTCGGCGTGGTTGCGCACTTCGTCCACTTGCCGCATCCAGGCGATGTGCTCGTCGCTGCCTTCGCGTGGCTCGGTTCGCTCCAGATAATAGCTTTCGCGGTAGACGAACAGCACCACGTCTGCGTCCTGTTCGATGGAGCCGGATTCGCGTAAATCCGAGAGTTGCGGGCGCTTGTCCTCACGGTTTTCCACCTGGCGCGAGAGCTGCGACAGGGCGATGACCGGGACTTTCAGGTCCTTGGCCAGCGCCTTGAGGCCCTGGGTGATTTCGCTCACCTCCTGCACCCGCCCATCGCTCTTCTTCGAGGATGAGGTCACCAGCTGCAGATAGTCGACGACGATGCAATCGAGGCCGGCGGTGCGCTGTAGTCGGCGCGCGCGCGCCTGCAATTGGGCGATGCCCAGGGCGCCGGTGTCGTCGATGTGCAACGGCAATTGCTGCAAATTCACGGCCTCGTCGGCGAGACGCTCGTATTCTTGTTTGCTGATCTTGCCGCGGCGGATGCGGTCGCTCTCGATCTCAGAGGCGTCCGAGAGCAGGCGCGTGGCCAATTGCTCCGACGACATTTCCAGTGAGAAGAACGCCACCACCCCGCCCTTGTTAGTCTGGCTCTCGAAATCGCCGGAGCGCTGGGCGGCGAGGCGGGCGCGGGCGATGTTGAAGGCGATGTTGGTGGCCAAGGCGGTCTTGCCCATGGAGGGTCGCCCCGCGAGGATGAGCAGGTCCGAGGGGTGCAGGCCGCCGAGCATGCGGTCAAGGTCATCGAAACTTGTGGCCAGGCCCGAGACGTCGGATTTGCTTTCATAGGCGGCCGCTGCGTTTTCGATCGAGGTGGCGAGGGCCCGCGAGAAGGGCGCGAAGCCGGAATTTGCCGTGCCGCTTTCAGCCAGCGTGAACAATGTACGTTCCGCTTCTTCAATGATGTCCTTGGCGTCGTGACCATCGGGCGGGGTCTCGGCGAGATCGGCTATCACATTGCCGACCCGGATGAGTTCGCGCCGCAGCGCCAGGTCATAGATGAGCTCGGCATAGGATTGCGCCTGCGCAGAGAGCGGCGCGGCTGATTCCATCAGTTTCATCAGGTAGACCGCGCCGCCGATTTCCTTGATGCCGCCGTCGCGGGCGAAGCGTTCCTTCAGTGTGACGCCGTCGGCGAGGTCGCCGCCCGAAATGATCTGCGCGCAGGCCGCGAAGATACGCCCATGCACGGGGTCGAAGAAGTGGCGTTCCTGCAGCAGCGGGGTGATGCGGTTGTAGGTTTCATTGTCGAACAGGATCGCGCCCAGCAGGCCTTGTTCGGCTTCAAGGTTGTGCGGGGCTGCGCGCGGCGACGCGGATGGCGGCGGCGTGGGGACGATGCTCGGAGAATTCATGGCCCTCAGCATGGTATGATTCGGGAACGCAACATTTTCAGCAGAAGCGCTTGCCATGAGATATCCCGAGTCGCGGCTGTGATTTTGGTGTTGACGCGGAACGAAGTCTCAGCGCGATTCAACGACGCCAAATAACAAATGGCCCGTGCGTCGCGGGACACACGGGCCATCTTCTGGTCGAATGCATTGAACGCTATTCGCGCGGTGAAGTATCCACGAACGCGGAGGCGGCCAATTCCTTGGCTTGGGCCGCAGCTTCGTCCCGGTCGGCTTGCATGCCGGAGGTAATCACGTTTTCACCGCGGGCTTGCCGTTCGGCCTCGTCGGCGGAGCGCGCTACATTGACCTTCACGTTGGCGTACACTTCCGCGTGTAGGCGGATGCGCACATCGTAGAGGCCGATGGTCTTGATCGGCTTGCCCAGAACGACGGTTCCGCGATCCACCTTGGCGCCGCTGCGGGCAATCTCGTCGGCGATGTCGCGCGAGGAGACCGAACCGTAAAGCTGACCAGCTTCGCCGGCCTGACGGATCAGCACGTAAGATGTGCCGTCGACCTTCTTGGACGCGGTTTCCGCATCAACGCGGGCTTCGGCGTTGCGCGCTTCGATCTCGGCGCGGCGGATATCGAACAGCTTTTGGTTGTCGTCGGTGGCTCGCAAAGCGCGCTTCTGCGGCAGTAGGAAATTGCGCGCGAAGCCGTCGCGCACCTTCACCACGTCGCCGATGGCGCCAAGGTTTTCCACCCGTTCGAGCAGGATCACTTGCATGGCTTAATCCCCCTCACTGAACCGCGAACGGCAACAGCGCCAATTCGCGCGCGAGCTTGATGGCGCGGGCGAGTTCGCGTTGCTTCTTGGCGGTGACGGCGGTGATGCGCGCGGGCACGATCTTGCCCTTTTCGCTGATGTAGCGCTGCAGCATCTTGACGTCCTTGTAGTCGATCTTCGGGGCCGCATCGCCCGAGAATGGGCACACTTTGCGGCGACGGCCGAACGGACGGCGCGCGGGGATGTTGGAGATGTTGAATTTCGGGGCGCCTTTGCCGGACATGACCTATTCCTCCTCGCCGACTATTTCGTTGCCGTCTTCGTCACGGCCCTCTCGGCGGGCTCTGCGGCGTTCCTCGCGGTCGCGGCGGGCGAGGATGGGCGAGGGCTCTTCATCGTGCGCTTCAACGCGGATGGTCTTGAAGCGCATGACATCTTCGTTGATGCGCAGCAGCCGCTCAAGTTCGTGCACGACTGGCGCTGCGCAATCGATATTGAGCAGAGCGTAATGGCCCTTGCGGTTCTTGCGGATGCGATAGGTGAGGTTGCGCAGACCCCAATATTCGGTTTTCGCCACCCGGCCGCCCTGGTCGGTCACTGTCTTGGTGATTTCCTCAAGCAGCGTATCGACCTGTTGGGGCGAGATTTCTGGACGCGCGATTAGCACGTGTTCGTAGAACGCCATGTTTTCCTCTTCCTGGCGACCTGCGGCGCCCGGGCGGGGGAAGAGCCTGCCCAAACGATGGACCCCAGGCGCAGAAACTGCCCCAGGGCCGCAAATCGCGAAGGCGCGGGATTTAGGGGAAACAGAAGGCGAAGGCAAGCGGTCCAGTCGTTCGTGAACGGAGGAGCCGAAAAAACCTAAGCTGGCGCTCCCGCGAGTGTCCTGGGCTTTGGCCCTCGCGCCCCCCGCAAGCGGGGGAAGAAAGCGCCCATCATGGTAAATTACATTGCCGCCGCAATTGCCCTCCAGCGGAGCGATTGCGAGGGGTGCAAACTGCGGTTCTCGGTGTGTGGGATTGGGAGAGGCAAAGGGCCGCCGGCTCGACCCCCTATGACCAGCGGCAGAAACCACGCCCTATCTCGACGCTGGCCTCACGTATTACAAACTCACCCCTGTGGCCCAAAATTTGCGCTCGATGGCGCGCGCCATGTCTCCGCAGGCCAAATCGTCAGATTGTCGACTGTAAGCGCCATGCGGTAAGCGCCCCAACGAAACCCGTGGCGACCAAAGCCAATGCTGCAATCCCGGCGGGCAGCATCGCCACCACAGATAGGTCACGCCAGAACCACGCTGCGATGACGACGCCCGCAAAGGAAGCCATGCCAACAGCAACCGACGAACCGACGTCGATCGGCGCCATGGCGCGCCGTTCGGCCTCAAGCCGGCGCGTGAGCTGCGCGCGCCGCCAAATCCGTTCGGGATCAAGCCCAATGGGCGCATCCAATAGGGTGATTGCTAGTTCTCGCGTCGCGTTGGTGACGATGGTGACCTCGTCGTTCCTGCCGCTAACGGTCATCGTCCGCCTCCACCGACTGCTCATACCCGCCCGCTCGCAAAGAGGTCGCGAATTTTTGTCGTGCGCGGTGCAGCAAGACTTTCACGCTGCCTGTGCTGAGCCCCAGCGCGCGCGCAATTGTGGGGTGGTCGTTTCCTTCGACATGCGCGAGCCAAATCAGCTGGCGTTCCTGCAGCTTTAACTGTGAAAACAGGCGCGTAAGATCGATCCGCAGACCGGGGTCAGCAAGCCTCAACTCCGGCGGCTGCTGCCCTTCGTGGTTGATATCGCGCCTCCGCTGGCGCCAATGGTCAACAAGAAGATTGCTGACGACGCGAAACAGATAAGCGCGCGCTTCCTGCGGATGGTGCGGAAAATTGGGACTTGCAAGCGCGCGTGTATATGCCTCCTGCACAACGTCGTCGGCCGCCACGGCGCTGCCAAGAGAACGCGCTGCGTAACGTCGCAGCGGCTCGGCCGTTTGACGATAAACCTCCAAGAAGGAGGCCTGGTCGTAAGGGCGAGGCAATCGCTCCATCCTTGATGCCGGCCGCTACCGTCTTTGACGGCGCGCGGTTAGCGGTCGCGCGCGCCCGCAGCGCCGTCGCCTTGCAGCGGCGCATGCGCGAGCAACCCAGACCTTCCCCCGAGGCGCCACGCTAACGCCGCCGACAGCGCGAACCCCGCGCCCACAAATGCCGCCATGACGGCAAATGCGATCAGCGCAGAACGCGCCTCGAACGCGTTCAGCCATGCCAAAACGAGCAGACCAGCGCCGATCAATAAGAGCACAATTCCGTTTTGCGCGGTGCGGATCACCTGGTCGCGAAACCCGCCTCCGGAAGGTTCCTCGATGGGGTCTTGCAGTAGGCGAGCGCCGCCTTCACTCTGCAGCAAGGCGGCGATGTCCGCTGCGGACTCTAGGCGCTCGAGCAGTCGAAGTCTGAGGTCGATCAACATTTTCAAGCGGCGGCGACGCCGCATTTCTGTTGCAAGGACCCAGAAAATGAATCCCAGCGTGATGAACAAAACGGGATAGACGATGGTGTCGGTTGACATGTCTGATGCTCTTCAGTTTCGACGCCGCGCCAAACGAAACGCCGTTTGCATTGCACGGTCTCGACCGGTCAATACGTCTTCGACCCTCTCGATCACCCGATGATCCGGCGGCACGCCGCGGTCAGCGTGCGAAAACCCTGCTACCGCCACTTCATAACGCTGCAACGGCAGGTGCAGCCTTATTCCTGTATTCGGCAGAGTGACCATCATAGCAACACCCGAGGTGTTTCCGTAGTATCCGCCCGCCGCCTCTTCGCCGATGAATACCGCGCGACGATTGGAGTGCGCGACAGAGAGGAATTCGGCCGTCGTCGAGAAGCTGCCGCCGTTCATCAGTACAAAGACGCGGCCCGAAAAGCGATCTGCTTCCGGCTGATGAACGCCGTAATTGGGATTCTCAAGCCAACGCAGGCGGCCTTCGACGTCGGTCTCATAGAGATTCGGCGGCGGCCCAGGAATCGGGGGGTCGGCGTATTGTGAGAATGAGAACGCGCTGCTGCGCAAATAAAGTCCGGCATAGTATCGAAACGGCTCGGCGGCCAAGTACGCGAACAATTGCCGGCCCAATTCATCGCGTCCCCCGCCATTGTCGCGGAGATCAATCACCAGCGTGCGCGTTCGGCGCGCCTTGATGTCGCGAAAGGTCTCGGCGAAAAAAGCGTCTAGGCGTTGCTGGTGCGCCAAATCGGCGAACCCTCCGAAATTGCGAATGGTGAGGAGTGCGATGGCCCCCTCGTCACGATAACTCAGTTCAGCCGGTGGATGCGTCGCGCGGTCGGTCGGAAAGCGCTCCAACCAAGCCTGATCCAGCGCTGCGAGCGACATTCCTTCTAGCGCGCGCGACCTTAGGCCGAAGCGCCGGCGCACCTCGACCTGGTAAGTTGCGTTGGGCCCTCGAAGCAACGAATAAAGCCGGTTAAACTGCAGGCCCGTCGACAGGCGATGCTCGCGTCCAGATACGATGCCGCCGTCGCCAGGCGTGACCTGCATCATGTTTGCGAGAACGTCCCGCACGGGCTCGCCGTTGATGGTCACGATTTCCCGCCCTGCCAAGTCGCCGCCGCTCAGATCGCGCAGTACGAATAGGCGTCCATCGTTAACGAGCACGCGGAGCGGAATGAGAGGCGCGTCATCTACAAACACGGCGCTGTCGGCCTCGGATAAATCGATCGCAGTGTGGCCATCGCGCAGCGCCGCCACGACGGGCGCCACGATCCGATAGAAGGAGAGCGCGTCCATAGGCCCAACGATCCGGCCGACCGCTGCGTCGAATTCTCCCTGAAGCTCCGTCGCGGTCAGGTATCTGAGCGCGCCGGGATGGCCCTCGTTGATCGCCGTACGCAACACCGCAAGATCTTCGGCGAGCGCCTGAGGCTGATACAGCGCCTGCGTCTCTTGAGCGGTCGCCCCGGCTGACAGAGCAATGACTATGACGGCGGCCAATGACGCCAGCGGCGCGGCTGTGAAATGCATGAGGGCTCCCCGGGGCAAGGCAAACAATATCCACAACGCTGCGGCCGGGATCGCGTTAACAGCGCACGCCGCAATAAGGGGAGCGAGCCTGCGGCGCTAGCGCGAGCCAATGCACGACATTTAGCAGGAATCGCCTGTTGTCTTCGGCGCCTGGCGCGTCCAAGCCCATGCGCTCCGTACCAGTCACCTGCGCGGTGAACATTGCCGCTTCGCTGAACACCGCGACGCGTCCTGCGCCAAATTCGATCAATGCACCCTGCAATTTACCTTCGCCCGACAGCTGCGGTGTGTTGTCAGTGAACGTCCCGGCTTCCTCTGGCATTCGCACCACCCAGCGCGGTCCGAGCCGCAGCAATGGACGCACGCCATTTTCGCCGTGGAATGCCGAGCCGGTGAACGTGCGCACCTGAGTTACGCCTTCGGCAATGGGATCATCCACGAGGCCGCCATTTTCTCGTGTGAACAGGTCCGGCTCGTCGTCGCCGTCCATTGCGAATCCATTGTCGAACTGAATGCCGAACGCTGCACCAAGGTCTTGCGCCGCGCCCGCGAATGGCATGTGATCGGCGATCAGTAACAAGGCGCCGCCGCGCTCGACAAATCGCCGAATGGACGCGATTTCCCCCAACGTGAACGCTGACGCATTGGGCAAACGCGAGTTCTCAACGTTTTCCGGCGCAAGCGCATTCGCGACAACGAGAATATCCACGCCACGCAGGCTCCCTTCACTGAACGGCGCCTCCGACCCCGCAACACGCAGGCCATCATTGCGCAAGAGTTGGGCGAACGGCGCGTAGCGGCCATCGACGGTGTGAAAGTTATGATGCGCCCCGTCTATGACTACGCTGGGTCCGGAGTTCGCAGCAAATGCCGGGTTCGCCACACCCATGTCCGCGTCCAGGTTAACTCTCTGTTCGCCCTGCGCACAGGCCGTCAATGTCAGCAGGGCAAGCGCCGCGATAAGGCCGCTTTGCGATGGCGCGCCCCATGATCTGGGACCAACGGGGACGCGCAGGCGGATGGTAGGCATCAGGGCTCCCTGGAGCAGCTCAAACAATATCCACAACGCAGCCGGGAGGGGCGGGGTTAACACGGAGCGCTGCGGCGTTCGGGAAACTCAGCGGACCGGCTGCGGAAAACCGTCGCCGATAGTGGCATGGCAGGTGGCTGGTTTCGGCGAGAATCTCCCGGTTCGTGGGCGCTTTCGGAGTGTCGCGATTGGTGCGGTGAGCCGCCGGTCGGTTGTTCCCGGTCGCAGCTTGCGCTAACTCCCTCACATGAGCACAGCCTTCATATTCCCTGGTCAAGGGTCGCAGGCGCCCGGTATGGGCAAGGCACTCCACGACGCCTTCGCCAGCGCGCGCGAGGTGTTCCAGGAAATCGACGAAGCGCTCGGCGAGAAGCTCTCGCGGCTGATTTTTGAGGGGCCGCCTGAGGAGCTGACCTTAACCGCAAACGCGCAGCCGGCTTTGATGGCCGTGAGTTTGGCGATGATGCGGGCGCTGGAGCGTGAGTTTGGCGTGCCTGTGACCAAAGCCGCGTTCGTGGCTGGGCACTCGCTGGGAGAGTATTCAGCTTTGGCGGCGGCGGGGGCGCTTTCGCTAACGGACGCGGCGCGGCTGCTGCGTCTGCGCGGGAACGCGATGCAAGCGGCTGTAGCGCCAGGCGAAGGCGCGATGGCGGCGCTGATCGGCAAGGTCGATGTGGCGCTGGCCGAGGAGATCGCGGCGAAGGGCGCAGAGGCCGGCGAGTGCGTGGTCGCTAACGACAACAATATCGGCAACGTCGTGATCTCCGGTTCAAAGGCCGGAATCGAAGCGGCGCTCGCTTTCGCCAAGGAAAAGGGCGCACGCGCGATCGCGCTCAACGTCTCGGCGCCGTTCCACTCGCCGCTGATGCAGCCGGCGGCGGAAGCCATGGCGGCGGCGCTCGCAGGGGCTGAGATTGCGCCGCTCGCGGTTCCATTGGTCGCGAACGTGACGGCGCGCCCGGTGAGCGAGCCGGCGACGATCCGGCGCTTGCTGGTGGAGCAGGTGACGGGCCGCGTGCGCTGGCGCGAGAGCGTTGAATGGATGGCCGGTGAAGGCGGCGTGCATCGCCTTGTCGAAGTCGGCGCCGGCAAGCAGCTTTCCGGCATGGTCAAACGCAACGCGCCAGATGCGGAGACGCTGGCGCTCAACGAACCGGCGGATTTGGAAGCGTTCGCGAAAGCGCTGTAGGAAATGAGAATAGATCCACCGTCATCCCGGACATGCGAAGCATGATCCGGGACCCAGGGGCGCCGAACTCGGTGTTGGCCCCTGGGTTCCGGGTTCCGCCTCCGGCGGCCCCGGAATGACGGAAGCAGTTAAGGAGCTTCCGTTGATGTTCTCACTCACAGGCAAAACCGCGCTCGTCACCGGCGCTTCTGGCGGTATTGGCGGCGCCATAGCGAAAGCGTTGGCGGCGCAGGGCGCGCGTGTGGCGCTGTCGGGCACGCGGGTTGAGGCGCTGGAGAAGGCGCAAGCCGAACTGGGCGGCGATCATCCGATCCTGCCGTGCAATCTTTCTGACAGCGCCGCCGTGGACGCGCTGGTGGGTCAAGCAGAAGCCGCCCTCGGTGGGCGGCTGGATATTCTGGTGGCGAACGCCGGCATCACCAAGGACGGGCTCTTGCTGCGCATGAAGGACGAGGATTTTCAGTCGGTGCTCAGGATCAACCTTGAGAGCTATTTTCGGCTTTCGCGTGCGGCGCTGCGGGGCATGATGAAGAACCGGTGGGGGCGGATCATTGGTATAAGTTCGGTCGTGGGCGTGATCGGAAACGCCGGGCAGGCCAATTACGCGGCCTCCAAGGCAGGCATGATCGGCTTCACCAAGGCGCTGGCCGCGGAAGTCGCCAGCCGCAACGTCACCGCCAACTGCGTCGCGCCGGGCTTTATCGCCTCGCCCATGACCGATGGGTTGAATGAAGCTCAAAAGGCCGCGCTTCTGGGCAAAATCCCGGCAGCCCGCCTGGGAGCAGGCGCCGATGTCGCCAGCGCAGTCGCCTATTTGGCGAGCGAGGAGGCCGCCTATGTCACCGGCCAGACGCTGCACGTGAACGGCGGCATGGCCATGATCTGAGCGCTCCAGGCTGTGGCTCAAGAAAAAAGCGCTTGCGCCGAGGCGTCGGGCTGTCCAAAACGCCGCTCACAGCGTCCCACCTGCAACAGGGGCGGTGGAATATCTGAAATTTTTCACTGGCGAGGCGTGCATGTCGGAAGTGTTAGAACGCGTGACGGCGATCGTGATCAAGCATCTCGAATGCGCACCCGAGAAAGTGACGGATAAGGCGAGCTTTATCGACGATCTGGGCGCGGACAGCCTCGATAACGTCGAACTGGTCATGGCGTTCGAGGAAGAGTTCGGGATCGAGATCCCCGACGACGCCGCCGAGCACATCCAGACGGTCGGCGACGCCGTGAAGTTTATCTCGGAGAAGGTGGGCTAAGGCCCACCAGCGCCCATGAAGCGGCGCGTCGTCATCACAGGGATCGGGCTGATCACGCCGCTGGCCGCGAATGCGCCAGCGACATGGGAGCGTCTGCTTGCAGGCCGCTCAGGCGCGAACCGCATCGAACATTTCAAGGTCGATGACCTTCCGTGCAGGATCGCTTGCCTGGTGCCGCGCGTTGATGGGCGCGGCGGCGGCGGCGGTGATGCACACGCGTTCGACCCAGACAAGACCATGTCGGCGAAAGAACAGCGGCGCGTCGACGACTTCATTCTCTTTGGCATGGCTGCGGCGGACGAGGCGATCGCCGATTCTGGTTTTGTGGCTGCCACGCCGGAGCAACAATACCGCGCCGGCGTGTTGATTGGCTCGGGCATCGGCGGGCTCAACACTATTGCCGACAACGCGCTGGTGCTGGAGCGCGACGGCCCGCGCAAGATCAGTCCGTTTTTTATCCCCAGCGCGTTGATCAACTTGGTCTCAGGTCAGGTCTCGATCCGTTACAAGCTCAAAGGCCCCAATCACGCAGTGGTCACGGCTTGCGCCACCGGTGCGCACGCCATCGGCGATGCGGCGCGGTTCATTGTTCATGGCGACGCCGATGTGATGGTGGCGGGTGGCGCGGAAGCGGCGATCTGCCGACTCGGCATGGCGGGTTTTTGCGCCTCGCGCGCGCTCTCGACGGCCTACAACGACACGCCCGAAAAAGCGTCGCGTCCTTATGACAAGGATCGCGACGGCTTCGTGATGGGCGAAGGCGCAGGCGTCATGGTGTTGGAGGAGTACGAGCATGCCAAGGCGCGAGGCGCGAAAATTTACGCTGAGGTGAAGGGGTACGGCCTGTCAGGCGACGCCCACCACATCACCGCGCCTGCGGATGACGGCGACGGTGGTTTCCGCGCTATGGCCGCCGCTTTCAACGATTCCGGCTTAACGCCTGCCGACATCGATTACGTCAACGCTCACGGCACCTCCACGCCGCTGGGCGATGAGATCGAACTTAAGGCGGTAGAACGTATGTTTGGCGCATCCGCTGGCAAACTCTCGCTCTCGTCCACAAAGTCCGCGATTGGGCATTTGCTTGGGGCGGCCGGTGCTGTGGAGACCATTTTCTGCGCGTTGGCGATGCGCGACAGCATCATCCCGCCGACGTTGAACTTGGAAAATCCTTCGATCGAAACCGCCATAGATTTGACGCCGCGAACCGCCAAAAAGCGCATCATTAAGGCGGCGATGTCGAACTCGTTCGGGTTCGGCGGCACAAACGCTGCAGTCATCCTAACCGCGGTGAGCTAATGGCAAGACGAACACGGGTGCAGCCGGTGGATCGGCGCGGACCCTGGGGCGCGGTATCGATGCTGGCGTCGCTGGCGATCGTCGGCGCGGCGGTGCTGTTGGTGGCGTTCTTCGCGTTCGGCGCGGAAGCCAACCGCGAAGGCCCCTCAGATGCCGCGACGACCTTCGTCGTCGAGCGCGGCGCTTCGGTGACGAGCATCGGTCGCGCGTTGGAGAGCCAAGGTTTTATCCGCGACGCGCGCCTGTTCCGTGCGGCGCATTTGCTTTATGCCCGCGATGCGGTGTTGCAGGCAGGTGAATACGCAATTCCCGCGCGCGCTTCGTTGCACGATGTCGTGGGCATGCTGGCGGACGGCGATGCGCTGCAACACGCGCTCACCTTCCCGGAAGGCATCACTATCGCTGGCGTGATGAGGATCATGCAGGAATCCGAAGTGCTCACTGGTGAGATGCCGGAAGCCCCGCCTGAGGGCGCGATCCTGCCGGAGACATATCATGTGCAGCGCGGGATGACGCGTGCAGCATTGCTGGCGCAGATGCTCGCTGCGCACGATGCGGCGGTCGCGGAAATCTGGGCGGCGCGCCAGCCCAATTTACCAATCGCAACGCCGGAGGAATTGGTGACGCTGGCGTCCATCGTCGAGCGCGAAACCGGCGGCGCGGCTGAACGGCCTTTGGTGGCGGCGGTGTTTGTCAATCGCCTGCGCCGGCCGATGCGGCTCGAAAGCGACCCCACCATCATCTACGGCGTGTGCAAGCAATTTCCAGCGCGATGCCGCGACGGGCGTTTGGTCGACGCGCGCGGCCAGCCGCGTGTTATTCGGGCGAGCGAGATTGCACTCAATACCGGATACAACACCTATCGTATCGACCGTCTGCCGCCGACGCCGATCTCCAATCCAGGTAGGTTAGCCCTGCAGGCGACCGCCAACCCTGCCGATTCAAACGCCATTTTCTTCGTGGCCGACGGCAGCGGCGGTCATGCGTTCGCGGCAACGCTCGCCGAGCACAACGCCAACGTCACACGCTGGCGCGGAATCGAAGCGCAAAGGCTGGCCGAAGAGCGCGCGGGGCGGTGAGGCGTGCCGTTGCGAGGCGGTGGTATTGCTTGCCATGCGGCGGAATTCGCCGCGCGCGCCAGAGGGTGACGCTACATCAACATGTCGCCCGGTCTTGGATCGTCGATGCTCCAAGTCGCACGAAACACGCCGGATCGGTCAGTTCTCTCCGGTAGATCATCCCGCATTCCGCCCTCAAATTCCGCCCGAACAAACAGTACAGAAAAAGCGAGTTTAGCGCGGAGAATGTGCGCGATGGCTCTAGCCAATAACACTATTGCCCGCGATAAGCGAGGATCGCCGCCAGCGCGGGATCACGACCGGCGCGCAGATCAGCGGGCGTCAACGGCGCCGGCAAGCCCGGCGCGATCCACGGTCTAATGTCATCCGAGGTTGCGCCCCCCTGGAACCATGCGCTCGATATGCTGCCTGTCATTCGAGAGTATGGCAGCGTGAACGGGGTGTCTTCGCCATAGAAATTGGGACGCGAGCCGGTCGGTTCACCGACGAAGATGGCGTCGGTGTGCGTTTCCAGCATGGAGGCGAGATTCATCGCTGCCGAAAAAGTCCGCCGGCCGACGATGACGAATAGCCCGCCCTCGTGATCGATGCGCGGCGATCGCACAATCTCGCGCACCAGCGACCAGTTGGGCGAACCGTCTCCGCCATTGTTGTGACGAAGGTCAATGACGAGACGGCGAGCGCGACCTGAGCGAAGACGTTGCCCGAGCTCAGCCACGAACTGCGCAAAGGTCTCCCCCTCACCGCCAATCTGGTTGATTTGCGCGAACACCAAGTCGCCGCGCTCCATATCTTGAAGCCAATAGGGCTCCTCCGCGCGCGCAAGCCAAGGCGGCGGGGCGGGCGCGCCCATGCTTGGCCAGGCCGCAGGCGCCCAGCGTTCGGAGGGATCACGATCAATCGGGCCGCCGACTAGCCGAGCGCTTCGCCGAGTTCCGTCGGACCCCTCAACATCGAGGTTGACTTCAGAGGAACTCTCAGAGCCGGCCCCTAAGGCCGCTGTCTCCGCGAATTGTAGCGCCATCGCGCCGAGCCAAGAAAAGGTCACGTCGTTGTCGTGGGCGAGCACTGTGCGCAAGCGCGCGACAATTTCGGCCATCGGACGTCCGTTCATCCCCACAATCCGCGCGCCAACGAGTTCGGCATGATCAGGCGCGGCCGCCATCACATACCACTCGTTTCCAAATGCATAGGGCCAGATCGGCAGCAGATGAAACGCCATCGGCCCTTCCATCGGCGGCGCCATGCTGGTGTGGCCATCGCCGATCAGAGTCGAAAGCCGCATGAAGCTTTCGACAACTTCCGCATCCGTCAGGTGTGGGATTTGAGCGCGCAACTCTGCGGCGGAACGACGCCACTGCGCTTCGTCGACGCTGTGAAACGGATTGGGATGTCGGCGCAGCATTAAATCGGTGTAGAAATCAATGTCGCCTTGCCATCCGGCGACGCGTCCCAACCCTGCGCGATCGATGTCGCCGGCTAAGCGGCGAAACCTCGGATCGCGGATCAACGTCGCGAAGCGCTGATCCTGGGCCAGTCGACCGAGTTCGAAGCCATACCTTGCCTGGGCAATCGCGAGGTGTCGCAGCGCTTCATCGGCATCGCCGATGGTTGCAGCGCAGCCTGCCGCATCTACATGGGCGCGACGCAGCCCGCTCCGGGCGCCATTGACGCCAAGCGCAATGGCACGGTCCAGGGCTGGGCGCGCGTCAGCACAATTGCCAGATCGCGCCAGGGCGGCGCCCAGATAGTACCAGTCCGCTCCGGCATCGGGGTCGGCAGAAGTCAGAGCGCGGTACGCCGCTGCGGCTGCGGGCCAATTCTCGGCGGCGACAAGGGCGCGCGCCTGCGCGCGCTCCGCCACGGGGTCACCGGCAGCGGGGCCGCTTCCCAACATTGCGAGGGCGGCGAAAAGGGCTAACGTCGATGTTCGCATTGGGTCGCGCTCCGGCTGATTGCTCGGCGTACCGACCCCAGGCGGCGCGATTTGTCGTCTCATTGGATTTGGTGAGACGCAGAACGCTGCTTTTTGTCGGTTCAGCGCTTCGCGTGAGACGGCGGTGCCACACTTGGCGCGCCAAGCCCCGGGGCGAGTCGCTCGTTCTCAACCGCCTTCAACACTCGGTAGAAGGTCGCCTTGGAATTGAAACCTGCCGCGAACGCCAGTTCCAAAGTGGATTTGTCCTGATTCTGAGGCTCGGCGCGCGCCTTGAAATAGGCTTCGATGCGCGCGCGATTGACCAGCGCCTTGAACCCGCCCGCCTGGTCAGCGTTTAGCGCTTGCGACAGCAACGCTGGTTTCAGGCCAAGGGCGCGCACCAAGTCGCGCAGCCCGAACTCAGGATCGAGAAAAGCGCCGCTCGCCGCCAAGTAAGCGCTTGTGCGCGTTCGAATCTGGGCGGCCTCCCCAGCCGACAAAGCGCCGGTCTCATAGGGATCACGCAGGTCAAAAACTTCCCGGTTGACCAACGCAAAATATCCGATCGCATATAGGGTGGCCGCTATGAGGATGCCCCCGACGACATCGGAATCCGGCGCTAAGGGGATTTCAAGCACGAACGCGATGAAGCTCGCTGCGTTTAGGGCGTAGATTAGAACGCAGCCGAAGAACAGTCTCAGGAGGTTCTTGAGCGCGCCGAGGCGCGACGGCGAGGCGTCGACCGGCAGCGGCAACCGCAGAATCGCCGTCGCATAGAGGAAGAAATACCCGATCTTCACGAGCACAATCGACGCCACGATCGATCGCATAGCTGGGTTTGACAGACTGACGCCGTCGGCAAATCCGAGATTGAGCCACACCAAGATCAGGCTAGCAGCCCCCAACGGGGCAAAATGCCAAGCTTCCGGTCGGAACGGCACGACACGCAGCAGCGTTCTTACAAAGAGATAGAGCAGCGGCGCTAGCGCGAATTCAACTGCGAGCCCAAGGCCAAAGTTCAGAGGGACACCAATGACGGTGAGAAATTCCTCCCCCATCAGGGTTGTCAACACCACGATGGTGGCGACGAGCAGCCAGCGCGCGGCTGTGTGGCGTACGCGCATGGAGGCAAGTGCACACACCAAAAACGCTGCTTGGGCGAGGCCGGCCGCATAGATCAGGCTAAGTGTGGAAGCATTCATGCCGGCAAATGCTCCACGCCGACGTTCGGCACGTCAACCCGCATCGCGCATGATCGTGCACCGGAAACACACCAAGCAGCTGTTTGCCAACGAGACCGAGTTTCCACTTCGGGCCGTCCTGGGGGCATCCCGCATGCTGCCGATGTCTGTTTCACCAAGAGTGATGAAGGCGCGAGGCGACGAGGGGCATTTCAGGCATGACGGGCGCGTGCGTTCGCTCGCAGATGACTAATCCTTGCGCTAGATATTTTTTGGCGCCACGCTCGCCACGAGGGACGATCGAGGAACGGCATCATGCGTATGAATCAGTTGTGGGCTGCGGCCCTGCTTTGCGGATCGATCCTCGCCGGTTCAGCGCAAGCGCAAACCACCTACCCATTGCAATGCCGCGGCGGCGGCAACATGAACGTGAACATTGCCGGCCAGACCAGCGGCGGCGGCACTGAAATCATCATTGGGTTCGACCGCGCGACCGTAATTCGCGGCCTTCCAGCGGGAAGTTGCGCATGGGTGGATCGTCCGATGAATTCGCGCGAACCACGCGCTATCCGGCTGGTCGTGCGCGCGCGCATGAGCGTCGATTTCCGACCGCGCCCCGGCGATCATGGCGCTGACCGCGCCGATGCATTTGTGTTTTCCGGTTCCGGACCAGACGTTGCCTACGCCACCGCGATCATGAACGTCTTGGAGGCGGGTGGGACATTCACCGTACAAGCCCACAATCCCGGGCGTGGGCCCATGGTCGCAACCGCATTTGCCGAGTCGCCGCCCCGTTAGGGGCGGCGCGCCAAATCGCGGGACTTGCAAGCGGCACGCTTGAGCCGTTACCCCTCTTGATCCTCACCAATGGTGAAGAGATGGAGCGGCGATGAGCATTTCAGGCATGACCGGGTTCGCGCGCGCGGAGGGCGAGCATGAGGCGCAGCGTTGGATTTGGGAGCTCAGAAGCGTCAACGGGCGTGGGCTTGATCTAAAGCTGCGACTGCCGCCGGGGTTCGATGCGTTGGAGCAGCCGGCGCGGACGCTGGCGGGGCAGCGTTTCAAGCGCGGCTCGGTGCAGGCTTCGCTGACGCTTGCGCGCGAAGCGGGCGCGGCGGCGCCGGTGCGCATCGACACGGGCCTGGTGGACAAATTGATCGAGGCGGGCGCGCCTTACGTGAAGGCCGGGCATGTGAAGAGGCCGCGCTGGGATGGGTTGTTGGCGTTGCGCGGCGTGCTGGTCAGCGAGGATGTGGCGGAGATGAGCGAGGCCGCGCGCACGGCGTTGGAGGCGGCGCTGCTGGCGGGCTTGGAGGCCGCGCTCACGCGCCTTGATGAAGCGCGGCGCGGCGAGGGCGCGATGCTGGCGGGCGTGTTGGGGGAAAGCGCGGGCCGGCTCGACGCGCTGATCAAAGCGGCGCGCGGTTCGGCGGCGGCGGCGCCGGGGGCGGGGTTGGAGCGCATCCGCCAGAGGCTGGCCGCGCTTGCGCCCGAGGTGCAGTTCGATCCGCAACGTTTGGCGCAGGAAGCGGCGCTGGCGGCGTCCAAGATGGATGTGCAAGAGGAGCTGGAGCGCCTTGCGGCGCATGCGGGCGAGCTGCGCACGCTGCTCACGAGCCCAGAACCGGCGGGACGCAAACTGGATTTTCTGGGGCAGGAATTGACGCGCGAGGCGAATACGCTTTGTTCGAAATCTGCGGATTTGGAATTGACGCGCATCGGCCTCGACCTCAAGGCGGTGGTGGACCAGATCAAGGAGCAGGCCGCCAATGTTGAGTGAGCCAAAATGTTGAATGAACACGTCGCGCGGCGCGGCTTGATGTTCGCGCTGTCGAGCCCCTCGGGCGCGGGCAAGTCCACCTTGGCGCGCAAGCTGATCGAGGATGACGCAAACATGGCGCTCTCGGTGTCGGCCACCACGCGCCCGCGCCGGCCCAGCGAGATCGATGGGCGCGAATACAAATTCATGGCCCGTGAAGATTTCGAGCAGATGGCCGACCGCGGCGAATTCCTCGAACACGCCATGGTGTTCGGCAATCATTACGGCACCCCGCGCGCGGCGGTGGAAGCGCTGCTGATCCAGGGCCGCGATGTTTTGTTTGACGTGGACTGGCAAGGCGCGCGCGCCCTGCGCGCCGCAGCCCCGGAAGACGTGGTCGGCATTTTCATCCTGCCGCCGTCAATGGCCGAACTGGAGCGGCGCCTGCACACGCGCGCGGAAGATAGCGAAGAGGTGATCGTCAAGCGCATGGCGCGCAGCGCCGATGAGATCTCGCACTGGGAAGAATACGATTACGTGCTGGTGAACGCACTGCTCGAACAGACGCTGGCGCAGATCAAACAAATCCTGGCGGCGGAGCGCTTGAAACGCTCACGCCAGATGTGGCTGAAACTGCACGTGGAGCGTTTGAAGGCGGGGATTTGAGCCGACCCGGCTTTGGCGCGCCAATCGTCAACGCCGCAGCGATGTACACTTTCAGCGTAAGGCGGCAGTCATCCAACGCTCTGTGCGTTTGCCCTACGGGCTCGCCGCCGTCTCGCGCCAGCTCTGCGAGTTTGTAGCTCTGCCGGCCAGGCCAAGCTTGCCTCGCCATGGTGAGCGCACACCAATGCGTGTTCATGATGGGCGATCCGCCGGTTCGGCGACAAGATGCGCGCAAGAACGCTCGATCAAAATCAGCGTTGTAGGCGATAAGCGGTAGATCGCCCACGAACTCGCGAAAACTTGCCATGGCTTCCGACAAGGACTGCCCATCGTTCATGACCATTTCGCGTGTGATACCAGTGAGTTCAGTGGTGCGCCCCGAAATTCGACCACTCGGAATCACGAATGCTTTAAAGGTGTCATGTACATCTGAGTCGCGATTCACTCTGATGGCGCCTATTTCGATGATTTCGTGACGGGCGGAATCAAGGCCCGTGGTCTCCAAATCGTAGATTACAAAACGGGGTGGCAAGAAGGAGATGTCGCTCGCAGGCTTGTTCTTGAGGAAGGGGAAAAATCTGAGTAAGGACCACGCCAAAGCAATCGCCAGTCCTATCAGCGCAGCGAAGACTCCAATGACCGTTCGCCCGGTGATATTCCTTCTTCCCATGGGTTCAACTTGTGGTGAGTCGCGTCGCCGCGCACGTAGGGAACGATTTGTGTGCGCTACAAATGCGCCTCGACGTCCATGCGCTGATGTAAGATGCGCACGATATCGATGAGGTCGCCATCAAGCACGCGATAGTAGAGGAAGTGCGACTTAACCACGAACTTCCAATAGCCTAGCCGAATGTCATCGCTTGATCGGCCGCGTGCGCGCCCATTTCCCAGTTTCTCACACGCACCACGGATATGCTCGACATATCGGTTAGCTTGCGCCGGCGACCAAGTTTCGGCGCTGTAGTCCCAAATGTCGTCAAGATCGCGCTGCGCGGCGCGCGAAAGAACAAAGCCCTTCATCCCTCACGCGGGGCATTCTTACGGGCGAGGAAATCGTCAAAATCGAACGGTGAGGAGCCGCTTTGTTCGCCCTCGACCAGCGCCGCCCGCAAGGTCTCGACCTTGGTTTCGTGCTCCTCCAGCAGGCGCAGCCCGGCGCGTAGCACTTCGCTGGCCGAGCCGAACCGACCGACCGAGATTTGCCGTTCGATGAAGTTGGTGAAGTGATCGCCGAGGGAAACTGACGTGTTCTTGGCCATAAATACCAATATATACCACACTATTGCCTTCGCAATGGCTGCGGCAAATGTGATTGGTGCTGCACGTGGAGCGACTGAGGGCGGGCGGCGGTACGCTTTCCTGACCGCGCGTGGGATTGTCCCGGTCCAGCGCTTAAAGGCGCGCGAAAATGCCGCCGGTTCCGAGAAGCCCACCAAGGAAGCGGTCTCGTTCACCGAGACTTTCCTGTCGGCCAGATAATTGAGCGCCATCTTACGGCGTAGCTCATCGTGCACGGTCTCGTAGGTGACGCCTTCGGCTTTCAGGCTGCGGTAGAGTGGGCGGCGTGAGGGCTTGGAAAACATGAGGTCTTGCACATGCTGAACCGCCTTTTCCCTCGCCAGATCGACAATTCCTATCAAGGCAATTTGCTAGCGATCTGGCTGTTTGTGCCTGTCGTCGGCATGAAAACGCTGATGGGCTTCAATGTCGCTGGACTGAATCCTTGGGTCAGCAGCCGCTTCATTCTTCAATCGGCGGATGGAGTTCCGATCGATACGTTTCCGCCGCTGGCCGCTTCGGTCACCGCTTTCATGTTCCAGAGCTGGGGGCTGGCGCTGCTTGTGCTCGCTTTGCTCGGCCTGATCGCGCTGCTGCGTTATCGCGCCATGCTTCCGCTCATGTATCTCGCGCTGGGCGTCGAGCAGATCGGGCGGAAGGTAATTTCGGTGGTGAGCCCGATTGTGGAAACCGAAGTGAGCAGCGGGATTTCCGTCGGGGCGTGGATAAATTGGGGGCTCTCCGCTGCGCTGGTCATCGGTTTTGTTTTGTCGCTCACGCCGCGCCGCCAACGCGCTGCCTGACAGTCCGCTTCTACCGTGTCTTGCGCCACGCATCCGCAAGCCGGCGAAAACCTGCCTGATCAATCTCCTCGGCGCGCGCTGTCGGCTCAAGTTCGGCTTCGCGCAGCAATGCTTCCGCATCCGGTGTCAGCGCACGCAAAGCGCTGCGGAGCATTTTGCGCCGTTGCCCGAAGGCGGCGGCGGTGACGCGTTCGAGCGCGGCGAGGTGGGGGTAGGGATCGGCCAAATCGGTAAGTCGCACGATCGCGGAGGCGATTTTCGGCGGCGGCGTGAAGGCGCGCGGGCCGACAATAAATTCCAGGCGGGCGTCGCAGCGTGCTTGCGCCAGAACGGCGAGGCGCCCGTAGGCATCGCTGCCCGGTTTGGCGACGATGCGCTGGGCGACTTCCTTCTGGAACATGAGGATCATTTCGCCGCGCCAGGCGCCGGCCTTCAGCCATTTCACCAAGAGCGGCGTGCCGACATTGTAGGGAAGGTTGGAGATGATATGGACCGCCGGCGCCCCCGCCGGCAGCGTCGCGTTGGCCGGCGAGGGCGCCGGCGGTCCATAAAGCAGCGCTACTTCATCGACGTCCAGCGCATCGCCGTGGACGATGCGCAAACGCCCTTCGCTCCAAGCCACGAGCGGCTCAAGCAGCGGCAAGAAGCGCGCGTCTTTTTCGATCACGATCAGCGGATCGGCGCCGGTTTCGAGCAGTGCACGCGTGAGGCCACCGGGACCGGGGCCAATTTCGATCACCGCTTTGCCGGCGATGTCACCGGCGAGTTTGGCGATGCGGCGGGTGATGTTGAGGTCGAGCAGGAAGTGTTGGCCGAGGCTCTTGTTGGCCCAGAGGCCGTGCGCTTCGAGTTCGGCGCGCAGCGTCGGCAGGTCGTCAGCGTTCATAAACTGGCGCGCCGCCCCGCCATTTCCTGCGCCAACTTCAACGCGGCGATGAAACTGTCTGCGCGGGCAAGCCCCTTGCCGGCGATGTCGAACCCCGTGCCGTGATCAGGCGAGGTGCGCACGATCGGAAGCCCTAGCGTGACGTTGACGGCGTTCCAGAAGTGCAGCGTCTTGATCGGAATTAGGCCCTGATCGTGATAAAGCGCGATGATGGCGTCATACCCTGCACGCGCGTGTTCGTGGAAAAGCGTGTCGGCGGAGCGCGCGTCGCTGACGTCCCAGTTCTCAGCGCGCAACTGTGCTGCCGCGGGATTGATGATCTCGATTTCCTCGCGGCCGATGGCGCCGTCTTCGCCAGCATGAGGGTTGAGGCCGCAGAGCGCCATCCGCGGCGCGGCGACGCCAAAATCGCGCTGGAGCGCCTGACCCAGAACCCGGCCCACGTGCACGATACGCTCGCGGGTGAGCTCTCCGGCAACGCGTGCGAGTGGGGTGTGTATGGTGGCCAGCGCTACCTTAAGGCCGGGGCCGGCGAGCAGCATCACCGGTCCGCGCGCATGGGGCCACGCATCATCCTTGGTCAAGTGGGCGATGAATTCAGTGTGGCCGGGAAAGCCGAAGCCGGCGGCCCGCAACACCGACTTGGCGATCGGCAGCGTGACGAGCGCCGATGCTTCGCCGGCCCGCACGGCTGATAGGGCGTTTTCAATAGCGGCGACGATCGCTGGCGCGTTGTCGGCGTTGGCGTGGCCAGGAGTTTCGGGCGCCGCCAAACAAGCGTGTTGAACCTCTAGGCCGCTCACATCAACGCCAAGGCGCTGTGCCGCGCGCCAGAGCGCCTCTCGATCGCCGACGAGAAAAAACGGCGGGAGGCTGTCGCGTTGCGCCCACGCGCGCGCCGCCAGTTCGAGACCGATCCCCGCAGGATCGCCCATCGAAACGGCGAGGGGCTTCATGCTATTGGCGTGTGATGATTGTCGCTTCGCGGCGCAGATTGCGGAGGTAGCGTTCCGCCAGCAATTCCATTTCCCGCCCACGGAGGCGGTCCTCGATCTCTGCGCGTTCGGGGACGCCGCCGCCGCCGGTCTCGCGCGAGCAGACGACGACAGAGGTTGCAAGTTCGCCGTTAACCTGCACCGGCGAGGCGTCGCCGACGGCAACGCCTGCAATACGTTCGCGAATAACGGGCGAAAGATCAGACTCAGCGGCGCGGCCAAAGTCGATCACGCTGCCTCCCTGAACCGCTGCCATATCGGTGTCGAGGTCGTCGCAGCCGCTGATCCGGCGCTGCACGCGTTGCAGCGCATTCACGCGGCCGGCCGGCGCGCTGATCTGGCGCAAGCCGACGATAGAGCTGGCGCCCTCGGGCGCACCCGCGCGGCGTTCGCGCATGGCGATCAGGTAAACCCCATTGCGTGCCCGCACCGGTAGCGAGACTTGCCCCGCCTGTAGGCGATCGGCAATCGGCTGCAATTCCGGGGCGAGGTCGGTGGACGCGATCCAGCCAATGTCGCCGCCAGCAGCGGCGGAGGGCGCGCGCGAAAATTGCCGCGCAACCAGGGGGAAGGGCGCGCCGCGTTGCATTTCTTGCAGCAGGCGCATGGCGCCTTGCTCCATCTCCGCGAACTCGGGCTCGGACTCGGCGGGCAGGAAGATTTCGGAAATCTGGTATTGTGGCCGCGTGGCGTTGGCGGCGATGCGTTCTTGCGTCTCGCGAATTTCGACTTCGGAAATGCGCACGCGCGATCCGTACATGCCGCTGATGAGACGTTGCCAAGCCATGTCGGCCTCGATTTGGCTGCGCAAAGTCGAGATGGAAATGCCGGATTGGGCCAACTGGGCGGTGAGACCCACCACCGTGGTTTCATTCTGGCGCGCCACCTCGGCGAGGCGGCGCTCGATCTGGTCGGGCGTCACCGTAATCTCGAATTCCGCCGTCTCCTGGATTTGCAGGTGCTCGTCGATCAGGTCGCGAAGCGCTTGGGCGCGGGCGCGCTGTTCCATGTCCGGCGTGGGTTGGATGCCCGCGGAAACCATCAGCAAATTGGCGCGCTGGCGTACGTCGAAGGTGGAGATCACCGAGTCATTGACAATTGCCGCCACGCCTTCAGCAAATTGCGCCGCCGCGGGGGCGACAGCGCCGCCCAACACCGCCACGAACGCCGTCGCGGCTGAAACTTGCTTCCAATTCATAATATCTCCGCCTCAGCTCCCGCCGAACACCCCGAGCGAGCGCAGCCCGATCCGGATCTGCACGCCTTCGTCCGGGCCGATAGTGCCTCTTTGAGTTTCCGTGCGGGTGTAGGCAATCTCAAGGAAGGTGCAATCATCCTCATAGATTGCGCGGATGTCCTGACGCAGATTTATGTCTGAATCGAGGTCGCGGGTCAGCCCGAACTGCGCTCGCCAGCCTCGGGCCAGTTCGACGCCGACCGCTGCGGTGACCTCCTCGTTGGGATCGCCGGGGGCCAACGTCTCGTCGATGCTGTAGTAACGCGTATTCAGAGAAAACCGCCCGGCGGCTGCTCGGACGCCAAGGTCAATGCGGCGGACTTCGAGGGTTTCGTCATCCAAGCGAAGACGCGCTTCGGTTCCGAAATTGCGTCCCAGGTCGGCCTGGACAGCGGCGACCCAATCAGTGGTCTCGCCGTCGAGGTTGTTTTGCTGGGTGAATCCGACAGCCTGGTCCTCGCGCCAGCGCCGGCCAAACAGCAGCGATGCGCTCTCGCCGGTATGCGCGCGCGCGGTGGCGCGCACGCCAAGGCTGAGGCGCCCGCCGGGCTCCCAGAGATCATAATTCGGCGCGCCGTTGGGGCGGAACAGGTTAGAATCATCAAGTTCGAACGCGAGGCTGTCTTCGTTGACGATGCGCGGGTCGTCGGCATTTTCAGTGGCGTAGGCGCCCATTGCCACAGGTTCGACGATAAGATCGAAGCGCTCACCTGGTCGCATGAATGGCCAGCTGATCTCAACTCCCGCCAAGCCTAGGCCGCGGCTGAAACTCTCGGACTGGTCAGGCGTGGTTTCAACATAGAACAGATCGCCGCGCGCCTGCGCGAACGGACTAAACACCATGCCTGGACCGAAGACGGCGTCTTTGCGCCAAGTCGCGCCAAGCGAGAGGCGCGCGTCGCTGCCTTCAAATGCAAGCGTCACGGGATTGTCGTCCCGTGAGAGCAATGCGGTGTTGGCCTGCAGCCGCACTTGGCCGCCCAACACAGGATCGCGGAACACGCGTTCTGTTTCAGCGAAAGGCAAGATGACAGGCAGCAGATCGGCGCTGTCGGTTTCCCGCAGGCCCTGGAAATCGACGAACGCAACCGATGTGTAGGAGCGCGCGTCCTGGCCGATGGCGAACAATTGCGAGATCAGCCGGGTGTCTTGGCCGACATAAGGTCCGCGCCGCTCCCCTGGGCCGCGAATGTCATAACGGCGCAAATATTCGTCGTCGTAGATGTGCTCGACGCCGAAGCCCCAATCCCAGTAATTGTTGAGTTCAAAGCGGCCTTCGGCAAATGCGCTGTAACGAAAGCGTTCGTCGCCGAGGCGGTTGCCGTCGGAATCGAACACTTCTTCCTGCGTGAAGGTGGTGTCGAGCAGCACTTCGCCTGACCAGAAGCGTTTGCGATATTCGACGCCGATCAGCGGATTGACGTTGCCGTGAAGCCGCAGTGACGTCGTGAGGTCCTGCGAAGGCGAGATCGCCCAATAATAAGGCTGCTCGTAAAACGTACCGAGGCGGCGGTTGCGGCCAACATCGGGGGTCAGGAAGCCCGATGCGCGCCCGACTGTCGGATCGGGGTGTGCGAAGTAAGGAAAATACAGGAGCGGCACGCCCGCGACTTCAATCACGGCGCCTTGGTAGGAAATGGTGCGGCTCTCGTGGTCCTGCACCGCACGCCGTGCGCGCAAGCTCCAGGTCGGCGGGCGTTCGCCATTCTCGCAAATCGGGCAGCTGGTGTAGATGACGTTGCGCAGTTCACTTTCGCCTTCGCCGTGGCGCAGTGCGGAACGTGCGGCAAGCGTGCCGCTTTCGCCGAGCCGCGCGCGCAACTCGCTGGCGGCGCCAACATTGAGCGCTTCGTCGGCTTCGATTTCTTCCGCGTAGGTGGTCGAGCCGTCTTCGAGAACAATTTCGACATTGCCGATTGCGCGGATGGCGCCGGTATTGAGATCGTAGACGAGGCGGTCGGCGCGCAGTGTGCGGCCCTCGTAGCGCACCTGTACGTCGCCCTCGGCGGTGACAGTGCGCCCCAATTGGTCATCGATGAGTTGGTCTGCTTCGAGCAGAACCGCAGCGCCGCCGCTGGTGGGGGCGGCGGGTGCGGGCGGGGTTTGGGCAAGCGCAACCGGGCCCGCGCAGACCGCCAAAGCCGCAGCAAGCGCAGCCCAGCCGAACGGCGTCCGTTCAACCGCGCGATCGGCCATGTCCCCCGAACGGCTCATCCGCATCCCTCTAACGCGACTCCCGCGCTACCTAAGCGCCTGTGGCCCAACGCGTCCAGCGCTGGACGCCGCGAGGCGATCTTCTGTGGCCCGCTTGCGCCTGTTTCAACCGTCTTCGAGGAAGGCCACCAGCGCCAAGGCGATAAACATCCCCGCGAACGGCGCGCTCCAGGCTGCGACAGCCGGCGGCACGGTCTGAGTAATGGCGAAAGCGCCGGCCAATTGGCTATAAAAGAACAAAAAGAGACCGATCCCGACCCCGGCCGCTCCCCACCGGGCCAGATTTCCTAGTCTTTGCAGTTGCAACGAGAAAGCAGCACCCAAGCCGGCCATGGCCGCCAGCAGCAGCGGGTAAGCCAACAGGCTCTGTAATTTGAGTTCGTAGCGCACCGGCGCAAAGCCTGCCGCGCGGGACTCGCGAATAAAGCCAGGGAGCGCCCAGAACGACAGAGTGGCCGGGTTCACGAAACGATTGATCAGTTCGGAGGCGTCTAAAGAGGTCGGAATCGCTAAATGGGTGTGGCGGACGGGCCGACCGCCAGGTGTGGCTTCGACGATGTCGGTCAACTGCCAAAATCCGGGCTTGAGCTCAGCCTCGCCGGCGCGAATGCGGCGGGTGAAACGCAAAGCTTCCTGGCGCACCTCGAAGAACATGAACGTAGCGCCCCGCAGCGTCGCGCCAGTGCCGTCGACACTCTCTGCATGAATCACGACTTGTCCTTCGGGATCGCCCTGCCGAATCCAGATGCCGTTTGCGCTGGCGCCAACGGCGTGGGCGGAAAGCGCGTCGGCCTTCTCGGCCTCGAAGGCCTGGTAAAAATACGACCCAAGCGGATTGAGTGCGGTGACGGCCAATACGCCGAGAAAAGCGCCCACGAAGGCCGCTGGCGCCAGGAACCTCCAGGCCGAAACGCCCGCCGCGCGCATCGCCACAAGCTCGCTAGAACGGTTGAGGCCGATGATGGCCATCATCGTGCCGGCGAGCACCACGAAGGGCAGTGTCTGCTCCACCAGCATTGGTGTTTTCAACAGTGTGAGCCGCACTGCCGCAAGCAGGCTCAGTTCCGTGCGCGTGCCGATCGTGCGCATCTGCTCGACGAGGTCGATCAGGAGAATTGACGCGAGCACGCCGATGAGCGCGATGGCGATGCCGCCGCAGACGCGCGTGATGATGTAGCGGCCAAGGCTTGAAAACAGGAAGCCCATGGTTCAAGCCTCCGCCAGTACGGAGGGGCCCATCGACAGCCGCCGCCTGCGCGAGCTTTTGCCGCCGAGCAGGGCGCCTGCAATCACCATAACGCCAAGCGGCAGTGCGTATTGGAGCAGGTTCATCGCCGGGTCGTCAGTCGCGGCGGCGGTGATTGCCAGCGCGCCGAGCCGAACAAAGAGGGCGCAGGCGGCCGCGATCATAATTCGGCGTGCATAGCCGCGGCGGCTGAACTCGCCCATCAATACGCCGGCAAGCGCAATCGAGGCCAGCGCCAAGTTTAGCAATGGCGAGGACAGTCGCGCATGCGCTTCAGCGGTAAATCTGCCGGTGTTGTGTTGATCGTAGTGGGCCGTTCGGTCCGGGAAGAAGAGCTCAAGCAGGGTGCGGTCAGAGGGTTTGAGATAAAATAGCTCGGGCTCATCGAACACGCTGCCGAGTTGCAGCACGTAGCGATCAAAATCCAGCACGTCGACGGTTCCGTCCTCGGCTTGACGCTGGACTTGCCCGTCGCGCATGACGATGGCGGGCGCCTGCGCGCCATCGACGGTGATGGTGGCGATGGCGCCTGCGCGCGCGGTGTAGGTAATCGGAAACTCAGGTCGGGCGTCGTTGATGAGCAGGTCGCGCAATTCGCCGCCGCCACCGCGCTCGCGCGCATAAAGGGTCAGATCGTCCGCCGGAAATGTGAACGAGCCCTCTTCGATCAAGCTGGAGGCGATATCCGTGCGCAACTCGTAAAACACCTCTCGTCGTTCTTTGAAGGCGGCGGGCTGGATTACGACATTAATGGCGAGGTGGCAGAGCGCCGCCAAGGTCGCCAATTGCATGATCGGACGGGCGATGCGTTGGCGCGAAACGCCCGCGCCATAAAGCACTGCTATTTCGCTGTCGTCCTGCATGCGGTTGAGCGCGTAAACCACAGCAATAAACACCGCCATGGGCAAGATGAGCGAGATCAGTTGCGGCAACGCCAGGATCGTCACCCAGGCAAAGGCAAAACCTGCGCGCCGGTTGGTGACGATGATGTCGAGCTGGTTGAGGCCCTGGGTGAGGATGGCGATCGCCGCCAAGGCGCCCAGGATCGCCAAGAGCGGCCCCAGCGCTTGCCGGAACACATAGGTCGAAAACGTGTTCATCGTGCTCCTTCGGGCGCTCTTGGGGCCATCCCTAGCCCGGTTTTGCACGCCGTGGAAACCAGTCAGACGCAGGAACCCGGCGCCAGCGGTCGCACGCCCGCTTTTCAAGGGCGATGGGCATGGCTACCACTCGCCGCTGGGCCGAGAACCGATCCGGTCGCTCAGGGGATTTCATGGACATTCGATTTGTGAACGCCGGCGCCGGTGATGTTCTGGCGGTGATGGCGAGCGAAGGCGGCCTGCTTCTGCCCGCAGCCCAGGCGCTAGACGCCGCATGCGGTGGACGCATCGCCAAGGCGGCAAAGGCGATCCGGTTCACCGGCGGGCTCGGCCAGGCGGTCGATGTCTTGGCGCCCGACGGGCTTGATTTTGCCCGCGTGCTGGTGATCGGGGTTGGCAAGGCGGAAACCGCCGACGGCCTTACCGTAGAGCGCTGGGCTGGGCACGCGATCCGGCGAACGCTGACTTCAGGCGCGGAAAAATTGGTCTTGCAGCCCGACGCGCTGCCGGGCGTTGCAAAAGCCGAAGCGGGTGCGCACGCGGCCATGGGCGCGCGGCTGGCCGCCTATAGGTTTGACGCCTTCCGTACGAAGCTGAAGCTCGATCAGAAGCCAACACTGACCAGCGTCGAGATCGCGATGGAGGCGCCGGCTGCGGCGCGCGCGCGCGCCGAGAAGGACGCAGCAATCGTAGACGGCGTGTATTTTGCACGCGATCTCGTCAACGAACCCGCGAACCTGCTCTTTCCCGAGAGCTTCGCCGAACGGCTGCGTGATCTTGAGACCATCGGCGTCGTGGTCGAGGTGCTGGAACCGGCGACGATGGAAAAGCTGGGTATGGGCGCGCTTTTGGGCGTGGCTCAGGGCAGCGCCAATCCGGGCCGCTTGGTCACCATGTCATGGAATGGCGGGCGGGTGAAAACAGGTCGGCCGCTGGCGCTTGTCGGCAAGGGGGTCACCTTCGATACTGGCGGGATTTCCATCAAACCCGCCGCCGGCATGGAAGACATGAAGGGCGATATGGGCGGCGCCGCCGCCGTCGCGGGCACGATCAAGGCGCTCGCGCTGCGCAAAGCCAAGGTCAATGTCGTCGGCATCGTTGCGTTGGTGGAGAACATGCCAGGCGCCAACGCCCAGCGCCCCGGCGATATCGTCACTACCATGTCGGGACAAACCATCGAAGTGCTGAACACCGACGCAGAGGGGCGCCTGATCTTAGCCGATGCGGTTTGGTATGCGCAGGACAAATTCAATCCAACGGCGGTGATCGACCTGGCGACGCTGACAGGCGCCATGATCGTTTCGCTGGGGTACGAGTATGCCGGCGTGTTCTGCAATGACGAGGATTTGGCCCAGGGTCTGCTCGCCGCTGGCCAAACCGAGGGCGAGCCGGTTTGGCGCCTGCCGCTGGGCGCCGCCTACGACAAGATGATCGACACCCCCAACGCGGATATGAAAAACATTTCCGGCAAACCCGCCGCCGGTTCGATCACGGCGGCCCAGTTCATTAAGCGCTTCGTCAAGGATGGCATGCCGTGGGCGCATATCGACATCGCCGGCACCGCGACCAAACCCGGCCCTTACGAGGACCCGCTCTCGCCGAGCTGGGCGACCGGTTATGGCGTGCGGCTGCTGAACCGGTTGGTGGCGAACAAATACGAGGAATGATGGTTGACGAGCGCGCTTGTTGCGGGCGGCGGCGATTTTGGCTATTATCCGGATTATCCGGAGATTGCCATGTCCACGAAAACCGCCAGGCCAAAACCGCCGGCCCCGCCGCGTCAAAGCCGTGAATCGAAGTCGGTTGAGGTGCCTTCGAGCGAATTCGCTGGGCGGTTCGGGCATTGGGCGTTCGAGGCGCAAACAGCGCCAATCAAGGTGGTCAACAACAAGACCGGGCAAGTGCTGGGCTATTTCGCCTCCGCGCGCGAGTTTGGCGAATTCGTGCGCTTGCGCGATCGATTGCCGCGAGCGCTCTTCGCCTGGGAGCTCGACGACGAAATGCTGGCGGAATTGGAAAAGCCGCTGCCGGAGAATTACCCGGATTTAGATCATCTGATGGACGAGTAGGTGGCCTGGGAACCCAGTGTCGGCGAGGTCGTGCCGTACTCGTTCTTGTGGGCGCACGAAAGCGCGCTTGGGGAGGAGTCCGGACGCAAGTTGCGTCCGTGCGTGATTGTCGTCGCCGTACGCCGCATCGGCGTTGAAGCGCTGCGGATTGCGGTCGTGCCGATTACGACGCAGAACTTCCGAGGACGCGAAATGGTCGAGCTGCCGCCGGCGGTGAAACGCCGGCTTGACTTGGACGACCGCCGATCCTGGGTGGTGTGCGACGAAATCAACCAATTTGAATGGCCCGGATTTGATCTAGGCCTGACGCCCGCAAGGACGAACTCCTACGGCTTTTTGCCGTCAGCGTTGCTCAAGAAGATTCGCGCGGCAATCGGAGCGGCGCAGGGCCGCGGCGGGCTGTTGTCAACCAGCCGAGATGACTAATGGCCGAACTCTGGTTCTATCATCTTGAACGCACGGAGCTTGAGCGGGCGCTGCCGCCGCTGTTGGAGAAATGCCTGCAGCGGGGGTGGCGCGCATTGGTGCGCGGCGGCGACGCTGAACGGCTTGACGCGCTCGACGCCAGCCTCTGGACGTTTCGCGATGAGAGCTTCGTGCCGCATGCGCGCGACGGCGCTAGCGATACGGCGCGCCAGCCGGTGTTGCTCACCAGCGGCGGTGGAAATCCGAACGGCGCGCAGGCGCTGTTTCTTGTTGACGGCGCCGAGAGCGGCGATTTCGGCGGTTTCGAGCGCGTTTGCATCTTGTTCGATGGGCGCGACGCCGCCGCCTTGGATTCGGCCCGTTCGCGGTGGAAACAAGCCAAGGAAGCCGGGTTGGCGGTGTCGTATTGGCGCGAGAGCGCGAGCGGGAAGTGGGAGAAGCAGGCATGACGCGGATTGTGCTCGCGGGGCTCGCCCTGATGGCGGCGTGCGCTGAGGCGCCGCAAACCTATCGCGACCTCGACCGTCTCAGCGCTGAATACGCGCGTGACGCGTCCAACTCTCCGCAAAACGCCGAAGAGGCGACAGCTCAAGACACCTGCGGCATGCGCCGGTTTGCGCATCTGATAGGCGCCGCCGCCGACCAGATCGACCGTGCAGCGCTGCCGGCGCAAACGCGCATCATCACGCCCGACATGATGGTGACGATGGATTTCTCGGCGCAGCGGCTGAACATCATGGTCGGGACGGACGGAAAAGTCGGCTCGCTTAGGTGTTTCTGACGCACTTGGCGGCGTGAGACGCGGCGGCTATAGACCCCGCTCCTCATTCAATTGGAGTCCGCGATGGCCGTTGAACGTACGCTCTCAATCCTCAAGCCGGACGCGACCGCCCGCAATCTGACAGGCGCGATCAACGCGGTGATCGAGGGGGCGGGGCTGCGCATCGTTGCGCAGAAGCGCATCTGGCTCTCCGAGGGACAAGCCGAGGGCTTCTATGCGGTGCATCGGGAGCGGCCGTTCTTCCGTGACCTCGTGACCTTCATGATGTCGGGCCCGGTGGTGGTGCAGGCGCTCGAAGCTGAGGACGCGGTGGCGAAATACCGTGACGTGATGGGTGCGACCAATCCCGTCAACGCCGCCGACGGCACCATCCGTAAGAAATTTGCTGAATCGATCGAAGCCAATTCTGTGCATGGCTCCGATAGCCTTGAAAACGCCGAGCGCGAAATCGCCTTCTTCTTCAACGATCAAGAAATCGTGGGGTGAGTTGCTTGTGAGCAGGGCGCTCACAAGCAATCAGACGAGGCGGCTTACTTTTTTCCTGGCATGGGTTTGCCCTTGCCTGGCATCGGCTTGGCGCCGGGCGCGGGTTTGCCGGGCATCGGCTTGCCGGGTTGGGATTTCTTGTCTGCCATGATGCACCCTTGGTTTGGTCCGCGCGCAGCGCGCAGCGCGGCGCAACGTTAGCGCCGACGCCTCTGCGCGTCACGCCCTGTTATTTGCGCGCGATGATCTCGATCACCAAAGGCGTCACCATCAACGTGCCCGGCTGCTGCGACACGCGCGCAAATTCATCGCGCATGTCTTTCGCCATTTCCGGAGTGATGCGGTTCAATTCCAGCAGGCGATCGATGTGGATGTCGAAAAAGCCGATCGGCCAGCGCCAGACATTATCATCCTTGGACACCACATCGACGTGCGGTTTGAAGCTTTCGAGTTTCAGCCCCAGCTCGGTGAGCCAAGCCGGCAGATCGCGGCCAACGTTCGGTTCGCCCCCCGAGGCGCGCCAATTGGCCACCACTTCGTCGACGAAGCGCTCGAAATTCGGCGCGCGCGGCGCCAGGCGCCACGTCTGGTAGTCGATATATTCGTGGATCACGAGCGTCCCACCTGGGCGCAGCGCATCGACCAGCTTTTTCAGCGCCGCCTTCGGATCGGGCAGAAACGCAAACACCCAACGCACCCAGGCCGCATCGGCGTTGGAAACGGGAAGCGGATCGGTGACGAAATCAACTTCGAACGCCTTCACTTGACCCATGCCGCGCGCTTTGGCTTGCGCTTCCAGCGTATCCAGAAAGCGCCGCGAGCGTTCGAGCGCGTAGACGGCGCCGGAGGGGCCAACGATTTCGGCAAGGTCCATGGTCGCAAAACCCGGCCCCGCGCCAAAATCGATCACCTTCGAGCCATCGCCGATCCGCGCGCGCGTCCAAGCGTCCAGCGCGCGTTGGCGCCAGACCCGGTGCTGGAAGCCGAGCCGGTAGATTTCATCGTCGTGCGTACCGAGCACGTAATCGCGGTCTGCCATGGGGGCGTGTCTCCTTGTGGCATGGATATAGGGGCGCGGGTGTGGGGCGTCTCGCTGGAAACGGACATCACGTTTGGATCGACTGATGCATCTCCCCTTTTGTGAACGAATCCGCAAATAGAGGTCAGGTTTGGAGGGTTCGGAATGGCTCTTTCTGTATGGCTATCGGCGCTCGCGCTTGCGGTTTCGGTGACGCACGCCGTAACCAGCTCTTACGCTTGGTGGCGGGATCGCAAGAATTTGAGGGTCACTGCAACCTGGCGCTACTGGGGAATGCCACATGAGGAGCTTCCGAACGACCCCTTTCGACGGCGCGCTCCTGTAGTCACGATTGTCAATCGTTCCACAATGCCCATTACAATAGAAAACGCGACGGTTGGAGCGTACAAGAGAGGCGGTCCAAGCAACGGTTTCGTGTGGGCAATTTCGTCGCGTTCATTGAAGTACATCCACGCTGACAAGACCGTGGAACTACCAACGCTCCTGGGACCCGGCGAAATGGTGCGTTTGGATTTTCCGGCGATGAAGGAGTTCGTCTCCGAGAGAGACAAATGGCGGTTTGGCGTAGCGCTCGTGCACTCGCTCAATGACAAGGGCACCCGATTGTTATTGCCGCAGTAGCTGTTGGGCACCAGGCGCGCCCTACGATCCCCTGGGTCCCGGATCGCGCTCTGCGCGTCCGGGATGACGGAAAGCTGCAGCGAATTCCGCGAGGCAGCTCGGGTAGAGCTCGTGCTCCAGTTCCAGCACGCGCGCCGCTAGCGCCTCCGGCGTATCGCCTGGCAGCACAGCCATACGCGCTTGGCCGAGGATTTCGCCAGCGTCCACTTCTTCCACCACCAGATGCACGGTGCAGCCGTGCTCGGCATCGCCCGCCGCCAGCGCGCGGGCATGGGTGTTTGTTCCCGGATATTTCGGCAGCAGCGAGGGGTGGATGTTCACCAGCCGCCCCGCCCAGGCGCGCACGAAGAAGAGCGTCAGCACGCGCATGAAGCCGGCGAGGGCGACGATGTCGATGGCGCGGCCGCGCAGAGCGGAATCCAGTTCGCGCTCGAACGCTTCACGGTCGGCGCCGAAGCTTTTGTGATCGATGGTGAGCGCTTCGATGCCGGCTGCGCGCGGGTGCGCGAGGCCTTCAGCGTCCGGCTTGTTGGAGATGACGAGCGCGATTTCGTAAGCATCTTGGGGCGCGTTCATCAGCGCTTGCAAATTGCTGCCGCGCCCCGAGATCAGAACGGCAATGCGCTTCTTCATGCGGTGGGCGCTCGACAATATGCATCGTCATTCCGGGGCCGCCGTAGGCGGAACCCGGAACCCAGGGGTAAAGGGCGCGGTGTTTGCCCCTGGGTTCCGGATCGCGCTCCGCGCGTCCGGAATGACGGTGACATGTTGTGTGTCAAGGACGTTTGAGCGCCCCCACCACGCGCGCGCTTTCGCCGTTGGCTTGCAACGTGGTGATGATGCCGCCGGCCGCGCCGGCGTCGGCGATCAGCACCATGCCGATCCCAAGATTAAACGTGCGGCGCATGTCTTCTTCGGGCACGCCGCCGACCGATTGCAGCCACTCGAACACGGGCGGGCGCGTCCAGGCGCTCCAATCGAAATCCGCCGCCAAATGATCGGGCAGCGCGCGCGGGGTGTTTTCGATCAGGCCGCCGCCGGTGATGTGGGCGGCGCCTTTTGCCAGTTTGGCGGTGAACACGGGCTTTAGCGCGCGCGCGTAAATGCGTGTCGGAATGAGCAGCGCTTCGGCAAGCGTTTGTCCATCCGCGAACGGCGCGGGCGCATCCCAAGCGAGGCCCGAACGCTCCACGATTTTTCGCACCAGCGAATAGCCATTCGAGTGCGGCCCGCTCGACGCAATGCCGATGATGACATCGCCGGCGCGCATTTCATCCAGGCGCGGCAACAAAGTTCCGCGCTCCGCCGCGCCGATGGCGAAGCCCGCGAGATCGTAATCGCCTTTGGAATACATGCCCGGCATTTCCGCGGTCTCGCCGCCCGCGAGCGCCGCGCCTGCTTGGCGGCAGCCTTCGGCGATGCCGCGCACTACGATCGCGGCTTCCTCGGCGTTGAGTTTTCCGGTGGCGTAATAATCGAGGAACATGAGCGGCTCGGCGCCTTGGGCGGAGAGGTCGTTCACGCACATGGCCACCAGATCGATGCCCACGGTGTCGTGGCGCCCGCTGTCGATGGCGATTTTGAGCTTGGTGCCGACGCCGTCCGTGGTGGCCAGAAAGATGGGATCCTTGAAACCGGCGGCCTTGGGGTCGAACACCGCCGCAAATCCCCCAAGCCCCGCCTCGGCCCCGGGGCGGGCGGTGGATTTGGCCGCCGGCTTGATCAAATCGACAAGCCGCTCGCCCTCGTCGATATCGACACCGGCGCCGCGGTAGGTCAGTCCGTTGGCGCCTTGCGATTTGGTCAATTGCGTGAGTCCCGATGCCGCCACATTGATAGGTGATTCCGCGCCGGTTAGGTTATCGGCCCGCAACGAGGTTCTGAGATGACATTTAAGCCATACCTTGCCGCCCTCGTGATTGCGGCCTTTTGCGCGTTCGCGCCGGGGCCGGCAAGCGCACAGGGTGCGGCTTCAGGGCGCGACAACGTCTATACCGTGGCGGGCGTGCAGGTCGACCAGACCGCCGCCAGCGCCGGCGCCGCGCAGCAAGCGGGCTTTGCTTCGGCGCAGCGGCTCGGTTTTGAGCGTCTGGTCCGCCGCCTTACGGTACCGGAAGAACTCGCGGCCAGGGGCGCGCCCGTCCCGGACGGCTCCGCCTTGGAGCGGCTGGTGCTGAGCGTGGACGTAGAAGAGGAGCGCCGCTCCGCCACGCGCTACATCGGGCGCCTCACCGTACGGTTCGACCCTTCGGGCGTGCGGACGCTTTTGCGCGCCCAGGGTCTGACGGTCGTGGATACACGCACCGCGCCGGTGCTGGCGGTGCCGCTCACGGTCACCGGCACGCCTGAGGAAACCAATGCGCTTTGGCGGGCGGTTTGGGAGCAAGCCGGCCTCCAGGATGAATTGGTGCCGTTTGCAACTGCGCCGGCGGCGCTGCAGGGCGCGCCCGCATGGCCCGCCGCGGCGCCGTTCGCGCAGGCCGCCGCTGCGGGCTCTGCACTTTATGCAACATTGCGTGTGCAGGGCGCCACGGCGACCGCCACGTTGGTGGAAGTCGCGCCAGACGCGCGCCGGGAGCGCGGCGAAGTCGCCGCTCGGATCAGCGGCGCCGACCCGGGCTCGCTTCGCGTTGCGCTGGCGTCGTTGGCTGAGCAAGCCAGCATCCGCATCCAGAACGAGTGGAAAGCCCGTGTCGCCATCGGCGGTGGGCAGCGCGCGCGCGTGTCCGCTTCCGCGCTCTATTCGGATCTGCGCCAATGGGTGCAGATTAAACAGGCGCTCGAAGCGGCAGCCCAGACGCTGATCTCAGAAATTCGCATTGAGGCGGTTGGGCGCGAAGGCGCCTTGGTGTCGTTCATGTTTGTCGGCGACCGGGCGCAATTGGTGGCTGAATTGGCCCGGCGCGGCGTCAGCCTTCAAGACAGCGCGCAAGGGCCATTGTTGCGTGTCGCCGGAAGGTAGCTCCGGTCCATGCGCTCTCAGCCGAGCCTGTTCGCGTTCCGCATGGGTGAGCGTTCACCCGATACGCTGGTGGTGACACAGGCCAATCGCGATGCGGCGGCGCTGGTCTGTGATTGGCGCGGCTGGCCAGGCGGAGCTTTGGCGCTGGTTGGCCCGCCGGGCTCTGGCAAGACCCATTTGGCGCTGGCCTGGGCGATTGAACTGGGCGCACGCCAGGTCTCCCCTCACGCAAGCCCTGATGATGGCGTGGCGATTTTTCGCGAGGCCGGGGGCAGGCTTCTCATCGATGGCGCTGACGGCGGGTGCGATGAGGGCATGCTCTGGCGTATCCTGGATATGGCGCGCGCCCAGGAAGGGGCGGTGCTGCTGGTGGGGGAAAAGGCCCCTGCCCAATGGCCCGTCTCCCTGCCGGACCTCCAATCCAGACTCTCTGCGTTGCCCATCGCCCGCCTCGGGGAGCCAGATGAGGTGCTGATGGAGGTGGTTTTGCGCCGCCTCTGTCGCGAACAATTCATCCAATTGAGCGATGATGCTGTCCGCTACCTGGTGCGTCGGCTGCCGCGAACGTTCGCGGCGGCTCGGCTTTGGGCGTCTGCGCTCGACGCTGACCTGGTCCGGGGCGCAAAGCCCATCACGCTCGCTGCGGCCAAGCGGGCGCTGGAAAAGGCGCAGGCAAGGTGGGCGGGAGACGGTTAAAAAATGACTAAGTCGCGCAAGAACAAACCTCCCAAAGAGGTGCGCGTGAAGGCGGGGAAAACGCCGACGCTGAACGGCCCGCAGCGCTTCATCAATCGCGAGCTGAGCTGGCTTGCGTTCAATACGCGCGTGCTGGACGAAGCCGAGAACGCAAACCACCCCTTGTTGGAGCGGCTGCGTTTTCTCTCCATATCCGCCAACAACCTCGACGAATTCTACATGGTTCGCGTCGCCGGCCTGCACGAGCAGGTGAAGGCCGGCGTCTCGACACTCAGCCAAGACGGCCTGACCCCAGCTGAGCAATTAAAGCGCGTCCACGCCGCCGCCGCTGAACTAATGGCCCGCCAGCAGGAGCGCTGGGGCATGCTTCGCGCTGAGTTGCGCCAGGCCGGCATTCTTGTGCTTGAGCCAGAAGAGCTGGATGAGCACGAGCGCGCATGGCTGAAGCCGGTGTTCATGGAGCAGGTGTTTCCGCTGCTGACCCCGCTTGCGGTCGATCCTGCCCACCCCTTCCCCTTCATCCCCAATCTTGGTTTTGCGGTGGCGTTGAAGTTGCGCCGGCGCAGCGACGGGCGGTTGCTAAATGCGCTGGTGCCAGTACCCAGCCAAGTGGGGCGCTTTGTCGACATAACGCCCGCGCGGCCGGCGAAAGCACCGGCGCCGAGTGAGCCGGTGCAGCGGCGCTTCCTTACGCTCGAAAACACCATCATGTCGTTCCTCGACGAGTTGTTTCCAGATTATGTGGTTGAGGCGCAGGGCGCCTTCCGCGTGGTGCGCGATAGCGACATCGAGATCCAGGAAGAAGCCGAAGACTTGGTGCGCGAATTCGAGGCCCGGCTAAAGGAACGCCGCCTTGGCGACATCGTTCGCCTGAAAATTGAGGCCTCGATGGCGGAAGATTTGCGCGCGTTCATTGTGCGCGAAATCGAAGCCGATCCGCGCGACGTCATTATTGTTGACGGCATGCTGGGGCTGGCCGCGCTGTCGAGCTTGATCAATGAGGAGCGCCCGGACCTCAAGTTTCCGCGCTACGAGCCGCGTTTTCCAGAGCGTATTCGCGACTTCGGCGGCGATTCTTTCGCCGCCATCCGCGCCAAGGACATTCTCGTGCACCACCCTTACGAGTCCTTTGACTCGGTGGTGCAGTTTTTGCGTCAAGCTGCGGCCGATTCAGCCGTCGTCGCCATCAAGCAGACGCTGTATCGCACCTCAAAAGATTCGCCCATCGTCGCCGCCTTGGTCGCGGCCGCCGAGGCCGGCAAGAATGTCACCGCGCTGATTGAGCTCAAGGCGCGTTTTGACGAAGAGGCGAACCTGAAACTGGCGCAAACGCTTGAGCGCGCCGGCGCTTCGGTCGTGTACGGTTTCGTCGACTTTAAGACCCACGCCAAGGTCTCCTTGGTGATCCGGCGCGAGCCCGATGGCCTGCGCACCTACACCCACTTTGGCACCGGCAATTATCACCCGATTACGGCCAAGGTTTACACTGACCTTTCCTTGTTCACCTGTGACCCTGCCTTTGGACGGGACGCGGGGCGGTTGTTTAATTTTGTCACTGGTTATGCCCGGCCTGCGGAACTTGAAAAGCTCGCCATTTCGCCGCTCAGCATCAAGTCGACTTTGCTGCACCTGATTGACGATGAAATCGAGCATGCCCGCGCCGGCCGTGCGGGTGCAATCTGGGCCAAGCTCAACGCGTTGGTCCATCCCGAGATCATCGACGCGCTCTACCGCGCCTCAAATGAGGGCGTGAAGATCGAGTTGGTCGTACGCGGCATCTGCTGCCTCCGCCCCGGCGTGCCGGGCCTCTCGGAGAACATCCGGGTCAAATCCATTGTGGGGCGCTTTCTGGAGCATTCGAGGATTATCTGTTTCGGCGCCGGAGCGAAGCTGCCCAATTCCAAGGCCAAGGTATTCATCACCTCGGCCGATTGGATGCCGCGCAACCTGGAGCGCCGTGTTGAGGTCATGTGCCCGGTTGAAAATCCCACGGTTCACCAGCAAGTTCTCGACCAGATCATGGTCGCGAGTCTCAACGATGAGGCGCAAAGCTGGTACATGGACCAGGATGGGGTGTTCAATCGGGTCGATGTTTCAAAGCTGCCCGACGAACCGTTCTCGGCGCATCATTATTTCATGCGCAACCCCAGCCTTTCGGGACGCGGGCGCGCGCTCAAGGGCGACGCGCCGGCCGCTTTCGATCACATCGGCGCGCGCACTTACTAGCCGCGTCCTAGGGGCCGCCGCTTGAGCGCCCCTGACCGCCATACCGAGCTGCGCGACGGTCAAGACGCCGCTGTCATCGATGTCGGCTCAAACTCGGTGCGCCTGGTTGTTTACCGCATCGACGGGCGGGCGATGACGCCCATCCTCAACGAGAAGGTGATGGCGGGCCTGGGGCGCGATCTGGCGCGCACTGGCGCTTTGGCGCCCGAGGGCGCCGCCGCTGCACTGCGCGCGCTCAAGCGCTTCGCGACGTTGCTGCAGGCTCAAGGCGTAGGGAGCGTATTTCCCGTCGCCACGGCGGCGGTGCGCGAAGCCAAGGACGGGCGTGCTTTCACAGCCCTGGTCTTGAAGGAAACGGGGCTCGCCTTGCGGATCCTCGACGGCGCAGATGAGGCGCGATTGTCTGCGCTGGGCGTCAGCGCTGGAGCGCCAGACGCGGTCGGCGTCGTCGGTGATCTGGGCGGGGCAAGCCTGGAGTTGATCGAGATTGGCGCTAAGGGTCCAGGGAAGGGCGAGACTTTCGCGCTTGGACCGCTCACCCTGGCGGGTGACGAGGGGTTCGATTATGCGCGCGTAAGCGAGCAGGTGGAGGCTGCGCTCTCCGGTGCGCGCACGCTAAAAAAGAACGGCGGCGATTTTTACGCTGTGGGCGGCGCATGGCGCGCCCTCGGGCGCATCGACATCGGCCAGCGGAACCATCCACTCGGCGTTCTGCACCACTATGAAATGTCGCGCGCCGACGTGTTGCGGCTCGTCGACGTCGTACGCAAGCAGAGCAAAAAATCGCTAGAACGCTCCGACGAAACCGCCGCCAAGCGCGCCGAGACCTTGCCCTACGCGGCAGTGGTGCTTGAGCGTGTTATGTTGGCCGGCGGGTTCGAGCGGGTTATTTTGTCGGCTTTTGGATTGCGCGAAGGGGTGCTGCTTGAACGCATGACCGCCGAAACTTTGGCGCTGCATCCGCTGATTGCCGCGGCCGAGGCGCTGGCCGCGCGTTGGAGCCGTTCGCGCGCTTTCGGACGAGCGCTCGACCAATGGATCGCGCCAATCTTTCTCGGGCAGCCTTATGTGTTCGCCGAGAAGCGCGAACGTGTGCTGCGGGGCGCCGCCGCGCGATTAGCTGACGTTGGCGGACCGCTCCACCCCGACCAACGCACCGAGATCATGTTCGACCTCATCTTGCGCGCGCCGCTGGCCGCCATCAGCCACGAAGAACGCGCTTTTTTGGCTGCAGCGATCCATCACCGCTACACCAAAACCGCCCCGCGCCATGCCGACGCCTATCAGCGTCTGTTGAGCGAAGAGCAACAAGCCGCAGCCGCCGCATTGGGATCGGCGCTGCGGCTTGGCGCGGACATCTCAGGACGCAGCGAAAGCTTGCTCGCGAAATTCGAGGCGAGCGTCGAAGCCGGAAAGCTGGTTTTGAAAGTGGCCAAGGCGGGGGCCCATCTCGTCACCGAGACCGGCGCACGGCGGCTTGATGCGGTGGCCGCATCCGTGGGATTGACGGCTGAGACACGCATGGGAGGCGATTGATAAAACTCGCCAGGTCGACAGGCCTTGAGGCGACGCCCGTGACTGGTTATGAGGCGGCCCATGACCGACACTCCGCCCGACCGCCTCAGCGTCAATCCTAACAGTCCATTTTACGATGAGGCGGCGCTCACGCGCGGCGTGGGCGTGCGCTTTCGCGACGTGGAAAAGACCAATTGCGAGGAATATTGCGTCAGCGAAGGTTGGGTGCGCCTAGCCGTCGGCAAAACCCTCGATCGCAAGGGCGAGCAGCTGACCATCAAATATTCCGGACCCGTGACGCCGTACTTTAAGGACGAATGAGGCAGGCGCAGTGGGGCGCCGGCAACGAGCGTCGCGTTCTAAAGCTCCTCGATCGCCACCCTGCCGTTTTCCAGCTTCAGCGCAATTTTGCCGTGCTTGAGCGCCAGCGCGCGTTCGCCGAACACTTCACGCCGCCAGCCCTTCAGTGCTTCGACATCGGCGTCGTCGTTGGCGGCGATGGCTTCGATGTCGGCAGACGAAGCGATCAAACGCGGCGCGACCTGGCCGCGCTCAGCTTCGTGGCGGAGCAGCACCTTTAGCAGCTCGACGGTGGGGCCAAGGCTTGAAGGCGGCGGCGGCGGGCGGTCGTGCTTGTAGACGGGACGATTGGCGTCGGCGAACCCGTGGTCGAGCGCTTGTAGGAGGTCCTGCGCGCCACGCGAATTGCCAAAGCCACGCGGCACGGCGCGCATGCGATCGAAGTCCGCAGCGGTTTTCGGACGGTGCTCGGCGATTTCGTACAGCGCTTCATCCTTGAGAACGCGCCCGCGCGGCACATCGCGGGCTTGCGCGGTGCGTTCACGCCATGCGGCGACCACCTGCAGACCGAGCACATAATCGGCCGTGGTCTTGCGCAATTTGAGCCGCTGCCAGGATTTCTCGGGCGTCATGTCGTAGATTTCCGGGTCGAGCAACTTGCCGTGTTCTTCGGCGAGCCAGCCCAGACGATCCTCGCTTTCGAGTTTCTGGTGCATGAGCGGGTAAAGATCGCGCAAGTGGGTGACATCGGCGAGGGCGTAAGTGAGCTGAGCGTCCGACAAAGGGCGCCGGCTCCAATCGGTAAAGCGCGAGGATTTATCGAGCCGGCGCTTGAGCACGGTTTGCACGAGTGCGTCATAGGCGATGCTGTCACCGAACCCGCACGCCATCGCCGCGATCTGTGAATCGAACAACGGCGCAGGCAACGCGCCGGCAAGCTTGAGAATAATTTCCAGATCTTGGCGCGCCGCGTGGAACACCTTCAGCACGCTTTTGTCGAGCATCAGATCGAGAAACGGCGCGAGATCGAGACCCGGCGCCTGGGGATCGATGATCGCCTCCACGCCCTGGGCCGCCGCCTGGATCAGGCAAAGCTTCGGCCAATAGGTGGTCTCGCGCATGAATTCGGTATCGACCGCGACGAAGGCTTGCGCCGCGAGCTCACGGCGCAGCTCTTCCAGGTCGTCGGTTTTGGTGATCACACGCATGGGTGGTGGGTGGGACGGCACGAGGCTGGGGTCAAGGGGAGAGCGCGCTTGACTGGTAGCCATTCGGTTACCTAAAATGCCATCCATGCAAGCTGCAGTCCTCGATCACGTTTTCGGCGCGCTCGCCGACCCGACGCGGCGCGCAATCTTGGCTTCTCTGCGTGGCGCGGAGGCGCCCGTGCACGCGTTGGCTGCGGATTTCGCCATCAGCAGGCCGGCGGTTTCGAAGCACCTTGCTGTGTTGCGCGCCGCCGGGCTCGTCCGCGAGACCCGGCGGGGGCGCGAGAACATTTACGCGCTTGAACGTGCGGCCCTGGAGGACGCGCGGATTTGGCTTGGGGAATTCTGGCGCGGGCGCTTGAACGCGCTCAAGCGGTTGGCGGAGGATGGCGATGAGTGAGTCACTTGGGCCCATAAGCGAAGAAATCACTATCGCGCGCCCGCTCGAACGTGTGTGGCGAACGCTAACCGAGGAAGGAAGCGTCGCCAATTGGCTTGGGTGCATGCGCTACAAGCGGGAGGTGGGCGCGGTCTTCTACATGCAACAAGATCGGCAAAAGGCGACGCACGACGATATTAGCGGCGCCACCCATTGCGAAATCCTGGCCTTGGATGCGCCGCACATTTTCAAATTTTCTTGGTTCGTGCCGGGTTTCCCGCCGACCTTTGTGAGCTTTCACCTGGAAGCGATTGACGCGGTAAGCACGCGCGTGGTGTTCGCGCACGAAGGCTGGGACCAATTTCCCGCCGACCAGATCAAGCCGGTTCGCGACATGCTGCTTGGCGGTTGGAAGAACTTCGTGCTGCCGAACTTGCAACGCGTGGCGGAGAGCGGCTGACGCTCAATGCGACGCAAAGCCTTCGGTGAGCACGCCGCTGGAGACGAGCCCGCGTAGGTAGGGATCGTCGTGCGCGGGTACGATGATCAGTTCGGGTTCGGCGGCGGCGATGTCGTGCAGGGCGCGGATCTGGGCCAGCACGCGGGCGCGGCCTGGGTCGACGCCCGGAACGATCCAGCGGATGAAACGCGGGCGCCCGCGTAAATGCTCCAGGCTCGACATCACCCAGACGATATCGCCGATAAAAAGGTACTCGCGCGCATTGGTGCGCACGAAGATCACTTCGGTTCCCAGTGAGTGGCCGGGCGCGGCGGCGGCGGCGATGCCGGGGGCGATGCGGCGCGGTGTGCTCAGGTCCAATGGTTCGGCCGCGGTGATTGCCGGCGCAAGCACGCCGCCCGGCGCATGCTGGGGCAAGCCGTCAAGCTGCGGGCGCGTCAGCCGCAGACGCGGCGCGAGCGCTTCTGGATCAGGATGACGCGCGACGGCCATGACGTGGTCGAGATGTTCGTGGGTGATCATCACTTGGCTCGCCTGCGCCATGGCGGCGAGCACGCGCGCATAACTGGCTTCGGAGAAGACGCCCTTTGCTTGACTCATCTGGTCGAGAGTTTCGCGATCGACAGCGCCGTCGATGATCGTGTCGCCGCCGGGGGCGACGATTTGCAGGGAATTGTACGAGAACGTGCGGTTGCCATCGAGCGCGCCGGCCTCGGCGGCAAAGCTGGGCGCCTGGCTTTCGCCGACGAACTCGATCCGTACGGCGGTGGGCAAGGTTTCCGGGCCATCGTCGGCGACGAGCGCGCGGTAGGCCGCAAGATCGAACTCGCCCGGCGCGCGCGCGGGCGCCGCGCCATCGAACAATGCCCACCACGCAAATACACAAATCGCGACGAGAAGCGCGCCCACCAAGACCAGCCAATTCTTCATGATTGCGCTTCCCCCAAGTCCTCGCGCGGACCGCTTAATACGATGCCCATGCGTTCGGGCGAAATCGGTTTGGCCAGCGCCAACGCTTCAGTTTCGGGCGCGCCGAGCCAAATGTCGATCTCTTCGCCCGTGAGCATCACCGGCATCGCCTTGGCGTGGATCGGGCGCACCAGGTCGTTGGCTTCGGTGGTGAGGAAGGCGAACAGCTCGTGTTCGGCTTCTTGCTTGCCGCGCACGCCTGTCCACGGTCGCCACAAGCCGGCGAACGCGAACAAGGGCCGCTGCGCCCCCAGCGCGAACCAATGGGCGACCTTGGGGTTTGTGTCGGTGTACTCGCAGAAACTCGTGGCGGGGACGATGCAGCGTTGCGCGGGCGCCATCCACGCGCGCCAGAACGGCGAAGCAAGATTGCGGATGTTGGTGACAGGGCGGCCGCCGCTTTTGCCGGCATTTTGCGGCGGCGGCGGAAATCCCCAGCGCATGTTCACCACCTCGCGCACGCCATCGGCCCCGGTGCGCACGACAGGCGCGATCTGATCCGGAAATATCGCCGGCAAGGGCGGCTGGTTGCCCGTGCTGTCGCGCATTGCGCGCGTAAACGCCACCACCGCCTCGCGCGACTTGGTCATGGAGTAGAGGTTGCACATGGGGTCAGACTGGGCTGACGCTAGCCAGCTTGACAAGCCTTGGCCGCCCGTGCGCCTGTCCGCGCTCCTTTTTTGCACGCTTCGGAGCTTCTTATGCACGCCTATCGCACCCATACTTGCGGCGCTTTGCGCGCCGCTGACGCCGGCAAGGCCGTGCGCCTGTCCGGCTGGGTGCATCGCAAGCGCGACCATGGCGGGCTGTTGTTCATCGATTTGCGCGACAATTATGGGCTGACGCAGATCGTCATCGCCCCGTCCTCGCCGGCGTTCGCCGCGGCCGAGCGGCTGCGGGCCGAGAGCGTCGTCCGCGTCGATGGCAAAGTCGTGGAGCGGACCAGGGAAACGCAAAACCAAAATTTGCCCACCGGCGGCGTCGAGGTGCAGGCGAGCGCTGTCGAAGTGCTGGGCGCGGCTGAAGAACTGCCGCTGCCGGTGTTCGGCGAGCCGGATTATCCCGAGGACATCCGGCTCAAATATCGCTTCTTGGATTTACGGCGCGAGAAGCTGCACAAGAGCATTCTCTTGCGTAGCCAGGTCATCTCCAGCTTGCGCCAGCGCATGATCGCGCAGGGCTTCACCGAATTTCAAACGCCGATCCTCACCGCTTCTTCGCCCGAAGGCGCGCGCGATTTTCTGGTGCCGTCGCGGCTGCATCCGGGCAAGTTCTATGCGCTGCCGCAAGCGCCGCAGCAATTCAAGCAGCTGCTGATGGTGGCGGGGTTCGACAAATACTTCCAGATCGCGCCGTGCTTCCGCGACGAGGACGCGCGCGCGGATCGTTCACCCGGCGAATTCTATCAGCTCGATTTCGAGATGAGCTTCGTCACGCAGGAAGATGTGTTTGGCGCAATTGAGCCAGTGCTGGCCGGCGTGTTCGAGGAATTTGGGCAAGGCAAGCGCGTCACCAAGGCCGGCGCGTTCCCACGCATTCCGTACGCTGAGAGCATCGCCAAATACGGCTCTGACAAGCCCGACCTTCGCAATCCACTGGTGTTGGCTGATGTCAGCGAACATTTCCGCGGCGGCGGCTTTGGCCTGTTCGCGCGCATCCTGGAAAAACCGGGCGCGGCGGTGTGGGCCGTGCCGGCGCCAAACGGCGGCTCGCGCGCGTTTTGCGACAAGATGAACGCCTGGGCGCAGAGCGAAGGTCAGCCTGGGCTGGGGTACATCTTCTGGCGCGAACGGCAAGAAAGTCTGTCCGAAGTCGATAAACAGTTGCTCCTGAAGGCGCTGGAGAAATTGCAGGCGCAAGGTCGGAGTGAGGAGATTAACACTCTTGTCGCGAAGTACATTGATGGGGTTGAGGCGAGCGGCCCTATCGCGAAGAACATTGGTCCAGAGCGCACTCTTGCGCTCGCTCTGCAACTTGGGCTTGGAACTGGCGACGCGGCCTTCTTCATCGCCGGCGACCCCGCCGTGTTTTACAAATTCGCCGGCCTCGCCCGCAACAAGGTCGCCGATGAATTAAACCTCGCCGACAAAGACCAGTTCGCGTTCTGCTGGATTGTCGATTTCCCGATGTACGAATGGAGCGAGGAAGAGAAGAAGATCGATTTCTCGCACAATCCGTTCTCGATGCCGAACTACGATCACGAGCAATTCCTGAAGCTCGATCCGAACGACCGCGTCACCATCGAGAAAATCACAGCCTTCCAGTACGACATCGTGTGCAACGGCGTGGAACTCTCCTCCGGCGCGATCCGCAACCACAAGCCCGAGATCATGATCAAGGCGTTTGAGATTGCCGGTTATGGCCGCGAGGTCGTGGAAGAGAAATTCGGCGGCATGCTGAACGCCTTCCGCTATGGCGCGCCGCCGCACGGCGGCTCGGCGCCGGGCGTAGATCGTATTGTCATGCTGCTGGCGGGCGTCGACAATATCCGCGAAGTCATCGTGTTTCCGTTCAACCAGCAAGCGCAAGACTTGATGATGAACGCGCCCGGCGAGGTGACCGCAAAGCAGCTCAAGGAGCTGCACATTCGCTTGGTCGATCAGCCTAAGGGCTGATCAGCAGGCGGGAACGCGAAGGCCAGCCGGGAGGGTCGTCGTCGCATCGCCGCAGGCGTTGTTGAGTTGTGTTTGGGTGAGGCCGATGGCGTCGGCCATGTCCGCGCCTGAAATATTCGCGCCGGTGAGCGCCGCGCCGGCAAAGCGCGCACCGCCAAAATAGCCGCCCACCAGCGCGCCGCGCTCGATGTTGGCGTTGGTGAAATCTGCCCGCGAAAAGCGGCCGCCGAACATATTGGCGAGAGAGAGATTGGCGCCGCGGAAGCGGGAATTGTCTGCGGTGACAAGCGACAGTTCGGCCTGCCGCAGCCGCGCGCCGGAAAAGTCGCGCCCGCTGAGGTCGCGATAGGAGAGGTCGGCCTGGAACAGGTCGCAGCGCGTGCAGGCCGCGCCATTGCGCACGCGCTCTGCGATGGCGTCGCGTTCGCCTTGCGAGACGATCGGCCCCGCAGTTTCGCCTGGCGCTTGCGCGAAAGCAGGCAGCGATAACCCAACGAGGCAAGCAAACAGCATGACGCGTTTCATATTGGCGCAACTCCAACGGACGTACGCTGTCGTCGCAGGAGGCGCGCCAGTTAGCCTCCGCTCGCCTCGCCCTTGGCGCCGCATGCCGCGCAGATGCCCGCGTCGTCGACGGTGAAGTGCCCGCAGGCGGCGCACGGGTCGGCGCGGTAGCGCGGGCCATTGGCGGTGCGCGCGCCGTCGCGGCGCTCGCGCAGACTGGCCACTGGCGGCGCGGGGCGTAACATGACGAGGTTGTCGGCCGAAGCGCCGCGTGCAAACCCGCGCGAAATGAGGCGCGCGGCGCTCTCAGCGTCTTGGGCGTGTTTGGACAAACCGTCGCCGCGCGCGTCGAACGGATCGACCTGCGCGAGATCGCCGCGGCCGAGATAGCTCACCGCCAATTCCCGGAAGATATAGTCCAGCATTGAGGTGGCGTGCCGGATGGTGTCGTTGCCTTTCACTTCGCCGGCGGGCTCGAAGCGGGTGAACAAGAAGGCGTCCACGTATTCTTCGAGCGGCACGCCATATTGCAGACCGATCGAAATCGAGATTGCGAAATTGTTCATCAGCGAACGAAAGGCGGCGCCTTCCTTGTGCAGGTCGATGAAAATTTCACCCAATTGTCCATCGTCGTATTCGCCGGTGTGCAGGTAGACTTTGTGGCCGCCTACGACTGATTTTTGGATGTAGCCCTTGCGCCGCTCCGGCAGGCGTCGGCGCTGGACTTGGGCGGGCGCTACTTGCGCTGGTGCGGCGAGAATCGCGGGCGGCGCGCGCGGCGCCTCTTGCTCGTCGTCCAGCGGCGGCAGCGTCAGCGTCGGCGCTTCGGCGCGCAGGTTCAGCAACGTGAGGCCCGCGTCGCGCGCCGCTTCCTGCAACGCGGCGCGGCGATCAAGATCGGTCAATGCGAGATCGAGCGCCGTGCGCGCAAACGGGGCGAGCACGCGGGCCATGGCGATGCGCGCCTCAGGGGTGATGTCACGCTCGCCATGGAACACTGGCCTATGCGCCGGATTGAGTCCGGCTGCGGCTTTCAGATCGCCAGCGCCCATACAGAACGCTTCGGCTGCCGTGATGTCTTCTTCGCTGAAGCCCAATGTCATCAGCAGGTCGCCGCGTTTGCCAGCGGCGACGTCGGGCGGCAATTTGAGCACCTCCTCACAAAGCTCGGGTCCGACTACGAGTGGATGCACGGCCGCGCGTAGATTGAAGGCGTCGAGGGCTGCTTCTTCAATGGCGTCCAAGGCGGGTTCAGTGAGCCCGAGTTCGGCGAGGCGTTCGAGGCTTACGCCGGGCGCGCCCCGGAGCGTGCGGCGACCCTCGGCATGCAATTTGAAGCCGGCGATGTCTTCCGCGCAATAGCCAAGGGCGACGAGGCCAGCGTGTGCATCCGCGCTGAGCACCCGGCCAAAGCCTCCGTCCTCCCGGACGCCGTAGATCGTGGCGCCAGGCGTCGGCGCGAGCCCGGCTGATGTGAGGCCAAGCCTGCGCGCACTCGCCGTGTCGTTTGCAAACGCGATGGTGACCGAGGCCCGCAGGGCGCCGTTTTTCGCCGGCAATCCCCGATAAATTGTGTGCGCCCGCGCCCCGATTGGCGTGCTGAGCGCACTTGCCGCCCCGCGCGCGGCTTTGACCGCGCTTTCCTGGTTGCGCTTGGCGTGTTCCCAATCTGGAAAAGCGCCGTGCTTGCCTGCGAGCGCTGCGCTTTCGGCAATGGCGGCGGCATGCGCCAATGCGGCGATGGCGGCGGCGGTGGCGCGCGCTTCCTCGCTTGCGTAGTCCAGTCCAGCGCGCATCAGCAGCGTCGAGAGACCCTCCATGCGGATTGCGATGGGCCGGCGCGGTGATGCGCTGTGAGCGCCGTGCGCGGAATCAAGCGCCTGCACCAGAATTCGGATGGCTGCTTCGAATGCGTCGATGTCGAAGCCTGGACCTTCGTGGAACCGTGGCAGCGCAATGCTGGCGGCGATGATGCTGCACGCTTCATCTGCGGCGACCGCCCCGGTCGGATCCGCAGCGAGGTCCGCAAACGCGGTCAGCGCGTGCGCGCCGGCCTCGGGGGCGGCAACCACAATACGCCGCCGCGTGGGGTCCGCACCTGAATCGAGTGTGGCGGCGTAGGCGCCTCGCGCCACCGTCCCAGAGAGCGCCGCCATGATGTCTGCGTCGGGAGCGCCAGCAAGGCGCGCGATGGCGGCCTTGCGGCGTACGCCGCCGCGCGTGCTGTCGAGCCCGTTGCGCACGGCTTCGACGGCGAGTTCCGCCAATGCTGCATCAAGTGTTCGTGCGCCCGCGGCCAACGCGGCGCCTGCGCGCGCGCGCGCGGCGTCGTCCGCAAGCATTGCAGGAGCTGTCTCGGCGTCGGGGCGTACCAGGATGACCGGCCCGGACGCGCCCGTGGGATCGCCCAGGCAGGCGGCGGCGTTCAGCGCATCGAGCGCCGCGATTGAAGGTGCGCCGGCGATGCCCAATCTGGCGCCGGCGGCGATCAACGCCTGCGCGCGCATAACCGCCGCGAGTTCGTCAGCGCGCTCAGTTGGCCAATGAATGAGTGCGACTGAGACCGCCAGTTCGGCGCCGTCCGATAACGCCGCGCGCACGAGCGGGGGGTCAAGCGAGACACGGCCAGCCTTCAGCAAGTGCTCCAAAGCAGGCGCCAGCGTTGAGTCTTCGGCCCAAACGCCTAGGCGTGCCGCAGCGCGCTCCAGGGCTGCGGACACAGAGACGCCGCCTTGGGTATCCGCCGAAACCCCGGCATCGAGCGCTGCTTGAACCATACCGTCGGTCCAGGCCTCGGGCGCTTCGGCGACAGGATGAGCGTACGGGTCGAATTCGCGGGCCATCGAAAGCCTCCTTAAGCTAGGGGTTTATTATCTTCGCCGGCGCCACGAAAATCAATATCTGGTAGGGAGCGACTGGCTCTTATCCCAAGATATTGTTTCGTCGCCGTACTGGACGGAGCATGGGCGCTTCGCCATAGTGCGTGCCGCTGGCCCCTCGCGGTCGCAAAACCGGCGCAATTCCGGCATTGAGGAGACAAGAAAAGGTCCATGCTCAAGCGCATCTTCACCTGGTGGAACGGGGCAACTCTTGGGGCTCTGTTCGACATCAACCGCCGCGGAGCCAGTGTGGGCGTCGACGAGCAAGGAAATCGCTATTTTGAAGAGCGGCGGGCGAGCCTGGAAGGGCGCAAGCGCCGCTATGTAATTTATAGTGGACTGGCTGAAGGGTCGCGGGTCCCGCCCGATTGGCACGCCTGGATGCACCACACGGTCGACGAATCCCCGAACGTGAAGCCACTCAAGCGGCAAGCTTGGGAGAAGCCTCACGTTCCCAACATGACCGGCACCGTCCGCGCCTATCGGCCCAAAGGCGCGCTTGCGCGCGGCGGGGTGCGTGCGGCGGCGAGCGCCGACTATGAGGCGTGGTCGCCAGATGCAGGGGACCACACATGAACGTCGAACGTTGGGGCGAAACCCTCCTGGGCGCCATCGTGGCGACGGTTGCGGTGAGCTTTTTTGTGTTCGCGGCGGCGCAAGCAGGCCAAACCGGCGGCGCCGGCAATTACGAGCTGACGGCGCGCTTCGACCGCGTTGACGGGGTTGGCGTCGGCTCGGACGTGCGCGTGTCCGGGGTAAAAGTTGGCGTTGTGCGCACGGTCGGACTTGATCCGGAGACCTATCGCGCACGGCTGACTTTGGCGATCGACACTGGCGTTGTGGTGTTGGACGATTCCAATGCGCGCATCGCGACCGATGGGCTTTTGGGCGGTGGCTACGTCTCTATTGAGCCGGGTGGGCTTGATCCGCTGGCGGCGGGCGGGGAAATTCTCAACACTCAGGGCGCTGTTGATTTGCTGACCCTGTTCGCCAGCTTCGCGCGAGGCCAGGGCGATAGCCAGGAACCCGCACCATGATCCGCATGCTCGTTGCAGTTCTCGTGTTGCTTGGCGCTGTCGCCGGGCCGGCCTACGCGCAGCGCGCTGTGATCCGCGGCCTCGATAAAATCACCGGCCATGCGGATGATTACGCGCTCCCGATTGGCCGCGCCACACGGATCGGCTCGCTCGAAGTCGTCGCGCGCGCCTGTGACAAGAGCGCGCCCGAGGAAACGCCCGAGGTGCGCATTTATGTCGAAGTGTTCGACCACCCTCCGGTGCGCGAGGGTGAAGAGGCTGAGCGGCGCGAGATCTTCCACGGATGGCTGTTTGCATCGAGCCCCGGCCTCAGCGCTGTCGATCACCCCACCTATGATATCTGGGCCATCGACTGCCGGTCGTAAGAATCGTTCCGGCCATCGCACTAATTCTCGCTGAACGCCACATCACCTGCAGACTCGGCTAAGATAGCCGAGGCGGGCGGCGCGAGATCGCCCTAACGGGAGGAAACCACAATGCGCATCATGGGCCACAACCTGCTCGCGATCTTGGTCGCGGCGATTGCCATTTATCTCTTGGAGTACGTGATTTTCGCCGTGTTGATCCCGGGCGAGCAATACATGGCGATGACCGGCCTATCCGCCGAGCAGGGCGAGGCGAGCATGGGCCGGATGCCGTTTGGCATCGTCATGCCGGTGCTGACGGCGATTGGTTTGTCGCTGGCGATCAAATGGCACGCCGCTGCGGGATTGGCGGGGGGCGTCAGGACCGCGTTGCTCATGGCCGTGCTCTTCGCGTTTTCGACGAGCATGTATTCTTACGTCTACGGCGCCCACACCGAGCAATTCATGCTGGTGAATCTGGGCCACTTCCTCGTCTGCTACGGCGCCGCCGGCGCCATTATCGGCGCATGGAAATAGCCGCTTGGGTGACAGGGGATGCGCGGGCGGCTAAGCCATCGTCATGCGCATCCTCTGCACCAATGACGACGGCATCCACGCCACCGGCCTTGCGGTCCTGGAAAAAATCGCCCGCACGTTCAGCGACGATGTGTGGGTGATCGCACCGGAAACCGAGCAATCGGGGGCCTCGCGCGCGCTGACGCTGACCGCGCCGATCCGTGTGCGCCAAGCGGGGCCGAAGCGTTTTGCGGTGTCGGGCACGCCGACCGATTGTGTTTTGCTCGGCGTTGAGCATCTGATCGAGGATGGCGCGCCCGACCTTGTGCTCTCGGGCGTCAATCGCGGCCAGAACATCGCCGAGGATGTTACTTTTTCCGGCACCATCGCCGGCGCCATGCAGGGCATGCAATTGGGCATTCGGGCGATCGCGCTCAGCCAAGCGCGGGGCTTTCGCGGCGAGGAGGCAGCGATCCCGTGGGAGACGGCCGCGACGTTTGGGCCCGGAATCGTGGGTCAGCTCTTGAAACATGGCTGGCCGAAGGATGTGCTGATCAACGTGAACTTCCCCGATGTTCCGCCCGATCAAGTCAAAGAGGTCGAGACGACATTTCAAGGCAGGCGCGATCAACACATCGTCTACGCTGACAAACGTACCGACCCGCGCGGCGGCGCGTATTTCTGGCTTGGCTTTCGCGGCAAGCTGTCCAACCCGCCTGACGGTTCGGACCTGAGGGCAATCTATGAGGGGCGGATTTCGGTGACGCCGCTGCACATAGATTTAACGCACACTGAAACCATCCAAGCGCTGAAAGGCGTGCTTGGCGGGGCGCCGCCGAGGGTGGCCGACTGACTTCCATGAGCGCGCCCGATCCCGCACGGCTCATGCGCTTTGTGCTGGAGATGCGTCAGGCCGGCGTCACCGATGCGCGTGCGTTGTCGGCGCTCGAACGCACCTCGCGTATGCACTACGCACCCGAGCATCTGCAGGGATTGGCGCTGGATGACGTCGGGCTGCCGCTGCCCCACGAGCAGACGATGACCAAGCCCTCCGTCGTTGGGCGCATGCTGACGGCGCTCGATCCGCAGCCGGCTGATCTGGTGCTCGAAGTCGGCGCGGGTTCGGGATTTCAGGCCGCGGCGATTGCGTCGCTGGCGCAGAAAGTTGTGACGCTCGATCGGTGGCGAGATCTGGCTGCCCATGCGCGGGGCCGGTTCGGGCGCGCACGCCTGATGCGGGCGTTCGCCCACTGCGCCGACGGTTTTGACGGATGGCCAGACGATGCGCCCTACGATCGGATCGTCATCAACGCTGCGGTGGCGGACGTCCCCTCGCCGTTGCTTGACCAATTGAAAGCCGGCGGGGTGCTGCTGGCGCCGCTTGGCGATGGAATCGCCCAACGATTGGTGCGATATCGCAACGGAGAGCGTGAGGATCTCGGGCCGATTTCGTTCCAGCCTTTGGCGAGCGGCGTCATCGACGAAGCGCCCGGCAAGTAAACGCATTGCGTGCGCGGGTGATTCTCGGTGAAGCTCATGCTCATGGTGCGGGTCAGTCTCCTGTTTGCACTCATGGTCACCGCTTGCGCCTCAGGCCAATCGGCGCCGATCAATTATGGCGGCGGTACAAACAGGGCGCCAGCGCCGGCAATCGTTAACAATGCCCGCGAGACGCGGGCGGTCCAAGACGCCCCGGATTGGGCGGCGGGCGTAGGCACGCCGCTGTCGGCTTATGCGCTGCAGCCCGAGGATGCGCAGCCCTACGATCCAGCGCATTGGCCGCGCACACACCGCGTGGGCGAGAACGAGTCGCTCTACGACATTGCTTCGCGTTACCAGGCGCCGCTGCGTGCGCTGATCGAGCAAAACCGTTTGGAGCCGCCATTTGCGCTAACCCCCGGGAGCGAACTGACGCTGCCGCCGCCGCGCTTCCACGTTGTTGCGCGCGGCGAAAGTTTCGAGGATGTAGCGCGGCGCTACAATGTCGACCTGCGCTCTCTGGCTTTGCTGAACCGTATGGCGCCGCCCTACCAAGCACGTGTAGGCGACCGGGTGGTGTTGCCGGCAATGGCGCGCGACTACGCGTTGCCGGCGCCTCCGCCGGTGAACGCCGCGTCGACGGTCGAGGAACACGCCGCGCGTTTTGCCTGGCCGCTGCGCGGCAATGTCGTTGCACGTTTTGGCGCCCAGGCGGGCGGCGCTCGGCTGGATGGCATTGAGATTGCGGGCCGGGAAGGCGCGCCGATTGTGGCGGCGGCCGATGGCGATGTTGTTTATGCCGGTTCGGACCTGCCCGGTTACGCGACGTTGGTGCTGGTGCGTCACGCCGATAACTTCGTCACTGCTTACGGGTATGGGCGAAGAGCTTTGGTTCGCGAGGGTCAACACGTCCGCGCGGGCGAGCCGCTTGCTGAACTGGGCGCGCGGCCTGCTGGGGGTGGAGCGCGGCTGCTGTTCCAGGTGCGCCGTGGCCGTGATGCGATCGATCCGCTGCCGCTTCTGGGTCAGAATTAGGCCCGGCGCGGTGACGCCTGCGGCGAAACGGCGCGCGCTTTGCGCCACTGCCGATTGAATTGGCGGAAGCCGACGATATAGTCCGGCGCTTCGCGGCCAGCCGCGCTTTATATCTCTTTGGGCCCGGCGCCGACGCACCCGCCTTTTTCGTGAGGATCAATGCTCATTTCAGAAGCCTACGCGCAGACCGCGCCAGCCGGCGGCGGCGATCCCACAGGCGGGCTGCTGATGCAGATGTTGCCGCTCGTGCTCATCTTTGTGGTGTTTTACTTTCTGCTGATCCGCCCACAACAACAGGCGCGAAAGCGACACATGGAAACTATCGCGGCGCTGAAGAAAGGCGACGTGGTCGTCACCTCGGGCGGGCTGATCGGCAAGGTGAAGTCTGTGGCGGACGACGAAGTGCGCGTTGAACTTGCGCCCAACGTCGATGTGCGCGTGGTGCGCGGGACCATCTCAGAGGTGCGCAACCGCACCGAGCCTGCGCCCGCCAACGATTCCAAGCCGGCTGCGGCGGACTGATCCATGCTGCAAGTTTCGCGTTGGCGCATCCTCCTGGTTGCGATCGTGACCATACTTGGGATTGCGCTCGCGCTTCCCAATTTTTTGCCGCAAGGCCTGCGCGAGGCGATGCCGGCGTTCATGCCGCGCCAGGCGATCAATCTCGGTTTGGATTTGAGGGGCGGTTCGCAACTTTTGCTTGAGGTGGACGTCGCGACGCTCCGCCGCAATCAGCTCGACAACATCGCTGACCAGATGGCGGCCGCCCTACGCGGCGCTGATCCGCAAATCCGCTACACAGGCCGGGGCGTCATTGGCGACGCTGCGCGTTTGCGGCTTAACGATATCGCGGATATGGAGCGTGCGCGCCAAGTCCTCCGTCCACTGGCGCAATCGGCGACCGGCGGCGACCCGATTATGGATTTCTCGGAGGCCGCCGACGGCGCGATCGAAGCGCGCATCGCCGACGACCACATGCGTGAATTGAGCCGCCAAGCGGCGCAGCAATCGATTGAAGTGATCCGCCGCCGCATCGATCCCACCGGAACCAGCGAAGTTTCCATCGCGCGTCAGGGCGACGACCGCATCGTCGTGCAGGCGCCAGGGGTGAACGATCCGGAGCAATTGAAGAACCGCATCGGCCAAACCGCTTTGATGACGTTCCATATGGTCGATGACGACGGCATAGGATCCATGGTGGCGCAGCCTTATCCTGAAATCGGCGATGCGCCGGTGAGCGTAGAGCGCCGCCCGCGCTTTACCGGTGAACGGCTCACGCGCGCCAATCCGTCCACCGATCCGCAAACCAGCGAGTTCGTGCTGGCGTTTCAGCTCGATAGCGAGGGGTCGCGCATTTTCTGCCGCATCACCCGCGAGCATACGGGTGATCGGTTCGCCATCCTGCTCGACGGGCAAGTGCTGACGGCGCCGCGCATCAACGAGCCGATCTGCGGGGGCTCGGGGCAGATCTCAGGAAATTTCACCGCCGAAACCGCCAACGAACTCGCGGTTATGCTGCGCGCCGGCGCGCTGCCGGCGCCATTGACGGTGATCGACGAACGCACGGTGGACGCAAGTTTGGGGCAAGACGCCATCAACAACGGCACCTTCGCCGGGATCGTCGCGGGGCTGGTGACTTTGGTGTTCATGGTGCTGGCGTACGGGCTGTTCGGGGTGATCGCGTGCTTGGCGCTGATCATCAACGGCGTGCTGATCGTGGCGGCGATGTCGATGGTGGGGGCGGCGCTGACATTGCCGGGCATTGCTGGACTCATCCTCACCATCGCCATGGCGGTGGACGCCAACGTGCTGATTTATGAACGCATGCGCGAGGAAGCAGCGCTCGGACGCGGCCCGGCCATGGCGATCGACGCCGGCTTCAATCGGGCCATGGTCACCATTATCGACGCCAATTTGACTACCATTCTCGCGGCCGCAGTGCTGTTCCAGTTCGGCGCGGGGCCAGTGCGTGGTTTTGCCTGGACACTGTCTATCGGCGTCATCACGTCGGTGTTCACCGCCGTGCTGGTGACCCAAATTTTGATCGCATGGTGGTTCCGCTTGAGCCGCCCAAAGCAATTGCCGATTTAAGGAACGCACATGTCTTGGTGGCCCCTGATCAAGCTTTTGCCGAAGAAAACCAACTTCACTTATGTGAAGTTCGCGGGCTTTGCGGCGTTTTTGTCCATCGCTGCAGTGACTGGGTCGCTGCTGTCGATGGTCACTGGCGGCTTCCGCGAAAGCCCGATTGCGCTCTATCAACAAGCCGAAGGCAGCCCGTTCGCACGGATTGGTGGGGTGTTGGAGCACGGGTTCAATCTCGGAATCGACTTCCGCGGCGGCACATCGATTTTGATCGAAGCGCCCGGCGCGATCGATCAAGAGTCCTTGCGTGCGCTTGGTGGGCGGGTGCAGCAGGGCAATGTGGAGGTGCAGGGTACGACGTGCCGCCCGGCCAACGCGCCGCCGTTTTGCGCGCTGCTCACGTTTGAGAGCACGGAGCGCGGTTCTGAGACGGTTGAGGCCATCCGCGCGGGACTCCCCGCAGTCGCCGAGGGCGCGCGCATCCTCGATGTGGCCTCCGTCAGCGGCAAGGTTTCAGATGAGTTGTTCGCCGGGGGCCTCTTTGCGCTCGGGCTCGCGATCCTCTTGATGCTGATCTACATCTGGTTCCGGTTCGAGTGGCAGTTCGGCCTCGGCGGGGTGCTGGCGCTGTTTCACGATGTGATCTTGACGCTTGGGGTTTTTTCGGTGTTTCGGCTCGAATTTACGCTTACTATCATCGCAGCGCTGCTCACGATCATCGGCTATTCCATGAACGACACTGTCGTCGTGTTTGACCGGCTGCGGGAGAATTTACGCAAGTACAAGAAAATGCCCCTGGGCCAATTGGTGGATTTGTCGCTGAACGAAACCCTCTCCCGCACCATCATCACCGGCTGCACGGCGCTGTTTTCGTTGATAGGCTTGCTTTATTTTGGTGGTGAGGCGCTTAGTGGCTTCGCGATTGCGATGATATTCGGCATAATCATAGGGACGTATTCGTCAATTTACGTGGCGGCGCCGGCGATCCTGATCTGGGGCGTCAAGCGCGGTCGGGAAGGCGAAGCGCGCGGTGCGCCGCAAACGGCGCGCTAGAGCGAAACGCTCCTCGCGCGCCGGCTGGAGGAGAGAGTATGGCCTGGTTTTTGAGCAATATCCGTTACGTCGCGTGGACGTCGCTCACGGTCGGGGCGTTGTTCCTGATCTACTTCGCCATGGGGGTTGGGGGCTATTCGTTTGGCGATCCCGCCTTCCGCGAAGCGGCGCTCCGCTGGGGGCATGTGCTCTGCGCCATCATGTGGATCGGGCATCTTTATTATTTCAACTTCACGCAAATCCCGAACATGCCGAAGATTCCAGAGGAAGCGCGCGGCCCCGCCATCGCCAAGGTGATCGCGCCGGCGGCGCTGTTTTGGTTTCGCTGGGCGGCGATGCTGACGCTCATCACCGGACTGCTGCTGGCGTGGAACCAAGGCTATCTGCTGCAAGCTCTGAGTTTGGGTTTCGCTGACGATCCTTCGTTCATCGCGCCGAAGAACATCTTCATTGGCGTCGGCATGTGGCTGGCGATGGTGATGTGGTTCAATGTCTGGTTCATCATCTGGCCGAACCAGCAACGCGCGCTCAACATCGAAGGCAAATTTCCCGACCTCGACGCGGCTGCCAAGGCCGCCGCTGGCAAAACGGCGATGCTGTTCTCACGCACCAACACCTTCCTCTCCGTGCCCATGCTGGTGGCGATGACGGGCGCTAGCACGTTGTTTTGAGGCGTGGGCGCCGGCGAATTCGGCGCGTTGGTCCGCCGCGTCGACGAGGATCGCTGGCTCGCGAGCCGTTTTGCGTCACGCGACGCGCGCGCGCGTCTCACCGCACTCTACGCACTCAATTATGAGATCGCTCGCACCTCTGAAGCGGTAACGCAACCGGGACTGGGCGCGATCCGCCTCGCGTGGTGGCATGAGGCGCTCGCGGACGCGCGCGTGGGCAAGCCGACGCCGCCAGCGCTTTCCGCTTTTGCGCGCGCAGCAGGGGGATATGGGACCTGGGGCCCAGTTTTGGAACGCATGATCGAGGCGCGAAGCCTCGAGTTCCAGGAGGGGGCGCTGCAATCGGGGCCAGAGCTCGAAAACTATGTTGACGCCACCGCAGGAGGCGTCATGCGGCTTGCCCTTCACGCATGCGAGCAGAATGAACTGGAGACGTTCGTGCGCTGCGCCGCCCGCGCGTGGGGGCTTGCGGGGTTGCTGCGCGCGGCGCCGGCATGGTTTGGTCTCACAGACGCCGAGCGCGCGGCATTGGCCGATCGAGCCCACGAGGCGTACGCCGAAGCGGCAGGACTTTCACGTACACTGCCGGCCTCTGCGTTCCCGGCGATCGGCTACGTGGCGTTGTTGCCGAGCTACCTTCGTGTGCTTGCGCGCGGCCGCGGCGCAGCACCATTGTTTGTCCGGCAAATGGCGCTGGTCAAGGCGTCGGCGATTGGACGCCTTTAGTTTTCAACGCTGCGCCTGGCGACGCTCGCGCACCGCGCGTGTGGCTTCGCGTAGTCGTGCTTCGAGCAGCGGGCGGTTGAAACCCGCAACCGTTTCGCCGTTGATGACGAAGCCTGGCGTGCCGTTAAACTCATACTCGACAGCCTGCGCCCGGTTGTCCTGTAGAAGCGCCACGATCTCGGGCGCACCCATGGCGCGGCGCATGCGCGGTACGTCGACGCCGCTGCGGCGCGCCAGAATGTCGATTTGTTCGGAATTAAGTTCGCCGCGAAACGCCATCAAGGCGCGGTGAAAAACCCAATATCGGCCTTGCGGCATCGCCGCGATCGCGGCGCGGGCCGCTTCCATCGATTGGTCACCCAGCACGGGCAGTTCTTTGAATACGACGCGCACGTCCCGGCGCGCGCGCATGACCTCGCTCACCCATTCCAAGGCGGCATGACAATAGGGGCAGCGATAGTCGAAATATTCGACGATGACGATCGGCGCGCTCGCCGGCCCCATCGAGAAGTCACGGCTGTCGGAGCGTATCTGCTGCCAGCGTTCCGCGTTGACGCGCGTTTCAAGCGCGTCAATCGCCTCGCGCAAGACGTCCGGATTGCGCACCAGATAGTCGCGGACGACGGCGCGGATTTCCGCCTGTTCTTGGGCGTTGAAGGCTTGTGCGGAGGCGGGGGCGGCCTGAGAGACAAGCAACATCAGGGCCAGTAGTGAAACGAGGCGCGCCATCACTCGGGCTCCATGTGAAGTCAGCGCCAGCACATGGCGACTTTCCAGTGTGGTGGCAAGCCTTTAGGATCTACGCCCGTTCTCGTTAGCGCGCCTGCGCATTTCTTCGCCGGCAATGCGCACGATATCCTCTGCGTCCTGGTACTCGGTCGTGTTGCGCGGCAGCGAGCGGCGCGCGCGCTCTGCGAAATTAAGCGCAGCTGGATAATCGCCTAGCGCAAAGTTTTGCTCGGCGGAGGCGAATTCGGCCAAAGCCTCCTCGCCGCGGAGGTCGCGCGCCTGCGCGAGTTCGCGCCACGCATAGGCATTGTCGTCATCACGATCGATGGCTTGCTGCAAGAGTGCGACCGCCTCATCTGCGCCTTGGCGGCCGTGGGCCGCAGTCAGGGCGCGCGCAAGATTTACCAACAAAAGCGGTTGGCCCGGCGCCAACGCAACCGAGCGGCGGTGAAATGGAATAGATTCCTCCGCCCGTCCGTTCTCGAACAGGATCTGGCCCATGAGCTCGTGGAAGTAGGGATTGTCAGGCGAGTCTGCGATTAAGCTGTCGAGTTCGGCTCTCGCTCTCGTCAAATCGGAGGTCCGGTAATAAGCCACCGCGCGCCCATATCGCGCGGGCTGGGATTGGTCAGTCAGTGGGTAGCGCGCGAGGGTTTGGCCTTGGGTGCGGATGAAGCCCACCAACTTTGCCTGCATGAAGCGAAAGCGCGTGAGGTATTCTTCGCTCTCGGGCGTGTCGAGGTGCGAGCCTGCCTCCACTCGAAGCCGTAGCGCCTCGACGCGGTCGGACGAGAACGGGTGTGTCATTACCCATGCCGGCGCGCGCCGGGTGATGAACTCGTACGGGCGGATATTTTCGTTGAAGAACTCGATGAGGCCGCGCCCGGATTGCCCGGTGGCTTCCAGATATGTCGCAGCGGCCTGATCGGCCGACGATTCCTGTGTCTGGGTGTGGAGTACGAAGCTCGACATGGCGAATTGCTGCGAGCCGGCGATGAGTGCGGCCCCCGCTTGCGGCGCACCGGCTGCGATTGCGAGCACGCCGAGGCCGATGGAAAGAAGCGCTGGCGCCATGGCCTGACGCGCCGCTTCGCTCCTGCGCGCGCCGTGGCCGCCAGCGATGTGGCCGGTCTCGTGCGCCATCACACCAATCAATTCGTTTGGCGTATCCGCCGCGAGAATGAGGCCCGTATGCACAAAAATGTTCTGGCCGCCGGCGACAAAAGCGTTAATCGAGGGGTCGTTGACAATGAGAACGTGGACGTCGTGGGGTTCAAGACCTGCGGCGACCAAGAGAGGATCGGCGTAGGCGCGCAATGTGCCTTCAATCTCAGCGTCTCGAATGAGCGATTGCGCCGACGCTGCGCCGGTCGCAGCAAAGCTGAGCGCAATCGCCGCTAACGCCGCACCAGCGAAGCTGCGCCCGAGTGCGATGAATTGCGATCCGGCCATGCAATCTTCTCCGAACACGCCGCCTTCAGCCCCGAGCGGTTCAAGCCCGGTTTTGCGGCGGTAACAAGGCCGCAACCCGTGTCATGGTCCCTTCTTCGCCCAACGCGAGAGACGCGACAAGAATTTGTCTCGCCGTTCCTGGTCTGGCTCGTAGCTGGTGTCGGAAATCTCATGTTCCGGCGCTGGGGCGCTGCGTTCATCGACCGGGAAGTCCTCAATTACGGCGCGGGGCGTGGTCTCATACTCGACAGCAGCAGGCGCGGTCGTAATCGCCGGTGGGGGCGCTTCAACTTCCGGCTCGTTGTGACTTTCCTCGCGGCGACGTGGTTCAGGGCGCGGCGAAAGGTGTTTCAAGTCACCGCTGACAAAATCCAGCCATTCGCCGCCATCTACTTCATAGGTACGCCGAGCCCGACCGCGTCCGCGACCGCGGCGCCGGCGTTTGCCGCCGCGTCCGTTGTCGGTGCGCCCGCGTTCCTCGGCGGCGACCGGCGCCTTTTCGGCTGGCTGTGCTGCGGCGGTCTCGGCGCCTGTTTTTTCGCCCTCAACACCGCGACGACGGCGACCGCCGCGGCGGCCACGCCGGCCGCGTTGACGTCCTCCGGCGTCGGCGTCAGCTTCCGCGGTTCGCTCTTCAACGGCTTCTATGCCTTCTTCCTCTTCGGCCTCCGGCTCGTCTTCTTCTTCAAGTTCAACGGGCTCGGCGGGGGCCGCGCGGGCTGGCCGGCGCGATTGCTCGGGAGCGGTCTGCTCGGCGCCTGGTTCGACATCGTCTGCTTCGATCATGTCGGCTGTTACATTGATCTGATAGTCGCCTGAAGCGAGGCCCTGGTCGGCGAGTATGCGCACGCGCACGTTGCGGTTGGCTTCGAGCGTGGCGAGCGACTCGCGTTTCTCGTTGAGCAAATAAAGCGCCACATCGGTGGCCGCGCGTGCCTCGATGACACGGCCTTTTTGCCGAGCGCTTGTCTCGTCGAGCGTGCGCAACAGCGCCAGCGCGGCGGATTCAATGGAGCGCACGCGCCCCGCGCCTTGGCAGTGTTCGCAAACGTGACTGGTGCCTTCAAGCACACCAGTACGGCGGCGTTGGCGCGACAATTCCAGCAGGCCAAAGCCGGAGATTTTTCCCATTTGCACGCGGGCGCGGTCAAAACGGAGGTTGTCCTTCATCCGCTTTTCGACGGCGCGATCGTTCTTGTTCTCCTCCATGTCAATGAAGTCGATCACGATCAGACCGGCCAAGTCGCGCAGTCGCATCTGGCGGGCGGCTTCGTCGGCGGCCTCCATGTTGGTTTTGAAGGCGGTCTGTTCGATGCCGCGTTCGCGTGTGGCGCGCCCGGAGTTCACGTCGATCGCGACCAATGCTTCGGCCTGGTTGATGACAATGTAGCCGCCGGATTTTAGCGTCACCACCGGCGTGTAAATCGAATCCAATTGCCGCTCGACGCCATGCTTGGCGAAGATCGGCGTCGCATCGCGCCACAGGTGCACGCGCTTGGCGTGGCTGGGCATCAACATGCGGATGAAGTCCTTGGCTTCCTTGTAAGCGGCTTCGCCGTCGACATGAATCTCATCGACGTCTTTGTCGTAGAGATCGCGGATCGCCCGCTTCACCAGGGAGCTTTCCTCGTAGATGAGCGCCGGCGCCACCGATTTCAGGGTTTCGTCGCGGATGGTTTCCCAGGCGCGGGAGAGATATTCGTAGTCGCGCTTGATCTCGGTCTTTGTGCGCTTGGCCCCGGCGGTGCGGATGATCAGGCCTTGGCCTTGTGGCACATCCAGGTCCAGAGCGATCTTCTTCAGCCGCTTGCGATCGGTGACTTGGGTGATCTTGCGCGAGATGCCGCCGCCGCGCCCGGTGTTGGGCATCAGCACGCAATAGCGGCCCGCGAGCGAAAGATAAGTGGTGAGCGCCGCGCCTTTGTTGCCGCGCTCTTCTTTGACCACCTGGATCAGCATGATCTGCCGGCGGCGGATTACTTCTTGAATTTTGTAGCGGCGCGTCAGGATGCGGCGGCGGCGCTCGTCGATGGCGTCTTCGTCCTCGTCTGCGCCTTCGGCTTCGGCTTCGGCGGCGGCGAGTTCAGCCTTGATCGAGTCCTGGTCCGCGGTTGGGATGGCGTAATAATCGGGGTGGATTTCCGAGAAGGCGAGGAAGCCATGGCGATTGCCGCCGTATTCGACGAAGGCGGCTTGGAGCGAGGGCTCAACGCGCGTCACCTTAGCCAGATATATATTGCCTCTGAGCTGCCTTCTCGATTGGGTCTCGAAATCGAAATCGTCAACGTGGGTTCCATCGAGCACCGCAACCCGGGTTTCCTCCGGGTGGGCGGCGTCGATCAGCATTGTCTTGGCCATTGAAATGGGCTCCGTGAGCGTCGCGCGCGCAGGCCCGCTTGCGGCCCCAGTCGGGGGTCGGGCGAGGGGCGGCGAAGCGACGCGATATGATGTGAATGGAAGAGCCCCCGGGCGCGGCTGCGCGCGCGGCGGCGCGAGGGCCGTCGGCGTTGCAGTCGTATGCGCTGGGAACCATCTGTTGCTCCGAATTGCGCTGCCTTTGATAGACTGCGCTTACGCTCCGGCAGAGGACGGGCCTTAAGGTCCTGATGCGAACGCCATTTGGGGGCGTCGCGGGGCCTTTTCGCCGATCCGCGTGGCGGGAGCGCGCCGGGCGCCATCGGGAACACCCCAGACAGCACACGCGGCGATTTGAGACCTTTGCATGAATTCGTTGAGAAAAGGAAGCGCCTGCAGGCGCCTTACCGGTACAATCGCCAAGCCTGGGCGGCATGTGTGCTTACCGCAATCTTCACCTTCCTTTTCAACTTGATAGCAAGTCCGATGCGGTAGTCTCTGAAACTTCATGGACGTGACCCGCCGCTCTCTCATGTTCGCCGGCGCTGCTGCCCTTGGGGACGCGGCGCTGCCGTCGCACGCCTGGGCTGAGGCGCCGGCGGCAATCCGTGGAATTGTGCTGCAGCAGGCGGGGCCGGCAGTTCGGGTTTCTTTGGCGCTGGAGCGCGTCGCCGAGGCCCAGACGTTCTTCTTGTCGGGCCCTGATCGTTTCGTCATCGACCTCGCCAACACACATTGGGCGCTGCCGCAGGGGTCTAGCGGTGAGGGTGCGGGCGAGGGCGTGGTGCGTCGCTACCGTTTTGCCCCGCGTGCTGGCAGGGTTTCTCGGCTGGTGCTCGATCTGGAGGCGCCTTCCAGCCTCGTACGCAGCACGCTAGGGCGCCGGCGGGCGCCGGAACTTAGCTTTGACCTTGCGCCCAATGCGCCATTGGCCGCGCCGCCCCCGCGTCAGGAAGTGCCAGGCCGTAATTATGGCCGCCGGACCATCGTGATCGACGCCGGCCATGGCGGGCGCGACCCAGGCGCCATTGGGACGACTGGCGTGCGGGAAAAGGACGTCGTGCTCGATGCCGCCTTACAGTTGCGCGATGCGCTCGAGGCCCGAGGGCGCTACAGGGTGGCGCTCACCCGCGACGCTGATCGCTTCGTCGAACTTCAGGATCGCGTCACTTTTGCGCGGGCGCAAAACGCGGACTTGTTCATTTCGGTTCACGCCGATTCTCATACCAACCGGGAGGCTTGCGGCGCCTCTGTCTATACTCTGTCGGAGCGGGGCGCGAACCGCGCGCAGAACATGATGGCGGCTCAGAATTGGGATTTGGACTTGGGCGCGACGCCAAGGAATGCCGTGGTTAGCGAGATTTTGATGGACTTGACCCAACGCGAGACCACCAACCGCTCGGCACAATTCGCGCAGACCCTGATCCCGCGTTTGGGCCAAGCCACGCCGCTTTTGACCAACACCCATCGCAACGCCGGGTTTTTCGTGCTCTTGGCCCCGGATGTGCCGGCAGTGCTGATCGAGACCGGCTTTTTGAGCAACGTCGCCGACGAGCGGCGCTTGTCCGATCCGCGCGCGCGCCAAGCCATGGCCGAGGCGATGGCCGGCGCCGTGGATGCTTATTTTGCCGCTCCGCAGCTTTATGCAGCAGGTTCGTGAAGCAGGCTAAAAGCCGCTCGAATCTTGAGCTATTGATTACCGGCGGGCATTGTCCGCGCCGGCCTTAATCGCGCCGCATTGGCGGGCGAGGCCGGCCCCTTCAACCAGCGCGCAGAAGCGGGGCGCAATGTCACGAAACCAATCCTACGCGGAGCGAGGCTGGGACGACCGCGACGACGGTGATCGCGACCCTTCGCGTGCACCATTGTGGCGCAAGGTGCTCATTGGCTTGGCGATCTTGGCCGGCGTGATGGTCCTCGGCGTAAGCGGCTTTCTGATCGCGGCGCTGCAAGGCTTGCCGAGCTTGGACGATCTGCAAGATTACGAGCCGCCAGTGACGAGCCGCGTCCACGCGGGCGATGGCGCGCTTGTGGCGGAATTCGCCCGCGAGCAGCGCGTGTTCGTGCCGATCGCGCAAATCCCCGATTACGTGAAGAACGCTTTTATCGCTACCGAAGACCAGCACTTCTTTGAGCACTCCGGCATCGACTATCGCGGTTTGGCGCGGGCGATGCTTGCGAACGTCGGCAATGTGCTGAGTGGCCGGCGTCTCGAAGGCGCCTCCACCATCACCCAACAGGTGGCTGGCAACATGCTGGTGGGGCGGGAGGTCTCGCTTTACCGGAAGATTCGCGAAGCGGTGCTGGCCATGCGCATCGAGCGCGCGCTCGACAAGGACCGCATTCTCGAACTCTATTTGAACCAGATATATCTCGGCAACCGGGCCTATGGCGTTGCCGCAGCTGCGCTCAATTATTTCGACAAGTCGCTCGACGAACTCACGGTGGGGGAGGCGGCGTACTTGGCTGTGTTGCCGAAGGCCCCAGGAAACTACCACCCGGTGCGCAACCGCGAGCGCGCGCTCAGTCGGCGCAATTACGTCATCGGACGCATGGTCGAACGCGGTTACATTACCGAGGAACAGGCAACGGCTGCGCGAGCGGAAGACTTGGTCACGCACGATCGCCTGGCTGGAGACCAATTCGTCGCCGCGACGCATTTTGTCGAGGAAGTGCGCCGCCAGGTGCAAACCCAATATGGCGAAAGCGCACTCTATGACGGCGGCCTTTCGATCCGCTCAACCATAGACACGCGCTTGCAATTGGCGGCGGCGCGCGCTTTGCGTGCGGGTTTGGAGGATTATGATCGCCGCCACGCGTGGCGCGGGCCGATCGGGACAGGCGATCCCGCAGGCGACGTGCAAGCGCAATTGGGCGAAACTGCAGCGCCGCCGCAACTCTCGGCTTGGGTGCGGGCGATGGTCACCGCCGCGAGCAACGGCGCGATCACGCTGACCGATGAAAACGGCGCGACCGGACGGTTGAGCAACGACGACGCTCAGTGGGCAGCGCAAGGCGCGCGCGCGCATGCGACGCGGGCGCTTCGGCGCGGCGCGATCGTCTACGCGCAACGCGGACAGAGCGGGCGCTACACACTCAAGCAAACGCCGGAAATCCAAGGTGCGCTGGTGGCGATGGACCCCCACACCGGACGTGTGCTCGCCATGGTGGGCGGGTATTCGTTCAACGAGGTGGGCGGCCTCAATCGTGCGACCCAGGCCGAGCGCCAGCCGGGTTCATCGTTCAAGCCAATCGTCTATGCCGCCGCGCTCGATTTCGGCTTAACGCCGGCGACGTTGGTTGATGATGGTCCGTTGGCGATTGAGGCGGGCGACGGCACCAATTGGTCGCCGGAGAACTACACCCGTGAATATTATGGACCGACGACATTGCGGCGCGGTTTGGAGTTTTCGCGCAACGCCATGACCGCGCGTGTCGCCTATGAAATGGGCCCAGAGCGCGTGCTCGAATATGGCCGCCGGCTCGGTGTCTACGGCGACGATACCAGCGCGGTGTTCGCGTTGGCGCTGGGCGCTGGTGAAACCACGCTCATGCGCATGACCACCGCCTACGGCATGTTCGTGAATGGCGGGCGCTGGATCCAGCCGATTATTATCGACCGTATCCAGGACCGCACCGGGCATTCCGTGTTCCGCCGCGACCAGCGCGAGTGCGCCGAATGCACCGCCGAGTGGCGCCGCCAGGCGCCGCCGAGCTTGCCTGACACGCGCCAGCAGGTGCTCGATCCGGTGACTGCCTACCAGATCGTGTCGATGGCGGAGGGCGTGGTTCTGCGCGGCACCGCCACCAGCGTGAACGCCCTCGGCATGACGCTCGGCGGCAAGACCGGCACGACCAACGATTACAAGGATGCCTGGTTTATAGGCTTCTCCCCCGATTTGGTCGTCGGGGTTTGGGCCGGATATGACACCCCGCGCGACATGGGCGAAGGCGAAACCGGCGGGCGCGTCGCAGCCCCAGTGTTCCGCGATTTTATGCGCGAAGCATTGCGCGATGTGGCGCCGACGCCGTTTCGTATCCCCGCGGGCGTGCGGTTGGTGCGCATTGACTACCAAACCGGTCAACTCCCCGAAGCGGGCGTTGAAGGGATGCTGGAGGCGTTCCGCCCCGGCACGGAACCGTCGCGCGATGTCAGTTCTTCGCCGTTTGTATTTGGCGGCACCGATCCGATCGACCCGCGCGTGCTATCCGGCCTAACGGGCGTCTATGCGCCGACCGAGGGCGATGGGCGGCGCCCGCGCAATCCCGAAGAGCAGCAATCCGAGGATCTGGGCGGCCTTTACTGAGGCCATGGACCGCAGGCGCGACGCCGGCTAATGCAACCCACGCCGGCGCCCGCGTCGGCGTCTCAAGGACTGAACATGCGCGCTGACATTGCTGCTCTCGCAGACCAAATCGAGTCTGCGGTCGCCTTGCTGCGGAGGCGTCTTTGACTGGGATCGCGCGCAGGCTCGCCTCGACGAATTGAACGCGCTATCCGAGCGGTCGGATTTTTGGAACGATTCCGAAAAGGCCCAGAAGCTCATGCGCGAGCGCAACAAGCTCGAAGCAGGCATGGGCGCCATCACGGGCCTGGAGCGCGACGTCAAGGATACGCTCGAGTTCGCGGAAATGGCGGAGGCCGAGGCTGATGAGGGCCTCGTCGATGAAGCCCACGCGACGCTCAAAAAAGTGCAGGCGCGCGCTGCGAAGGCAGAGCTCGAAGCGCTGCTTTCGGGTGAAGCCGACGCCATGGACGCCTACATCGAAATCAATTCCGGCGCGGGCGGCACGGAGAGTCAGGACTGGGCCTCCATGCTGTTACGCATGTATGCGCGCTGGGCCAATTCCAGAGGCTACAAGGTTGAGGAACTTGAACACCAGGATGGCGATACCGCCGGCATCAAGTCGGCGACGTTGCTGATCCAAGGCGAGAACGCCTATGGCTGGCTCAAAACCGAAGCCGGCGTGCATCGCCTGGTCCGCATCTCGCCGTTCGACTCAAACGCGCGCCGGCACACCTCTTTCGCCAGCGCCTGGGTGTCGCCGAAGGTCGACGACACGATCGAGATCGACATTCAAGACAAGGACGTGCGCACCGACACTTACCGCGCCTCTGGCGCTGGCGGTCAGCACATCAACAAGACCGATTCCGCCGTGCGCTTGACGCACATTCCCTCAGGCATCGTCGTGGCGTGCCAGGCCGAGCGCAGCCAGCACAAGAACCGCGCCGCAGCATGGGATATGTTGCGCGCCCGGATGTACGAAGCGGAATTGCAGAAGCGCGAAGCGGCGACGCAGAAACTCGAAGACACCAAAACAGAAATTGGCTGGGGCCGGCAGATACGCTCCTACGTGCTGCAACCGTATCAAATGGTGAAGGACCTTCGCACCGGCGTTGAGACCTCCGACACGCAAGGCGTTCTCGATGGCGACCTCGATCAATTCATGGCCGCCTCGCTCGCCGCGCGGGTGAGTGGCGCTGGCGAAAAGAGTGTCGAAGATATCGACTAAAGCGTGATCATTTCGGATTGAAACACCACCCATTCCCGGGACGTTGCGAAGCAACGGGACCGGGACCCATAAA